>ENA-ORXT01000176-ORXT01000176.1-marine-metagenome-genome-assembly--contig:-NODE-176-length-108571-cov-11.842286_pt1 | contig 108571 bp, 104 predicted proteins | sample MGYA00237868_ERZ511482 | MGnify/ENA metagenome assembly ERZ511482 | reverse complement strand
GAGATTAAGCATTCCGACCTCAATGCCAATTTTGATATCCGTATTATACTACATACTTTACAAAGAAGTAGAGGCAATTGTAAAATGCTTAGTGTTAAGTTCGATTCATCCCGTCGCTCAAGCGAGGGTCTTCTCTCACAAAAAGATAAAGTCTGGCTGATATTGCTGCACTACCCGTTCTAGATCGTCCCCACTTAACATCGAAATCACTTCCGAGGCATCAGCTACCTGCATGGCGGGAGCATTGGCATAGCGATCGACAGCAACCACATAGTTACCCAAACGTTGGGCAGCAATGACAAATTCCTTGCCTAACTCTCCCGCACCAAGGAGCATGATTTTTTTTGGTAGTTGCAGATTATTCATGGTCTTAGGCGATCGCTTTGCGGTTAAAACAGTAATCAAGATTGTAAAACTATCTCAACGAATCGGAGCTAAAAATATCGAGAAATTTCTTTTAGCTAGATTGTTTACAGCAAAAATCCCCTTAACAACTAATCTCAAGAGATTGCACAGCTTCCAAAAGCTATCTGGCTGTGAACTATCAAGCATTCAACAAAGCCGTTTATATTCGTTTGTCTGCTAAATCCCTAATTTACCTTTACCTTGCAATACTTTTTTCTCTGTTCTATGTAAATTACAAAAAGTATTACCGAATCTATATAAACAAATGTTTAAGATATTGGTGTGATATGAGTTATACTTGTTAAGCTTCTATATGGTAGAAAAAGCCTATAGGCCGCCATAGCCCAGGGGTAGCGCACTTCATTGGTAATGAAGAGGTCGTGGGTTCAAATCCCACTGGTGGCTTTCTCTAATAAGGTCTAAGAACCTTAAATTAGTCAGAATACTCAATTTGAATATTCCGCACATCCTGCACTCTCATCAATTAGAAGGAGATCGTAGGATGAAATCTTGTTGGAAGCTTAACTTCATGCTTGCCCATATTTTAAGTCAGAGCTGATTTATTCTACCCTGTGCTGTATGTCTGGATCGGCATGTTTCGCATATATGCGTTTGACCAAAAATTGTTTCTCAATCCTCGGTACCAAAAAGCTTAGATAGGAATAGAAAATCCTGTCATAATATTAATCGTCAGCAAATAATAGCTAGCAAAGTTTTTATTTCGAGCATGATTGCAAAAACAGCCCTAGTTCTATTTAATAGTAGGCTCATATAATACTCAATCTTTTTATTCATATCTCTATCAAAGACATGCCTGCTAATTCCTCTGCCTCAACGTTTGCCTATGCACCCCAAACGGTCAAAAGAGCTAAGACTGCCCTATCCTGTTCTCCCTTCCGTTTGAAGCTGTTTCAAGCTATGCGGAATCAAAGCGTACCTATTCAGCAGATTGCCGAGGATACAGGAATCGAATTGGGCTATGCGAAGAAAGCATTTAGTGAATCGAGAGCAGAAGATAAGCTGGTTTGGCTAATTGAGGTTGGCTTACTGCGTCGAGAAGTAGACGGACAGGGTTTAACCGATAGTTTTCGTCTAACCCCTCTCGGTAGAAAGATCGTAGAGGAATGGGAACAGTCCAAAACCGAAATTCCCGCTCCAGGCGCGATCGACCGACTTTCACATTGGCTCAATCGTTGGTTAAAATTGTCGCTTTAGAGTAGTTATTAAAGTAGTAACTGTTATAACAGTGTATATATTCCAGCACAGGAGCAATCGATGAAAGCGATTATGGTGGTCGGGACAACATCTCATGCAGGGAAATCCTTTCTGACTGCTGCATTATGCCGTATTTTAGCTAGGCATGGTTGGCGTGTTACTCCTTTTAAAGGGCAAAACATGGCACTGAACGCCTATGTCACCTCTACAGGGGGAGAAATAGGTCATGCTCAGGCAGTGCAGGCATGGGCAGCAGGAGTTGCTCCCAGAGTCGAAATGAACCCGATTCTGCTCAAACCGCAAGGGAATATGACTTCTCAGATTATTGTAAAGGGGAAGTCTGTGGGTACGGTCAAAGCCTCGGAGTATTACGAGAAGTACTTTGACATAGGCTGGGAAGTAGTTCAGGAATCCTTGTATCGTCTTTCTTTAGAATTTGACTTAGTTGTCTGTGAAGGGGCGGGTAGTCCTGCCGAAATAAATCTTAAACATCGAGATTTGACCAACATGCGGGTGGCAAAACATCTTAATGCCCCAACAATTCTCATCGTTGATATCGAGCGGGGCGGAGCATTTGCCCATGTGGTCGGAACTCTAGAACTATTAGATCCTCAAGAGCGATCGCTAGTTAAGGGCGTTGTGATTAATAAGTTTAGGGGACAAAAGGAATTATTAGACTCAGGCATCAAGTGGCTAGAAGAAAAAACTCAAGTTCCAGTTTTGGGAGTAATTCCCTGGAGTGACCAGCCGTTTCCGTCCGAGGACTCCCTCGATCTATTAGAAAGAAATCGCCGTCGTAGCAGTCAAGATATTAATATCAGCGTCATTAGACTACCTAGAATTGCTAATTTCACCGATTTCGATCCCTTAGAGGCAGAATCTAGCGTCGGCGTTAATTATGTCGATATTCAAGACTCTCTAGGACATCCTGATGCGGTAATTATTCCTGGGACAAAAACCACCATTTCCGATCTGTTGGCAATGGAAAAAAGCGGCATGGCAGAGCAAATCAGGAACTATGCTGCTGCGGGGGGAACTGTTCTCGGCATCTGTGGTGGATTTCAAATTTTGGGGCAGCGAATTATCGATCCTGAAGGATTTGAAGGGGAGGCGGGAGAATATAACGGACTCAATCTCTTACCGATAACGACTATTTTGTCTCCAAACAAAGTTGCTCGGCAGAGACAGGTGATTTCTGAATTTCCTCAACCTGGACTGCCTGTAGATGGTTATGAAATACATCAGGGGCGAAGTCGTATTAGTCGTCGTCTAAGAGAAAGTGCCGACGAATATCAGCCTATTTTTGATGACCCTGGTTTGGGGCTAGTTGATAAAAGCCAGTCAGTCTGGGGCTGTTATCTTCATGGTCTATTTGATAATGGCGCTTGGCGACGTTCTTGGATCAATCAACTGCGTAAGCAGAGAGGCATGGGCTCTTTGGCGACGGGAATTTCTAACTATCGCGACCAAAGAGAAGCAACCCTAAATAGCCTGGCAGACTTGGTTGAAAAAAATCTAGACTTAAAAGGATTTTTGTCTAGCTATTATTAGAGTCGATCGCAGCGTATGAGTATTAAAGTTTGTTTTTTGCCAGACGACATCACTACCGAAGCCGAACCAGGAGAACCACTTTTACAGGTAGCAGAACGAGCAGGAGTAACTATTGCCACGGGCTGCCTAATGGGTTCGTGTCATGCTTGTGAGGTAGAACTCGATGATGGCGAAGCTATTTGCGCCTGTATTAGTTCTGTACCTGGAGATAAACCCGAATTAACGGTAAACATCTATGAAGATCCTACCTGGTAGATCGTATTTAGTTTGAAATTTGGAGTTTTTGAGTTAGCTGCTCGTAAGTAGTAAGTAGTAAGTAAGAATTATCTGCTATTGGTCTGTATGAACTGTTTTAAAGTTTGTAAGTATTTTTGAGCGCCAAGTTCGGGTAGATTGCTATGTCCTGCCCGATTAAAAATTTTAAGCTGTTTGGGTTCGGGGGCAGCAGCAAAGAGTTCGTTTGCCATCAATGGCGGGATTACCCCATCGTCAGTTCCGTGCAGGATTAAAATTGGCGTTTGTAAAGACTCGATCTTGTTAATTGAATCAAAACGTTGGGTGATAACTAAATTTAGCGGAAATATCTTTAAACCAGGCATATGCCCTGCCATATCCCCAATTGAAGTAAAAGTTCCTTCGGTGATTAAGCCTGCCATTTCAGGATGTTTAACGGCTAAATCCAGAGCGATCGCGCCTCCCAAGGAATGCCCGTAAACGAAGACTCGTGCGGGTTCGACCTTTCGTACTTGAGTTACATACTGCCAGGTAGCTTCAGCATCTTCATAAACTCTAGCTTCATTCGGAAATATGGGACTACTTTTGCCATAACCTCGGTAGTCAATCAGCAGTACCGACACTTCTAGCTGGTGAAAAATGGCGACAATTTCAGTTAGATCGCCAAGATTACTACCATTACCATGAAAATAGATTAATGCTGGGGCAGAAGATTTTGCTGTAGGTATCCACCAGCCATGAACTTTATCTTCCCCAAGATCGAGCCAGATGTCCTCATAGTTCAAGCCATATGCTTGAGGCGTAGATTTGATTTGGCGATCGGGAAAAAAGATTAGCTTCGTCTGTCCCCAGCGCAACAGTAGGCAGCTAGAAAGATAAATAGTTATCAAAACTACCGAGGCATTTAAAACAAGTTTTTGCAGCATTAATCGGCTATATGTTGAACTTTTTTTTCGTCAGTGATTCTGCCAGATTCCACAATATAGCTAAAAATAATGCCGTCTAGCTCTAAAAATAATGCTGTTAAACAACACAACTCTATAAGCCAGACGACAGGTTAGATATTCTATTAAATAAATATTGGTAAAAACCGCTATTTACTCTGAAAGTTTATCTTAATAAGCGAGACCCATACTGCGAGTGGTTTCAGCACCCAAGTAGACGCGGATACTCAAGAAATCTGTAGGACAAGCCGTTTCACAACGTTTGCAACCTACACAGTCTTCAGTACGGGGAGAGGAGGCAATTTGACCAGCTTTACAGCCGTCCCAAGGTACCATCTCTAAAACGTCAGTAGGACAAGCCCTCACACATTGAGTACACCCAATGCAAGTATCATAAATTTTGACGCTATGGGACATTTATATATAGCTCCAACTGCGAATGTTAGTCGATCGTATTCTAGATAGAATCAAGGGCTAGTTTACCCCATGCCCCTATTCTGACTCGATGAAAGCCGAGATAACTTTAAATTCTGTTACAACCAGCATGAAATACATAGCTATTTGTTGACTATGTTTAATATTTCTTAAACTAACTATTGGCAGTGGCTTGATTTAGCAGACAAATTTCGCTACATATAAGAAAGCCTCAGTAATCGAAAAGCATGGTCAACTCAAATTCTGCTCGGCAAAAATCGACAACCTTACCCTACCAGGTAAAGATAATCAATAGTTATTACGGCTTGATGAAGCTACATCCTTCAGCCTCAAATATTGCTATACGTCGCGCTTATCGCCAGTTGAGCAAGGAATATCATCCAGACACGACGAAAATGCCCCCTAGAGTTGCAACGGCGAAGTTTCAAAGACTAAACGAAGCGTATGCAGTCTTAAGTAGTCCTGAAAAGCGATCGCTTTACGATCTCAAAATTGGCTATTCTCGTCTCAATGTAATCCAAGCCCCTAATTGGTCTGAACCCGATGCCAAAGGATATTCCCGCACAGCCTATTTAGATCCAACAGACCGCCCCCTCTCATCGGGAGAGGTATTTGTTTTGGTCTTACTGGGTCTAACTTTTGTTGGCTGTATACTTTTAGTAACGACGGTGGCTTATCTACGGGGATAGATTGAGTTAGTAGCTAACAGGATATATAAATAAAAATTGTTTTAAATAGCCCTGACAACTGCTTTATGAGCAAGTTTCGCGCATTTAGCCAGAAATTTGGGGAAAAATTTCTCAGGGGCTAAAAAATGATGATAAGCCTGACGATTTTTTAGCTTCATGGCTTGAAATTCGGCTTCTGAAACTGAGTTAAAATGCTTCAGGATTATTTCTCCAAGATTGTCAAGAGAATCTAGAGGCACTTTTAGCAGATGAAAGCGATCTTCGTAAGGAATTACGACATCAGTATCGATAACGATGGGGATGCGTCCAGCATTAAGCGCCATATAAAAGCGTCCTGAATAGTTGCCGCTACCTCGAACACACAGCACGTAATCAGATTTATTGGTATTGGCAATAAATAGATCTTCCAAGGCTATTTTATTCGATTCATCTTTGACATAATAGCTTTGATGATTATTAGTAACCTCAAAAGCTGTTTCGAGTCTGGAATCTGCCGCAATTGTCTGCATTGCGGTTTCTCTTAGCTGAAGGCTCATCCCTTCTACAATTCTCGGATCTATCCTGCGAGCCAATTTCCCTTGGGACAGGACTAGTTTGGTAACTGTACTAGGAACAATACGTTTAGTTAGATTTGCCAACTTGCCCATTGAAGATGTCGTGCCACAAAAGCCGATCGCGGGCTTTTTTCCTTTGGATGAAATATCTAGAGTATCTAAACCCTGTTTTGTGCGATCGTTACTCCAGTAAGGGCATTCTATTTCAAACGGCTTTTTCAAGCTTCTATACAAACCACAGCGTAGGATGTCAGCAGACGGTATATTCAGAAAAACGTCGGAGTCACTGGCAGCGTCAATAATAATCGGTTTTCCATATTTCTCTGCCAGTCTGGCTGCGTCAAACACGGCATCATCAAAAGCCAAAGTTTCGGGAACAAAAGCCTTATGAGGGTAGATCGCTAAATCGCACTCTTGAATGGAGCTTACTTCGGTGTGGTGATGATTAGCAATAAATTTGGCAAATATTTTATCTCTGTTGTGAGGTTTTAGCGACCATAATATTTCTACGCGAGTATTTTCAGTCGCGTTAAAAGTAAAAATTTTCATGAGCAGAATGATTAATGTTCTCTAAATTGGCTTAAGCGCAGTTGAATCATGTATGGAATCAAAATAAAACTGAATTAAGAAAAAAAGTTGAAGCAAATATTAGAGCAATTGCTTTAATATATTTATCCTGCAATCTCTTGTGTGTCAAAAAGCACAAGTACTAATAACTCGCATTGACAATAGTTGCTTAATTAGATCTCGCTTGTAAAATCTATATCTCAAAATAGATGCATGATTGCAATTGTAACGAGTCTGTTACAAATATCTTTACAATAACTTTAATTAAAAATTATCCTGTCTTCATCATCAATTTACATTTTAGACAATAGTTAAAATCTTTTTTTTCAATAATTACTGGTAATATTATTTTCAGGTTAATTGAATATTAACATTATATTACTACTTAATAGCAAGGTTGATAAATATCTATGAGAAATAGTCAGTTTAATGAATCATCATGGACAACAATGTATGATTTATCACCAAATAGGGTGACAAGATTTTTGCTTTCAATAATTGCTTTATTAGTTGTTTTTAATTTTGTAGAAAGGGCTGTTGTTTACTGGCTCAATACTCAAGGGAATGGTCAGTTTGTATCGATCTATTTTAATTTTGACCAAGAAGCAAATTTTCCTACTCTATATTCAGCCTTAGCTTTGGGGTTTTGCAGCTATCTCTTAGCTACGATCGCTACCGTCAGCAAAAACGCCAGGGAAAAATATGCCAAACATTGGAAATATTTAGCTTGGATCTTTTTGTTTTTGGCAATCGACGAAGCCTGCAGCATTCACGAGCTACTAATTCCACTGATGAAGAGAGTTGTGAATGCAGAAGGGTTTTTATATTTTCCTTGGGTTATACCTGCATCTTTTCTAGTAGCTGTCTTTTTACTTATATTTCGTAAGTTTATTTTTGCTTTACCAACTAAGACAAAAACATTGTTCATACTGTCAGGAATGATTTATATTTTTGGAGCATTAGGAATGGAAGTCGTGGGGGGATATATTGCGGACAATCAAGGATACAATACTATTTATGGAATTGTTTCTTCAATTGAAGAATTATTAGAAATGTTTGGTGTAGTAATCTTTATTAATGCTCTTTTGAGTTATCTACAGTCTCAAACATCAAAGCTAAACTTTGCACTTTTGTTTCAACAGCCGAGAGATAATAAGGCACGTTTTTTAAAAAATATATAAATATTAGGGCGAAGACTATTCGCCCATGAGTAAATTATCTGTTTTCTTTTAGATCTCAGTCGATTTATTTAATTAGCTTCAAGACTTAGATCTTTAATTAACTGTAAATTTAGCTTTTCAACATTGCTCAAAACAATTTCTGCCCCTGCAGCTAAAAGCTTTTGGGCATAGTCTTCCTGTTTTGCTTGGGTAGTCTGGACGTGAGGGGGAAGAATACCAACGGCAATCCAGCTAGCTTCTGGCTTTAATTCTCTGGCTTTAGCTACCGTATGCATGTCCGCCACCGTATCTCCTAAATAAAATATAGAATTACGATCCGAACTGTTCTCGATTTTGGCGATCGCCTGGAACATTCCCGTGGGATCTGGCTTACTTGGCGCATCTTCCATAGCAACCAAAACTGGATCTTCTAGCTTCAGACGGTGTTTAATTACAAACTCTGCCGAACCTCTAGTTGCACCGCTAAAAAAGCCATAGTCAAGCCGATCTTTCCGTAGCTGTTGGAAGTATTCGGGGGTAACCAGTAGAGGTTCATTGGCAATATAACCGTCAAAAAGTTCGGGATCGTTGCCTCGATAACGAGCCTGAAAAAACTCGACAATCTGTTCATAGTCTAGATCGACCTCGGCGCGAGGCTTATCCATCGCCTCAAAATAACGATAGGCTAACTCCTGAGAAGCCTCCCAATCATTGTTCCAAATTCCTTCGGATTTTAGATTATCCAAATCGTCCATCGTTGGTCGCCAACCGCCATTGGTAAACTCTTCTACCGTATCGGCGATCGCTTTGCGATAGGAATTGCCTACGTCGCGAATTACCCCGTCAATATCGAAAATAATAATTGCTTTCATAACGTTCAGTGTGAGTTAGCCTTATAACAAAGCTATCAGCTTCCTTGAGAGATATACAAAGATTGAGTCCAGGATTGCGATCGCCCGACCGTCTATGCTATTGATGAGCTTAGTAACTTCTCTTTGTTTTCTCCTCACCTTTTTCTGACTCGCATTAGGTGTATGAGCCTATCTTTTCTTATGTTCGGGTTCGAGAAAAAATATTATCGTCTAGAGCAAATTCAAGCATCAAACCCGATCGCAGACAATAGCAAAATCTGTCATCTTTTGGCTGGCTATGAATTCCCTTGGGATATAACTCGCTCGCTAGAGTTGGCAATGATGAAAACATACTGTGTTACCAGCATTTCCCAGCTATTAGATCGCACTGGAGAATTCCATCATCATACTCAAAAACGCTATGAAGACACGGGACTGCTCATAGCAGAGATTATGAAATGGGGTTACAAAAGCGATCGCGGACAAAAATCTGTTCGTCGCATAAATAGAATCCACAATCATTATCAAATTCGTAACGAAGACTTTCTCTATGTATTATCTACCTTTATTTTCGAGGCTTTTGGTTTTAGTCCACCTGCGGAAATAACTCGTAGCTTAATAGCGAGAAGCCTAAAGCTAATCGCAAGGCGATCCCTTATCAGAAAAGATAACAAAGAAAAATTCAACGCCTATCATTGTTAGTCGTCGATATAAAGTTGCTAATCGCGATCGAAAGCAGATTATGAATGCTGGCGCTGTGGAAAAATACGCTAAACATAAAAAGAGATGCATTATATAGAACACATCTCTCAATCGGGCTGATATTTAAGTTAACTGAGAACTAACCGACCGTTCCCTCTAGCTTAAGACTCAATAGCTTATCGGCTTCGGCTGCGAACTCCATTGGTAGTTCGTTCAGAACATCCTGACAGAAGCCGCTCACCAGCATCGATACTGCATCTTCTTCAGAAATGCCCCGTTGAGCGAAGTAGAATAGCTGTTCTTCACCAATCTTGGCGGTAGAAGCTTCGTGTTCGAGCTTGGCAGTATTGTTATCTACCTGGATATAAGGGAAAGTATTCGCCTCGGCATTGTCGCCAATTAGCATCGAATCGCACTGAGAATAGTTACGCGCCCCAGTTGCTTTGTTGCCAATTTTAACTAAACCACGGTAGCTACCCGTAGAATCGCCAGCACAGATACCCTTAGAGATGATCGTGCTGCGAGTATTTTTGCCCACGTGGATCATCTTCGTTCCCGTATCTGCCTGCTGCTTGTTGTTTGTTAGAGCGATCGAATAAAATTCGCCGACGGAATTGTCGCCGACTAAGACACAGCTAGGATATTTCCAGGTAATTGCCGAACCCGTTTCTACCTGCGTCCAAGAAATCTTAGAGTTAACGCCTTTGCACAAGCCACGTTTGGTAACGAAATTGTAAATACCGCCTTTGCCGTTTTCATCCCCAGCAAACCAGTTTTGCACCGTGGAATATTTGATATCGGCATTGTCTAGCACTACCAGTTCGACTACCGCAGCGTGAAGCTGATTAGTATCAAACATTGGCGCAGTACAGCCTTCTAGATAGCTCACCGAAGCGCCTTCTTCGGCGATAATAAGCGTGCGTTCGAACTGTCCTGTATCCCCATCATTAATGCGGAAATAGGTTGATAGTTCCATCGGACAGGTTACGCCTTTGGGAATAAAGACAAACGAGCCATCACTAAATACGGCAGAATTGAGGGCTGCAAAATAGTTGTCGCCGACAGGAATGACGCTACCCAAGTATTTCTGGATCAGTTCGGGATGTTCTTCAACCGCCTCGGAGATCGAACAGAAAATCACGCCATCTTCTGCCAGCTTTGCTTTAAAGGTAGTACCGATCGAAACACTATCAAAAACCGCGTCTACCGCCACGTTACTCAATCTCTTCTGTTCTGAAAGGGGAATACCCAGCTTTTCGAAAGTTTCTAGGATCGCAGGATCTACTTCATCTAAGCTGCCCTTTTTCTCCTGCTTCTTCTTGGGTGCAGAATAATAGATAATATTTTGATAGTCGATCGCGGGATAATGAACGTGAGGCCAGTCTGGCTCGGTCATTTTGAGCCACTGACGATAGGCTTTAAGACGAAACTCCAGCATAAATTCTGGTTCGTTTTTCTTTGCCGAGATCAGACGCACGACATCTTCGCTCAAACCACGAGGAATCTGTTCCGTTTCAATGTCGGTGACGAAACCATACTTGTAGGGTTGATTGACTAGAGTTTTGACGTTGGCACTCATGATGAGAAATTAAATAGACTGTGTTTTGCTAGGGGGAAACTTTTCCAGAGCGGTAACTGGCAAATTGTGTCACGGCTTCGGTAAAATTGACTTAAAATTGGTTTAACGACAGATTTTGCCGAAAGTTTAACAACAAGATTGTTGTTTAAGTATATTGTTATTGTAGGTTACATTAGCAATAAGTTAGTTGTTTAAGTCAAATAAATTTGGCATACCCACTATTATTTTCCCCCGTAGCTCCTAAGACGATGACGACCACTGGTTTACCGTCTACTAAACAAAATATTCTCCAGGCTCTATTAAGAAATGGTCGAGCAGCAGCCAGCCAGTTAGCAAAAGACCTAAATCTTAGTACCCAGGCTGTTCGTCGCCATTTAAACGAACTGGAAGCCGAGGGATTGATTGAATATCATGCCGTTCGGCAAGGAATGGGCAGACCACAGCATTTATATCAGTTGAGCAGTGCGGGACGCGATCGCCTCAGTCCTCAAAAGTATAGTGAGTTTGCGGTCAATTTTCTCGATACCCTCGCCGAAACCGTAGGCAAAGATCAGGTTAGTAAGGTGTTGGAAAAGCAGTGGCAGCGTAAAGCAACAGAATACCGCGATCGCCTGGGGGAGGGTAATCTCCGACAGCGCATTGCCAAACTAGCGCAGCTAAGACAAGAAGAAGGCTATATGGCGGAAGTACATTTAGCCTCACCGCCAAAGAAGCAAAAATACGTTCTAGTCGAGCATAATTGCGCTATTTCTGACGTGGCGGAATCCTACCCCAGCATTTGCGGACACGAGTTAGAGATGTTTGCTGCGGTCTTACCCGACTGTGTGGTGCAGCGTACTCAGTGGATCAATGATGGCGAACACCGATGTGGCTATTCGATTGAAGCAAAGTAAAATTTGCAGACAAAATTTAAAATTTATCTTATATCGGTTTGCCGATCAGCTGCGTTAATTTACTTTGAGCTATCTCATATCTGAAAGATTCATTATTTCTTAGTAGCACCTGTAGATAAATATCTTCGTCGGGCGAGCTTTTTAGAGGATAGTGTTCGATTAGCATCATTTTGTTGGGTGCCAGATTGTAGAGACGGCTGGCAAAACGAACCATTCCCTTAGTAACATCGGCAATTGTGCTGCCAGGATTGCGATCGAGATCTGTAAGAATAACTATTGCCTTTTCCCAGGTAATTCAGAATATACGGGCGCGACATCTATTGGATTGGGAGTCTATTCCTGACTCCCAGAAAAAAAACGTATCGAGATAGTCTGTGGAAGGAACTTTAAAATCGCTCACAATATTACCAACTGAGTATATCTGCTTGCTTTTATAACTAACTCCAATCTCACACGAACATTTGGTTCTGTCTGAACGCTGGCGGACGTAGCTATAGTCAAGTACCTATAATTTTTCTAACACGAACAAATCTGTCTGGCTCTAACAGCAATAGCATCAACTGCTACAGCTAAAAGTCTAATATTAAAAAAATATGTCCGATTTCGATAAATAGAAAATAAAAAAGACAGTTAGCAATTAAATAGCTTTACAAAACTGTTTAAAGCATAAAGAATGTAGGAAAAAATTTCTTTTATTTGGCTAATCAGCTCGCTATGTCCGCTAGAGGTCTGAATTAATTTGCTAACCGTGAGAAAGTTGTAGCTATATTTATTCAAGCTTGTTTTGATTGATTCAATCGGCAACTAGGCTGCATTGCTCATGATTCAAACCATATTAGTTATTGATAATGACTACATTTTTAGTACTCTAGTAAAACTTGTTTTAGAGCAGGTTACCAATTGGAAAATATTGACAGCTTTAGATAGTAAAGAAGGAATTGCTCTGGCAAAGCTATATCAGCCAAGCGCGATCTTGTTAGACATTGTTTTACCAAATTTAAATGGATTAGAGATTTACTATTTACTCAAGTCCCAACCCAATACCTGTTTTATTCCTATTATTGTTACTACAGCAATGGCTGAAATAAAGGAAATTCTCGCAGATCGAGTTTTTGAAGATATAGAAGTAATTATCAAGCCTTTTGATTTGATGACATTGAAAAGCCAGGTAATCGATGTATGCGATCGCGATCGGAATAATGGCTAATAGCCGATAGCCATCAAAAGTTCTACCAGCCTCGTTGTCGGGATATCAGTCAAATACGTGTATTCTGATGGTGTAATACAATTATGTACGGTTCAGTACAGTAGTAAAATAAGTTTCCCTTATATTGAACAACCCTAAAAGTAATCAGATTTTATCAGAATTACCAGATCGAGAATATCAACGCTTTAAAGGCTGTTTAGAGCCAGTGCTGCTTGTTTATGATGAGATTCTTTCAAAACCCGATCGCCAGACCGAATCATGTTATTTCCCAACGCAGGCGATCGTATCTTTAGTCTCGGTGATGCAGAATGGAGCGACCACAGAAATTGGCCTGATTGGCAAAGAGGGAATGGTAGGAACGCTAGAGTTTCTTGGCAATGGCACATCTAACAGCCGTAAAATAGTTCAGATGGGAGGTACGGCAATGCGAGTCGATGTCGAAGCATTGCAGACTGAATACAGGCGGGGTGAAACTCTATCCAAATTACTGCACGGCTATAGTCTAATGCTGTTCAATCAGGTAAGCCAGTGTGCGGCCTGTAACAACCATCATAGTGTCAAACAGCGAACTGCTCGCTGGCTATTGATGCTCGAAGATCGCTGCGATCGCCAAACTCTATTGATGACTCAAAAGTTGCTTTCTACTATGCTAGGAGTTCGGCGTACTGGAGTTACAGAAGTTGCCAAAGAAATCCAGAGACAGGGGATAATCGAATATCATCGGGGCAAAATTCAGATTTTAGACCGTGAAGCCCTAGAGCAAATTGCTTGTGAATGCTATCAAGTCCTCAAAATTAGTCGGCAATAGAGCAATTGCCAACTACTATAATTAGCTTTGTGTCCGCGCGCGGACATACATGGAGTAAGATTATTAGTATCTTGAACGAGATGCAGTTGCGCCGAAAATGCCGTCACAAACTTTTCCAAACCAGTCATTTGGAGAAGAAACTTGGCATGAAATGTAAAGCGAACTGTAATTAATTCTTACTAAGATACTTAGATAAATTGTCTTTATCAAATTCAAACAAGCCTGTTAATCGGCTATTAGCTGCTCTCCCAGCCGAAGACTTAGAACGTCTTTCTCCCTATTTGGAGCCAGTGCATCTTCCCCAGCATACAATTCTTTATAATGCGGGAGAAAAATATGAATACGCTTATTTCCCGTCACACTCAATTGTTTCGACGGTAGCGATCATGGAAAATGGCTCGACCACCGAGATCGGCGTAATCGGCAATGAGGGCATGGTAGGATTACCAATCATTTTAGACACCGATCATACTAACTCGACAGCGTTAGTTCAGGTAGGTGATGGTGGATATCGGCTTTCTGCCAGACGGATACAGGAAGAGCTGAACCGTCAGGGAGCGTTTAAAGTTCTAATGATGCGCTATATTCAAGCCCGTATCATTCAGCTCGGTCAGACTGCTGCCTGTAATCGCCATCATAATTTAGAGCAGCGATTTGCTCGCTGGTTGCTATCGGTGCGGGACAATATTCAAAAAGATGAGTTTCAGCTAACTCAAGAATTTATCTCGCAAATGCTGGGAGTACGCCGTACGGGAGTTACGGAAATAGCCAGCAGATTTCAAAAAGCAGGCATTATTCACTACAAGCGCGGTTTAATCAAAATTGATTCTCAGAAGCTGCTAGAAGCTCGTACCTGTGAATGCTACTGGCTGATTGCCAGAGAATATTCTCGCTTACTCGATTCATTTTCATTCCCACCTTAGCCTGTTTTCCGAAGCAAAAAGTCCGCGATAATTCGACTAAAAACTAAAAGCGGTGTAGCACGATCTTGGGCTTTGCCCAAATGAAGTGACTGCGCCAAGAAGCTAAAAAATTTCTAACCAAGCCAATTTCCACCGAGCCTTATCTAGATATCTGTTAAGAAAATTTGCAAAATCGTAAAGATATTGCTGCTACCCTGGGCTATTGCTGGTGCGATTGTACCCAATCGAGATAGTCTGAGGGAAGCAGTTTTGCTTAAATTTTTTAAATTTTTATTTAATATCTATGACCGCCATTAATACTAACTCAACCAAAAATACTCCTTCTACTCCTCCTGAAGACTCAAAAGCAAGAGTTAGCCAGTTTATGCAGCAGATACAGGACGAAATATGTTCTGGCTTAGAAGAGGCTGATGGTAAGGGTAAATTTAAGGAAGATAGCTGGCAAAGAGAAGAGGGAGGCGGTGGGCGATCGCGCGTCTTAACTGAAGGTAATATTTTAGAACAGGGTGGAGTCAACTTCTCAGAAGTCTGGGGTAGTCAGTTACCGCCGTCGATCCTCAAGCAGCGTCCCGAAGCAGCAGGACATGGTTTTTATGCTACTGGCACATCGATGGTACTGCATCCTCGTAGTCCTTATCTACCAACAGTTCACCTCAACTATCGCTACTTTGAGGCGGGACCAGTCTGGTGGTTTGGCGGTGGGGCAGATCTAACTCCCTACTATCCTTTTGCCGAAGATGCAGCCCATTTTCATAAAACATATAAAGAAAGTTGCGATCGCCATCATCCCGAATATCATCATGTTTTTAAACGCTGGTGCGATGAATATTTTTATCTCAAGCACCGCGACGAAACCAGAGGCGTAGGCGGTCTATTCTTCGACTATCAGGACGGCACGGGCAAATTATATAAAGGACCGCACCCAGATAAAGCAGCAGCAGAACATAGCGACAAGGTGGGTGAAGTCGAACATCGCAGCTGGTCGGATATATTTAACTTTATTCAAGATTCGGGTAAAAGCTTCTTGCCTGCCTATCTACCTATTGTCGAGCGACGTAAAGATAAGGAATATGGCGAAAGAGAGAGAAATTTTCAGCTATATCGTCGCGGACGCTATGTAGAATTTAACCTTGTGTACGATCGCGGTACTATTTTTGGTCTACAAACTAATGGACGCACCGAATCAATTCTCATGTCTCTACCGCCTTTAGTGCGCTGGCAATATAACTATCAGCCCGAACCTAACAGTCCCGAAGCGGAACTATATGAGACATTCTTAAAACCCCAAGACTGGGTTAACTGGCAAGAGAAGAAATAAGGAGAATGGAAGTAGGTGACTGGGGGACTTGAGGCGAGTCGAATAGCTTATCTATAATGGAATATTGCTGCGTGAATCGAAGCTGCAAACAAGTTTATGCCTGCACCCGTATAGGATAGGCTATTCCTAATCATCTCCCTCGACTTCCGAGCGATCGACTGAAATCTGAGTTGGTAGATTACAAGACTGTAGAGAATAGGAAGCGTTTACTGGTTCGAGGGTTTGATCGTTGCCGGTAAAAACGCCAATGGTATACAGGTCTTTGTCGGGTAATTCGCCGTAGGCTTGCTGATAGTCTTCGATGATATTTCTCTCTGACTCCAGCCAAGTCATCAATGAGCTATCTTCGTTTTCCAAAACAATAGTTCGGAAGTTATCTGGCGCGCGAGGACTGTTAACCACAGATTCTTTGGGCAGATCTGTATTAGCAAAAGCATAAATCAAACCCTTTGGTTTGGAGAATAATCCTGGTTTGCCAAATAAGATCATAATTGCTGCTGCAAAGTCTTCTTTTTCTTCGACGGTAATATCTGCCGTCGGCTGAATTTTGTCTACTCGCCACGACCAGGATAGGCGATCGCCCTGGAGACATCGTTCGGGATTCTCGACAAACAAGCCCGATGCCGAATCTTTACCGACTGCATCGATAATGAGCTTTTGCTCCTCATCGCGAAAAAAATATTCCGTATCGCGATCGCCAAAAGTAACTGATTTAAGTTCATTCTCTTTGGCATGGCAGGCTATGGCAACCGTTAGAAACAATCCTGTCAATAAGATAGATAGACGATTGGTAAATTGCATAAAATTTCACTCGCTAGAACACTTTAGATCTAAACAAGCGTTGCTGAAAAAACTGGGAGCAAAAGCTGAAATATTGTTCGGATTTAATTCCAAACGCCTTATTCGCTGTTACAAACAGGGAAAGCTCGATTTACGCTTTATAAAATTCCACCGTACTTCCTGCCAAATCCGCAACTTTATCGATTAATTATTGACGCTGCTGTTCGTCGAAGTCGATTTTCTCCTGCATTTGGGCGGGATTATCTGCCCCTGTAATCAGAACGCTGATGGGTAAAGACCAAGCAAAATTAATTGCCTCACTAATAGTGATACGCTTGGGAATGATTTTTGGATTCGTGCCGTGTTGTGCATGAAACGAACCGCCAAAGAAACCCCCGTTAGCCAATGATTTCATTGCCAACACACCAAGATCTCGTTCGACTAATTTGGGCATGACTTTGACAAAGCTGGAATAGCTGGGATCGGCAAGATTCACGGGCATTTGACAGGCATCAAACAAATCTGATTCCACTGCTTTTAATAGTGCATCGGGCTAATAGTGTCCCGTAAAGCCAATCTGTCTAACTTTTCCCGTAGCTTTTGCCCCTGCCATCACTTCAAATACTCTTTCAGCGATGCGATTATCTGTATCTTCGGGGGTAGCTAGAGAATGTACTTGTAGCCACCTAGATAATTGGTATTCAAACGCCTAAATGAGCCTTCTAGGTGGCGACGAGCATCATCAGCATTTTTAGCCGTGCTTTCAGTCATCAAATACACTACGTCTCGATACTTGGGAGTAAGTAACTTACCTAGGCGAGTTTCGCTACCTCCAGACTGATAAGACTCGGCAGTATCAAAAAAACGGACTCCACCCTCAAGGGCAATCTCAATCGTTTTCTGAGCATCTCTCTTTCATCGCCCCAGATGCCATCCACCTGCACCCAGCATGGTTACGGCTTCTCCCGTATGTCCTAATATTCTCTGGGGTAATACAGAATAATTTCAGAAAAACATAGTCTGGATTGTGCAAATAGCGATCGCATCTAAGTTTGGGTTGACTTTGTTAAAATTTGCTAGGCTTTAGCAGTGGAAGATATGTGGACAGCATGTCGCCCGCCCGTAGATGTAAATAGCACTTATGTAGCGCACATTTCCAAAACTCATGTTTTTCAGCCAGAAAATCTTCTCAGAGAACATATTTAGAGGAGTTAGCAATTTTTTAATTTACATTAGTCGCGAGCTATAAGTTACACTCAGCTATTGCGATCGCGACTTGGTTTTTTATTGCAACATTGGCTATTGGGATATAAAGCCTGTTAGTAACAGAGGGATTAAAATTAGAGCCGAAACGATTAGAAGTAAAGTTCCCGCATCAATGTCGATCGTATTTTTTGGTGCTTCTTTCATCGAGATTTATCTTTGACACATTTCTCCTATGTTACTAGGAAAGAGATCGAGCTTTAAATAATTGGCGATCGTAATAAGTATCTGTGTGAAATTGAAATAAGCTAAATGTATCTGTTGATTCTATTCAAATACCGATTGCACAAAATGTATTTTATGAGAAAGACGACCTGATTTTTTTAATTTTACTCATAAACCTCCTAAATCAGAATTCATTCTCATATTTTTAATTTTTCAAGAAATAATTATTACTGCCCTAAAGCCTTTAACACTAACGTTTAATTCCCCACTATCATGGGAACAAAATATTCTTAACAATCTGAGAAAAACATTACTATCTATAACAATTTCCAGTATGTATTAAAAACTACCCAAATCACTAAAAAATGTTGTTAAGTTTAGATGTACAAAGTAGAAATCAATAATAGTCCCATCAGCAAAATTAAGAAAGTACCAATGTTTAAAGCAAGAAAAAATCTACGTCGTTCTAATTCCATCACCACAATTAAAGAAGTTTATCAAGATCATCCCTGTATGCTACGTGTAAATGCCTTAAAAGAACAGTTGAAGCAAGAAAAACTACAGGACAAAGCATTTTGCCAATCTATAAAGCCTAGGAAAGCTATCCACCAGTAATTAATTTGCTAAAAACTTTCCCGTTCCCAATAAGCATTAATTCATGACTTTTTAGCGAGGGTATTATCAGCTAAATTATGCTCGTTGGTGTAGTCAAACACATTTTTAAATCTATGCTGCAACGTTTAGTGTTTATGATACTAAGCGTTTTTTTGTTCTAATAAATACTTAGCTATTCAAAATAGTTTTAATCAAAATAGACTGCGTAAACATACATAATCCTTGCTCGATCGCGATCGATAATAATGCCTACTGTTCAGATATTTAAGGTAGTTCACCCAAAACTCAATCCATAGTTTCAGCTGCACGGGTTTGCTTTATTATTTCTATCTATTTTTAGCGCCGTTCGGCTCGGCAAACTACACAACCGCAAGGTGGATGAGCCTGTTCGGGCTATGATGATTTAAGCTTATCAATACCCTATAAATCATAAAATAATAGATGAATTTATCCGTCGAACTAATCTTGCTCGGCTCTATCTTTGGAGCAGTAATTTTGACCTATGCACCATTTTTAGCTGTTGCCTGGGGAAGACTCCAGGCTGGTTACGATCAGTCAGCACCCCGCGCCATGTTCGATAAGCTGCCTGCCTATGCTCAAAGAGCTACCTGGGCGCACCAAAACAGTTTTGAAGCCTTAACTATCTATGGACTGTTTGCGCTAATGGCTTACGCTACTGGGGTCGAGTCAGACTGGGCAAAAATCGCGGCGATCGCTTTTTTAACGGCTCGCCTATTATATTCTGTTTTTTATGTTGCCAATATTCCTCTCTTACGGTCGATGATGTTTGCGATCGGCTCGCTATCTGGCTGGACTCTATTTGGCTTGAGTATTTTAAGGGTCATGAACTAGCGATCGAGTCAAGGTAAAGGCATCATCTTAAATGCCTCTACCAGATTAATTTCGCTCTGCTTAGAACTCAAAAATAGTCCGTAAGGTACCGATATAGATCGTGTCATTATCAGCATTATTTTCAGGATTGATAACAGCGATAATTCCAGGGTTCAAAGATATACCCTTGGTCAATTTATAGCGATATTGAGCCTGCAAGTGCCAGTTAAAATCATCTTCTTCTGCACCGCTATCGTTATCGATTACGTGGGGTTGTTGTCCCACCGTAATTCCTGCCACGTTACCTTTTCCGCCTAAGTCGGGGAAAGCTAGAGTAGCAGCCCAGTTGAGAATATCAGCGCTATCGTCAGCAGCAATTCCCGCTCCATCTTCTTGTGCCGTCGCGGTAGTATAGCCCGCCCAACCCGAAAGAACGATCGCATCAAAATTCAAGACGGTTTGCAAACCAAAATGATTAGCGCTTGTGTCTAGATTACCAAAAGGAGCGTTAGCCAAACGACTACCCGTTCCAGCCGAAACAAAAGCTCTGCCTCCAGGATAATAGGCGCGAACATAAGTTAAGCCAACTTTAAAAAAGTCAGTAGGGGCAAAATCTAGCTGTCCCAAAGCAGCAAAAGAGCCGTTGAATAAGCCGTTTTCGCCCAAAGGATTATCGGCATTTCGTGCCATATATCCCGCGTTAAAGGCGATCGCATCACTTAGTTGATATACCGCCGTAACTCCCGTTCCTCCAGCACCCTGTGCGTAGATTGGATTAAAACGTCCAAAATTGGAAATAGAGCCTTTAAAAGGATTGGCAAAGAGTTTATTAAAGTTATCTGAGACATTGGCGTTATAGCGTCCTCTAGTCGCATCAACGGTCAGGCGCAATTTATCTGTAGCGCGGAAGCGATAGAACAGCTTGCCAATTCTCAAATCGTTGTTCAAAGGGCGATCGAAAGCCAAACGAGTCATGTTTGTGCCAGTCACGGCATTACCAAAGCGTTCGACATTTAAAGCGTCTAAACGTACCTTGAGCAAATCTTTGCCCGTAAAGCTAGTGTCAAAATTCAGCCTTACTCGACCGTTAAGCACGGGTTGGTCGTCAACTTCCCCTGCCGAACCAGCTTCAGCATTAAACGGTACGGCTTTATCTTCACCAAAAGCGCTAGTTAAACCAAAGACTACCTGTCCTTTTAGCTTAGTAGTAGCAGAAAATTGTGAGTCTTCTAATAGGGCAGCACGACTTTCTAAAGTATCGACTCTACCTTCAATAGCTGCCAGTTCCGCTGCAAACTCTTGAGACAAACGATTAACTGCATCGAGATCTACATCCGTCTCATTAAATTCTTGGCTAGCAATTAATCGCTCTATCTGATTGAGACAGGAATTTAATCCTGCTGCAAATTCGTAACGGCTTAAAGGACGATCGCCACGATAGGTTTGATTGGGAAAACCTGAAATACAGCCATAGCGATCGACTAAAGAACGTAAGGCTTCATAAGCCCAATCTGTCGGCGAAACATCTCTAAGTTGATTGACATTAGTTACCTGTTCTAAACCAGGAGGAATCGATTGCTCGACTGTAATTTTGCCTCCTTCCGTCTGAGCCATAGCCTTGGGAACAGATGCAGCTAATCCTGCCAACAATATCGAACTAAAGCTCAATTTCCACCAGATACTCTGCTTCATTTTTCTCACACCAAATTTTTAGAAATTCAAGCTATTGTTATAACCTCTAAAAATCCGAAGTAACCAATCTAAAAGCAAGAGAAAATACCGAGTAAAAATACTTTTTTATGGGCTATATCAACCAAATATAAGTATTTTCAACAGACTGATAATAATCTAATAACGTAAAAGATAGATCGGCGAATCTTTTTCCCTACTACCTACTACCTACTACTACCTATTGGTGCTTAACTGCCTCGCTACTTCCAAAACTAATTGAATCTTCTTCATACTCTCGCGGTTCGACGTGAATTATGACCCGTACAGTACCAAAACGCTGTTCGAGGGCATCTTCAATTTTTTCGGTAATTTGGTGAGCGACAATTAGGTCGTCAGTATCGACAACGAGATGCATCTCGATAAATACCTGTCTGCCTAATATTCCCCTAGAAGCAATATCGTGGCAGTTAATCACCCCTGGAATTTCGATCGCAACTTCGTAAATAGCTTCTGGGGCGATCGCCATTTCATCAACCAGCCAGGGTAGATTGTCGCTAATTACTTCCCAGCCACTATAAAAAACGAGTAAAGCCACGGGAAAAGCGAGAACTACGTCTAGCCACTCTAGCTGAGGCAAATTGAGATTTTCTGCCTGCCAAACGCCAATTAAGCCAGCAATCACGATGATCGTTACCCAAATATCGCTCATGGTATGCTTGGCATCGGCGATCAAAATTGGACTGTTGACTTTTCGACCAATATTGCGCTCGTAAAAAGCAACAAAGATATTAACTCCCAGAACCAGCAGTAATAACCATAACTCTGTAGACGAAACCTTCACCGCAGCACTGTCAGAAGCTAAAAATATTTTTTCCACTGCACCACGAAGAATCTCAAAACAGGCAATGCCTAAAAATGCAGCAATGCCTAAAGCCCCTACCGCCTCAAATTTTTGATGTCCATAGGGGTGTTCCCGATCTGGCTTGGGAGAAGAAAAACGATTGGTCACCAGACCCAAAACGTTGTTGACGCTATCGGTAACGCTATGGAGAGCATCTGCCTGTAAACTCAACGAACCAGTTGCCAGACCCAGGATAAACTTGAGGGTCATGACAAATAAATTTAGGAGGAGGGTTAGCCAAAGAACACGGCGTACCTCTGAACGATTATCCTGCACCATATAAGAATTGAAGCTGCTCGCTTATGCTTGCCTTCTAATCATAGTTCCAAACACAAGCATAGTCTCTATTTGGAGATGCTTGTAGCAATGTTGCGTTATTTAGAAAAAGGTAACTTATTGAGATAATTTCTGACAAATAAAGGACCAGATCTCGTCGATCTGATAGATTCAAACTAAGAGTTTATTAATATAATTTGGCATTAATTCTCTGTTATTAAATTAAATTAAGTTGGTAAATATGGCTCAGTTAACTCTCAATTTGGTTCAAGGAGCAGTTCAGTTTGACTTCTCCCCAGAGTCGGCACAACAGCTACAGGCAGAAATATCCAAGCTGATGCAAAGCCTCAAGGCGATTCAGCGCGGTCCTGGGGGTCTCCCCCATGAGCGACTGAATCAAGAAGCGATCGCAGGTGCAACTACGGGGGCGGGTGGTCGTCCATCAAAACAAGAATCAATGGAATATCGCTATACGGGAGATGTATTTTTAGAAATTTTCTGTAATCCTAATATTTACCCCAGTCCTTTTGCTGCCAAAATTTTGATTACCCTCCGAGACGATCGCATTCGTTTGACGAGCGAAGCGGAATTGACTCAGCTTATTGAAGATTTGAATCTGTTTTTAGAACAGCAATAGACTCTTTAGCTCGAGAAAATCAGCAAAGATGGTATTACCGAGAGCAAGGCGATCGCTTGTTCTTATTAAGCTGCTCACAACATATTTTTCTCGATCGAACTATTGCTTAAGGAGTAGGTGGACTGGGGGGATTGGTTAAAGGATTGATACTATTGGGCAAGCCAGGTAGAGCAGGATTTACGCCAGGAGTAGCAGGCACTTGAGCTGGCTGAGAGCCTTCTGGTAAAGTGGCTAAAGCAACACGATTACCGCCGACTTCTCTGAGGATATCGAGTACCTCTACTACTTCTCTGTAGGTAGAATTTTTGGCTGCATAGAGAGTCATCAAGCCATCGGGATTAGCCTGATTATATTTTTTAATTTCCCACGCCAAGTCGCTGCGACTAACTATATTTTTATCGACGTATAGTTGCCCAATGTCATCAATAGTGACAATCAAAATATTTTGTAGCTGGGGTGCGCCTGTCTTCGCCTGGGGTAAATCAAGGCTAATTGCCTGCTGACGAGAGAAGTTGACCGCAGCCAGGATAAAAAAGGTAAGAATGCAGAAGATTACGTCAATTAGAGGCAGAATTTCAATATTTGCACCGCTAGATTGACTATCATCTTCCCAAAGCGCCATCGACTTAATTGGTTTGGGCTGATATTTTCTTTTACGTTTCATGGAAATGATTACTGATTACTAATAAATATTGGTGGGCATTATTTATTTTGTTAGCGCTTTGACGATCGTGAATAACAATGCTCACCCTACGATTACTGATTTGGAGGCTTGAATTCGACATAGGAGTATCGATCGTTATCGGCGACTTCTGACTGTTCTTCATCCTCTTCCAATCTTGCCCAGCGATCGCGATACATTACTTCTAGACGACTGCCAGTACGACGTAAAATTCTAATTTGATTCGACCAGAAAGCTTGAAACAACCGATAAAAACTCAGGCTGATAATTGCTACTAACAAACCTACCGCAGTCGAGATCAGCGATTCACCAATGCCTAAAGTTACTCCTGAAGAATCTGCCGTACCTAGATCGCTAATTTTGATCGAGCTTAAAGCTTGAATCAGACCCCAAACTGTACCAAATAAGCCTAATAATGGAGAAAGAGCAATAATTGCTTCTAATACTTTGTCTCCCTTCCGCATCCGCGCCAACTGTTCTTCTGCTGCCGATTCTAAGGCTATATGAAACATATCTGGATCGGGATTAGACAGGCGAAACGGAGAATAAACAAAATTTCCTAAAGGATGACCGATATGTTCTTGGGCAATTTTACCTACTAAATCCCAATTTCGCTCGGCAGCTTCCATGATGCGATTAAAGATTTTTTTCTCTTTAAAAACTACTCGCGACCAGAACAAAAGACGTTCGAGAATAGTTGCAATAGATAAGATTGAAAGTAATAGGAGGGGATACATGGAAATACCGCCCTTTTCTATAATTTCTAAAAAATTCACCTTATTCCCTCTAAATATAATTTTTAATTAAAATTACTCGAACAGTTGAAGTTCTAGTTTAAGTCCATAAATACAAATAACACAGGTTACAGTCAAATCCTGGTTAATAAAATTTTTCTAACACGTATTTTAATTGATGTCTACCGTTAAAAAATAAGATAGGAACTAGCGATGAAACTTGCTCTAGTCTTTTTGCGTCTTAGATTACCATAACCCGCACTGCCAATCATTGCTCATGAACCGAAATACCTTTTGGGGAACTTTTGCTCTTGTTTTACTGCTTGCCCTCGCGGGATTAGTGTCTCAGCAGGAAGCAGGCTCGATTAGTTCTTTAGATAACTCGCCTACATCTGAGCCTAAATTAATTGCTACCGAAATAGGGATGAGCAAACTCGTACGGGCGAACAATCGTTTTAGCTTCGATCTTTTCGCCCAACTTCAACAGCCGTCTTCTCCACCGCAAAATACTTTTATTTCACCTCAAAGTATTGCGATCGCCTTGGCTATGGCGCGCAACGGTACAAAAGGCGAAACTTTCGAGCAGATAGATCGAACATTGGGACTAGAAAAGCTAGATCCCTCCGAGGTAGATGAAAGCTATAGTAAGCTGATCCAAACTTTAAACACTGCCGATCCGAGTATTAAATTGGCGATCGCCAATTCTTTATGGGTCAATCGGGATATAAAACTAAAAGATCGCTTCATTAGACAGAATCAAGACTCTTATCAGGGAAAAATAACTAATTTAGACTTTGCCGATCCTGCTGCCACAGAAACAATTAACCAATGGGTAGCCAGCAACACCGCTCATAAAATTCCTCAAATAGTCGATTCTGTCTCTCCAGACGATGCCGTCTATTTAATCAACGCTATTTATTTTCAGGGTAGCTGGAGCAAAAAATTCGATCCTCGCCAGACAACTGAAAAACCTTTTTTTAGGCGCTCTCAGACATCTAAGCCAGTAGCGATGATGAGTCAAACAGGGGACTATCGCTATTATGCCAATGAACAGTTTCAGGCGGTACGTTTGCCCTATGGCAAAGGGGAAATGGGCATGTATATTTTTCTCCCCCAGCCTGAGGTTAGCTTAGAGCAGTTTAATCAGCAGCTAAACCTAGAAAACTGGCAGGAATGGCTGGCTCAAATGCGATCGCAGCCAGGTAATATTTCTCTGCCTAAGTTCAAGCTAGAATATGCCACCGAGCTGAAAGAGGTCTTATCCTCTTTGGGAACAACGCAGATTTTTAATCCCAGCCAAGCCAATTTTTCGGCAATGACAGATAGTTCGGTGGCGATCGATACCGTCAAGCATAAGGCTGTAATTGAGGTGGACGAAGAGGGTACAGAAGCAGCAGGGGTAACTTCTATTGGTATTCGTATCACCTCTGCCATGCCTGAAAAACAACCGTTTAATTTAGAGATAAACCGTCCTTTCTTTTTTGTTATTCAAGATGATATTACCGACACCATCTTGTTCATGGGTAATGTGTTTGAACCACAGTAGAGACGTAATATATTACGTCTCCAGAGGTAACATATTTATTTTTTCTGTTTTCCGACGAGGGAGACAAAATTAGATAATATCTTTAAACCGTTGTCGGAAGACTTCTCTGGATGGAACTGCACCGCCATCAGATTATCACGAGCGATCGCAGCAGTAACGGTTTGTGTCCCGTGAGTTACCATTGCCGAACTCACCCGATCTTCCTTTGGTTCGGCATAATATGAGTTAACAAAATAGACGTAGGGATCGTTTGGTAAATTTTGCCACAAGTCGTGATCTGATTGATTAAACTCAAGCTGATTCCAACCCATCTGCGGGATAGTAATTCCAGGTTCGCTCTTGAAACGGCGCACCATACCGGGAATAATACCCAATCCTGGTTCTGTGCCTTCTTCTGAACCTTCAAATAATAGCTGGAGTCCGACGCAGATGCCCAAAAATGGCTTTCCAAGAGCGATCGCTTTGGCGATCGTTTCTTCTAGATTACGCTCTCTAATATTGTTCATGGCAGGATCGAATGCACCTACCCCTGGCAAAACAACCCCGTCGGCAGCCAAAATATCTTCGGCAGCATTGGTTATATGAGGCACTGCTCCCGCTTTCTCTAAACCTTTGCAGGCAGAGTGCAGATTTCCCGTATCGTAGTCAATCACAGCTAAATTAACCATATCTCACCATCGGCATTAAACACTTCACTCTATTCATCCTAACCTTTTCAAGCGTTTTAGCTTCGGTGAATTTTGTCGATCCGAGATCTCGGTTTTGATTGAGATTTGTACGAGCTAGCTAATTCGATCGCCACTAAATTTTAAAATTAGATTTGGATAGCTAAATCGCAGATTTTATGAAACCAACATTTAAAGATACCCTTGCTTGGGAGCAGGCTCAGGTGTTAATGCAGCCAGCTATGCTGAGGGTGGTGGATAATATCCGCAAAGAAATTGAAGCCTCAAAATGGAAAGGAACGTATAAGGAAGTTACCGCACCGATTCCTGGCTATCATCTGTGTCTGGCTTCAGAAGATTATCAGATAGAGATAGACGTATGGGAACTCTGTTACAAAGTTTGCTTCCAGGAATACGAGCCAATCGAGCATATATTTAGCCAAGAAAACGAAGCAGCCTATCCCGTCGAAATCGATACCCGCCTACTGGATGATTTGGGTGAGGTGGACTGGCAGTTGTTAGAATCTAAAGCCCAGCAGTCTGTGCGAAAAGTCTTTAGTACCCTGCCCGAATAATAAACAGGTAGTAAGCAGCAAGAAATAATGTAGGGTAGGCAACATTAGAACTTAACTCTTCTCTATTTTTAACCGTCTGATTGCTCACCTTTCCCTCGACAAATTTATTAAACCAACATGGAATTAAAAGAAATACAGAAATCGGCAGGAGCAATTTTTGATGACTCTGGAGTTGTTTCTAGTTTTAATCACGACGATCGCGCTTTAACAGCAATTGAGTCTGGGGTGGCAGTTTGCGATCGCTCTCACTGGGGATTATTAGAAATTACTGGCGAAGATCGGCTTCGCTATCTCCACAATCAAAGTACCAACGATTTTGAGACGCTTAAGCCAGGCGAGGGTTGCGACACGGTATTTGTTACTTCTACTGCTAGAACTTTAGATTTAGCTACAGCCTACATTACTGACGATTCTGTATTAGTTCTTGTCTCTCCCCATCGTCGTCAGCAGCTTTATGCCTGGCTCGATCGCTTTATTTTTCCCTTTGATAAGGTTGAATTAGCCGATATTTCCGCAGATAAGTCTATATTTAGCATCTTGGGCGAACGAGGCAGCAGTTCGATCGATCGTATTGCTACGGAGAATATCTCTCTCACAGCTTTTGCGGCTAATCAATCGATAACTATTGCTGATGTAAATGTCAGAATTGCTCGGGGAAGCGGTTTGGCAACTCCTGGACATACCCTAATTATCGATCGCAACGCTGCGGGGACAGTATGGTCAAAACTTATTTCAGAAGGCGCTATAGCGTTTGGCGATCGCCTCTGGGAAAATTTGAGAATCCAGCAGGGAAGACCAACCCCAGACCGAGAACTGACGGAAGATTATAATCCCTTAGAAGCAGGACTTTGGCGGACTATATCCTTTGAGAAAGGCTGCTATATCGGTCAGGAAACCATTGCCCGCCTCAATACCTATAATGGGGTCAAGCAAAAGCTGTGGGGGATCGAATTAAGCCAGCCTGCCGAACTCCAAACGCCAATTACCATTGAAGATAAAAAGATTGGCATCTTAACCAGCTATACCGATACACCAAAAGGATCTTTTGGCTTGGGCTATGTTCGTACCAAAGCTGGAGGAGAAGGCTTACAGGTACAGGTCGGGGAAGCGACAGGAGAACTAGTTTCTGTCCCCTTTATCCGCCATCAGCAGTAATTAACTATGCCTTATTTAATAAGTGTCTAGACAATCCAAGCAGCAATAAGAGAATAAAAGGCTCAATTAGCTAGAGGAGCAACCAATACCCTGGATTGCTTACTGACAGTTGGAACAAATTTTAGACATGATACCAACTCAATAACCCTAAAAAGTAATTAATGCCAAATACATTACTGCTTGCTGCCAATTAAAAACCCTCAGTAGTATAAGCCCACTGAGGGAATAGGTAAAAGATTGGATAATTGGGAAAAACCCAAAATTAACCTTCTTTTGGCTCTTTATCTTTAGCTGGAGCTTGTGATTTTTGAGCTGCGGGAGCTTTTTTTGCTGCAGGAGCTTTCTTAGCCGCTTTTTTCGGTGGCGCGCTTACCTCTTTAACTTCTGCTTCGGCATAATTGTTTGTATTCACGCCCGCGTAATTCACTTTGTCAAAGCGCACTACTACAGGGTAACGAATACCGCTTGTATCAACTGTTGCCACCGAACCAACTTCGTTATACCAATAGGATTCGGGACGAAGAATTCTGACTTTAGAACCTCGTTGAACCATAATTGATTAGTCTCCTGAAAATGAATTTTATCTTGTTGCGATCGCAAAAAATACTCAAGGCACTTTTTTAGATCTCTTGGTTTTATGACTATATAAAATAAGAGCCATTAAACTTCAACGACAAGTTTATCAAACCAACTAGGCTATATATTCTGACGATACATAACAATTTACGTAGTTCATCGGCTTCCAAGTAGTTACTGTTTGACATTTAACGATTACATTAAAACTCAGCTTAAGATGGTTGCAGACTGTATGCCTAACAACTATTTAAAGATATAACTAATGTCTGGTTCAGCTAAAAAAACTATTTATGCAGCGATGGCAGCAAATTTTGCGATCGCCATAATTAAATTTGTTGCAGCTTCGATTACTGGAAGCTCGGCGATGCTTTCAGAAGGAATTCACTCCGTCGTCGATACGGGCAATGAACTATTACTATTGCTAGGGCTGCGTCTGAGTAAAAAACCAGCAGACGATAGCCATCCTTTTGGCTATGGACAGGAGCTTTACTTTTGGACGTTAATTGTTGCCCTATTTATCTTTGCCATTGGCGGAGGCATGTCGATCTATGAAGGGATAGAACACATCAGCGATCCCGAACCGTTAACCGATCCGCGCTGGAATTACGGAGTTTTGGGGCTGGCAGCAATTTTTGAGGGCTATTCGTGGAACGTGGCGCTGCAAGAGTTTTTGGCAAGTAAAGGGGATGGAAGCTTTTGGAAAGCGATTCGTGCCAGTAAAGATCCGACTATCTTTACTATTCTGTTTGAAGATACGGCAGCCTTGATTGGTTTGTTCGTCGCTTTTATTGGCGTATTGAGCGGGCATCTTTTGAATAATGTTTATCTCGACGGTGTGGCTTCGATTGTGATTGGCGTAATTCTCTGCGGAGTTGCCGTATTACTGGCAACAGAAAGTAAAGGTCTGCTAATTGGCGAAGGGGCAAAGCCTGAAACCGTTGCCAATATTAGAACGATTGTTAAAGAAGATCCTGCGGTAGAAAAAGTAATCAAAGTTTTAACGCTGCATTTTGGTCCACAGGAAATCTTGCTTAACTTAGAAATCAAGTTTATCGATGACCTAGAAACTGAAGAATTAGCGATCGCTATTGAGCGTTTAGAAAGCTCGATCAAAAGCCAGCACTCGGAGATTCAGAACATTTTTGTTGAAGCCAAATCAATCACTGCCAAGAGAAAGGTTGTTTTGAATGAAGTGACTATCCCTAAGCCAGAGAATTAAAAAATTCCCGAACCTGGTAAATTGCGAAGTAAGTCAGAGTACTTTACATTCCTGGTGATAGCCGAGAGGCGCAACGACACGAACGTGAATGCGCTGCGCTTAGAACTAGTGAACTAGAGCAAGACAAATGCACATTAGACGTTGTTTATGTTTAATATCTTCTGGGATAGACAGGCTGTGGCTTGGGTGCTTGCTGGGGCTTTGCCTGCATTTTTGGCATGCTAGCAATGCCATAATAAAGCTGTTCGGCGACTTTCTGATTCGCTACTTCGTTGAGATGAATCGGATCGACAAAACTGGGAGAGGGATATTTATCCGTCAGCTTATACAAATCCAGCACCTTCAGATTTCGAGGATAGGCTTTAGCTAGTTTTAAAGCTGCAGTGGTAAACGCAGGATAGCTGGCTCTAACCTGTTTAATATAGGTTCTGCCTAATTCCGTAGCAATTTTTCCTTCAGTGTTAGTTAGCTGTTGGGGGTTGCGTCCCGTAATTTCTGGCTGGATGGCTACCAAGAGAGGTATTTTGGCAGCAGCACTCAAATTTAAGATCTGCTTTTGATTATCCAGATAGCGGTTTACTCTCGCCTGTAATTCTTCTTCATTTTGGGGTAGACGCTTGACTAGATTGGAAGTTGATTCATTTAGCACAAAATCAGTCTGAGAATCATTCGACTGGGACTTAGTCCAGCTCGTAGAAATTACTTTTGCCAGATAACTATTATTTTGCAGGGGTTCTAATAGTCGATCCACATAAGCACCCAAACTATCAAGCTGACTATCTTCCTTAATTTTATTTACAGGAGCTGCCGTTGCTTTGCGATCGCTGGGCAAGAGTAAATCTTGATAGCCATCCAATATAACGATCAGATCTGGCTTGTACTTTAGTATTTGTAAGGCAATCTGTGCCAGCTCATTCCCCGAAGCATAGCCAGGTACGGCAGCATTAATAATACGATAGTTACCAGACTTTATTTTTGCTGGTTTTGCCAAATATTTTTCCCTCTCAGTCTTATCGAAGGGTAGTAAATCGGGTTGGTAAGTCTGGGGGGACGTCTGCTGTTGCTGGAGACGCTGCTGTAATCGGCTTTCCAACTGGGCAGAAATCGTACTAGAGTTGCTGGGATTGCCATAGCCAAAGGCTGTAGAACTGCCTAATAAAAAGACTCTTACTTCACCAGGAGGTTTTGCCACGGGAACTGGCTCACGATCGCGAAATCCCTGTTCGTTAATCTGCCATAGTTTGTGCTGCTGATTTCCTACCAGACTATAGCCCACAGATATATTGCTGGTAGCCAAAAGAGAATCTTGAGTTTTTGCTCGCTCGATTGCTTTGGGTGCAACAAAATTAAGCTTATAGGCGCTGAAAGAGTCAGCCTTAGCTTCTTTTTGAGCAAATTTGCTGCGCTCGCCAGAAATGTCGATAAAGATACGAGTTAATAGCTCTAAGGATAGTAAAAATAGTCCTGCAGAGGCAATTGCCCCCAGCCAAGAAAAGCGTCGGCGGGCGCGACGGCGATTAGTGAAAATTCTACGTTGTCTAACTTTGGACCTAAACATTAAAAATACTCTCCTGCTAATTAATTATAGATATATCAGTGCGATCGCCTTAAATATTTCAGCGCTGAGTAACTTAGTACTAATAAAATTTGTCTTTCTGGAAGATACTTTTAAATATTCGTAAACTAAATGCTTTATAACAGCTAGCGGATAAAACTAACACTATCAATCTAAGGATATTAAATGAACAACTATCTTCTGTTGCCTTGGGCAATCTGCTTTTGCTTAATTTAACTGGATTTATTCTTCCCTATCTGCTCGCTAAAATTGCTATTTAAACCCTTAAGTTTGTCTCTGTGACCTTTAGCCCTAACTCTGTGGTACATTTACGAGGTGAACGCCAGCACGAAAAGTCATTGAGGGGATTTTCCCTGTTGATTAAGAGAGTCTTGTCATTTACGGGGAGTACTGTTTATCGAAGCAGAGATTGCGCTCCTTGGTATGTCTCGATCGATCGCCGTAAAAACTTGAATAAATATTGTTTTATTCTTTGGCAATAGCCAGCACAAAATAAAACTCGACAACAGAGTCGATTATCTATAAATTATTCATGACCTATAAATTATTGTTTGTCTGTTTGGGTAATATTTGTCGCTCGCCATCGGCAGAAAATATCATGAATCAACTGATTGAAGAGGCTGGTTTATCGGCAAAAATAACCTGCGACTCAGCAGGAACATCTGGATATCATATTGGTGCAGCACCCGATCGACGCATGAATATAGCTGCTAATAAACGAGGACTTGAGCTAGAAGGACAATCTCGTAAATTAAAGCCCTCCGACCTACAGAGCTTCGATCTGATTTTGGCAATGGATCGCCCCAACTACGAAGATATTCTCTATTTAGACCGCGAAGGAAAGTATGAAGACAAGGTGCGAATGATGTGCGAATTTGCTACCCAAAAGCCAGATAAAGAAGTTCCCGATCCTTATTATGGCGGTGCAGACGGTTTTGACTATGTAATAGATCTTCTCTACGATGCCTGTGCTGGCTTATTAGACCATGTAGTGAACTCGACAGAGTATCAAGCCAAAATTTCATAAGACATTCATTGTTTTGACCGCAAGACTGTATTTGCAATAACCTGATGAACCGATTCAATTTAAAAGTATTCAAAAGACTGTGGCGTTTAATTAAACCCTACTGGGTTAGCAATGAAAAATGGGGCGCGATCTCTATTTTAGTTCTGCTGCTGCTGCTGACCTTAGCCTATACTTTTATCTCAGTTGCAATCACCCGTTTTCAGGGAGATCTGATTTCTGCTCTAACCAAGTTAGATCGGGAACGATTCATGAACACAATCTGGATGTTTTTGGGAGTCTTAGTCTTCTACGTTCCCGTCTCCGCTAGTTCGCAATATCTGCAATATCGACTGAGCAACTACTGGCGCAAGTGGATGACCGCCGATTTTATCGAGCGTTATTTAGGCGATCGCTCTTTTTATCAACTAGGCAACTATGATTCAGATTTAGACAACCCAGATCAGCGTATCGCCGAGGATATCAAGTCATTTACCGAAGAGTCCCTGAACTTCTTTCTGGTAATCTTTAACTCCATTTTCAAGGTGATTGGCTTTACTGCCTTGATTTGGAATATTCCTCCTAGAGTGACGGTATTTGAGTTTTCTAACCCGATTAATGTCTTTGGCTTAAAAATAGCTAGAATTGCCCCTTCAATTTTAGTGGTATTTTTGATTGGCTATTTGACCATCGGTACTTTGGTCACTATCTTCGTTTTCGGGCGCAAGTTAGTCGATATCAACTATCAGCAGCTACGTAAAGAAGCCAACTTTCGCTTTGGTCTGGTGAGAGTTCGCGAGAATGCCGAATCTATTGCCTTTTATCGGGGAGAGGCTCAAGAATCTCGTAATTTAAAGCAGCTCTTTCAGTCAGTATTTGAAAACTACAATTCCCTGATTTTTTGGCAAAACTTATTGCTGGGACTATTCACCGCAGCCTATGACAACATTCCGATTATTTTACCCGCCATTGTCGTTGCCCCCAGCATTTTGTCGGGAGAAATTGAAGTCGGAAAAATACGCGAGGCGCAAATTGCCTTTATCCAGTTCTTTTTTGCAATCAATATCATTGTTTCTCGCTTCCAATACTGGACTGCTTTTATTGCTGGTATCGACCGTTTATATTCCCTCAAAGAATATTTGGATGATGCTAGTCAACAGCAGCAAAAAATTAGGAAAACGCAAGCAACTATCAGTACGATTAGACGTAATAAAATAGCCCTAGATCGAGTTACTCTGCAAACCCCTAACTATCAAAGAACTTTGGTTAAAGATCTAAGCTTAGATCTCCCCGTAGGTAAGGGACTATTGATTACTGGAGCGAGTGGCTGCGGTAAAAGTTCTCTACTGAGAGCGATCGCTGGATTATGGAACTCTGGCAGTGGAGCAATTTATCGTCCAGACCTGGCTCAAATGTTCTTCCTACCCCAAAAGCCCTACATGATTATAGGGACGCTTTATAGTCAGCTAGTCTATCCCCATGATGATCTAGAGGTCAACGAACATCAGCTAAATGAAGCGCTTAAAGAAGTCAATCTAGCCGATCTGGCAGAACGTTCGGGGGGTTATGCCGTTGAGAGAAATTGGGACGAAATTCTTTCTCTCGGCGAACAGCAAAGATTAGCCTTTGCCAGAATCTTAATTAGCAAACCGCGCTATGTCGTGCTAGATGAGGCAACCAGCGCTCTAGACATTGAGAATGAAGCCAGCCTCTATCAACATCTGCTGGAGAATGAAACTACCTTTATTAGCGTCGGGCATCGACCCAGCTTGGTTAAATATCATGATTGGCAATTAGAAATACAGCCAGGAGAGAAGTGGGATTTGCAAACGATCGCCGATCGGGCAGCAAAGTAGGGAAATAGGGAGACTGGGAAATTGAAAATAAATTAAATATGACGACGAAACATATTTAACTTTTGCCCACCCTACGACTATTTGCTGATAAGTCATCTAAGAATTGCTGACGCTCGAACCTGTAGCCATCTCCGAGAAAATCTATGATTCGAGTTGCGTCTTCTAAAGCATTTTGCAGGCAGGTCGATGCACCAGGGGAAGGAGTAATATTGAAAATAATGCGATCGCCAGTTATCTTTGCTTCCCCCATTTCTAATGCTTGAGTTTTGAGGTTGACTACCTGGGGACGCACCCCACCATAACCTTTGGCGTAGGTTAGATCTTTTAGCTCGATCGCAGGAATGATTTTTTTTGCTTCTTTGATAAATAGTCTTTTGCCAATTATGGGGAAGTCATAGCAAAAGTTGAGGGCAATATACTTTAAGATAACTGGGTCGGATAAGATTTTGATAAAGCTGAGAATTGCTTTGATGCTCAAGCCTGCGGTCTGGAAATATTCGATGATGCTGCCGTAATGATGGCGCTCTAACATCGGTAGCACCTTGGCAGTGGGTCCAAAACGAGCAATCGTGCGATCGTGAACTTCAGGATCGCCATGAATCGCTGCAAAAGGCAGTTTTTGACGCTGAACCGTATAAACCTTGCCGTTGAGCAACTGGGGTGCAAAGTAGAAGCTGCCTGCAACGCTGAGTAAGGCGTAATCTAAACCATAGCCCAGGGATTTGGCAAATAGGAGACTGTGAGCGCCTGCTGCAACCATCACTACTTTAGCGTTAATAGTTTGACCGTCCCTAGTGGTTAGCTGATATCCTGCTTCTTGCTGTTTAATTTGCTTGACCTTAGTTTCAAATAGCAAATCGATTTTAGAATTAGGATTACTCAAAGAGTTAGCGACAAATGATTGAGCCAGCAGCCTGAAGTCAACGGTGTAACCCTCGTCGGTATATAAGGCAATAAGTTCTCGATCTTGGGAGCGACCTGCCAATATTTTTGGCTCTTTACTACCTATTTGCGATCGATCCAGCAGTTGCAGGCTGGGAAAAAGCTGTTTAAATTCTTCATATCTCGCCTGCAATTTATCTACCTGTTCTTGACCCACGCCCAAAACCATCTTGTGATATTTGGTATGAATTTCTTGCTGCTCATCTTTAGCCAGCAAATACTGCTTGACCAGACTTGCGCCCCTATTTACTTTTTCGGCTTTTGCCAAGGTATAGTTAGTTTCAATATCGCCAAAATGTAGCGTTTGGCTATTGCTATTGGTAAATGAGTTAACTAATGCCACGTCGGCTTCTTTCTCAATTAGAGCAATCCTGCCGATATTGGTATAGTTGCTCAAGGTATAGAGTAATGCCGTACCGCAAACCCCTCCACCGATTATGACAACTTCGTAGGTATTGCTATTCATGATTTCTAGTTTGAGAAAGACAATATAGGATACATGTCAGTTGATAGTTGCCCGATAGAAAAATTTATTTGAGCCAGACTATAACTATCACCATAATCATATTTTAGCTCTGATTAATTTTGTCAGAATTGCTAATTTGCTTATTGTTTTCAATTTAAATATAGCTACATGAATACATTTTCCATTCTCCAGCAAACTCAACGACAGCTTGTCAGCAGCGGACAGCACGAATCAATCTTAGACAATAATTCGGGTAAAACCCTGATGTTGCTATGGTCACAGCTAGGGGATTTTGACAATTTAGAATATGCCTGGTGGCTCAAACGAGAATCCGAACTAGTAAAAGCCAAAGGAATTACCGTCAAGGCAGTTGGCATCGGCGATCGCAATTCAGGACTTAAGTTTTGTGAATATACGGGTTTCGATCCCCAGCATCTATATGTCGATCCTACGGCAGAACTGCATCGGCAGTTGGGCTTGTATCGAGGGTTAACCCTCAAATTTCCTGGCTTATCGGCAAAAAACTCGGCTTTTATGAACCTAATGATTATGTGTGCGGGAATTGGTAGTCCTGGGACGCTCTCAGAAGTGTTTCGAGGTTATAAAGGCGATCGCACTGCACCCCAGCTAATTGCCGACGAGAGAGTGGTAGATGATACTCCCCTACCCGCTATTAAGGGTTCGATGTTCAAACTCGCTGGAGGTTCTGGTTTTCAGCGTCCCTTTGAACTAGCCACCTTGCGCCTGAGAAACATGACGGAAGTTTTGAGTAACTGGAATACTTATGTCCCAGATCCTACCTATTTAACTCAGCGCGGGGCAACTTTTCTCTTTGCCGAATCTGGTGAACTGCTCTACGAACATCGCGATCGCAATATTTTAGGTTTCGCTGCTGATATGAGTAACCCCCTCTCTTTTCTGCTAAATGCGAAATAAATTGCTTATTCTTGGGTAAGCAACTGACGAATTTGAGGATTATTAATCTCAATGGTTTGTTTCGTATCGAGATTATATTTAATTACTCTAGTTTCGTCTGCTGAATTATATTGACGATCTCCGTTCGTATCGAGCCGACTATAGAGATACATCGAGCCATCGTTAAGACTAATTTTCCAGTTTTCTAAATTGCTTTGGGGTAGGCTTAGGCGATCGAACTTGCTAGTAGCCAGATCGTATATATAAAGAGCAAGAGGCTCGAACTCTTTTGGCGCTTGAGGATTCAATTCTTCTACAAATAGCAGTAATTTATTTCTTTGATAGTCACAGTGCCATTGGGCGAGACGAGTCAGATCGGGATTGAGCGATCGCAAGTTTTTCCCCGTCAAGTCGGATAAATAGCCTCTGTTCGCATCTTCTGAATTTAGTGTTCGATCTTGATTGGTATCCTGTTCGATAATCTGATACATCATTAGCTGATGAAAACGATGGTCGGCAGGAGTTTTTTTGGGTGGCTGACAGGAAGATACGGTAGTACTGGGTTCGATCTCAGCTGCAGTTGTTTGAGAATCGACTAAATAATCAAATTTGGTAATAAAGGCACGTCGATCTAAAAGTAGATGTGTTCCATCCTGCTGATGATTATGAAACATGAGGTTGACAGCAGCTAGACTTTGACCCCTCAAGATTGACGATCTCGAAGGGAAATAGTTTGAGCCAGAAGCGGCATCAGAATAACTGCCAACTCTTTTTTTGGATTTAATTTTATAGCCTACGGGAATAATGACATACTCAGACTTTTCCTGCGTCCAAATATCACCATATTCCAACTGAGCTTGCTTCGCTGATTCTTGTTCTTGAGCCAAAGCTACTTTGCTTTTTGTTTTTTGTTTGAGGGAGACGGATTGTTCTGGGCGATCGCTACAGGAACTCAGGATAGTAGAAAGTAAGATAACGGCGATCGAAAATAGCTTTAGATTGAGCTTCAAATTTATATGTAAACCAATGTTCAAAATTGTCATTGCTGTTCCCTACCAGAAACCACGCTTTCCACTAGGCATAGTTGTCATCCAGTTGGTTTTGGTTTCCTCTAGCTGTTCTTTACTGAGATTAGTTTCACTCAAATTTGCCCCACACAGATTTGCACCCTTCAACTTCGTATTTTTAAAATTGCTGCTGCTCAAATTTGCGCCTCGCAGGTCAACCCCTTCTAAATTGGAAGAATTAAACAAACATTTATTTAAGTTAGCGTTGCGAAACATTACCTGTCGCATATCGCATTTAGTAAAAGTAGAGCGATTCAAATCTGCTCCCTGAAAATTAACTCTTACCAGCTTTGAATCGTGAAATTTCGATTCGGGTAAATTTGCTTTTTGTAGATCCTGCATGCTTAAATCTTTCAGACCAAAGTCTTGACGACCAGATTCATAGGCATTTAAAACTTCCTCTGCCGTAATTTTCACGGGTTTGCTAGGAGCTTTAGAAACTTTGTTAAATGAGGTTGCACTACCAACGCTGGTTTTCTGACTAGATCTTCTCGAACCACCCCGCGCATGGCGAGAATTGGTAGCGCCTCTGCTGCTTGCTTGACTGCGACCGCGACGAGCAGAACCCACCCCACTTCTATTGGTACTAATGTTGCTATCTATTGCCGTGGGATTACTCAACATACTTTCAGCCAGACTATCAACATGATTTTCCATGTCCAGCACGTCTAAGACTTCCTGGGCGGTTTTATAACGGCTTTTAACCGCAACCTCCAGCATTTTGAGCAATATTTCCGCAAAGCCATCGCTGACATCGACATATTTAAACCAATTGATGTCTCCCGTAATTGGATCGCACTCCATATTTTTAGGCGCTTTACCACTCATCAAATACATAATGGTAACGCCCAAAGCATATACGTCGCTGGCATAAACAGGACGCATGGCTAACTGTTCGGGGGGGGCAAAACCAGGTGTTCCGACGGCAAAAGCGGTTAAGGCAGTTTGATTTGCTGCTGCAGAATTTACGGTATTTTTGACTACGCCAAAATCAATCAGCACCAGCTTGTCATCAATTTCGCGACGAATAATGTTGGCAGGTTTTATATCTCGGTGAATCACTTTCTGCACGTGAATATCTCGCAAGATAACTGAAATCTCTTTGAGGACTTGTCTTGCCTGAGCTTCGTTTAAAACTCCTTTTTTCTTAACTTCTTGCTGAAGGTTATTACCTTTAACAAATTCTTGAATCAAATAAAATTGTTCGCGGTCTTCAAAGTAGTCGAGCAGCCTCGGTATTTGAGGGTGATTACCGACTCGACCAAGAGTTCTTGCTTCTCGTTCAAACAATTCCCGTGCCATCGACAGAAAATTAGGATTATCTGTATTGGGTCGCAGTTGTTTGATTACGCAGAGGGGTTTCCCTGGAAGAGAAAGATCGGCAGCCAAAAAAGTAGCGCCAAACCCTCCTTTTCCCAGACCTTTTACCAGATGGTAACGACCGTGCAACAGCAGTTTAGCACCACAAGCTTTACACAACTTTGACTTGGGATGGTTTACTGGTTTAGGACAGGATGGATTTAGGCAATAACTCATTCAAAGTACCTACGAGGCGCTGTCTAATTAATTACGAGAGGAATTAAATCCCTAATATAGCTGGATTACAGCTTAAATACGATCGCTTTGCAGCTATTTCTTCCCCAGCATATCCTACATTTTTAAAAATCAGTTGGGAGAAGCAAATTATTGTTTACTTCTAAGATTTTTTTGTTGCGGTTCTATACCTACGTTCTTTTCTAGGTAAGCACCGTAGGAATTTTTCTTTTTCCGATTAATCTATAATATGTTCGATTTAAACTCTAGAATAAATACGCTTAATTCTCGTTTAAGCTAGAAAGATCCGATCGTCGAGGGCTATCTGGATCGAGCGCCATTAAGATCGAGCGATCGCGCCCCTGTTTTTTTGCCTGATAAAGAGCTTTATCTGCAGTAACTAACAACTGCTTTTTGGTATATCTTGGCTGGGGAACAATACTGCTGACGCCCAAACTCAAGGAAACATAGCTGCCTACTAAAGATTCGGGATGAGGTAATGCCAGATGCTTGATTGTTAAACGGATCGTCTCTGCCACCTTGAGAGCATTTTGAGAAGATGTTTGAGGCAGAACGATCGCAAATTCCTCCCCGCCATATCGGGCAACAAGGTCGGCTGGTCGCCTAACAATTTTGGTGATTGCCCGTGCCACCTTTCTCAAGCAAAAGTCTCCCGACTGATGACCAAAATTATCGTTATAAAGCTTGAAATAGTCAATATCACAAAGAATCAGTGCCAAAGAATGTTTTTCTCTTTGTCCTCTTTGCCATTCTCTAGTTAAAAATTCGTCAAATATACGGCGATTGGCAACCTGGGTCAAACCATCAACCGCAGCTAGCTTTCCTAGCTGATGATTGAGATTGAGTAGCTTTCTTTCAACTAGCTGACGCTTATAAAGCTCTCTTTCTAAGCGAGCATTTTTTGCTTTTAATTCTGTTTTTAAACGGCTAATTTGCAGTTGATTGTCAATTCTAGCGATTACTTCTTCAATCTGAAAAGGTTTAGTAATATAATCACTAGCACCATATTCAAAAGCCTTCAATTTACGGTTAGTTTCATCTAAAGCACTAATGAAAATAATTGGAATATCTTTAGTAGCGGGATTGGCTTTTAGCTTCTGACAAATTTCGAAACTCTTTGCGTCTGCTTGGCTAATATTCAGAAGAATAATTTCAGGCTGTTTGGCTATGACCGAAGGAACTTCGAGGTTTTCTTGTTCTACCTGTATGACTCCATATCCTTGAAGAGTTAGGATTACCGTCAGCAATTCTATATTATTTGGAGGTTCGCAAATTACGACGGTTGTCCAACCATCAACAACCATAATTCTCCCTGGCTTAAAAGGTTCTTCTTTTGCCCTCATCTCAAGCTGCAGCACTTATCATTTCCCAATTTTATAAGGTAAATCTTATCTTAAATAACGATCGCAATCGCCTCATCTTCATCTTGACTTTATAATCAACATAACGCTTTTAACGATTGTTGGCGCTAATCCGAGCGGATTCGGCGTTTAAGGTACTGTTTAATTTCTGATTATGGTTAGATGCGCTGCTAGCTTGGATAATCAAAAATCCGATAATAATACAAAACAACATATCAATACTTACTTTACTAATTTCCTGCATTGTTTTAACCTTTGATTCGCTGATATGACAAATATAACTACGAATTTTTACGGAGGAAAGATTACATTCGAGAAAATGACAGTATCTTTACATAAGTAACTGAATATTAAACTCAGCGTCAAGCAACAATTCTTTTTGAGCTGTTTATTCTTTACATGATGTAACATAAAAGAAGCTAACGTTATTTATCTTGGATTGTTTGCGAATAAAACAATGTTTTACAAGTTTACAAATTTAGCCAAACATATTATATATATATGCCTGCGTATTTATACTGGGGCGAAGACGATTTTGCGATCGCTAAAGCCGTAGAAAAATTACAAATTAAAGTATTAGATCCAAGCTGGCTGCAGTTTAACTATCATAAAATCACGGGAGATCGTCCCGAAGCCATCATTGAGGGCTTAAACCAGGTCATGACTCCCGTTTTTGGTATGGGAGAGCGATTAGTCTGGTTAGTCGATACCAATCTATGTCAGCAGAAGCCTAGCGCCAGCACTTTGGAGGAATTAGAGCGTACCCTTAAAGTAATTCCAGAGACATCCCATCTGTTATTGACTACGGGAAAAAAACTCGACGGTAGATTAGCCTCAACTAAGCTGCTTAAGAAACATGCAGTAGTCAAAGACTTTAGTTTAATCCCACCCTGGAAAACCGACCTGATTGCAGCCCAGGTAAGAGAGGTAGCGCAAAAACAGCAGCTTAAGCTAACCCCAGCAGCGATCGAGCTGCTGACAGAATCCGTGGGCAATAATACCCGCCAGCTATGGAATGAAGTAGAAAAATTAAAGATTTACGGGGGCGAACAGTCCCAGCCGTTAAATGAAGCAGCAGTGGCTCAACTAGTACTCTGCAATACTCAAAATAGCCTGCAGTTAGCAGCAGCAATAAAAAATGGTCGGACAGATGAAGCCTTGAGCTTAGTCAGCGATCTAATTAATCGTAATGAACCCGCTTTAAAAATTGTTGCCACTTTAGTCGGACAGTTTCGTACCTGGACAATACTTAAATTAATGCAGCAGTCGGGAAATCGAGACAATAAAGCGATCGCTACTGCAGCAGGAATCAGCAATCCCAACCGTATCTATTATCTCAACAAAGAGATTCAGGGTACAAATGCCGATCGATTTCTAGCCACCTTACCCATGCTGCTGGAATTAGAACATAGTCTTAAGTCTGGAGGGGAAGCGTTGAGCGTTCTGCAGACTAAAATTATTGAGCTATGTCTGATTTTCAAGGCTCGATCTTAATTAGCTTTAAGAAAAACTATGAGGAATATCTCATTCTGTTAGCGCTCCGTTCCCTCACTCAATTAAATTTATTTACTCATGGATCTATTCGTTTCTGGTCGCCTTTGCCTCTTCGGGGAACATAGTGATTGGGCGGGAGAATATCGTCGGGTCAATCCGCAAATTATACCTGGGCAGGCAATAGTTGTTGGTACAAATCAAGGTATATCTGCTCGGGCAACCAAAAGCCCGAATCTAATTTTTAGAACCCTGCATTCTGCTTCAGTTTTAGAGCTAGCAATGGAAGAAGAGCTGTTGTTGGCAATGACGCAGACAAACAATTTTTACAGCTATGTCGCAGGGGTAGCTTATCAAGCTTTGAAGCTTTATGGAGTAGGGGGACTGACCATTGATAACGAGCGAATGGATCTACCGTTAAAAAAAGGCTTGTCTTCCAGTGCAGCAGCTTGCGTTTTGGTCGCTAGAGCTTTTAATCGACTTTATGACCTCAACTTGGATCTTGCAGCCGAAATGGACTTAGCCTATTGGGGAGAAAGAACAACTCCCAGTCAGTGTGGCAGATTAGATCAAGCCTGCGCCTATGGTAAACAGCCGATCTTAATGACTTTTGATGGTGATTGCTGTTCTGCTCAACCACTAGCTATAGGACAAAATCTATATTTGTTTATCGTCGATTTAGCTGGAGAAAAAAACACCCAACAAATTTTGACTCGACTCAACAGTTGCTATCCGCAAGGGCAGAATACTGTTGCAGTTCGGGTTCGAGAATATCTGGGAGAAGTTAATCAGAAGATAGTCAAACAAGCTGCAACCGCTTTACGACAGGGAGATGCCAAACGAGTTGGACTACTAATGAGGCAAGCTCAAGCAGGATTCGATCGCTATGTCGCTCCCGCCTGTCCTCAACAGCTCAATGCACCCATACTTCATCAGCTACTCGATTATCCACCCCTACAGCCCTACATTCTCGGAGGTAAAGGAGTCGGTTCTCAGGGAGACGGTACAGCACAATTTATCTCTGGAAATTCAGATATGAGAGAACGGGCGATCGCTTTAATCCTACAAGATTTTCCTCAGATGCGATGCTACAAACTCGATGTGCCAAAACAAACTTCTGCCAAGCAAACAAAACTAGAGAGCAATTATTCACTTTGAATCAGCAGACGAAATATTTAGTAAAATCAGTAGGTAGAGTTCGATTGCTAGGAATATCGGGTAGTTTAAGAACTAATTCATCAAACACCTCTGTTTTGAAAGCAGCTCAAATATTAGCAACCCCAAAGATAAATATTAGTTTGTATTCAGAATTATCTAAGCTACCTCATTTCAATCCAGATTTAGATCGAGAACCCTTGCCAGATGCAGTGGCTAGCCTCCGCAAACAGATCGAAGATTGCGACGGCATCATTATTTCTATTCCCGAATATGCCCACGGTGTGCCAGGAACTTTTAAAAATGCCTTAGATTGGCTGGTCAGCAGTACAGAGTTTCCTGGCAAGCCTGTTGCTTTAATCAATACTAACCCCAGGGCAAGTATCGCTCAGGCTTCTTTGATGGAGATCTTGACCACAATGTCAGCGCGTATCACCAAATCAAACAACCTTGCTTTAGCGATCGCTGGGAGGGGTTTGGACGAGCGAGGAATTATCGCCGATCCAGAATTATCGGCATCTTTAGCCGAGGAGATCGCTATTTTTGTCCGAGATATTCATCAAAAATCAAACAGATAGTTCATCAGAAATGGATTGGCATCTCAGAGTATGATTACCCAAGAGTAGATATACATCTAACTGCAATATCCAACCAAAATATAACTAAGAATGATGTTTCTTCTATATTATTTAGCGATCTCTGAAGCAAGTGCTAGTGAAGCAGAGGATAGTCTAATTCAAGGATTTACTCATATAGCTGAAGAATGGCTTTTAGATATGGCAATCCTATTTAAAATAGCGATCGAAAGTATTGCTCTATTGATACTTGCTTTAGCAGTAATTAAAGCAGTAAAAGAGCTATTGTTCCGTAGATTGAGAATGGAGCGAGAAGAAAAACTCAGTCAGGTTCGGATCGATTTGGGGATTGCTTTAGGTCTGTCTTTAGAATTTCTCTTAGCAGCGGATATTGCAGCAACCGCAGTTTCTCCAAGCTGGAGTGCAGTCGGTAAACTGGCAGCCATTTCGGCAATTAGAACTTTTCTCAACTTTTTTCTGGAAAGGGAAGTTAGAGGGTTGGCACAAGAAAAACGAGATAAGCTTAGTCGCTCTAAGCAATAAAATTTAGCTCGTTTAACTATCTTTAAAGATCGACGTTAGATCTTGAAGATAAAAGACGCTCTAAAACTAGAACGCCTTGCATCAGAAAGCTCTTTAGTAAAGCTCTTCTTCCTGGTGAGTTGTGATTGTGCAATCGGAGCTAGGATAAGCGACACAAGTAAGAACGTATCCAGCTTCAATTTGGTCGTCATCAAGAAAAGACTGATCGGACTGATCGACAGTACCAGATTCAATTTTACCCGCGCAAGTAGAACAAGCACCTGCACGACAGGAGTAAGGTAGGTCTAGACCCTGTTCTTCGGCAACGTCTAAGATGTACTCATCATCAGGTACTTCAATAGTTTGTTCGCCTTCAGGCATTTTCAAAGTAACGTTAAAAGTAGGCATGTAAGTGTTCCTCTTTATATAAGGTGATATATCAATTTATGCTTAGGAAGAAGATTAGCTAGCTTTTCCAAACTAGGTTAATTTTGCTTTACCATTTAGCATCAATTTTGATACTAAGGTAAAAATACTGATTATTGGTCGCGCATTAGCAATGAGATTTGTAATCTATCTTAAAATAAGTTCTACTTATATATAGACTTTAGGTAATAACGTGCATCTAAGAAATGCTTTACATCATCTACAACAACCAGTTAGTAGGATAAATTGCACAATCAGGCAAGAATCATAGGTTGTATATATGTCTTAAAAATAACTATTAATTATAGTTATACCTATGATTGATGATTTGTTCTTAGAGTTCAGTCAAAACTTCTTCTTTTATATGATCGTAAATACAGTTTTTCCTCTCAAGGTAGGCATCGTTGGAACGGGATATGCAGCAAAAAAGAGAGCAGAAGCGATCGCTGCGGATCCTCGTTTAGATTTATTGGTAGTTACGGGGCATACTCCAGAAAAATTAAAGGAATTTAGCCTAGCTCACCGGGTGAAAGTCATAGATTCTGCAAGTCAGTTAGTCAGCTTGCCTCAGCTAGATTTAGTTTTTATCTGTACGATCAATCAAAACAGTGGTGCGATCGCCAAAGCAGCAATTTTGGCAGATAAACACGTTGTTGTGGAATATCCTCTGGCGTTAGACGCAAAAGTGGCAGCAGAGGTAATTGAATTAGCTAGGGCAAAACAAAAGCTACTGCACATCGAGCATATGGAAATTATTGGGGGTCTACATCAGGCTATGAAGCAGTATTTGCCCCAAATTGGCAATGTTTTTCATGCTAGCTATACTACTATTGCTGCCCAGCGTCCTGTAAAGCCAAGCTGGAAGTATCATCACCAGATGTTTGGTTTTCCTCTTAGTGCAGCCCTATCGAGAATACATCGTTTAACAGATCTGTTTGGCAAAGTAGCTAGCGTTACCTGTAGCGATCGCTATTGGAATGTTCCCGACTCAGATTATTTCACCGCCTGCTTTTGTCAGGCTCAACTAAATTTTCAGAATGGTATTACTGCCAGCGTTATTTATGGCAAAGGAGATGTCTTCGAGCAAAGCGATCGCACCTTTGAAATTTTGGGCGAAGAAGGAAAGATTATTTTTCAAGGACAAAAGGGAATTTTAATTAAAAATGGGCAAGAGCAAGAAATTCCCTCAGCTCCTCGCAAGGGCTTGTTTGCCAAGGATACGGCTCTAGTTTTAGATTATTTCCAGAATCAGAACCCACTTTACATTCAACCCCAAGCCAGTCTCTATGCCCTTCAGGTGGCTAATGCTGCTCAAGAGTCCGCTTTGACAGGCAAGGTTGTCAAACTTCCCTAAATTATTTGTTGGGTTACGGTGAGTACGGTAAAAAATTAGTTTCAAAAGAAAAATTGTCCACCTCAACTTACTAGGGTGGCAAGTTTAAGTTGAGGTATGAGATATGTTTCGCGTATGCGGAGCGGTATCCCTTTCGGGGCAGAGTCGCAGAAGCGCGAAGCAGTTATAGGCTATAGGTTATGAGTTAACTGCCCTTCGTCCACCAGGCTAAACCATAAGACTGTACGGGTTCGTTGAACTGGTGACGATGATAAACCCTAATCTTATAGCGTCCCGTAGTGGGAATGGGACAGAAGATATGTTCGATACTGTCTTCAAAACTCGATGAGGCGCAGACATTACGCATATTGCTATCTTCTCCTACGGGTAAGAGATAGACATCCAGATTGTTTAAACCGCGATCGCGAAAAGTTTCCCCCACATCATATTCTTGATTGCGATTAAAGTCGTTTAGATCGACTAGGCGATCCCAAACTAGAGTGATAGCTGCATGGCTACCCCCAACTAAGGGTCGAGCTAATTCGTACTCCTGATATTCATTTGCTTCAACTTTTCCATAATCCCAACCGAGGGCAGGTACGGGCTGCAATCCTGAAGCTGACCCCGCGCTAAACTGCTGATAAGCACGCCAGGCATTTATTTGTCCCGTTCCCATCTGAATATCCAGGGGAACACGGGGGTTTTCATAAGCATCCGCATCAAACCAGGTATGATTCTTTTCGCCCATAATCGTGCGTTCCATACCCAGCATCAAACCATCTCCGCGATCGATAATCTTATCAGCAGAATTGAGCAACACTGCCTTCATCACCTCATGACGACGAGAATCAAGAGTAGCGTTGGGTGATTTGGCTCTTAATTGGCGATCGCCATATTCTTGCAGTAGTGCTACAACCCCCGTGATATGAGGTGCTGCAAAACTAGTTCCGCTTACCTGCTCGATTTCACCTTTCTGGTTATATACCGAAATTTGCCCTCCAGGGGCAAGGAGGCTAATTGCTCTTCTTTCACCAAAATTGATCTCTTTTTTAATAAAGCTGCTGCCAATACCAATAGGTAAGGCACTGAGATTGGCAAAATCAACCTTACTAAACTGCCCATCTCGCTTCATGGTGTAGGCGGTGGTAATACCGTTAAAATTATCTGTGGGAATCGGAATACCCCCTTTTCCCTGATTGCCCGCGATTATGTATAGAGCATTATGTTCTCTTGCCGACCAATCAATACATGATGTCAGCAATGCTTTACCATTCAGTCGAGCATCATCCCGCTCATCTCGTTCTAAAGATTCACCAAAGCTAAAGTTAATCGCCCTCACGTCGCCACTGTTTTGTAAGGCGACATGTTGACTAGCCAAGCATTCTTGGGGCTGTCCACCATTGTTTAGCGAGCCAACCGCAGATGAATATAATTGCGCTTGGGGTGCAATTCCCCGCAGGTGTTTATCTTGGGCGACCATTACTTCTGCAACCATGCTGGCGTGGTCGTCCGCATTTTTGTCGGGAAGGGGCTGGCGATCGCGATAAAATACGGCTCTGGGAGAAATGGTGTTGAGGATATTAGCTGCCTTATCTTTACCCAATTTAATCGGACGACCAACTTCTACTTGACCAATACTAATTTTACGACCCAGCAGATTGTAAGGAGACTTGTGTAGCCGTAGAGCATTAATACCGTTTTTGCCGATGGAATCGTTGAGAGCTAAAACAGGAGCGATCGCGATCGAGATGCTGAGAAAAACTAAAAATCCGACTCTATTCATGTTCGACTCTTATTTTGATACAACCACAACTTGTCGGATTCTACGACCTTATAGAGCAATTTCCGTAATAACTGTCATAAACCCTTGCCAAAATGGTGTAATGTAGGCTAGAAGTATGTGAGGTTATTCCGTAAACTTCAGGTTGACGAGGTTTAGACTCAAGACCAGACGGATTCGCCCCTCTAATTTCTAACTATTTAATCAACATATCATAGCAGGCAATATTGAGCGTATGACAAAGCAAGTTGCGCATCCCATGATGAAATTGCAACGGAAGGTATCTTCCTTAGTAGAATCTAAAATCGTTACGTCAGAAGACCGTATTGGTAAAATTGCCCTGTTGTTGGGCAATGATTGGTCTCACTGGAAAAGAGAATTATCGGACTTCGATTTTTCTCCTCAAGATCGAATTGGCGAACTGTTGATTGTGGAAGATTGGGACGAAGACTAATTCAGTTCGATTCTCGGTCTGGCGACGCTAACCTAAAGACAGCTTGAGAGAGCTTCGGCTAGCTCTTTGGCTGTCTGGTAGCGATCTCTGGGTTCGGGCTGGCAGGCAATTTGTAAAACCTCTCCTAAGTTGCTTGGTAGATTAGGAATGCTTTCAATATCAAACTCAAATTTGTTACTTTGATAGCGATAGTATTGCATGGGTGCTTTGCCAGTCAGCAAGAAAATAATAGTCGTACCCACGCCATAAATGTCTGATTGAGGGCAGGGTTTACCTCGGTACTGTTCGGGGGCGCTATAACCTTCGACCCCAATACGAGTTTCAAGGGCAGTTCCCAACTCCTTCACCGCACCAAAATCAAGCAGCATTAAACGACTATCGAGATTTCTCAGCATTAAGTTAGCTGGCTTAATATCTCGGTGAATTAGAGGCGGTTCGAGATTGTGTAGATACTTTAAGATATCGCAAATCTGAATCATCCAGGCGACAGTTCTTTGAGGATCGTTCGCTCCTCTTTGATTGACAAACTGTTCTAAATTATGACCGTGAATTAATTCCATGACAATATATTTGCGATTGCTTTCGACAAAGAAATCGTAATATTTGGGAATTCCAGGATGTTCTAGAGATTTTAAAATTCTGGCTTCTCTTTCAAATAGTTCTCTGGCTTTGGCAATTCTCGCCATGTCTGCATTCATCTCTTTGAGAACCAGCAGCATCGGTGCATTCTGCATGGTACGATTGCGATCCCAGGCTAGATAGGTCGTTCCCATCCCGCCCCTACCGAGGGTTCGTAAAATTTGGTATGAGCCAACAAAATGTTCTTCTTCGACAATTGGTTGCCCGCAATGTCGGCAAAAAATGCTGCCATCGGGATTGTCTCGATGATCGCAAACTTCTGGACTGGTAAGAATATTAGTTTTTTCTAGTTCTGGCTGGGGCGGGGCTAAACGTGATTCTAGCTCGAACTTAAATACAGGTCCATTTTCTGCCAGTCTGATTAGATCCCCGTGATCGACAATAGCTTCAGTCACAAAACTATTATTAATCAATGTTCCATTTGTACCTCTACTAATTAACTGCCACTTCTCCGATGAGGGATCGATCGCAGTTAGCTCCAAATGCTGCCGTGAGACTTGAAAATAGCCATGCAGCACAATATCGTTGTTTTGAGCGCGACCAATACGAATTACCGACTGTTCTGGAAATTCCCACTGCTGTAGTGGCTGGTTCGTCTGTGGCTCTAATAGCGTAAAAATGACCATATTGGACAATTTATCAGTTAAATAACCATAAAAAAATAAACAATATAAAAAGCCATGATTTTTAGAAATCAGGCTCTAACTTAATTCTTAGCAGAACGGCGGTAATATTATCGTGACCATTATGTTCGTTTGCCAAATCTACAAGTTTAAATAGACCGCTTTGCAGATCTGCATCCGCTTTAATTAGAGGTTCTAGGTGTTCTGTCCAGTTTTCTTCAATAAAATCATTGTCGGAAAGACCATCAGAACAAAGTAGGATCAAGCAGTCTTCCGCAATTTCCATAAACTGAATATCTGGTCTAACACCGCTATTCTCTCTCGGTCCAAGCGCCTGGGTTAGCTGATAAGCATCGGGTCTACCGTAAGCTATATCTGGTTCGACACCGCGATTTATTTCTCGCTGACCAACTTCATGGTCTAAAGTTAGCTGTTCTAAACCCTGTTTGCGACTCAAGCGATAGATGCGACTGTCTCCCACATGAGCGATCGCTAATTGGGTATCCTGTACTAGCGCCATTACTAAAGTTGTTCCCATTCTGCCACTGCCAGAGCGAGAATTACCAAGGTTGGTTTGATAGAGAGTGTCGTTTGCCTGCAACACTGCCGTTTCAATAACATCGCGTTCGGGCAACTCTGACTGCCAGTGAGTTTGAAAGTACTTTTGCAGACTTTCTACTGCCATGGCGCTGGCAACTTCTCCTGCTGCATGTCCTCCCATGCCGTCACAAACTACATACAAACCACGAACGTGTAGATTATTTTCTGTATTATTTTCTACCTTTTCAATGGTCGTCTTCACTCCAAAGAAATCTTCGTTATGATCTCTTTGAGTCCCAATATCAGTGCAGCAGGCATCACTCAGGCTTCTTAACTGCATAGGAATCATCGCCGTTGCCTGCTCTTCAAATTCGCTTGAGTACATCATGTCTTCATCAGCCTCGTCAAAGAAAACTTCTGGCTCATCAGGCTCAGAGTTAATTTGGTCAAATTCTGAGCGAGTCGCTTCTGCTTGATAATCGAGATCTATTAAGTCTGGCTCATCAATATTTAATGGCTCAATTTCGACTTCAGATTCATCGAGTCCAAGATTATGTAACTCTAATCTTAGCTGCTCGACATCAACGATTTCCCCCGCTACCATTTTATCCAGCAGTAGATTGAGGTTAGCAATATTGTCTAGGTGAGATTCAGAGAAGCAAAATTGCCAAGTTTGACCGAGATCTTGTAAGGTAGGGCTGCTGTCGGCATCCATATACAGTTGCTGTAAACAAAAAGCTTCATCTTCGTCAATACGGAGATTTTTATCGATCAGCAGGCTTTGAGCGCAGCTTATACGCTGTAATGGTTCCCACAGCTTTGCCATTTCATCGAGAAACCAGACAATTTGCAGTAAAGGAAGTTTTTGCTGTGACCATAGCTCGGTCATTAATTTCCACTGCGAACGATCTGGCAATAGGACAACACCCTGCTCATGCTGTTGCCAAGCATCATAAATTTTGGGAACTGCGGGAGTATATCTTTCTAAAATTAGATATGGCAAAGCATGAGTCGGTAAACCAACCAAGTTCCAGTATTCGGTCACAGCCAGATAGGAGTCGTTTAGATCTTGGCTCAACTCGGCAAAGAGATCCATTTGCTGTTTTTGCAGGGTTGCCAGATGAGACTTTTGTAGGGGATATCTGTCGATTACCTTACCCTGAAGAAAGATGTTTGAGCTGTCGTTGGTCTGGCTCAACAGTTCGTCAGCGCCAGATTCTGTTTTAATTGCGTAGCGATTATAGGTTTGCTGTAGATCCGTTTTAATTTGTAAACCTGGAGCATTTTGGGACTGGCTATGAGCAAATAATTCTGCCAAGCTAGCGATTTCTAGTTGGGGTATACTGCTGGGGGAATTACTGCCGACTTGAGCTAATTCTGGCTGATTGTCGGAATTTTGGAAGATTTTTGTCTGAGAGATAATTGCCCATAGGACAGTGTGGTTTGCAGCACCGCAAGAATCGCAGATTTTCGCCTCAATCGGAATATCCGCTTCGCATTCACAGCAAACTTTATGAGTCAAAGAAACACCGCAGCTTTGACAAAATTTATTTGCTTCGGGGTTTTCAAATTCACACTGGGGGCATATAAGCATACTGTATTTCCCTAAATATAGTTAATCTGCCTAAATTGGGCCGATTTATAGCTATGTATCCGTAATAGATTAGATTTAATACCACGCTACTGAGATATTTAAGAGCTTTGACCGAGAGAGTAAATTATCTGTCGCCAAGTTCGAGAGTAGGGGTGCTTAATTAAAAATAAAAGTAAATTTAGTAGACACAATAGACCGCCATGATAAAAATAAGACGGTCATATCTTGCAATCTTAGCTCATCGTCTTTTTTTGGCAATGTCCAATTCGAGAATCGCTAAGCTTTATCTTCGATCCTTTTCGTACTTAGCAGTTAAGGAAGCTATTCCTCTTCAATGAATAGAGCGGATGATGATATGGCAACAACAATTTTTTGCCCGATCGACACCATAAAAATAGTTTTTTCGGACTCTATTTAATCGTCGATTTTATTCTGAGCCAAATTTTTGAGATACTTTGTTAATTGCCCAGGTTATAAATGCTCCCAAAAATAGGATGCCGATCGCAGGATTAAATACGGGAATCCAGAGGCGATACCAAAGATCGAACCCCAAAGGAATATTTAAATAACGACCGACTACGGCGATCGCAAACCAGAGAAATCCTAGTAAAACGACGAAGACATCTGCCATTAGCAAACGTTCGATCCAGAGGACTATTGTGGCTTTTGTTGTTTGGCGATCGCTCATGATAATTATCTGCTAGTTTCTATCCTAATGCTACCGCTTCGGGGGCGAGGGACTGTTGCCAAGTTGCTAAATCCGACAGGGAGCGATCGCGATATTGACCGTATCTTTCTCGCTTGTTTTTGACTCTCTCCGCCAGTGGGAGAATGATGCCAAAGTTAGGAGGCATTGGCTGGAAGTGTTTGGGTGAGGCAGAACTGATAAACTCAAATAGTGCGCCCATCATGGTTGTTTCTGGCATAGCCAGAGGGTCTCGACCTAATGCTAGACGAGCAGCATTAGTCCCCGCTAACCAACCTCCAGCAGCAGCAGCAGTATATCCTTCTGTTCCTACAAGCTGACCCGCAGCTAAAATATTTGGTTGCTGTTTAAACTGAAGCGTAGGTTCTAATAGCTGGGGTGAATTGATAAAGGTATTGCGGTGCATTACACCCATCCGCACAAATTCAGCCGATTCTAAACCAGGAATGAGACGAAAAACTCGCTTTTGTTCTCCCCAGCGTAAATTGGTTTGGAAACCTACCATATTCCAAAGTTGCCCTGCTTTATCTTCCTGCCTTAGCTGCACCACCGCATAAGGACGCTTACCCTGGTTTTCGGGAGCGCGAAAATCTCCCAGTCGAGGATCGAACAAGCCAACAGGCTTTAGCGGTCCATAGCGCATAGTATCTTCTCCCCTTTGAGAAAGTTCCTCAATGGGTAAACAGCCTTCAAAAAACTTTGCGGTTTCCCGTTCAAAATCTTTTAATTCTGCCTGCTCTGCGGTAGATAGTATCTGCTGAAACTTTTGATACTGCTCCTTATTCATCGGACAATTTAGATAGGCAGCTTCGCCTTTGTCATAGCGAGATGCTAGAAAAGCTATATCCCGATTAATTGATTCGCCAACAATAATCGGACTAGCAGCATCAAAAAAGCTCATATACTCCATTCCCGTAAACCTCTGAAGGCTTTGAGTTAAATCGGGACTAGTTAATGGTCCAGTGGTTAAAACTACAATCCCAGACTGGGGAATTTCTGTAATTTCAGCTCGCTTGAACTCTACCAGAGGATGCTCTGCCAAAGCGCGAGTAAGTTCGCCACTAAATACCCCGCGATCTACTGCTAAAGCTCCACCTGCGGGAACAGCATGGTTATCTGCGGTGGCAATTACCTGAGAACTCAAACGACGTAGTTCTTCATGTAGCAACCCTGCAGCGCGATCGCTATTTTTTGCCCCAAAAGAATTACTGCAAACTAATTCAGCCAGCTCTTCCGTGTGATGGGCAGGGGAAGTCCTGACGGGGCGCATTTCGTAAAGAGTTACTGCTACCCCCGCCTGGGCGATCTGCCACGCTGCTTCTGTACCTGCCAAACCACCACCAATTACCACCACTGGTTGAGTCATATTGCTTAATTCTGCTTATTTATTTATGTCTAAAAACCTGTAAATTCACGCCTTAAGGCGATCGCCAGGTAAAATTACTCATTATTCTTGTTCATCATACAAAAAAAGTGCAGTCTTCTGTATACCTATTAATGCCTTGAGAAACAACGTCTTAAGAAGCAAAGAGCGCGGTCTAATAATTAAACTGATAAGTACCTGAATAACGCTAACTACATTGATAAGTAGAAAATTTCAGACTTGAAAATAATGTCTTCAAAACGAGAAAAACAGAACTTAGTTTGCCCTTGCTGTCAGGTTACGCAAGGTGAACGAGCAAAACAGTCTTTACGCGACATAGAGTTAAAATGCAGCCGTCACAAAGCAGCTTGGTGGTTCAGGGACAGTTGGAGTATTCAAGCTGCGATCGAAGGAAAGTTGCAGTGGGCATGTCCAACCTGTTTAAAACGCTCTATTGCTCTTCAAGGAAAACCTTGGCTACAAACTTGGTGCGACCATACTCCGTACTTCGCCTTCTTTGATGTAGAACTTAACTGTGTAGATTGTCAGAATAGATTCGTATTTTCAGCTTCCGAACAGCAATTTTGGTATGAAAAGCTGCAATTTTGGGTTCAATCGCGCCCAAAACAGTGTAAAAGTTGTCGAAAAGTACGACGGCAAATAAAGCAAGCTAATACTAGGTTACAGGAATTATTGAAAAACTGCGATCGCAGCAATTCAATCGACCTTGGCAAGCTAGCAAAACTATATTTTGAAATCGTCAGTCATAAAAAAGGATCTTCGTTTTTAAGACAGGCGGTTAATATGGCTAAAAGAACTAAAACGGAAGATGAACTAAAGGCATTTTTGTCAGACAATAATTTAAAGCTTCCAGATTAATATGTTCAGACAATAAAACAAAAAATTTGCTCGATCTTTACTTCTTCTTAAAACTAGCTTTAGGTCTTCGTGTCGATCGTATATTGACTGTAAAAAAGCGAGAGCATAATATCTAGCTCGGAGCGATCGCTTTAAAAGCCCATTACTTCGGCCACTTTATCTACATCATTGGGAATGCCTTTTTTCAGGTCGTTACCACTATGCTCTACAGCCGTACTAGGATCTTTCAAACCGTTGCCCGTCAAAACGCAAACAACGGTGGCATTATCTGGCACTCGATCTTTAACCTTGAGTAAGCCTGCAACAGAAGCAGCACTGGCAGGTTCACAAAATACCCCTTCTTCTGATGCCAAAATACGATAGGCATCTAAAATTTCTTCATCCGTCACGGGATTGAACTCTCCCCCACTCGCTTCCTTTACAGCGATCGCTTTTGACCAGTTGGCAGGATTGCCGATTCTAATTGCTGTTGCCAGAGTTTCGGGATTCATGACTCGTTCTCCTGAAATCAAAGGCGCAGATCCAGCAGCCTGAAAACCCATCATTTTAGGCAAACGAGAGGATTTGCCCGCAGTACGATATTCGCAAAAGCCCATCCAGTAGGCGCTGATATTGCCTGCATTACCCACGGGAATACAGAGCCAGTCGGGAGCATTGCCCAACACGTCCACTACCTCAAAAGCAGCAGTTTTTTGCCCCTGAAGACGATAGGGATTGACCGAGTTCACTAGGGTTACGGGATATTTTTCGGCGATTTCGCGCGCGATGGTTAAAGCATCATCGAAATTACCGTCGATCGCAATTACGTCCGCACCATATAGTAGCGCCTGAGCGAGTTTCCCTAACGCTACATAGCCATCGGGAATAATTACAAACGCTTTCATCCCCGCTCGTCTGGCATAGGCAGCAGCAGCAGCAGAAGTGTTGCCCGTACTGGCACAGATAACCGCTGTTGCCCCCTCTTCCTTAGCTTTAGAGATCGCCATTGTCATCCCCCGATCCTTGAAGCTACCCGTCGGATTGAGACCATCATACTTGACGTATACCTTGACTCCGCGACCAATACGGTTCGAGATCGCCGTCGCGGGAATTAGGGGTGTATTGCCTTCTAAGAGTGTAACCACTGGAGTTGCATCACTTACAGGCAGATAGGCACGATAGGTTTCAATCAGACCCTGCCAATTGTTTGCAGTCTTAGAAATTGCAGGATAGGTCAGGTTGCTAGGAGGAATACTTAAAGTCACGAGCTATGTTGGTTAATATTTAGGACTAGCTTCTGGATACTCTAATATAAACGCGGCTTTCCAGAAGTATGCAGTCTTAAAATACCCTAATTTTGAATCTCAGGCACATTTTAAAACTGCCGATCGAAGAGATCTAGATCTACTGTTCGATAATCACCTGCGATCTTAACTTACCCTGAGGCTTAGTTCTGGGAACAGACTTGTTTTTGCCGTAGCTGCCTTTGCGTCCAGAACGACCACCGCCACCTTTTCTGCCCTTGCTAATTACTGGCTTGCTGTAGCTATCTTCTGGCACTTCCCAATCGCCTTTCATCCAGTTTGGACAATCGCGATCGTAGACCATTTGCAGTGCAGCAGCAGCGATCGCCTGTGCGTCGTATTCGCTACCGAGTTCTCTGACTAGAGGTAGGAAAGATGCCATTCTTTCTCCCGCCAAAGTTTCTTTGATTTTGCTATTTAGCTTACCAATCCGCTTGGCTTCTACCTGCGCTCGGTTGGGAATTTTAGAAGTTTCTAGTTTAGCTCTGATCCGACGCTCGATTTGCTTAACCGCCCGACGATCTCCTGCTTGAGCGATCGCTAGAGCCGTTCCTGTTTTACCAGCACGACCAGTACGCCCAATACGGTGAATATATGTTTCTGTGTTGTCGGGCAAATCGTAGTTGATTACGTGGGACAGATCCTGAACGTCCAGACCTCTAGCAGCAATATCAGTAGCTACTACCATTTTGACCTTACCGTCGCGGAAACGTTTGACTAATCTTTCCCGCTGCATCTGACTGAGGTTGCCATGATACTCATCAACGCTATGACCGGCTTCTTGGAGTTTGCTAGTTAGTTCGCTGGCAGTACGTTTGGTTCTTACAAAGATAATCGCCGAATCTGGCTCTTCTATTTCTAGAATTGGCTGCAAAGCTTTAATTTTCTGCCAGCCACGAGGTACTAGATATAGTCGCTGTTCGATGCGATTTGGTGCTGCTTCTTTCTGCTTAACCGTGATGTAGATTGGATCGGTTAAAAAGTTTTTGATTAACTCTTTGATCTCGCGAGGCATAGTTGCGGAGAGGCAGGCTGTCTGTCTTTCTGCAGGGGTACGACGCAAAATCTTTTTGATGTCGTCGATAAAGCCCATGCTCAACATTTCGTCAGCTTCATCCAGAATTGCTAACTTAAGCTGGTCTACAACTAGTTCCCGACGCTCTAACAGGTCGATGACTCTACCAGGAGTACCAACGACAATTTGAACTCCGCGACGTAATCTGCTGATTTGTCTTTCAATTGATTGACCACCATAAACGGTCAAAGAACTTACTCTTTTTTCCCGGGAGGTGAAATCGCCAATTGCCTCACCTACCTGCTGGGCTAATTCTCTGGTGGGAGTCAGAATCAACACCTGTACGGTGCGATCGTTAGTATCAACCATTTCCAAGGCAGGAAGAGCAAAAGCCGCTGTTTTACCCGTACCTGTTTGGGATTGACCGACAATGTCTTTGCCATCTAGCAAGGCTGGTACTGCGTCCTGCTGGATTTGAGTCGGCTCAGTAAAGCCAAGTTTCTCTAGCTGTAATGTAGTTGCTGAGGATAATCCTAAGTCTGTAAAAGTCGTCGTCATAAGTTTGATTATTCTTGATTGTGAATGTTTGCTAAAAACTTTTGTTCGTACTGATAAGTAGTCAGCCTCTAGATAACGAAGATGAGAGGCAACTAAGTACGAAGGGTGAATGTTAATTAAGTAGTCTGAGAAGCTGCGGTAACTGCTACCTCTCCATAGAGGTCATAGATATCGGCAGAAGTAATCTCTACTGCGACTAAAGAGCCGAGAGAAGCCGAGCCTTTGACATAAACCAGTCCGTCAACCTCTGGCGCGAAACGTGCGGAGCGACCAACTAGCTGTCCTGTTTCAGGATGCTCCTGCTCTAGTAAGACATCGACTCGTTGACCTACACACTCGCTGTTCTTCATAGCAGCAATAGGTTGTTGAGTTTCCATCAATCTATCTCGGCGCTGGACTGCAACTTCTTCTGGAACCTGCTCTGCCATATCATGAGCGGGGGTGCCTTCCTCTGGAGAGAAAGTAAATACTCCCACGTGATCGAACTCATGACGCTCGACAAAATCTACTAGATGTTGAAAATGAGCTTCGGTTTCCCCTGGGAAGCCGACAATAAAGGTGGTTCGTAATGTCGCTCCAGGCAGCTCAGATTTAATGCGCTCGATAATTCCATCGTTGACTCTTCCTTGCCAGGGACGGTTCATACTACGCAGCACTTCGGGATGAGAATGCTGTAGCGGTAGGTCTAGATAGGGTAGAACGTTAGGAGTATTTCTAATAGCTGCTAAAACTTCGGGGGTGAGTCCCGTAGGATAGGCGTAGTGAATCCTGATCCAGGGAACATCAACCTTGCCAAGTTCGATTAGCAGCTCTGCCAGCTTTGGTTTCCCGTAGATATCTACACCGTAATTGGTAGTAATCTGAGAAATTAGCACAATTTCCTTCACTCCTTGAGAGGCAAGGGATGTAGCTTCGGCAACGATTGATTCGATCGATCGCGATCGCTGATTACCCCGCAGATGGGGAATAATACAAAAGGCACAGCGATAGTCGCACCCCTCTGCCACCCGCAAATATGCTACTCCTTCACTAGTAGTTCGATAGCGAGGAACTGTCTCATCGGCTATGTAAACAGGCTCAGGAGTCACTTCCTCGACTCTTTCCCCCGTCTCAGTGCGTTCGATGACATTAACTATCTTATGATAATCGCCACTTCCCACCACGGCTACAGCTTCGGGTAGCTCAGCCAGGAGTTCCCCCTGAAAGTGCTGTGCCATACAGCCTGTAATGACAATCTTTTTATCGGCTTCGGCTAATTCAACTAAGGTACGAACTGATTCTTCACGAGCAGCCTGAATAAAGCTACAGGTATTAACAATCACGTAGTCGGCTAACTCTTCGTTCGAGTCTATTTGATAACCTGCTTGAGCTAGCAAGCCCAGCATATGTTCTGAATCTATACGGTTCTTTTCACATCCCAAATGGGATATAGCGATGGTTGGCTTGTTTGCCATTCTTTATCCTAAATTTTAGAGACCTATCTCAAAATAAATTGCAATTAGTTTATGTCTGGGTCTAAACTGACCTGCCGTTATGTGACATGGCTTTGGTTGACCACTGGTCAGGTTTAATATCTTGGTTGAAGCGTTAACCAGATGGCCCGTAAGAGCTATAAAATATAGACAATGTTTAGTTTCAGACCAAACTGTTGGCTTTTGCTTCCTAGTTTCGCGGTGGAGCATTAGCTAACCAGACAGTTCATCTGCCGCAAAACTATTTTCGGTTCAAGACACCCCATTAAAGAGTTCTGAGCTTAAAGTTTATACATATCCGCAAAGATACGTAAATACCTTTTCGTTAAAATATATTAACAGATAAATTCGACTCTGGGAATAGAAACATAGGAAAATGATGGCTCAAATCCTGAAAAAGTCTGGGAATCGGAGATAATCTTGCTATGTACAGCACTTAACTTTGTCTGAGATAATAATTAATTTTGAAGAGGAGCAAGCAGGCGTGACGGAATTAAAGTGGAATTAAAACAGATTTTTCAAACAGACAATCCAGTAATCGGCGTAGTTCATCTATCTCCACTGCCTACCTCTCCCCGTTGGCAAGGCAAGCTTTACGAGGTGATTGCCAGAGCAGAGCAGGAAGCTACGGCTCTAGCAGCAGGAGGTGTAGACGGCATTATTATTGAAAACTTTTTTGATGCTCCATTCACCAAAGATTGTGTCGATCCTGCAGTAGTTAGCGCCATGACGTTAGTAGTCGATCGCCTTAAGGGAATGGTAATGCTACCTATTGGCATCAACGTTTTACGGAACGATGCTCGTAGCGCTATGGCGATCGCTACCTGTACCCAAAGTCAGTTTATCCGAGTCAATGTCCTGACAGGAGTGATGGCGACGGATCAGGGGCTAATTGAAGGCAAAGCTCACGAACTATTACGATACCGTCGAGAACTAGGTTCAGAAGTCGCAATTCTGGCAGACGTGTTGGTCAAACATGCTCGTCCTTTGGGAACTCTAAACTTAACTACTGCCGTTCGAGATACGATCCAAAGAGGGTTGGCGGATGGGGTAATTTTATCTGGTTGGGCAACGGGAAGTCCTCCAGCTCAGGAAGACTTGGAATTAGCCTCGGCAGTGGCAGGGGATACCCCCGTCTTAGTCGGCAGTGGCGCAGACTGGGAAAATATACCTCAGTTGATGCAGGCAGCCGATGGCGTGATTGTTTCTAGTTCTCTCAAACGCCAGGGAAAAATTACTGAAACCATCGATCCAATTCGCGTATCTCAATTTGTCGAGGCTGCTAAATCGACTCCAACAGTCCCAAAACTCAGTTCCGAAGTTAATGCCTCGGTCAAACAGCTGCAGTAAACAGAATAAAGGTCGAACATAATAAACCACAATTTATCTCAAGCTATAATCTGAAAAATATTGAGGGAGCTTTAAACAATTAATCATCTTCTATCAAGAAAGATATTGTAGACAGGTGGAATTACTGCTTGAGCTTTATCACTGAAAAACTACCACTTAACTTAAACTATGCGCCGTCGTCGTTCTATACCCTGGATCTATCGCTGGTCACGACCAATTATTGGTGCGATCGCGATCGCAGGAGCAATCTTAACTGCCTACCTTACTATTACTAAGCTCGCGGGAGGTGGACCTGTTTGTACCGCCGAATCTGCTGGTGCTGGATGCGGAGGAGTGTTGAACAGCGACTACGCCACGGTGTTCGGTCTGCCCCTCAGTCTATTTGGCTGTCTGGCATATATCAGTATGGCTGCCTTTGCTCTAGTGCCTTTAGCCATTAGCCCCGATAAAAAGAAACAAAAGCAGCAGATAGAGAATGCAACTTGGTGGCTCTTGCTGGCGGGTAGTATCGCTATGGCGGTCTTTAGCGCCTACTTAATGTATATATTGGCAACGGAGTTAAAAACCGTTTGTCCCTACTGTATTGGCTCGGCAGCGTTTTCTCTTAGTCTTTTGATTTTGACCATTGTGGGTCGAGACTGGGAAGACGTGGGGCAGATCTTGTTTACAGGAGCAGTTGTCGGGTTGCTGACGCTGGTAGTTACTTTAGGCATCTATTCTGGAGTCGGCGGCAATGCGATCGCCGATGAGGTAGTCGATCCTAGAGATGGGAAAATTGAAATATCAGAGCCAAAAGGTAACTACACCGAACCCTACGGTTGGAAAATCACCTCTATTTCGGGAGAGGCAGAAATTGCCCTAGCAGAACATTTAACCGCAACTGGAGCAAAGAAATACGGTGCTTTTTGGTGTCCTCACTGTTTTGAACAAAAGCAACTGTTCGGTCAGGAAGCGTTCGCTGAAGTGACCTATATTGAATGTGCCGAAGGGGGTAAAGATCCTCAGCCTCAAGTTTGTCGGGCAGCAGGCATTCAGTCTTTTCCTACCTGGGAAATTGATGGCAAATTTTATCCTGGGATCAAAACTCCAGAGGAGTTAGCGCAAATGTCTAATTATCAGGGTAATAATGAATTTAAATACAAACTCTGAGTAACAGAGTAAACGAGATAGATAAATAAGAACCTATTTGAATTCGGCGCAGTTCTCCGTAACTGCGTTTTTTTATGGTTTAAACTTCGATCGCAACTATAGTTTTCGAGTACGAAGTATCTATCGCCTATTTACTTCTAGCTTGTCCTTTTACATGTTGCTGCTAAAATCGAGCTTCGGTATGAGTTCGCTAGAGCTAAAGTTAGATTATTTGTGGATTGAGAGTAGAAGATAAGCTATGAAAAAAATTTTAGCTGGGCTGTTGAGTTCCACGATTCTCTTACTCATAGGCGAGCCGACTATAGCGAATCCCAGACAAGATAATTCAAAATCGACACCAGAACAAATAAAAACTACTTTTACTCTTACTCCTCTAACAGAGCTTTTACTATCTCAACCCACAGCAAATCAGCTAGATCGCGGTGAAGTATTAATTAATCTCGATGTCCGCAGCTTCTTTTTTCCCAACCTAGTTGACGGTGGAGTAGACGATAACGATAGTGCGGTCAACTTTAGCACTGGATTTACCTGGGGCATTAGCGACCGACTACAGCTAAGTCTTCAGTTTCAGCATGTAGACAGCAGTTCTCCCATCAAGCAAGGCGAATTTATCTCCGAACGCACAGAAGATAATGAGGCAGCCTTAGAGTTAAAACAGCGCCTCTGGCAGAATGATTCGGCAGATAAGAGCCTTAGCGGAGTATTTGCTGCTTCCTGGGGTACGCGAGGCTTTATGTTTAGCGAAGGGGAAACTGTAACAGAAACAAATAATCGCGACGTGTTTGTCTCTTTGGCGTTTCCTTTTTCAAGTGAGATTGGCGATCGCCTACAGCTAACTTTGTCTCCCACAGCAGCATTCTTTAAGGATGACGGTGCTGCTTTCTTCCGCCGATTGCCAAATGATGATAATAGTTCTTTTGGTACGGTATTGGGTTTGGGCGCGGGTGCAACCTACAAAATTAGCCCCAAGCTCTCGTTGGTAAGTGATGTATTTCTACCCGTGACGGGAAATAATAGTATTAATCGAGCCTCTGGCAAACCCGATCGCACGATTGTCTACAATGCAGGATTACGCTACCTAACGAATCCCCAGCTAGCTTTGGATCTCTACGCTACGAATACTTTTGCCAGCTTTGCACCTCTATCTCTAACTGGCGATCGCGATTTTTTAGGTTTGGGAGCAAATGTGGTGTTTATGCCCGATGCCCTTGCTGCTAATCGTCGCTACCGAGATAATCCGAATCGAAATGCCGAACCAGAATCTCTGACGACTGACGGACAGGCTTTTTTTGATGGCGGAACTTTGCCCAGTGGCAAACTGGTGCTGAATCTACAGGGGGGTAGCCAGGGAGTATTAACTGCTATTCGTTATGGCTTATTAAAAGATTTTGAAGGCGGTATTTTCCTCGATTACGTTGGCGGAGAAGTCGATGAATCAGAACAGGGAATTGCGGGTAAAGTTAGATTTCTCAACCAGCAAGAAAATGCGCCCCTAACTCTTAGTGCGGCGGGTACGATTAGTCTAACCAATGAGCCTTTTATCAATTTTAGGAACAATAATGCCGATACTTTTGATAACCGCGACTTAGATAAAAGTATCCCGATTTTTACGCCTGGGGGGGATGATGGACGTAATGGAAAATTACTGCTGCTTACTTTGGCGCTGCCAATGCATTACGAAATTAACTCAGATGCAGCAGTTTGGTTTACACCCATGTTTGGCTATGCTCAAAGGCAGGGTTTAGAACTCGGTGGATTTAATCTAGGTGGTGCGATCGCAATATCAAAAAATATCAGCTTAACCACCGAGGTGGGTGCGAATTTCTTAGGAGAGGGCAACAGTTTTGATGATGGCAGATTGGCCGATAAGATTCCTTGGACGGCAGGAGTTCGCTGGCAACCCTCATCTTTGTTAGGTTGGTCAGAGACGAAGGATAATAGCAACCCTTTCGTAGAACTATATTTAACCAACCGCGTCGGTTCTTCAACCTGGCATCAGCTAAGGGTTAGGGAAAACAATAGCCTGGGTGTGGGAGTCGGTTTATTCATACCTTTAGCTTTATAAAGTTCGATAGCAATATGGCTATAGAAATTAGATTGTTTCAACCCGAAGATACCGAGCAAATTGCCCAACTGTTTCACGATACGGTAAGAAAAGTTAACATTCGCGATTATTCTGCAGCGCAGGTTATAGCTTGGTCGCCTACAGATCTGAATTATCGCCATTGGTTGAAATGTTCGATCGGGTTTACCTATGTAGCTATTAAAAACCCAAAAATCCTTGGCTTTGGGAAATTAGAAGCAAATGGTCACATCGACTGTTTTTATATTCATTATCAACATCAACGCCGAGGAATTGGCAGCAGCATCTATCGGGCGATCGAAACTAAAGCTAAGGAATTAAATTTGACTCGCTTATTCACAGAAGCCAGCATTACTGCCAAACCCTTTTTTATCGAGCAGGGATTTATGGTTATTAATCCCCAACAGGTATCTTGTCGAGGAGAAACTTTTACTAATTATTTAATGCAAAAGCAGATTTAACACAAGACTTAATAAGTGTTGGGTTACGGTGAACTGTGCGGTAAAAAATCGATCTTAAAATAAAAATCACCTAACCCAACCTACGTGAATTGCATAAATATTTAATTTTTGTCAGGCGAATAATCTCTATGGTTGAGCATTATGTGCTTTCTCTAAATCTAAGATTTCCGCTTTTAGAGTCGTAATTTTTGCTAGGATCTCTCGCTGCCGATTATTGTCTCTGATATATGCCAAAACGCTAGACCAAGCTCGAATCTGTGCTTGTTTAAGATCTATCTCTGTCGTATCTTTCAAGCCAGTTTCCAAGTCGGCAATAGTTAAACCATCTGGGCGAGCTTCTTGCTGCATCTCTTTCCATTTTGCTGCCATATCGTAAGAAGCGATCGCCGCTTCTTTATCTCCCATAAACAGCAGTTCATCTAAGCCTTTAGAAGTCCAGAGATAGGCTGCCTGTTCTGACTGAGGATCGACAGAAGCCAACACTTCTTCCATTAGGGCGATCGTAATTTCGGGATTGCCCGCATACATAGAATTAGCAACCGAAAGACTGAGGTAAGCCTGGGTAAAACGAGGATCGATCGCCGTAAGAGCTTCAAAGTATTCTGGAACTAACTTATAACCAATTGTTTCTCTGGCATCTTTATCGCCAAAATACTGCACGAAGTCTAAATATGACCAATCTGCTTTCAGATTATCAAACCCCAGACTGGGTGACTTTTCTTGCCAGCTTATTAATCTTGCCTGCTCCTCTTCTTGAGCTAAAAAGTCAGCGCGATTTAGTTTTTGAACCGACTTTTTATATTCTTGACCCTGTAAGAATACAATTCCTGCTAAAACGATAAAAGGAGAAATAGCGGATAATGACTTGGTAAATTTTCCTAATATTGCAGGATTCATATTGAATTGAAGGAAGTAAAAAAAGATATTTAAGTATATTCCCCTAGGAGAATACACTTATATTATCATCGACTTCAAAAAGGACAATACTTCAGGCAAGGTAATAGAAAACAGAGGACGAGGCAGTAAATCCCTGTTCTATTAGGAATTAAGAATAGTTGGCGCTCGTAAACACTCAAATTATTTGGACTGAGTTCATCAAAACTTTATTTCTTGTTTATCTAAATTGAAAAAAATCTTAAGCAAACAATATTAATGAATGATTTAACTGCCAAAGCTTGGGAACAGCAATATAAAGAAGGTCGAGATCGCTGGAATTTGGGTTATCCTTCACCTCCTTTTGCGAATCTGTTAGCTGCTGCTGATGCGCCTCTACCTGGAAAAATTGCTGTTTTGGGCTGTGGTAAAGGACATGATGCTATGCTATTTGCTAAATTTGGATTTGAGGTAACTGGGTTTGATTTTGCTTCAAGTGCGATCGCCTCTGCTTTATCTACAGCAAGATCGAAAAATGTAACGGCTCAGTTTCTCGAACGCGACATTTTTACTTTGGATAAAGAATTTGCTCATAGCTTTGACTATGTGTTGGAACACACTTGTTTTTGCGCTATTAGTCCCGAAAAGCGATCGCAATACGTAGAAGTGGTTAAAAGTATCTTGCGTCCTGGGGGTAAATTAATAGCTCTTTTTTACACTCACAATCGACCCGAAGGACCTCCATTTGGGGTTAAACCACAAGAAGTTCTTAATTATTTTACTGCCGATTTTGAGCCGATTGTATTTGAAGTAACAAAAGACTCGATCCCTCGTCGTCAGGGAAACGAACACTTGGCTATTTTTCAGTTAAGGTCTAGCTAACAACCACAACCATTTCGATCGTCCCCTTGCGAATGTCTCGTAATCTGTAATCTAACCCGCGCTCAAAGTATATTTGCTCTGGAAGTGAGCTGTAGTTATAAGCGACTGATGGCGATCGCAAATTAACCCTATTAATTAACAAGAGTGCAGCCTATAGGGGACAATGTATAACATCGAACATTTCACTTTAAAGAATTTCTAGTTATGGCTAACGAGCAAAATTTTCCTGCTGAGAGCAAAAAGCGCATTAGAGAACACTTAGCAAAAAGCTCTGGTGGCGAAGTTGATTTTCAGAGATCGCCTCAAAACTACACTCCCGAACCCAAGTCTGCGGGAATTTCTGGCACAAAAAAACGCCGTCAGGAACATATAGAACGTAGCAAAGGGAACTATGATTTAAATTCTGGTAATAAGCAGGATCGTCGTAGTCGTATTATGAGTCACGTTAAGATTACCAGAGGCTAGTACCGCTTCGCTCAAGTAGTAGGTAGTAGGTAGTAGGGAAAAGATACAGTCAGGGTTTGAAGTTAATTAAATGGTATCTTTACTTAAGCCTTTATCTACTATTTTTTACAAAATTGCAGTATTAATCTAAAAACGCGAATTTTTGGGTCTATCCAAATTGCCTCTTATTTTTTCGCGATCGCAAAATAAGTAGTAATATCGTTCCAAATACCCTGTTCTGTGACCAAATCTTTTAGTTCGGATATATATTCCGCCTTAAATTGTTCTAACTGCTGTGGTTCAAAATTCTGTAAAGGCTGACAGTGAGGATGCTGTAGGCTGATATCCCAGTCTTTAATGGCTACAGATTCAAAATCAGTATAGTAGCCGTATTGTTCGGTAATAATTTGCGTGTTTCTATAGCCTGCTGTTTTGAGTAAATCGTGAGTTTTAGCTTCTGTACCTGTAAGATCGCTCATGACAATATTTATGCCATAGCGTCGGGCTACTTTTTGCAGGACTACTCCTGCTACAAAAGCAGTTTCGGCAAACACACATAGACCTAGTTTTCCTTCTGGTTTGAGCCAGCTACGCCATAGATGCAAATCAGCTGTAACATCTGTAAGTAAAGGTAAAGCCGAACAGCAAAAAATATAGTCAAAGCTTGCCTGGGGAAAATCGATAGTCTCAATATCGGCAAGTTTCAGCTCAATAATATTGTTCAAACCCGCTGCATCTATTTTCTGTTGGGCTACGGCGAGTAAACCAGAGGATATATCTACGCCAATTACCCGACCAGATACACCCATTTTTTCTGCTGCTGCAATTGCAACCATTCCCGTTCCCGTAGCTAGATCTAAAACCCGTCCCGATTGTAAATTAGCGCACTGAACCAAACGATTAGCTAGTTTATAATGCCAATTATCTCCACCGCCACGATCGTAAGTTTCTCGACGGCGATCGTAAATGTCAGCTATAGTTTGCTTGAATTTATTTGGCTCAATTTTAGTCACTACAGATTATCCAAACAGAGCAGGTTAAAGGTAGCATATAACCCCTATTGTTTGGCTGCGATCGCTAATAATCCAAACTGGCACTATTTGATATATTTGATGTTGTGAATTGGCTTGGAGTTAGACATTAAGTCGTGTCGCAGCAGCTTTTTCAAGCGAGGACTGGCGTTTTCAATTACGGACCGATCGCAGTCGAATAAATTATTTTCCAATGGTTGAATGTATTGAGGCGTATAGTTACCCAGTACCGATACTCTAGGGCGATCGCTATTATTGTCGGAAGTATCGTGCCAGCATAATCCATGAGAGATAATCGCCGAACCTGCCTTACCCGTAATTCTTTCGGCAGTGGCTTTGAACTGCCACTTGTTTGGTTGACAGGCTTTATTTTGGGTTCCTGCTGCAAAGAAAGGCGCGCCATTAGTAGCAGTAAAATCTTCCATTAGCCAGATGACCTGAAGCTCCAACACGGGGTACTTAGGAAACGGCGAAGGCATTGCCCAATAGGGATAATCGACGTGAATTCCCATGCTTTTTGCCCCAGGATGGAGAACGTGGGCAGAAAATCCGCCGAGGATGGCTTCGTTGCCGATGATTGCATCGACGACAGTCATTAGAGACTCGTGCTGCGCCATTCTAGTAAAGATTTCGCTTTTATAAATCAAGCCAAAAAGGCGCTCTTTTTTACCCTGAACGATTAATTTGTCTTGTCCTCTTTCTCGCTCGGCAGCATCTAAAACTACCTGCCGAGCTTCTTCTGCCTCCGATGGGGTAATCAGGTTGGGCAGCATCACGTAGCCCTTGCCTTCGGTAATTTCAGCAGTCATGCGAGTAAGCTCCGTTGACCCCGAATCTTTTGTAGTGGAAGGGCTAAGGAAGTTTTGTAGTTGTTGAATCATTGAGTTGCGTAAAGAGTCTTAAGCTCGTAAATGTAAATAGTTTGATTTGTTCGAAGTAGAGAAGAATACTAGCTTTCCATATCTGCGACAGATTTTGGTACATCAGAAGTTAGAACTTCGTGTCCACTAGTGGTTACCAGAAGATCGTCTTCAATCCGAATGCCAATGCCTTTCCAGCGATCGGGAATTTCGGGCTGTCCTTCAGCAGGTTGGATATGGGGTGAGATATAAATACCAGGTTCGACAGTAACAATGTGTCCTGAAGTCAATGGCTGCCAAGTTTCCGCATCATTTTTGTAAACACCTACGTCATGAACATCTAGACCGAGCCAGTGTCCAGTACGGTGCATATAGAAAGGCTTATATTTTTCTTCCTCGATCAGTTCTTCTAAATCACCCTGGAGTAAGCCTAAATCGATTAATCCCTGAACGATTACACAGACAGCCATATCGTGAAACTCGTTATAAGGCTTACCTGGCTGTACTTCTTCGATCGCTTTTAACTGAGCTTCAAGCACAATCTCGTAGAGAGCTTTTTGCTCTGGGGTGAATTTGCCACCTACGGGAAAAGTACGGGTAATATCGCCATTGTAATAACCATAAGAACAGCCCGCATCGATCAGCAATAGTTCATTGTCTGCCATTTGGCGATCGTTTTCAATATAGTGCAGCACACAGGCATTTGCTCCCGATGCAACGATGGAAGGATAGGCAATCCCGTTTCCTCCTTCTCGACGAAAGATATGCTCTATTTCTGCCTGTACCTGATATTCGTACATACCTGGTTTGGCAATTTCGCGAGCGCGATTGTGTGCCATAGCCGATATCTTAGTTGCCTGGCGCATTAAATCAATTTCTGCTGGACTTTTGATCGCTCGCATGGCGAAAGTTAGTGGACGGGTATCTTCCAGAGCCAAGGGTGCTGTTCCCCGCTTTTGATAGCCCCGCATCAGGCTTTGCCAGTGATTGATAATTGTCTGATTGAATTTTTCGTCGTTGCCCAAATGATAGTAAATGCGATCGCTATTAATCAAATACTGAGGCAGCTTGGCATTTAATTCATTAATGGGATAGGCTTCATCCGCACCATAAAATTCTTTGGCTGCCTCCACACCGCAGCGATAACCAGTCCAAGTTTCCTTGACTGGATCTTTAGGCTGTACGAATAAAATATATTGATGTTCTGGGTGATGGGGCGCAAATACGGCTACCGCTTCAGGTTCGTTAAAACCCGTGAGATAGTAAAAGCTACTTTCTTGACGATAGGTATATTCAACGTCGTTGTGCATCGTTGCTAATGGCGCACTACGAAAGATAGCCGTTCCTCCACCAATTTTCGACATCAATTCCTGCTGCCGTTGACGATACTCTTGCCGATCGATCCCCATGTTAATTTATTTCTTTAACATTTTTTAACATTCTCTTTTTATTATGCGATAAAAAGGATTTTTGTGGGGATCGAAATTATGGTTCGGGCGAAATTTCAGCTTTATTTCAGCTTTAAGAGTATCTCTAGAGATCGCTAAACAGAGGCTTTTGGTAACGAATTAAGCAGCGAAATTTGCTTCTACACGATCGATTAAAGTTTGCCAAACTCCCGTAGGCTGCCATATTTGCTGCATCGGCTGGCTAGCTTTAGATTCGGACAATTTTAAAATGTGTTTTTGCCAAAAGTATATAAAGCAGGAGACGCGCATGTTTTTAGCGCAGTGTACCCAAATTTGTTGACCGTCAAAGGACTGCATTATTTTAAAAAAAGTTTCTACATCCGACAATTTTGGTTCGTCCCAGAGTACGGGAATTTGTACATAAACCATGCCTAGATCGGTAACAATTACGCCTTCATTAGCGATCGCATTAGTAGAACGAGATGTGGCTAGATTAATTATTAGCCGATATTGAGCTTGAGCGATCGATTCGAATTCAGACGCTGTAGGCTGTCCCGAAGTAGCTAAGTTGCGATCTATTTGATAGTAGTCGCGTATAGTCTCAATCACTGCACAATCCTCAAATACGATACGATAAAACTTGCAATTATCAACAACAGACCAATTTCTAATTTTATATACATTCGGGAGATATCAGCTTGAATACTCGGTCACCAAATAGTTGGCAACCTCTAGTAGGTGGCATTATCGCAGCTTTAGTAGTTTTGCTTGCCTTTAATTCGTTTGTAATTCTCAATCCTGGACAGGCAGGAGTTTTAAGCATCCTGGGAAAAGCTCAGGATGGCGTGTTGTTAGAAGGAATTCATCTTCGTCCCCCTTTAGTTTCTAATGTCGATGTTTACGATCTGACGGTACAAAAGTTTGAAGTGCCTGCAGAAAGTTCTACTAAAGATTTGCAGGATCTCAAGGCTAGTTTTGCGATTAACTTCCGTCTAGATCCTCTACAGGTGGTAGAAATTCGCCGAACTCAAGGAACGCTGCAAAATATTGTTTCTAAAATTATTGCTCCTCAGACTCAAGAATCATTTAAAATTGCTGCTGCACGCAGAACCGTAGAAGAAGCAATTACCAAGCGTGATGAGCTTAAGGATGATTTTGATAATGCTTTGGGAGAGCGTCTGGATAAATACGGTATTTTAATTCTTGACACTAGCGTAGTCGATCTAAGCTTTTCGCCTGAGTTTGCTAGAGCCGTAGAAGAAAAGCAGATTGCCGAACAGAAATCTCAACGAGCCGTATACGTAGCTAGAGAAGCCGAACAGCAGGCGCAGGCAGATATTAACCGTGCTAAAGGTAAAGCAGAGGCTCAAAGACTTCTGGCCGAAACTCTGCGAGCGCAGGGTGGTGAACTAGTACTCCAAAAAGAAGCGATCGAAGCTTGGCGCGAAGGTGGCGCACAAATGCCCAGAGTTCTGGTTACTAGCGGAGAATCTGGAGGTGGCGTTCCCTTCTTATTTAATTTGGGTAATGCTGAGTAAGTTTTTCGCCCCTTAGCAATACCAATCAAAATATAAATCTTAGTTTTGTGTCATGTCTAGTAAGAACGTGGCATTTTTTTTGTTTTAAATCGCGCAGTTTGGCTTGATGTTAATTTACCGTCAGATTGCAATTTAATCTCTCTCTAAATTTGAAGGTTTACGTAAACTAGATTACTATTCTTAACATTTCGTATAAAAATAAATGTCAAAAACAAAGGGCTATATTTTGTAAAGCATTCAGTCATTTAAATATGTGTTTAAACAATTACGATAGAGAGAATCCTATGTAAAATACATTACTTATTTCAGCAGAGGTAGCCATTCAGATTGAAATAAATTATTTTGGTTATTTCCAAAACTTATGTAATCTAAATTACTTATGTCTGTGCGATCGCCTTTATCTTTGGAAAAAGATCGGTTCAACTTTGCCTTTAACCTTGCTGGCGACTTAAAGGAACACTTGAGAATTTTTGGTGCGGACTATTCTAGAGAAGTCTGCAATGGCATCGAACGGCTACAGGCTCGCTGTTACGATAATGCGATCGTTACCACTAAAGATTTAGAAGCGGGAATTTGCCTCATTGGGTTTGACAAGTTTTGGGAATTGAGCTTTTTGGCAATGACGAAGGCAAGATTGGAAACAGACTACGTTAATAGCGAGGTTTCATTTACTATCTAAGCGATCGCTTAAATACTAGTAGATATTAATAATAGCGATCGCCACAAAGTTTCTGGCACTAGAAAAAATCTGGTAACTCTAGTTCTTCGATAGGAGCAGAATCTCTTGTTGAGATAGTTGGCAGAGGAGTACTTGGAGTTGCAGCAGCGATCGTTTCACTTTCGTTGAACACGCCATACCAAGCACCTTCAACATATTCAACATCGACTAAATCGAATCCGTCCTCTTCCTGTTCGGCAATTTCTTCTTGGAAGTCTTCAAGATCTTCTCTAGTGGCGTAGGTACTATCTCCAGGATGATCTCCAAATCTGGCAATCCAAGCGCCATCGCCATATTCAAGATCGACCAGATCCAAGTCATTTCTGTCTCTCGTAGCTATCTGCCCTGTTAGATCGTCAAAATCATCATTTCCCGAGACAGCAGTGCGAACATCGCTTTCATCGAAGGTTGCGAACCAAATATCGTCTCCATAGTCAATGTCGAGTAAGGTTCGATCTTGCTCCAAAGATGCTCCTATAAACTCGCCAAATTCTTCTAGATCGTCGCTAAAAGTATAAAAGCTATCTCCAGTAATCGGTCCAAAGTAAACATTCCAAGTACCATCCCCATCTTGACCATCGCCAAAACTAAAGCTGACTATATCGTTATCTAGTTCGTCTTGTGCTTGAATTTCCGCTTCAAAATCATCGAAATCATCAAAAGAAAGAAATTCGAGATCTGAAAATAAGTCTGGATCTCTGGTTTCAGGAAAAAAGCTGAATTCTAAAGCTTTAACGTCATCATTCCCCATAATACCCGTCGGTAAATATCCTTCTTCTGCCCGATCTAATACTTCTGCATTTATGGCGTTGCACAGTTAAAATATGATAAACACGATCGACTATGAAATGTCCTCGATGCGAATCACCAAAAATAGTCAAAAACGGTCGGCGACAAGATAAACAGAACTACCTTTATCGCGATTGCAATCGTCAGTTCATTGATATTTATGACCAAAGAGGCTATTCACAAGACATAAAAGAACATTGTTTGACCTTATATTGTAATGGTATGGGGTTTAGAGGAATTGAACGCTCAACAGGAGTTTGCCATAATACAGTAATCAACTGGGTTAAAGAAGTTTCTTCTCAAATACCAGATGAAAATTATGAGATACCTGAGACTTCACAGCTAGATGAACTACAAACTTTCGTGGATTCAAAAAAAACAAAATTTGGCTCTCGACAGCAGTGAACTCTCATCAGGCAGAAGTTTTAAAATGGACTATGGGCGATCGCTCACAGCTAACATTTGGTAAGTTATGGTCGGTGGTTCAAGGCTGGGAATGCTTTTTATACATTACGGATGGGTGGAAAGTTTACCCCTGCTTTATAAATAATGGCGCTCGCTTGATTAGTAAAACAGCGATGTCAAGAGTTGAGGGAGAAAATACATGCGGCTAAAGCCTTTGTCGTCTACGCTATTATTTAGGCGGGGCTTACGCCCCTGACCGTCGTTCCGACGGCACTGGACGCAGTAGCGTCCGCTTTGCATCGCCAAACATTCTGTTACTCAAAATCAGTTGAAATGCTAGAAGCCTCTATCCGACTTTTAAACTACTATCTTAAACATTGGACTATTCCTGTTCTCTCATAATCATTTATTCATTGTGCAACGCCCATTTGCTTTACATCCAATTAATCGTTTCATTTTAATTCTCTAATTCATCCCTCATTTATGCAGCGCCACAATTATAAGTATCGTAACTACGGTAGATAGTTTGTAGAGAATCGACAACAAAAGATTATAAATCAATTGACTAAAGATTCAATTGACAAGCTCCTGTTAGAGAAAATTCCACTGGCGGAAATTGCCAGAGTCACAGATGTTTTAAAGCCTTGGCTACAAGGCTATGTGAATGATAAATATGAATCCGTTTCTCGGTAAGTTAAAGCTAAAAAAAGGGAAATTAGCAATTTAATGTGACGAAATGTGGTGCAGCGCATTCGCGCAGACCGCCGCCAGGCTACTAGAACGCATTCGCGTTCGCGTGAGTGAGAAAGCTAACAAACAATGGGTTTGGTTGGCTTTGGACATACAAACCAGAGAAGTAGTGGAAGTTCATGTTTGCGGTCGCAGTAGAGATGGAGCGAGAAAACGAGGAAGCAAAGCTTCCCAGTCGTCATACGACGATCTGCGCATACGCGCTGCGCAGTCTATAACCTCCGTTTATCGACAATATGCGGTTTGCTATAGTGACTTCTGAGAAGCTTACGAAACAGTAATTCCATCCAAACGTCATCGAGGGGTAGGTAAAAAAACAGGAAAAACTGATTATATCGAGAGATCTAACTGCACCTTACGCCAAAGAGTTTCTCGTTTGGTCAGAAAGATTCTATCGTTCTTTAAAAACATTGAAAACTATATTAGAGCGATTTGGTATTTTATCCGTTACTACAATGCATTCTTACATCTTTGGCACTACCCAAAATTCTTGGTTTTGTTTCTATTTCTTTTTTTATTTGGCATCGCTAAATTAAAACTATTATCTATTTCTACTTCTATGAAAGTAAAAACAGACTAATTCTCAAACTGTATTTTACAAAAAAGTTCCAAGATTAGAAATGTTTAACTGGTTGTGAAATATACAATAACTGGTTGTCTCAATCGCTGTATACTTTACTCCCCAAGCATTCCTGGTAACAGGTATTATGCCAAGTGCTTTTTGTGTTACAATTAGCCTGCCTCTATCTCTATTTTCTTAATATGAATGACTATACATAACATCTAGTTTTTGTAGCGAATAATACTAAATACAAGCTACTTCTTAATAAAATATATCAATTCAAATCTGTTATAAGTATGGTAAATTTATTATGAAATATTATAAAAGATATCATGACAACACATTGTTTGCGCAGACTAGCAAAAAAGCAGGTTGATTTTCCATAAATAAGTATAGTTAATGAAAAATATTTCGTATAGGCTTCTTGGAGTGAAGATTAATTTGCTGAGTATGGATCAACTTAACTCTTTAGTAGAAGAAGCGGTTGAGTCAAATACAAAGCGAATTATTGCCAACCATAATCTTAATAGTCTCTACATATATCATCATGATTCTGAAATGAGAGATTTTTATAAGATTGCTGATTATGTTCACATAGATGGCATGCCTCTAATTTTTATGGGGAAGCTTCTAGATATCCCCTGTAAAAAACTGCATCGCGTGACCTATGCAGATTGGGTTTGGTCTTTGATGTCTGAAGCAGCAGATAAAAAATGGCGCATATTATATTTGGGCTCAAAGCCAGGAGTTGCCGAAAAAGGAGTATCAAATTTAAAAAAAGAATATCCAGATATCGAAATTAATACTTTACATGGATACTTTTCTAATAATGACGACGATCCTTATCATGAAGTTATTCTCAATAAAATAGTTAGTTATCAGCCCCATATTTTAATGGTTGGTATGGGAATGCCTCGTCAAGAAAACTGGATTCTTAATAATATAGACAAGATTAAGACCAACGTTATTCTTCCCTGTGGTGCTTGCATGGATTATGTAGCAGGAGCAACAAAAACTCCACCCCGTTGGATGGGGCAAGTTGGTTTGGAGTGGCTGTATCGTCTGATAACTGAACCGAGGAGGTTAGGGAAAAGATATTTAGTAGAGCCTTGGTTTATTGCTTTAGTCTTTTTCAAAGAATACTCAACACATTTTATAAATAAAACTTTTGGGCTGGAAAAAGGTGCTTAATAAACAAATTGGTAACTCAACTTATTCTGTAGCTGGCAGAAAATTAATTTCCAATAAAGCTAATGATATTCGATCGCTTGAAAATCTAGAGTCGCTAAATATCAAATTGGATTTTTTGTTCAAGCGTATTTCCGATATCATAGTCTCACTTATATTATTAATTGTTTCAGATTTTCCTACGATCGCAATTGCCTTGCTGATTAAGTCAGATTCTTCTGGCCCAGTTTTTTTTAGGCAGACCCGTGTTGGTTTAAAAGGAACACATTCCCAAGTTTGGAAATTTCGCACTACGGTGCAAAATGCTAGCCAGCTACAAGAACAGTTAGGAGCTAAGAATGGAATCGATGGGAGAATACTGTTTAAGATCAAAAAAGATCCTCGTGTTATTAAAATTGGCCAGCATTTTGCGTAAATACAATCTCGACGAACTTCCTCAGCTATTTAACGTTTTGAGAGGAAAAGTGAGCTTAGTGAGTCCTCGCCCTCTGCCAGTAAGAGATGTAGAAAGATTCGATCCCGAACACTATTTTCGCCATGAGGTTCTTCCTGGTATTACGGGTCTTTGCCAAGTAAGCAGTCGTTCGGACACAGATTGCGAAAACCTATTTAATTTAGATTTTACATATATTTGTAGTTGGTCTTTGACTTTAGATTTTAGTATTCTGTTACGTACTATTGAAGTTGTTCTTAGAAGTAAAGGCGCTTATTAAATATAGGATTAAATTTTTATGAATTCTAATACGCATTTAGATGAATATATCAACTTGGAAAAATATTGGCTGGTTTTAAAGCGACAATGGAAACCTGCTTTAACTATTTTTATAGGAGTTGTAGGGTGTGCAACTTTATATTCTCTGTCATTACCAAAAGTATATGAAGCAAAATCTGAGTTAATGATCGAAAGTGATGCTACAAGCAAACTGACGGGTTTTGATAACGATTTGGGAAAAGTCGATGCATTAACTTATAAAAGCGATCCTGTCACTACTCAAGCACGTATTCTTCAATCTCGACCGATTATTCAAAAAGCGATCGCCAACCTCGATCTTAAAAATGAAGAAGGAGAGTTATTTAAATATCAAGACATTCTTGCGAAATTAAAAGTAACCCCAGTAACGGGTACCGATATGTTAGAGGTTAGCTATACAAGCGATAGCCCCGAAATGGCTGCGTCTATAGTTAATAAAGTTGTTGAACTTTATATCGAAAAAAATGCTTCAAGCAATCGCTTTAAAAGTTCTTCTACTAGAGAGTTCATCGATCGCCAACTACCTCAGGTAGAAGCTAATTTAAAACAGGCTGAAGCAAATCTTCGCGATTTTAAAAATCAAAATCGCATTGCTAGCCTAAGCGAAGAAACAACAGCAAATATTAATTCAACTTCGAATATTACTCAGCAATTGGATGGGGTCAGAGCAGAGCTTGAAAACGTCAACGCTCGGTTTCAGAGGCTAGATTCACAGCTAAACATAAATTGGCAAGAAGCATCTGCTATTAGTGCTTTAAGCGAATCTTTGGCCGTGCAAAGAGTCTTAGAGCGATTGCAAGAAGTGAAAGTCGCACTAGCTCAGCAGCGCAACTATTTGTCTGACAATGCTCCCCAGATTATATCCCTTAAGGAAGAGGAACAGGATCTTACTAAATTATTAGATCGGCAAATAGGCAGCACATTAGGCGGTCAACAGCAGGATTTAATTAAAGGCATTAACATTCTGAGTCTGGGCGAATTAAAAAAAGCTCAAATAGCTGAATTTGCCAATTTAGGTCTCCAGAAAGAAGGATTAGAAAAAGAAATAGCCTCTTTAAACAGTGCATACAGTTTTCATAAAGAGCAATCTGATGCTTTACCCAGATTACAAGAAACGCAAAGGGAATTAGAGCGTCGTGTAGAAGTTGCTCAGTCTACCTATGAAAATTTATCGAGAAGATTACAGGATGCTCGAATTACCGAACAGCAAAACATCGGTAATGTTGGCGTTATCTCTGATGCTGAGATTCCTGAAGAAGCTGTAGGACCTCGAAAAACAATAATTATAGCTGGTGCGGGCATATTGGGAGCTTTTTTTGGTGTAGCCACAGCATTTTGGCTGGATATAAGGGATAGGACAATCAAAAATACGCTGGAAATCAAGCAATTAGTTCCTTATCCATTGAAGGGTGCTATTCCAGACTTAAATAAGATTGTTGCCGAAAAGCAGTTTTTGTTACCAGATAGCTCGATGTCTAACTTACCAAAATTAGCTGCTAATAATTTATCCATACTGCCTTTGAGAGAAGCCTATCATAATGTTCAAATTAATTTAAAGCTTCACGATTCTAAAATACCGCAAAAAGTTATTGTAGTAACCAGTTCTACTTCGGGAGAAGGGAAGTCTAGTGTGGCAGCTAATTTAGCAGTGACTTTAGGTCAATGTGGTAAAAAAACTTTGTTAATAGATGGCGATCTTCGTCGTGGGACTCAACATGATTTATGGGAAACTAATAATGATTTTGGGATGAGTAATATGTTAGAGCATAGTTTAGAATGGCAAGATGGCATCCACCGCGTATTGCCTAACTTGGATTTAATTACTTCTGGAACTATCAATAGTAATCCAATATCGCTACTCAATTCTCCATTTTTAAAAGCTTTTCTGATTAGCGTATCTAGTTATTATGATTCAATTGTTATCGATTCTCCCCCTGTAGTTGGTTTGGCTGATAGTAAGATTTTAGGAAAACTAGCTGATGGATTATTATTTGTTACTCGTCCAGGAGTAGCTACTTACAGTAGCGTTTCATCGGCTATAGAGTCATTAAACAATTCGGATTTAAATGTATTGGGAGTAATTGCTAATGGAGTAGATTTTGATAAAGAACCATATGGCTATGAAGCTTATGTCCCAGACAAAAAATATTTAGAATCAGCAAAATAACAAAGTATAACAATTACGTATCAGTTAATAAAATATTATTACTATTACTATGAGAAAAGGCACAATTTTAGTTACAGGCGGTGCGGGATATATTGGTTCTCATACTGTCCTGAAATTGCAAAATAGCGGTTACAAGGTAATCATTTTAGACAATTTAGTTAACGGACACCAATATATTGTAGAAAAAGTTTTAAAAGTCAAGTTAGTTGTAGGAGATATTGCAGATCGCTCTTTGTTAGATAGTATTTTTGCCAAATACAATATTTCAGCGGTAATGCATTTTGCTGCTTATGCTTATGTTGGAGAGTCAGTAGCTAATCCCGCTGTATATTATCGCAATAACGTTTTGGGTACTTTAGTCTTGCTTGAGGCAATGCTGGCTGCTGGAGTCAACAAGCTCGTGTTTTCTTCTACCTGCGCTACATACGGTGTTCCCCAACAAGTTCCAATTACTGAGGAGCATATTCAAAATCCAATCAATCCCTACGGAACGACAAAACTAACAGTAGAAAAGATGATTAAGGATTTTGATTCGGCATACGGATTAAAATCTATCATCTTTCGCTATTTTAATGCTGCTGGTGCAGAACCATCTGGACTTTTGGGTGAACTTCACGAACCAGAACCTCATTTAATTCCGTTAGTTTTATTTACTGCTTTAGGAAAAAGAGAGTCAATCAGCATTTTCGGGACTGATTATCCGACCTTAGATGGTACTTGTGTTAGAGATTATATCCATGTTTGCGATCTTGCCCAAGCACATATTCTGGGTTTGAATTATCTTTTAGAACAAGAGCAGTCCGATATTTTCAATTTGGGTAATGGGGATGGTTTTTCCGTTAGAGAAATTATTCAAATTGCAGAACAAGTTAGTGGGCGTAACATTCCAGTAATTGAGTGTTCTCGTAGAAAAGGAGATCCCGCTGTTCTGGTTGGCAGCAGTAGAAAAGTAGAAAAAGTTTTAGGCTGGCAACCAGAATACGCAGATCTAGAGCGAGTAATCAGTCATGCTTGGCAATGGCATTGTCAACAAAATTATAGTCAAGTAGATTTTGATAAAGAACCACATGGCATGAAGCTTATGTCCCAGACAAAAAATATTTAGAATCAGCAAAATAACAAAGTATAACAATTACGTATTAGTTAATAAAATGCTACTACTGCTCCCATGAAAAGAGAAACAATTTTAGTAGCAGGCTAGCAGTACATAATAGACTTTGTCGGTAACAAGTTTTCTTAATAGCAAATTAATGTAAATCATTGCAGATTCAGTATAGGAATTGATTTTATTTTTTATTTCCGATTATATTTAATGTTGAGAGAACAAGATCGAATTCTTCTAAACAACCGCAATATCAAAGGGGAAAAATAAAAATTTGTTATTTAATTTTTTAAATACAAGTATTTTTGGCAAATTAAGAACTCACTTAGCCAAAAAAATCATTGGTTCATTTGGATTAAAAGTTGCCTCTGTAGGATTGGCTTTTGTAACTAGTGTCACATTGGCTAGAGTATTGGGAGCAGAGGACTATGGCATGTACGTTTATGCTATAAGTATAATCACTATGTTGCAAATTCCTGCTTGTTTAGGCCTAAAGCAACTATTAGTAAGGGAAATCGCTGTCTACCGAGCTAATTCTGAATTTGGCTTAATGAGTGGTCTATTGTGCTGGTCTAATCAAATAGTTTTACTAGCCTCCCTTTCGCTAGCAATTGTGGCTGCTATATCAGTTAGACTATTCGATCTCAACTGGAATTCTCAAATGCAAGTTGTTTTTCTGACAGCTTTAATATCATTGCCATTATCTTCCCTAACAACTGTCAGACAGGGGGCGATGGAAGGCTTGAATCAAATTTTACAAGGGCAAATTGCCGAGATGTTGGTTCAACCATTGCTATTTATGCTCTGCGTTGGCATTTTATATGGATTTTTTCAAGAAGGCACAAATGTAATCTGGATTATGGTGGCTAGAGTTTTGACTGTCGGAATTGCTTTTGGTCTAGGAACAGAATTGCTACGTCGAACCATAGCTAAGATAGCTTCTAAAGCCTCTCCTAATTACGAGATTAACAATTGGTTGCATAGCGTCTTACCATTTTTGTTAATTAACGCTACTTACGTTATTTACAATCAGACAGATGCCTTGATGTTAGGAGCAATGAGGGGAACAGTAGATGTTGGAGTTTATTATGTTATCAATCGAATTTCGGAGCTGACTCTATTTATAGTTGTCGCAGTTAATACGTCTTTGACGCCAACTATTGCCAGTTTATATGCTCGACAAAACAAAATTCAATTACAAAAACTTGTAACCAAAGGATCCAGGATAAACATGCTCGTATCTTTGCCCATATTTTTGGTATTAATTGTTTTTGGTAAGTATATATTGATGATATTTGGTACTGAGTTTATTAGCGGGTACATAGCTTTGATCGTATCTTGTTTGGGAAAACTGTATATTGTTTTAACGGGGTTAACCGCAGTTTTGTTAGGAATGACAGGTTACGAAAGCTTTATTGCTATGGCAGTGGGAACTAGTTCTATAATCAATGTTGTTCTTAATTACATATTAATAAGTCAGTGGGGAATTGTTGGAGCTTCAGTGGCTACGGGAACAAGCATTTTCATCTGTAATACATATTTAACAATAATTGTTTGTAAAAAGCTCAGGATTAATCCTACTTTAATATGATCGCTTACCGTAGATTTTCACTTTTAAGATATACAGCAAGCGATCATATATAATTTTGGAAAAATATAGAAGCTTAAAATTGGTTGTAAAAAAGTAAAAGAATCATTAATTAATTATTATGAGCGGTATAATAGCACCAATAATCTTAGATCCTTTAAAGCATACTTATAAAATGATAACTAGAAAGAGGTATTTTGAATATAATCTACTAGTTTCCAAGCTACAAAATAAAAAACGCTACCAAAAGTTAGAGATAAATGTTAATAACTGGAATCTGATATTTCCTGATAACGCCTCTTTTCTATCTTCATATAAAGAGCTGTTGTTGGATGAAATATATAAATTTAAGTCTAGCAAAACTAACCCTAAAATACTAGATATTGGTGCAAATATTGGATTGAGTATTCTTTTTTTTAAAGAGCTATATCCAGAATCTAAAATAGTTGCATTTGAAGCAGATCCTAATATATATAGTTATTTGAAAGATAATATATCAAGTAATGGCTGTCAGGATGTCGAATTAATTAATAAGGCTATCTGGTTTAAAAATACGACTCTTGATTTTGCTTCAGATGGTGCTGATGGGGGTCAAATTGATAGTAGTGTAAAAGATAGTGTAAAAGTCGAAACAGTTGATATTGCCGAACTGCTTAGGGAGAACCAATTTGATTTTATTAAAATGGATATAGAAGGTGCGGAAGAATTTGTAGTTCCTCGATGTGAAGGGTTGCTGGACTCAGTTCGACACTTCTTTATTGAATATCATTCAAAAGTAGGTCACGAGCAAAATCTCGGTCAGATTCTAAGTCTTTTGTCAAAAGAAGGATTTAGATTATATTTGCACAATCCTTGGGATAAACCTACTCCTTTTTTGGGATTAAAGTCATATGCAGGATTTGATTTTCAAGTCAATATTTATGCTTGGAAAGAATGAAAATACCTGAAATACTAAAATCTTTGGTTTGGATCTTGAAAAGCCCAATTATTTTTTGGTGGCGAAATGTATATGTACAGATTAATAATCCTTTATCAAGACTCTCACCCCATATATTTTGGACATATGATGAAGTTAAAGATATAAGTATTGCCTCCAATGTCACGATTGGCAACTTTTCAGTAGTTTGCGTTAAAAAAGGAACTTCTAAAAGTAGCATAATCGGTTCGTTAAAAATAGAAAGTAGAGTAGCTATAGGTTCCCATGCCAATATTCGCGCTACTGGAGGAACTATTTCCATTGGCAAAAATTCTATACTAGCCCAGCATGTTTCGTTAATTGGCTGCAATCATGTAATCTCTTTAAAAAAACCCTATCGAGATCTACCTTGGGACGAGTCTAAAACAGGTATTATAATTCGAGAAAACGTCTGGATTGGTTCTGGAGTGACGGTTTTACCTGGTTGCGTTATAGGTAACAATTCCGTTGTTGGAGCAGGAAGTGTGGTGACCAAAGATATTCCAGAAAATGAAATTTGGGCGGGAGTCCCTGCTAAAAAAATTAGAGCTATAGAAGCTAAAAGCTAAAAAACTAAAAATCAATAAACTATAACCAAGCTAATCCATATTAGGCGTAGATTCTAACTATGAAAACTTTATTGTTGAGTACTTCAGATATTAAAGATGGAGCTGCACGCGCGGCTTATCGCTTGCATCAAGGTTTGAATAGAATTTCAGTTGACTCTAATATATTATCGCAAGTTAAATACAGCAAAGATTCAAAGGTTATAGGAACAAAAGCAGTTTCAGGAATCGGGCAAGCTAAAGTTGGATTGAGACTCACTTTAGACCAGCTACCCCTAAAGCTTTACAAACAGAGAGGAAAACAGCGATTTTCTCCTAATTGGTTGCCAGATAAGACGCGGTTGCAAATCGCTAAATTAGATCCTGATGTTATCAATGTCCACTGGGTAAGCGGGGGTTATCTGCAAATAGAATCGATCGCCAAATATAACAAACCAATAGTCTGGACGCTGCATGATATGTGGGCATTTACGGGAGGTTGTCACTACAACCAAGAGTGCAATAAATATACTGATTCTTGTGGTGCTTGTCCGCAACTAGGTAGTAATAAAAATTGGGATTTATCTCGTTGGGTGTGGCGACGCAAACAGAAAGCTTGGCAAAATTTGGATCTGACCATCGTAACTCCTAGTAGGTGGCTAGCCGATTGTGCACAATCTAGTTCTTTGTTCAAAGACAGAAGAATTGAAGTCATACCTTATGGTTTGGATACTCAAGTATATAAACCAATAGATAAACAGATAGCTAGAAATTTGCTTAAGCTACCACAAGATAAGCAATTAATTCTGTTTTTATCATTGCAAGCTACCAGCGACAAGCGAAAGGGCTTTCAATTACTCAAACCAGCATTGAAAAAATTAAGTTTTGAAAATTGGCAGGAAAAAATAGAGTTAGTGGTAGTCGGGGCATCCAAACCAGAAAAAGCAATTGATTTTGGTTTTAAATCTCATTATTTGGGCACTCTGACTGACGATTTAATGCTGGCTTTAGCTTATTCGGCAGCAGATGTATTTGTTGCCCCTTCCATTCAAGATAACTTACCTAATACTGTGCTAGAGTCGATTTCTTGTGGAACCCCTTGTGTGGCTTTTAACATTGGCGGAATGCCAGACATGATTGAGCATCAACAAAATGGATATTTGGCACAATCTTATGAGATTGATGATTTGGCGAAAGGAATTGCTTGGACGATAGAAAGCAAAGAAAGACAACAAAAACTATCTTATCGCGCCCGCGAAAAAGCAGAACTAAATTTTGCTTTAGAAATTCAGGCCCATAAATATAAATCTCTCTTCATAGAATTATTAAAATAAAATTGTTTACAGTTGCGTAACGAAGCAAATTCACCAAAAATACATTATTGAGTTAAAGATCGATTAATTAAAATGACTACTTTGTCACCAAAACTAGCCACTAAAAATACTACAGTACAAAATGTAGAAACATTTGTAGTAATAATTTATTTTTTATATTTTTTGGATATCCAATTTCCAGCTTCGCTTTCTTCAATCTTTAATGCTATAAGTTACCCCGTTACGGCTATTTTGGTGGCTTTACACTGGAAACGTATATTATATGTTGCGACTAGAAACATTCCTCTACTGCTTTTTATAGCTACTGCTTTAATTTCTTTTCTGTGGACTACAAACATGACAGATACGTTTGATGGGAGCAGAGGTTTGTTACGTGCCTTTTTTTTTGCTGCATACTTCGTAACCCGCTACAGTCTTAAAAAACAGATAGAAATACTTGTATATGTTTTTAGTTTGGCAGCAATTTCAAGCCTTTTGTTTTGTATTTTTTTTCCTCAGTATGGATACGGACATAATGGATGGCAAGGAATTTTTCCATACAAAAACTATTTAGGTCGTGCTATGGTCGTGAGTTCAATGCTGCTCTTACTAACCATTATTACGAATAATATGAAAGATGTTTTGTCTCTCTTTTTTGCTTTTGCTGGATTGACTATATCTACTTTATTAATTTTGATGTCCAGTAGTTCTACGAGTTTACTTCTTTTATTGATAATGCTGCCACAAACTTTTTTTTATTTTGTTATACGGCAAAAATATAGGATTAGATTTGTATGTATAAGCATCATTTCTATTCTGTTGCTATTAGTACTTACACTAATCTTTAGCAATCTTGAAACTATATTTATAGATATCTTAGGTGAAGGTCTTACATTTAATGGGCGAACGCCAATATGGTCTCTTATCACAGAAAAGGTATTAACTGAAAAACCTATTTTAGGATATGGATACCAAGCTTTTTGGAGTTCCGATGCTGGTGCTTACGTTATTATGCACACCTGGGCATCATTAGATGCTTTACCAATTCCAACGACTTTTAATGCTCATAATGCATACATAGAGATATTTGCTAACCTAGGGAGCTTGGGATTGGTTTTATATGGAGTTAGTTTGGTCGATGCTGCTTATAAAATAGTAGTTATATTATTTTCTACTAGAAAAGCAGAATTTTTTTGGTTATTCCAATTTTTAGTATTTGTTATGTTGGCCAGTTTAGCTGATGTTGGGATGGGTTTAGGTAATACAAGTACCTATGGAATTCTTTCTATAGCAGCCTTTTTATCAATTTCTCTTGAATACGAACGGCTTAAAAAAAATGTATAGTATAGTATTACGTTTAAAATTAGTTGTATTTTAACGAATTAAGATGATATTGCCGAATAGTAGACAGAACAAAAAATGATTTTAATTTAATAAAATCAATATGCAAAAATCAAAAGTTAAAGTTTTATATATAGCTGGTTTTGAACGTAGTGGCAGCACTATTATCAATCGCGTTTTAGGACAAATAGACGGGTTTGTTGCCTGGGGAGAATTGCGAGATATCTGGCAGCACGGCATAGTAGAAGATAGAGACTGTAGCTGTGGCAATTCTTTTGCAGATTGTTCTGCATGGCAAGAAATATTGACAGCAGCTTTTGGCGATCGCCAAGAATTAGATTTAGACAAAATTATCAAATTACAACAAAAAACCCGTTCTTTGGTTTTACCCCATCATTTTGGTTTGCTCAAAGACAAGGCTTTAAAATCGAAAACAAAAGATTATTTAAACGCGCTAAATCAACTCTACCAAGCCATACATACTCAAACCAACAGCAAAGTAATTGTGGACTCAACTAAAGCATCCTGGTACGGTTATGTATTAAATATGTTACCTGCGATCGATCTGTACGTAGTTCATGTAGTTCGCAATCCTCAAGGTATTTGTTATTCATTAGAACGGCGCAAGCAGTCGGGAGAGCCAGAATGTCAGTGGTATAATCCCCTCCACGCTTCTCTATCTTGGACGGCTAAGAACTATAGCGTAGAAATGCTGCTGAACAAAGATACTACGAGATATTTAAGAATCCGCTATGAAGATTTTACCAACAACCCTAGAGATACGGTGAAACTAATTTTAAATCTCGTCCGAGAATCAGATTCACAACTTCCTTTTGAAGCTGATTCAACCGTCAAATTGGGCTTAGATCATTTGTTTACGGGCAGCCCTAGCAGTCGCGCCACGACGGGTTCGGTAAAATTAAAGCCCGATGAAAAGTGGAAAACCAAATTAAAGTTACAGGATAAAACTACTGTTTCGAGTTTGACATTGCCTTTATCAAAAAGGTACGGCTATTAACAATTAAATAACTAATTTGAAACATCTAATTTAAAACATCAATAGCAGTTAATTATGATAGAAGAATATAATAAGACTAAAAATGAAAACATAGCAATTTTATTAACCTGCCACAATAGGCGTGATATTACATTATCTTGTCTCGAAAGACTCTATCAACAATCAATACAGTTTGATGTCTTCTTAGTTGATGATGGAAGTTCCGATGGTACTTCAGAAGCGATCGCACGACACTATCCAGAAGTAAAAGTTTTGTTGGGCGATGGTAATTTGTTTTGGGTGGGCGGTATGCACCTCGCCTTCAAAGAAGCAATGAAACATGATTACTTTTACTATCTCTGGCTTAATGATGACACTATTTTAGAACCCGGTGCTTTAAAAACCCTGCTCGATACTTATTCTCTATTAGCAAATCGAGGAGAAGCCGATTCAATTGTAGTTGGTTCGGTCAAAGACCCAGTAACTGGTGAATACTCTTATGGCGGTCGAGTTCGCTCTCAAAAGAAATTCTCTCATACTTTTGAAGCCGTTAAGCCCACCTCAGAACCAAGACAATGCGACACTATGCAGGGGAACATCGTCTTAATTCCCTGTCCGGTAGCCGTTAAGGTCAGAAATGTAGAGGCAGCTTTTACCCACCAAAGAGGCGATCTCGATTATGGATTGAGAGCAAAAAAACTAGGCTGTTCTATCTTTACTGCCCCTGGATATTTAGGAACTTGTCCGCAAAATTCAGCGAGTGGTAGTTGGGTAGATATGAGCCTTTCCCCTTACCAACGCCTTAAAAAAGCATTTGAAGTTAAAGCTTTTCCCCTCAAAGAATGGACAATCTTCACCAAGAGGCATTCGGGTAATTTGTGGTTCTTATACTGGACTTTTCCCTATATTAGAGCCTTAATTGGCTATCGAAACTTGAACTATTCTCCTACTTTTAAGCCAGAAACAGAAGCATAATCGAGGAAACAATTTCGCAGATTTTTACTGACAATACAACATGAATAGGATCGAAAGCAAAGCTAGAAAAACAATTTTTATTGCATTTTTTTGCTGCTTTTGTCTGGTGTGCTTTCAAACTCCTGTTTTGAGTCCGCCACCGCAAATCATAGTAGATGTCAATAAAGTTATTGCAGATGTCGATCGCAATCCTATCGGCATAAATCTCAACTTTTTATCAGATCGAAAAGCTGTCGCTACAGGTTTGAAGGAGCTAAAGTTGGGTTCGCTACGCTATCCAATGGGCGAAATTGCCGATTACTATTTGTTCGATCGCAACAATCCGACTCAACCTCAAATGTCAGTGCGAGATCCTAATCTCTGGTTTTCTAGCTTTGCCAATGACGATGGGACTTGGAAAAATGCTCTGGGTTTTGATGAGTTTATTAGTATGTGTGAAACCTTAAACGCCGAACCCTTTATTGTAATTGGAATCGACGCGCTGGCATATACGGAAAATTCTCCCCATAAAACCGCAGCAGAAGTATTGCAGGCAGCAATAGACTGGGTAGAATATGCCAATATCATTAAAAAATATAATATAAAATACTGGGAAATTGGCAATGAAAACGACTTAGAAAGCGATCGCATATCTTGGACAGCAAGAGATTACGCCAATACAGTAGTAAAATTTGCTCGGGCAATGAAAAAGGTCGATTCCTCAATTGAAATTGGGGTAAATGGCATGACTGGCTCTAGCTGGTGGGATGAAGTTATGCCAATTGTCAAGAATGACGTAGATTTTTTGGTTACCCATCAATATTCATCCATGCAAAACTACGAACAATGGCGATCGAATAGCTGGAACTACACATCAAATATAGAAACAGCAAGGCTAGCTATCGAAACATACAATCCAACCTTAAGAATAAACGTAACCGAAAATAGTTCGTTTAACCCTGGTATATCTCATGCCAACAATGTTTGGAAAATGCTGCACAATTTTGAAATGTTGGGCAATACGATTTCCTTTCAGGAAGTAGATTACCTGCATTTTTGGATATCTCGCTGGTTGGAAAATAATTCTTACTTAAATGATTTCAGCGCGTTTGATTCCAACTATAAGTTAACCCCAATAGGATATTCTCTTCTTGTTTGGGGCAATTTTATCCGCAAACAAATGGTATATAGTTCAAAACTAGATAATATTCGTTCCTGGGCGAGTTTTGACCGCGAAAAGCAATCGTTAAACCTATTTTTGCTTAATAAAGATCGGCAGAGCCACCAGGTAGAAGTAAAATTTAACAACTACGATTGCGATCTCAATAGCGAGTATTGGACTTTAAGGGGACTAGATCCAGGTTCTACTAAAGTAATTTGGCAACAGTTAAATCCAATCGAGGTAAAGCAATCTAAAGCAGTAGCTAGACTAGAACCTTTATCTGTAACGGTACTAACATTTAAAATATCTTAGACATTTATTAAGTAAAAACCGCTGATGAATAAAAAACTAGGTTTCTTAGCAGCAGCTCCTAGAATTTCCACTCGATTAGATGCCGAAATGTCTGGACCTCGTTCTCGGATTTTAGGGTTAATTCAGGGTTTTGAATCATTACAGTGGTCAGTTTTGCCATATATTGTGGGAGATAAAACTCCCTCCGAATGGTCGGCAAAAGGTTCTGGTGCGGCTATTAGCAAAGGATATTTCCGCACCCTAGCAGTAGATCTAGTTCGTCTTAGTTTAAGTGGTTTGAACAGTTGGAGAAGCTGGCAAAAGTTAGGCAAAGAGGTAGATTGGGTATATGAATATGCTGCCACGCTTCAGTGCTTGGGCTGGATTTTTCAAAGACAGGGCATACCCTGGATTTTGCAGGTGGAAGCATTGCTTTATTATGAAGCCAAAATAGAACGTAAAGCTCTGATTTTGGATGGTATTGCTCGCAAACTAGAATTATGGTCGTATCGCCAGTGCGATGTAATTGCCTGCGTAAGCGCGACTTTGAAAGAAATATTGGTTGAAGAGATCGGTATAAATCCCGAAAAAATAGTTTTAGTGCCAAATGGAGTCGATCTTCAATTTCTCGACCCAAAACGGCACGAACCCAAAAGATTGTTTGCGGGTTTCACAATCGGATTTGTTGGCAGTTTGTATAGTTGGGCGGGATTAGATCTATTACTCGAAACAATTTCCGAACTACAACAAGAAGGGTATGAAATATTTCTAGTAGTAGTTGGCGATGGTGAAATGGAACAAACATGGTCGCAACAAGCCGAGAAATTGGGTTTGGGTGAAAAAGTCAAATTTGTCGGTCGAGTACCTTGGCAAGAAGTACCCCAGTACATAGCTGGATGCGATCTGGGATATTCAGGACAAATTCAACTCCAGATGGGCAAAATGTATCTGTCGCCCATGAAATTATATGAATATATGTCAATGGCTAAACCCGTCGTGGCTTCGGCTTTTGAAGATGCCAAAAGATTGGTAGTTGAAGCAAAAACAGGATTTTTATTTCAGCCAGGAGACAAAAACTCACTCAAACAAGCTCTAATAAAAGCGATCGCAGCAAAAGATCGCTTGCCAGAAATGGGGGAACAAGCACGAAGCGAAATCGAAGCCAATCATAGCTGGACAAATAGAGTTAGAGTCCTAATCGAACAAAGCGATCGTATTTTACAGAAAAAGCCAATTTAATTATTAACTTGAGTTTGGACTAAAAAGAGACAGAAAAGCAGTCAAAGTAAGTTAATGACTGCGGTAAAGTCAATGGTGAAAATAAACTCATTGACTTTATGATTTTTCAACAACTACAGCAATTTCGCCAAAACTCGCGGTAAATCGCCTAAGCGAAAAAAAGGTCAATTTCCGCCGACTCGCTCTCATTATCTCACAATCAAAAAACGGGCTTCAAGACGACGAAAATCCAAGTTAGCCCAAAAAAGTAGTAACTTAGTATCCTCAAAAAATTCTGTATTTAGCTTTTCTGAGTCTCAGAAAATTACTCAGTCATTTTTTGGCGCTTACTGATACTTACCTTTCCAGTTCAACTTAGTCCAAACTCAAGCTATTAACGATCTCGATCGCACCAACTTCATCATAGCTTTAATAAATTGGTTTTAAAATATATGAGATTTTAAAATCAATATGTCAATTATTACGGTTACAAACAATGCCAATAGCGGAATCGGTTCTTTAAGACACGCAATTTACACAGCACAGTCAGGGGATATAATTAAATTCGATTCTAGTCTGACTAATCAAACAATTACTCTCAACAGTCAAATTGGAATTAGAAAAAGTTTGACTATAGATGGTTCTGATGCTTCAGGTATAACCATCAGTGGTGGAGAACAAACTAATATTTTGAGATTGGGTCAAGAAAATGAAAGCTTAACGGTACGTAATCTAACTTTAACCGATAGCTATTATGAAGCAACCGCAGGAGGTGCAATTTGGGCAGCAGAAAATAGCACCATTAATATTGAAAATGTAGATTTCAACAACAATGTATCTGATGGAGCTGCTTTACACGGTCAAGCAGGTAGTGTCATCACAGTAGTTAATAGTACCTTCGATAAAAACGATGGCGCAATAATTAGCGATAAATCATATAGCGCAGGTGCAATCAGCCTTTTTGCATATGGAAGTCTAACAATTAAAAACAGTATCTTTACCAATAATAAAAGTCTCGGTGGCGGAGCGATACGAGTTACTTCTAGCGATTTGATTATTGAAGACTCTATATTCACTGGCAACGATTCTACTTTCGGAGCAGACAAAGAGTTTATCGATGTTCCTGGTGGTGGTGGAGCTATTTATTTAGATGCTGCCAGCGTTCCCAACGATCCTAGATTTTACGGCAATCTCCCAGGTCACAATAATCAAGGAGAAACTGAAGGAGGAGTATTTAAAGTTAGTAATAGCCACTTTGAGAATAATCGTGCTGCTGGTCAAGGTGGTGCAATTATGGCTTGGGGCTATAGCCAAGACCGAGTAATTATTTCTGACAGCAAAATAATCAACAACGAAGTAATCAAAAACAAATCTGGTATGGCGCAGGGTGGCGGTGTCTGGATAATGGGCTTTGGTGAAATTGAGAATACTATCATCGCCAATAACAAATCTGCTGATTTAGGCGGTGGTTTATATGTATGGGGTGAAGTACCCAGCAAAATTTTCAACAGCGATTTTTCTGGTAATCAAGCAGTTAACGGAGGAGCAATTTATGATGCTCTATGGGCTTCTCAGCTTGATATTAAGAATACTAATTTTGACTCCAATTCTGCAACCAATGAAGCAGGCATATTCTACAGCAAGAACAATAGACCTGTTTCTTTTCAAGATTCTCAGTTTGCTAACAACACTCCTAACGATTTAACTGATGTTCGTTTTGATAGCGATCTATCAGATATCGCTTATGGCTCTAATTCAGGTGACGCTATTTCAGGAACAGAACAGAATAGTTATTTGGTAGGTCTAAATGGTCATGATACCCTTTACGGAAAAGGAGGCAATGATTATCTCGACGGCGGTGCTAACAATGATATTTTATATGGTGGCAATGGAAACGATACTTTGATCGGCGGCGGACAGGAAAATAGTCTTTTCGGTGGCAATGGAAACGATACTTTTATTGGTGGCAAAGGTCAAGATTTAATTGAAGGGGGAAGTGGTAAAGATAAATATATTATTGGCGATAGCGATCGAGTTTACTACACAGACTATAAATGGTACGATCATGCCATAATTAAAGATTTTGAAATAGAGCAGGATACCATTCAACTAAAAGGACAAGCTTCCGACTACGCAATTAAACCTGCCAATAGCCAAGGAATACACGGCACTGGAGTATTTTACGAAGATGGCATGGTTGCCCTGGTGGGTAATGTTGCGCCTACAGATTTCAGTCTAAACGCCGATTACATCAGCTATGGCAGTGTTATTGACGGCTCTGAACTCCCTCCCGATTCCGAAATGCCTGTAGGCCATTCTTCGGGATTAGAGCTAAAACAGGATTCGCTGTATACGGGTCGGCCTAACTATACTCCTTCAAAGCATGATGGACTAATTATCTGGAACGAAGGTCAAACTTGGCATATTGAAGCAACAGGTGGCATAGATGGTTCCCGCTTTATAGGTAATATTGTATCCGACAATCCTATTTTAGATTTAGCTCCATACAAACTTGAGAATAGCGATCGAGCAGAATTTGCAGATAATTCTCAACAAATCATCGATTTCGATCTGCGAATCGGGAAAAAGTGGACGGATGGAATTTCGTTTAAAGTTGCTGATGAAACTTCTCTTTTCTTAGATTTAGAGAGTAGCAATAATATTTCAGTTAAAGCAGGGTCTAATTTACAAGAAATAAATTCTAATATTTTTAATCTTTAAAATTGGAGAGTAGAAAAAGTGAGAGGAAAAAATTATCTGTTACAAAAACTTATGGCGATACAATAAGCTCGATCGAACAGCTTCGCTAGTTTTGTTTTTTATTTCAACTAGATTTTTAACTTTTTACATTTTTCTTTAGTGGCTTGATATATTTAGGGTTAACTGAAAAAGTGAGGAACAGTTGTCGGAAATAAAGTTGAAGGTGCTTGGGAAGTATTCAAATCCAAGAAAAACTGGGATAATCATTCAAAACCCTTGCACCTCTGACTGGAAATGTACAGAATTACAAATACATCTCAGGAAAAGGCAGAAGATTTCGAGTTGACCTCTGGGAGTGGATTATCTTCAGAGAATAGATGGGTAAAACTAGCAAAATTAATTCCTTGGTCAGATTTTGAAGCAGAATATGCTAGTCAATTCAGTTCCAAAATGGGCGCACCAGCTAAACCATTTAGGATGGCACTGGGGGCATTAATCATCAAAGAACGTCTCGGAACAAGTGATGAAGAAACAGTCGAACAGATTCGAGAAAATCCTTATCTACAGTACTTTATAGGACTGACAGAGTATAGTAACCAAGCACCATTTGAAGCGTCGATGTTAGTATATTTCCGCAAAAGATTAAATCGAGAACTGGTAGCTAAAATCAACGAGCAAATAGTATTGAAAAGGCAGTCAAGAAAAAAAGAAGCCCAGAAAGAAAAAAAGAAACAGGAAACAAAACCGAGTAACACAGAAGAAGGAGAGCCGTTATCTCACAAAAATCAAGGAAAACTAATTCTTGATGCTACCTGTACTCCCGCAGATATTAGTTATCCGACAGATATCAAACTGTTGAATCAAGCCAGAGAACAGACAGAGAAAATATTAGACAGATTGTATGAACAAGTTAGAGACAAGTTCGACAGAAAACCGAGAACTTATCGCCAAAAAGCGAGAAAAGACTATTTAGCAATTAGCACCCTCGACAATAACCTCAACGGAGGGAACCTCCGCAACGGTTTTGTCTCGCAAACAGCGTCGCCCTCGCCGCCAAAAACGGCGCAAAGCAATTGGGAAACAGTTAGCCTATCTTAGACGGAATCTCAGTCACATAGATACTGTCTTAGCTACAGGAGCAAGCTTATCCCAACTCAAGCCACAGAGTTATCGGATGTTGTTGGTTGTGAATGAACTACTAAGGCAACAGCAATCGATGTATGACAGCCATTCTCATCGTATCGATGACCGAATTGTTAGTCTAACTCAACCTCATGTACGTCCCATTGTCAGAGGAAAAGCAGGTACTCCCGTTGAGTTCGGTGCGAAACTTTCTGTGAGTTACACTGATGGCTACTGTTTTCTCGACCGTTTAAGCTGGAATAATTTTAATGAATCTTGTGACCTTCAATTACAAGTAGAGCAGTATAAGCAGCGATTTGGTTACTATCCTGAGTCCCTTCATGTCGATCGCATTTATCCTAACAGAGCCAACAGAGCGTTCTGTAAAGAGCGGGGAATCAGAATTAGCGCATCTCCTCTGGGGAGACCTCAGAGCGAACCCAACCTCGAACTGATTCAGCAAAGACGTGAAGATGAAAAGTTCCGAAATGCTATTGAAGGCAAATTTGGGCAAGCCAAAAGGCGTTTCAGTCTCAATCGTGTCATGGCTAAACTCTCTAATACTTCTGAAAGTACTATTGCAATTACTTTTCTGGTGATGAACCTAGAACTGTTATTAAAGCAGTTTTTTGTTCTCTTGTGCGATTTTTGCCGAAATTTTGCTTCTCACAGAAGGTTGATGTCAGGTTTTGTCTTTCCAAAAACATCATGTCATGACTTTTTTTATACCCTGATTCTTCCTCTTCTTAACTTCAATTTGCAACTTAATTGGACTTTTTGCCTTACTCAGACTTTTGGCTCTACCGTAATTCCCGTGGTAGACACTACAGAAAGTGTAGTTGTCAAGAGTATGACTGTTTTGGGATGATAAAGAGATTAGATTAACGGTGGTGGGCAATGATGGATAACTCGATTCAGATACCTCTTGATTTGCCCGATGTTCGGGTACTAGAAGTGTCGAAAACAGAAGAGGAAACTTGGCTGATTCGGGTAGAGAGTACTCTCAATGGCACATCATGTCGTAAGTGCGGTAAAAAGTTGACGCATTTTCATGGTTTTGACCAGCCGATCAAACTGCGCCACCTACCAGTATTCGAGCAACCAGTTTATGTAGAATTAAAACCGAAGCGTTATCAATGTCGGAGTTGTAAAGGAAAGCCCACCACAACACAAAGATTGAGTTGGCATGAGCTACGGAGTCCCAATACTAAACTATACGAGAAATGGCTACTACGCTTGTTGGTTAACTCCACTGTGGTTGATGTAGCCAACAAGCTCTCGATCACAGAAGAGACAGTCATGGGAATACTTAATCGTTGGTTGACTCGTGCAGTCAACTGGGAGCGATTTCAAAGGATTGAAATACGCTTGAATTGATGAGATTGCTCTCAAACGTGGACACAAAGATTATGTGGTTCTAGTTACAACCCCCTTAATGAATCAAGGAGTGGAGATATTAGCTGTTCTTCCCGACCGCAAAAAAGAAACTGTAGTCAAATTCTTCGCTTCAATTCCTATCCGTCTAAGGAACACAATCGAACGGGTGTGTTCTGATATGTACCTGGGATTTGTGAATGCAGCACGAGAGCAATTACCACGGGCTCACATCATCATCGACCGCTTTCATGTCGCACGAGCCTATCGTCATTGTGCCGACCTTGTACGGCGACAAGAGCTTAAGCTACTGAAGAAAAAGTTATCAAAAAAAGAGTATGAGCAAATTAAAGGTGCGATGTGGCCGTTCCGAAAATCTTTTGAGCAGCTTAAAGACGAGGAATGGGAGTTACTTCAACGTATCTTTACTTACTCTCCCAAATTAGAAGAAGCATATATCCTACGAGAGGAATTAACTCAGATCTTTAAATGTAAATACGACCCCAAAGGAGCTGACGGCTTTTCTGTGGGAAGCTTCCCACAGAAAACGCGTCAGACCAAATGCGCGATTCGTGCTTGGTGTAAACGAGTACGTCAGAGCCAAATTTCTCAGTTCGAGAGCTTCCTGAGTACCATTGAAACCTGGCTTGAACCGATTGCTAATTATTTTCTAGAGCGACTAACCAGTAGCTTTGTCGAAGGATTTAATAACCGAGTTAAAGTTTTAAAGCGACGTTGCTATGGCATTTTTGATGTGGAACGCCTTTTTCAACGACTCATACTAGATATTCATGGTTATCAAAGATTTAGTTTTACTTGAACTACACCATATCTAGTGCTTACCACGGAAATTACGGTAGAGCCAGACTTTTTCAATAAACCCTAATTATAATATATAGTAGTGTAATACTATTACATACCTCCTTCAGAATTTTGCAACACTGCCCTGATTCTTGATTCAGACCCCCTTTAACAATTTTAAAGTTTCTTATACCAACTGAAAACTAGTATTGTTAATTTGGCATTTGTTTAGCAGAATTCAAAAAAATAACTTTGAATGAAAAATATAAAATCTAGCTCAAACTTGGGTTTGGTTTCAGTAATAATTCCTGTTTATAATGGCGAAGCATTTATTGCTGAAACTTTAAATTCAGTTTTATCTCAAACTTATAAGAATTTAGAAATTATCGTAGTTGATGATGGTTCTACTGATAAAACTGTAGATATTATTCAATCTTTTATTAAACAAGATCGGCGTATAACTTTGTTATCTCAAGCTAATGCAGGAGTAGCTGCTGCGAGAAATTTAGCTATTGAGAATTCTCAAGGAGAATTTATTGCGCCTATTGATGCTGATGATATTTGGAGTCCTACAAAAATTGCTAAACAAGTAGAATGTATTAGTCAAGCTGGAGAATTTTGTGGTTTAGTTTATACTTGGTCAGTCAGGATTGACGAGTTTGGTTTCATAATTAGCAAAGATGGAACTCATAATTTAGAAGGATTAGTCTATCCTGCCTTGGCTTATTGTAATTTTGTAGGTAATGCTAGTGTACCTTTAATCAATCGCAAATGTTTGGAAAAGGTTGGTTATTACAATACTCAATTAAAATTACAAAATGCTCAGGGCTGCGAAGATTGGGATTTATACTTTCGTATTGCCGAATATTATGAATATCGAGTTGTACCCGAATTTTTAATGTTTTATCGTATCACATCCCAAAGCATGTCACATGATTTTGGTTCGATGTTAAAGTCTTATTTTTTAGTTTGTCAAGATATTAAAAATAGACATCCTGAAATCCCCCAAAAAGTTTATAGATGGTCTGAAGCTCAATTTTATTTGCATTTTGCCTACCAAAGTATCTTGACTAAACGATATAACTATTTAATGTGGTGGAGCAAAGCTCTATTAACTGATTATGCTGTTTTACTCAGCTTTAGACATTACAAAAAATTTATTATTGTTTTTTTAGGATTGCAAAAACTAGCTCTACGCAAACAAATTAAGTATACAGAAATTAGTAACCAGCAGGTTTATTCTAATTTACAATCGACGAATAAATACACTCCATCTCAGATAATTAATTATTTTAGGTGGAAACTTATCAAGAAGCTTTGCCAAAATGCATCTAAATAAAAGTTAAAAGTATATATTGAAAGACTAAGATTTATAAAGCATTATTAATTGCTAGCAAATTAAATTAAAGAAAGATAGTTTAAGTTTATACAAAATAGATTAAACCAACTACTAATAATCATATGATCAAAACTCATCGAGTGGTATATAGATCGCAGAGTAGCATCAGAGATCCACGGCAGTTATTGCAACAGATGTATCGAGACTTGCTCGCATCAAGAGAATTAGCTTGGCGTTTATTAGTAAGAGATATCAGCGCACAGTACCGTCAATCATTCTTGGGGATTTTCTGGGCATTTATCCCCCCGATAATTACAGCAGCAAGTTTTACCTTGGCTAAAAGTAATGGCTTAATCAATGTTGGGAATACAGATCTACCTTATCCTGCATATGTCATGTTCAGTATGACCCTTTGGCAAACTTTTACAGAAGCATTAAATGCTCCCATACAAGGGGTAGCATCTGCCAAACCAATGCTAGCAAGAATCAACTTTCCACGTGAAGCGTTGATTCTTGCTAAGTTAGGAGAAGTATTTTTTAACTTCAGTATTAAGCTTTTACTAATTGTAGGCTTATTTGTCTGGTTTCATATTTCGATAACATGGAGCATTATTCTAGCACCAATTGCGTTAATTCATCTGATTGCACTAGGGACATTTATTGGTTTACTGCTAGCCCCAATAGGTGCTTTGTACCAGGATATAAATAGGGGATTAACTTTTATTATTGGATTTTGGTTGTTTCTTACACCAGTAGTTTATCCAATTCCCGATAGTGGGATATTTGGCAGTATTGTCAAGCTAAATCCAGTCACCCCTTTGTTAGTTACAATACGAGAATTAGCAACAACAGGGATAATTTCCAATCCTCAAGGATTTTGGATTGCAAGTCTAATTTCAATTGTAGGATTGTTTTTAGCTTTGATTTTTTATCGTTTAGCAATGCCCTTTGTGGTTGAGAGGATTAGTTCCTAATGGCAATTATTAATCAGCATGAAAAAGCAGCAAAACCGCAGGTTGACGAAAGTGATATTATTCTTTCAGTTAATGGGATTTCCAAAAAGTTTTGTCGCAGTTTAAAGCGATCTTTAATGTATGGTGTTCAAGATATTACTTGGGAAATATTAGGGTTGCGAGAAAAGAATGAAAAACTACGACCCGAAGAATTTTGGGCATTAAGTAATGTTAGTTTCCAATTGAAACGAGGGGAAGCATTAGGCTTGGTCGGCAAAAATGGCAGTGGGAAATCAACACTACTGAGAATCATTGCTGGTCTAATCAAACCTGATATTGGTTGTGTAGAAGTTAATGGTCGAGTTGCACCGTTAATTGCTTTGGGGGCTGGATTTAATCCTATATTGACAGGGCGGGAAAATATTTATGCCAATATGGCAATTCTGGGTTTATCTAAAAGGGAAATTGATGAAAGATTTGATGAAGTAGTAGATTTTGCCGAAATAGGAGATGCCATTGATGCGCCAGTACAGAGTTATAGTTCTGGGATGGCAGCTAGACTGGGATTTGCTAGTGCGATTCATACTGAACCAGACATTCTTTTAATCGATGAAGTGCTGGCTGTTGGAGATGTAAAATTTCAAGCCAAATGTTCCATGAAACTTGCTGAAATGATCAAGAAAGGTATCACATTTATCTTAGTTTCTCACAATTCAATGGTAATTAATGCTATTTGTAATTCTGCTATTTATCTGTTGAATGGGAAAATACAGGCAAGTGGTTCAGCAGATTTAATAGTCAAAAAGTATGAGAAAGATCTATTTATGAGCGGAGTAAATCCACCAAAACTAGGAATGAAATTTCTGCCTAAAAAGACAGTGGAAAAAAGTTTAGGTGCAGATATAACTTATATTTGTTTTAAAAATAGCTCTGGAGAAATTTTGGAGTCTCTTCGCATGGGAGAGAGTTGTTACTTATGTATTGGGTGTAAAGTTTGGAAAATATTTCAAGATTTTTCTCTGGGAATTATTGTAACCGATTTAACTTTAAATGGTAGGACTATTTTAATGTTTGAAAGCTATTATGATGGTCAGCCTCTCATGCTAAAAGAAAATAATAATGAGATTCAAATAGAACTACCAAATTTGGCTTTGCATTCTGGAGTCTATGATATGGCGATATATCTTAAAAAAGAAAATCCATATGCCGAGTTGGACATACTTCAAGGCTTCATATTTAGAGTGGAGGAGGCAGTAGTGCAACACAAATTCATGGGAGAAAGCTTGTTTTACCAACCAAGAAAATGGCACACAAAACATTTATGATTTGCAATCAAGTTAATATTTATCTTAGCAATCAGTTTGTTGGCACTGGTTCCACCTGATGATATTTATCGAGTGAAAACCCGTATGAATAAGGGATGCAGCCATTTTTGATGTAGAATATCAAAAAGATGTTTTTTGATCGACAAAAGCCATGAAAATTGCATATATTATACTGGCTCATAAACTTCCCCAACAAATTATTCGTCTGGTTAATAGGTTAAATACAGATGACACTTCTTTTTTGATTCACGTAGACAAAAAAACAGAGCATAGAATATACCAAGAGATTGTTCGAGATTCCTCAGACCATCCAGAAATATTAACAAGTAATAATTTTAAGTCAATAAATCAATCATCATCTTTATTCGCACGAAAGTTCGATATCAGCCAAGATTCAAAAATATTAGATTTAATCGATAAAAATATTTTGGATATATAATAATGAAAAAAAAACCACTTGTATCAATAATTACTATTTTTTTGAATGGGGAAAGATTTATTCAAGAAGCGATAGAAAGCGTAGTTTCTCAAACATATCAAAATTGGGAACTTTTGTTGGTGGATGATGGTTCAACCGATAATAGTACCCAAATTGCTCAACAGTATGTCACAAAATATCCTGATAAAATTCGTTATTTAGAGCATCATCTTCATCGAAATAGAGGTAAAAGTACATCGCGCAACCTGGGTATAAGTCATGCACAAGGAGAATACATCGCTTTTTTAGATGCTGATGATGTTTTTCTTCCACTTAAGCTAGAAAAACAGATAGCAATTTTGGAGTCTTATCCAGAGGCTAATATGGTCTATGGTAATACATTGTATTGGCATAGTTGGACGGGGAATCCTGAAGATAGCCAAAAAGACTATATGCCAGAGTTAGGAACACAAGCGAATACCTTGGTTCAAGCACCATTTTTGCTACTATTTTTGCTGGGAGATGAAGGTGCTGCACCTTGCATCTGTAGTTTTCTAGTAACACTCAAGCTTGTTAAAGAATTTGGTGGTTTTGATGAGAGTATCCAACATCTTTATGAAGATCAGGTGTTTTTAGCCAAAATATTTACTAAAATGACGGTGTTCGTTGAAAATGAATGTTGGGAAAAGTACCGACAACGCAATGATTCTAGCTGGCATCTTTCTATATCTACTGGAGAAGATCGAAAGGCTCGCTTGATTTTTCTTATATGGCTTAAAAAGTATCTAACAGCACACAAAGTAAGAGATGAACAAGTTTGGCAAACTCTCAATAGACAATTAGAACTCGATCATTATTCACTATTGTCAAAACTCACAAAGCGTACTAAATTTTATGTCAAACAAATAAAAGCGTTGGTTATGTTCGGCTAAGTGAAAAACACTGCAAAGATTTTTTGCTCAAGATTAACTTTAAATTAGACAGATTTTATGATTGTAAGCACACCCTATTGGAAGCAAATAGCAAAGCGAACACTACCATCACCAATTCATAATTGGTTAAAAACTAAATTGCGAGGAAAAAAGCATTCCCCACCCATCGGCAAAGTTAATTTCGGCAATTTAAGACGTTTGACACCTATTAGTCGAGAATTTGGCTACGATCGCGGACTACCTATAGACCGTTATTATATTGAAAATTTTCTGGCTTGTCAGGCTCAAAATATATGTGGACGAGTTTTAGAAATTGGGGATGCAACTTATACCAAAAGATTTGGTGAAGATCGTGTGACTCAAAGCGATGTCCTGCACGTGGTTGAAGGACATCCAGAAGCCACTATCATAGGAGATTTAACTAACGGGGATAATATTCCCTCAGAGGCTTTCGACTGCGTGATTCTAACCCAGACTCTACATCTGCTTTACGATCTGAAAAAAGCTTTAGCAAATATCTATCGGATTCTCAAACCTGGTGGAGTGTTACTAGTAACTGTTCCTGGTATTAGCCAAGTAGTTAAATGTGATTGGGGTGACGATTGGTGTTGGGCTTTAACAACTCAATCAACACAATTACTCTTTGAAGAGTTTTTTCCTCAAACTGATATACAAGTTGAGGTTCATGGCAATGTTTTAGCAGCGATCGCATTTTTGCAAGGACTAGCTGTAGAGGAATTAAAGTCAGAAGAACTTGATTATCAAGATGATGAATACCAAGTTTTAATTACTGTTAAAGCCATCAAGCCGAAGGTAGTATTATGAAGAGTAACTGGGTACAAAAATTACCAACTCTTATTTATATAGTAATACTATCTAAGTTGTGAAAAATATTAGTTTTAAATGTCATTTGTTGTTAGTCGTTTATTATTAGTTATTTTCATAAATTATTGCCGATTGCTATAGAAGTTTTTGACCAGAAAAAACTGAAAGTTACCGCCTATTAAAACGTCCTAATTGCGAGCGCGTTTTTTTATAGTTTAGCTATTGAAGAACTAGATACCTTCAAACTAGACTATCACGATCCTAATTATCAAGTCTTAATTTTAATTAGAGCTGTTGAATAGTTGAGATGATTGTCAATAAATTAAACAAGAAATTAAAGCACAAAATTTCTCGAATCAAAAACCAATTGTTCCCAGGTGCAATTATTTTAATGTATCATCGCGTAGCAGAGATTGATTCCGATCCCTGGTCACTATGTGTTAGTCCGCCAAACTTTGCCGAACAGTTAGAAGTTTTACAGCAGTATGGCAAAATAATCTCCTTACAAGAATTAAACCAAAAAATAAGCGATCGCCAAAATATACATAGGTCTATTGTCATCACATTTGATGATGGATACGCCGATAATCTTTATTATGCTAAACCCCTATTAGAAAAATATAATGTTCCTGCAACAGTTTTTATTACCACCAGTGGTATCGATCGAGAACGCGAATTTTGGTGGGATGAATTAGACCGATTGTTGCTACAACCTGGTATATTACCTAACTTCCTTAGTTTAAAAATTGATGGTGTAACCTATAAATGGGAGTTAAGAGAAGTAAATAATTATAGTTTAGTCGATTTTAAAGGCGATCGCTGGTGGAGAATGGAACAGGAAACAGATCCGACATCTCGTCATAGTTTATATCGCTCTCTATATCAAAAGTTACAACATTTGCCGATATTAGAGCGCGCTTATTTATTGGAACAAATAAGAATTTGGGCAAATGCAGGATCGTTTAGACGTTCGACCCATTGCAGTCTCTCCGAAAAGGAAATTGCCATTTTAGAGTCTGGAGGACTAATCGAAATTGGCGCACATACTATAAACCATCCCTGTCTGTCTCAGCTTCCCATCAGTACTCAGCGAGATGAGATTCAGCACAGTAAGGACTATTTAGAAACAATTCTCGGACATTCAGTTACGAGTTTTTCCTATCCTAATGGTAGTTATGCTCTTGCTACAACTTCTCTTGTTCGAGAAGCAGGATTTAAATGTGCTTGTTGCAGTATAACTGGTAGAGTTCAATCCCATAGTAATAATTTTTTATTACCTCGATTCGTGGTTGAGGATTGGGATGGTGAAACTTTTTCCCAATGGTTATCAAAGTCGATAGCTTAGTAAGTCATGATTGGAAAAATAAAAAGCATAGCCAAAACTTATAAAAATATAAATCTTTTTAAAACCTTAGTGTTCCGTAAAAAGCTCCAAAATAGTAACGTTTTTCTCTATCGTAATTTACATTTTTATTTAGCTAAAGACTCGAATATCGATATTAGAGGTAAATTAGAAGTAGGATGTCAATGGAAACATGGAAGATACTATCCTTCTCAATTTGTCATTCATAGAAATTCAAATTTAGAAGTAAAAAGTGATTTTAAAATATTTACTAAATGTAATATTTGGCTCAACGAAAACGCCACTTTGATTCTTGGTAGTGGTTATATTAATAATGGTTTAAATATGACTTGTTTTAACAAAATTGAAATAGGAAATAATGTTGCCATTGCTGAAAATGTCACCATTAGAGATAGCGACGATCATTATATAAATTCTAATTCTAAAAAATTAAAGTCTATCAAAATAGGCAATAATGTTTGGGTTGGGATGAACGCTACAATTCTCAAAGGAGTTACTATTGGTGATGGTGCCATAGTTGCTGCTGGCTCTGTTGTCAATAGAGATGTCTTACCTAATACTATGGTTGCAGGTATACCAGCTCGTGTAAAAAAAACCAATATTCAATGGTCTTTATAAATGAAAAACAACAAGCAAAGTTAAAAGAGGTGAACAGTACAATACCCGTGAAGGACGGGGCTTGCGCTTACCCTGGTCAAAATAGCTTGTCCAACTTTAGAAAAAATGCACGAGTTAAAAGAAAAATTCCGAGAGCTATTTGAGTCAAAGCAAAATGGATTAAACGGGTTACTAAAAATTAGTGATTGGTTAAAAGTAGCAGGAGAATATTATCCAGAAACTAAAAACAAGATTTTGAGATGGCTCGGAGAAATAATTGCTTACTTTGACGAAAGAATAACCAATGGAGTAGTCCAAGGAATTAATAATAAATTGAAGTTAACAAAACGGTCAGCATACAGATTTAGAAGCTTTGACAAATTTCGTAACAGAGTAATATTGACTTGGTAGTTTAACTGTTAGTTAAGCATACTCTTTACTGTTGATAGTTTACAGATTCCAATAATGAACAGCGATCGACCATTAATTTCTTGTATTATTATCTTCTTTAATGCTGGTGAGCAATTTTTTATAGAAGCAATAGAAAGTATATTTGCTCAAACTTATGACAACTGGGAACTATTATTAGTAGACGACGGTTCTTCTGATGGAAGTACTAATATTGCCTTGCAATATGCACAAAAACATCCTGTAATTCGTTATCTCGAACATAAAGAACATCAAAATCGAGGGATGAGTGCTACCCGCAATTTAGGTATTTACCACGCCAAAGGCAAATACATCGCCTTCTTAGATGCGGATGATTTATGGTTGCCAAATACTTTAAAAGAACAAAGTGCTATTTTAGAATCTTATCCTGATGCTGCTATGGTTTTTGGTCCAATTCAGTGGTGGTATAGTTGGACGAGAAATTTAGAAGATACCAACCGTGATTTTATAGAAAATTGGGCAAACAATCCTAGCATACAGATTAATACTATAATACAGCCACCCGAAATATTTCTACTACTTTTAAAAGTTGAAATTGCTATATCGGGAATGTTAGTACGAAAACAGATAATAGAACAAGTTGGCGGTTTTGAAGAACAATTTAGAGGTCTTTATGAAGATCAAATTTTTTGTTCTAAGATTTGCCTTCAATTCTCCGTATTTATCTCCGACCAATGTTGGTATAAATATCGACAACACCCTAACAGTTGTTGTTCAATTGCAGAAAAAGCCCAGAAAGACTATGGGCTAATTAATCGTTTTATTTTCTTAAATTGGTTAAAGCAATATTTGTTAAAATTAGGATTTAAAAATACAGAAGGCTGGAAGATAATTAAAAAAGAATTGTGGCAATACCGCCACCCCAGATTAAATCTATTGCAAAAAAATGCTCGACATATTATTAACAGAATTAAATGGAAACTGAAGTGCATAGTAAAATAGATATTATATGCTAAGACATAAAAAATAGTCCATGGTCTTGTAACTAACATGAGTTTATAGTATGGTTTAAACTTTAACTTATAATAAGTTTCTAATATAATTTTTTGATGAATCATAAACCATTAGTCTCTTGTATTATTATCTTCTGGAATGCAGGGGAAAAGTTTTTTGTAGAAGCAATAGAAAGCATATTTGCTCAAACTTATAACAACTGGGAACTATTACTAGTAGACGACGGTTCGACAGACGAAAGCACTAGTGTTGCTTTACAATATGTCCAGAAATATCCTGAAAAAATCCGTTACTTGGAACACGAAGGACATCAAAATCGCGGAATGAGCGCGACACGCAATTTAGGTGTTCGCTACTCCGAAGGAAAGTATATTGCTTTTCTGGATGCTGATGATATATGGTTGCCAAACAAACTAGAAGAGCAAGTTCCCATCTTAGAATCACATCCTGAAGCAGCAATGCTCTACGGAAGAACGAAATATTGGTTTACTTGGACAGAAAATAATCCGATTGTCTGGAAATTAGATCCAGACAATCCCGAAGATGACTTTCTAACCATAACCAGCGTTCAATTTGATACCCTAATTGAGCCACCAGAACAGCTTCTCTTATTTTTGCAACACAAAGAAATTTATCCTTGTACGTGCAGTATTCTAATACGTCGTCAGATTTTTGAAGAGATTGGTGGATTTGAGGAAGACTTTCGTAATGCTCATGAAGATATGGTTTTTCACTCCAAGGTCTTTCTGAAATCACCTGTATACGTATCTAGCAAATGTTGGGATAAATATCGTATGCACCCAGATAGTTACTGGCGACGTGCAGATATACAAGGAAAAGGCAAAGAAATACGTCGTATTGGTCATATAAAATATTTAAATTGGTTAGAAACTTATCTTTCCGAGAAACAAATTAAAAATCCTGAAATTTGTCAAGCTCTCCAAAAGACACTATTTCCCTATAGGCATCCCGTCACATACCGTATAATTACACGGGCAAAGCGAATAGACCTTTGTATAGCAAGGTATGTCGGCTATACGCCATTAAAAGCGATCGCTTCGATATTCAGAGTCGCGATTAGGGTTTTGCAGAAAAGAATTGTCAAAGGGAAATCAGACAATAAATTACCAAAGAGCAAATAAAGATCGTAATCGGTGTTGAGTTGAGTCGGTGGGAGATGTATAGTTGGTAATGTCTTAGATGAGTTGAAGTGATATCTCAAAATAGTAAGATGATAATCTAATTTAAGATTAGTATTTTGAAGATAGCAGATGACTGTTTGGCTTGCAGTTCAATGTATTCACTGTCACAGTACAAAGGTTGTTAAAAATGGCAAATCACGTAGAAAATAACGATATCGTTGTCAAAATGACGAATGTCCTTACTCAACATTTATTTAAAAGTACTCTTCTCCTGGACGCTCAAAAGAAGTCAAACAAAAGATTGTAGACATGAGTCTCAATGGTAGTGGAGTCAGAGATATATCAAGAGTACTTTGTGTTAGTACGACGACAGTAATTCAAGAATTAAAAAAAAGACCATCAACTAAGTTCAGTAAATCTAAAGCTTCTCGAAAAGCTAAACCCAGAGCAGATAGAAGTCGAATTAATCCGAGTCGATGAAATGGAAAAAGAAGGAATTGAAGAAGCCGAACTGGACGAAATGTGGAGCTTTGTGGGTAAGAAAAAAAACCAGAGGTGGCTATGGCATGGCACAGACAGAGGCAGTGGTAAAATTCTGGCATCTGTTTTTAGGGGACGAAAAGATCGGGTATTTCGAGAACTAAAGAAATTGCTTGAACCGTTTGGAATTCAGAAATACTGTCCTGATGACTGGGGAGCGTATGAACGAAATCTTCCAAAAGAACGGCATGAAATTGGCAAGAAAACAACACAGCAGATAGAGCGCAAGCATTTGGGATTGAGAACGAGAATCAAGCGATTAGCCAAACGAACCATCTGTTTTTCTAAATCTGAAGAGATGCACGATATCGCGATTGGGTTATTTATTAATAGATATGAATTTGGAGCATTAGTTTAGAAGGCAATCAACCCATCTAAGACATCACCCGAAATTGCTATCTGCCGTGTTCATGAGTTTAATCCTCAGACATAAAAGTAGTTTGATTTATTCTTGCTCGATACAGCTAGATCTAGGCTCTAAGTTTTGAAAATATTCATCTAGCGAATACTAAACAATGCATCTATTGCGATTTCTCAATTTAGTAATGCAACGTACGACAACAAGATTACTAGATGCTGTTATTTAAGGCGAATGTTTATGAGAGGGCTGCAAACACCTGTATGCTATATACCTAATCACTCAGTCCAGACTATCAATCTACAAATACTGCGATCGCTCTGGGTCTTATTGATTTGGACAAATCTATAAAGCAGTAAAAAATTTATTAAATATATAAAATAATGAATTCTAAATTTTTAACGATCGCAACCGTTGTTTTCGCTGCAATTATGACAACGCAGGTAAATCTGACAGGCGCTATTTAATCGATGCTAACTTACAGCAGGCAGATTTAACTGGTGCAAATCTCGATCGAATAGATATCGCAATTGACAATCTTGCTGATGCTATTAATGCGAGTTCGTCTGGCACTACTTTTGCAGGAAAAAGAAGCTAAGGAATAGATTTTCCTACTGACTTTTTAGGCGCAAATTTGGAGGGAGCAAATCTGAGCAATACCTCTTTAAATAAAGTTATTTTCGATCGCGCCAATCTAAGTAATCTCGATTTCGCAGAATCTAATCTGGATACAGAAAAGTCAGAAGAGATAAAGGGAATAACTTTATGTGGCGTTATATTCGCCGATGGTTCGACTAGCGATCGCGAATATGACTGGAAAAATCTCATGAATCGAAATATTTGAGCAATACACGATTGTAATATTATTGTTATGAACTGCCTATCTGAGGAGCAAAAGTCATAGCGGTTTTGATGACTTTAAATACAGAGTGTCGATGAACTAAATGCATATACTCCCTTCCCACTATAAAATAAGGTAAAAAATGAAGAGGCATAATGAATCAAACAAAAGCTTTGAAGAATCAGTC
>ENA-ORXT01000175-ORXT01000175.1-marine-metagenome-genome-assembly--contig:-NODE-175-length-108894-cov-48.632567_pt1 | contig 108894 bp, 95 predicted proteins | sample MGYA00237868_ERZ511482 | MGnify/ENA metagenome assembly ERZ511482 | reverse complement strand
AACGGAGCTCGCTGGCGTTAAGGGCTGTGCCCTTACTCGCTACCAAGCTCGAAGCGGATGACGCATCCAAGCTACGACTCGCTGTTTACTCACACCATCTAAACGTTTCGATTGATTCAGCGACGGAAAGTGACGATCTACTGCAGGTCGTTGAGGCGCTGCGTCGACAATAGCCAGAGCATTCATGGTCAAGATGGAGGAGCGGAGCCATGACGCCGACCGCAGATCATTCGGCAACGAGGTGGTTTGCTACAGGCTGACGCCGGCCCCGACAGCGAAGGGCCGCACTCGCTCACTGTGCCACTAGTCGACCGGCACCTCGAGAAACCGCTCGAGGCTGTATCTCGACACAACTCGGCGGCTCGGACTCACCTCAACCGAAGGCAAAGCGCCGCTGGCTATCAAATCTCGAACGGTCCGAGTCGACACGCCAAGGTGATGTGCAACCTCCTTGGGCCTCAACGACAGCTTCGGCTCCTGCAGGTGGTCGGCCAGAAGCGCGACCACTTCCATAGCGGTCGTCTTCGCGAGGTTCTGCGCCCATTCGTCGGGGCTCACGCTGACACAGCCATAGCGGGCGCCTGAGCGCCACAAATGGCGGCGAGTGCGTCGTCCTCGGCTTCGCCTGTGAAGTCGCTAATCATCCACTCGACAGCGCCGGCTTCGGTCATGTCGCGCTGCGAAATCAGTGCGTGCTTGTAGTTGTCTAGGTCCGCGATTGCGACGGTGCAGGCCTCTGCGTCTCGCACATCGTCGCTGGCGTCAAACGGAAGATAGATGCCACCGAGCGCGAGCAGCCGCCGGCGCAACATCGTTGCCGTAATGTTCCGTTGCCCCGAGGCGGTGATGGCTTTCGCCAGGCCCTCGATGTTGACGAGATAGTCGAGCTCGGTTTCAAGCTTGGTGATTGACATGGTTTCCCCTTTGGTTTGGGCGCGATGAACGCACCGGTTGTGAATTCGTCCTTGGGTACATTTTGGGCACAACGTGCATGATCGGCAGTGTGCGAGAGTGATTCGGCGTGAGAGGGATTTGTTGCGGTATCAACGATTCTGACGCCCTTGCAACGATCGCGAAGCCCCAATATCGAACTGGGGGTCGGAAGGTCGAAGGTTCAAATCCTTTCAGCCCGACAGATCAATCGATTTCTCCAGGCGCACAGGTGTGAGCTGGTTGCGCCTGCTTGCCCGCAGATGGTTGTGCGAGACTCCTGGCGTGTTCGATCGCAGCTTCGTCTTCGGGCAACACCGGTTTGAGGTTGGGCGGGGAGTGTTCGATCCGGTCCGGCACTTGTCCGGCGTCGCCTTCGCCGAACAACTGGGCGACCTCGTCGCCGAGATTGCGCCGGGCGGGCGGACCGCATTGGATCTGGGGACCGGATCGGGATTGCTCGCTGCGACGCTGGCCCGGCTGGGGATGAACGTCGTCGCCACCGACATCAGCGAGGCAGCGGTAGCCAGTGCGACGATGAATTGCCGTGGCCTCGATGTCGACGTGCGCCGTGGCGACATGTTCGATCCGGTCGAAGGCGAGACGTTCGACCTGGTGATCGTGAATCCGCCCTATGAGCGAGCCGAACCCACATGGAGGAGAGGCACGGCGTTCACGTCGCCAGACTTTCTCGGGCGGCTGGGAACCCGTGTCCACGAGTTCGCACCTCGTTTGGTGATCGGCTTTCCTATCGACGACGCCCAGGCGCTTCGGGACACGGGTCTTGGCCTGCAACACTGGCGAACGGTGAACACCGCTGGTCGTGAACTGGGCCTTTTCGTGTCGGTGACCCAAGCGACCAACTGATCACCACTCGCTCAATTTCGGTTGTCGGCGGCCGATGGACCGAAGTGCCCACCAATCCACTTGCCTCCGGTCGATCGTGACCGCCACGACCGCGGGCGCGTGCGAGACGGCGGTGAACAGACGTCGTGTGCCATACACGGCCCTCGCTGTCGGGCTCGTGGTACTCGCCGCAGCGTGGCCTGGCGGTCGTGCAATGCTGACCGATCATCTCTTGATGATCGCAATCCTGGTCGTGATCTTGCGGGCGGTCACTCGGCACCCCGGGTTCGCCGATCTGATCGCCGCGGCGCCTTCTCCTGCGAAGTGGGGCGCCAAGATCGTGCTGGCGTTCTTCTTGATCGGACAATTCTGGGGAGTCAGCGCCCAGACCTATCCCGCAGTGACCTGGACCATGTACTCCCACGATCCAGGCGAAGAGGCGATTGTCTATCGCTTCGATGCCGTCACCGCCGATGGCACGCCGGTGACCTTCACCCCGAACGCATTCAATCGCACGCTCCCCGTGAAGATGGGCCTGGTGTACCTGCGCCAATTGTCGAGCGTAGTGTACGCATCGTCGATCGGCTCGGACCTGGATCAGCTCGCCGAAGCCGAGGCCAAGCTGGAAGAAACGATCCTGGCCTACGTCGACCTGTACAACGAGAGGTCGCCCGGATCGGAGCCAGCCCATATCGAGATCAGCCGTGTCGCCTACGACGTGACCCAAGAACGAGTGAGCATCGACTCGGGTGAGCGGACACTGCTGTTGACGATCGAGATCGAGCCGTCATGATCCATCAGGAGATCAGCAGTCGCGGCCTTGGCTTCGTGCGAGCGTGGGTCTTCTCGTTATGGGCCGTTTACGTGTTCAGCAACGACGCCACGGGTTATGCCCGGATTCCTGATCTCGATTTCGAGCCGCCGGGTTTGCTCAAGCTCTTGCCGAACTGGTTCTACGACGCACTGTTGACGACGGCCGGCCTGAACCTGCTCAAATGGGTGGTGCTGGCGGGCGTGGTCGCCTGCGCGCTGGGCGTTCGCCCGTGGCGCGCCATTGCGATTCCGACCGTGCTGTTGCTCACGCTGCATCAGGGCGTTCCGCGAGGGCTCTTTGGGTACGTCAACCACAAAGAACTCGGCGCGCTGTACGCCACCTATGTGCTCGCAGTCTTTCCCGCCACCAGCTTCTCCCTGTTTGCGCCGCGCGTCGCAAGACGCCGCTCAGAACGCGACATTGCGACCGGTCGAATGATGATGGTGCTGTTGATGGCTGCACTCCTGATCCCATACTGCTTCGTCGGGCTGTATCGCCTGACGCACAACGACATGTCTCTCTGGTCCAGCGACACGTTCGCCCATTTCATCGCTCGAACCTCTTACGGCACCAACTGGTTCGAGAACACAGCAATCTCGGAATCACTGCTCGATCGTCCGATCGTGCTCGATCTCCTGGCGATCTCGTTCCCGATCGGCACCGTCGTGGAGGTGTTGGCGCCGCTGTGCATCGTGCACAAGCGGTTCCGCCAGTTCTGGGTGCTGAATATGGTTGGACTGCACCTGTTGACATGGTTGGCCATGGACATCTTGTTCTGGGAGAACATGGCGCTGTATCCGGTGCTACTAGCGGACAACGACTACCTGGTGACGAGGTTCGATCGTCTGCGCTCACTGACCAGGAAGCGGTCCGACACAGATGTGGCACAGTCCGAAGGGCGTGTCCTGACCTGACAGCGTTGTGGCAATTGCTGTTCGGCTACTGGGGTTGGTGGGGCGCATGGGGCTAAAGATAAAGACAAAGCCGCAGAGCGGAACGCAACAGGCACTAACCTAAACCTTCAGCGCGGCAGTGGCCGTGAGGGAACTATGGCCAAAAAGCAACAAGTCGACGCCGAACCTCGTCGAGCGCGCTATGAGTTCCGGGTATGGGGAAAGCACCGAGATGCGCGACGGATGCTGGCCAAGATGTCGACCGACGTCACCGCCGAACGTGTCGAAGATTGTTACCTCATCGTCGACGACCCGTCGTGGAACGCCAAGGTGCGGGACAACACGCTCAAGGTCAAGCAACTCATCGACGAAGACAAAGGCTTCGAGCAATGGTCGCGCGAAAAGCACCGTTCGTCGAAAACCGCTCCATCGCCGTTCGATGATCTCTTCGACGAACTGCGTCTCGATCGGCCCCAACGCGGCAAATCCTACGACCTGGCCAAAGCGGTCAAAAAGCTCGACGCTGATTCGGGAGTACGCGCCGTTTTCGTGACCAAGGACCGCAAGCGCTACCGCATTGGTGATGTGCGCGCCGAGGTCACCGATATCTCGGTTCACGAGACGGGCGAGGTCCTTCGTACCCTGTCGTTCGAAGGTGACAGCTTGAAAGAGTTGGTTGCGTTGCGTAAAGAGCTGGGCGTCAAGAAGAAATCGAACCTGGCCGTTCACCAAGCAATCGAGAACGAAGTCCGCATCTAATCGACATGGTCGTCGGGGTCGATGCCGCCGACCTCGAAACAGTCCACCCACGCGGAACGATTCCGACGACGTGCTGACCACGCCGAGCAGTTGTGCCGCCGAACACGCGGTCATGATGGTGGCGAAGGCGACGAGAAGTCTGACGAGAAACCGTGGCGATACCGGGTGAGTACTGTGCTCATGACTGGGCTGCAATGCGTGTGCGGGTCAGGGCTAGCGTGCAGGCCATGGCAACCTTCGTCCCGTCCGAAATCGGCCCAACCAACGCCTACAAACTGATGACCGGGCTCGTGGTTCCGCGCCCGATCGGCTGGATCGGCACGGCCGATGACCAGGGGCGCCCCAATCTGGCGCCGTACTCGTTCTTTCAATGTGTTGCCACCAACCCGCCGGTCGTGATCTTCTCGGCTGGTGTCAGCAACGGCCACGAGAAGGACAGCTTGCTGAACGCCCGTACCACGGGTGAGTTCACGTGCAACCTGGTCGACATGGCGACCGCCGAAGCAATGAACCAGTCGGCGGCACAACTCGATCGAGGCGAAAGCGAGTTTGACTTTGCCGGACTCACGCCGCTCGACTCCGAGTCGATCGCTGCGCCACGTGTCGCCGAAGCCAAGGCCAGCTTCGAATGCACCGTGCAACAGGTCATCGAGCTCGGCAACGCGCCACTGACCCATGCCGTGGTCTTCGGCGAGGTCATTCGCATCCATGTCGACGACAAGGTGCTCGACGGCACTCGCGTCGATTTCGAGAAGCTCGACGCGCTGGGGCGCATGGCTGGCAACTACTACGCCACCACCCGAGATCTGTTTGACCTGAGTCGACCCTCCTGAACCCGAAGTAGGGTCGCTTCGGAGAAGGAGGCCATGTGGGTTGGTCAGTGAACAGGTCGACAGGACTGACATTTCATCGGACGGGTCGGTCGACCAAGGGCTACACCCTGATCACCCCGGGCCAGGACAATGCCGCCTACCTGCTGGACATCGACGGTCGAATCGTGCACCGCTGGGTCTTTCACTCGATCGATCCCGGCTATGGCCGACTGCTCGACAACGGCAATCTGTTGATGAGCGGTTCGGACCCCGCGTTGCCCGATCCGCCAGAAGATGAGCCGACCAAGGAACCCCCGCCTTTCGAGCGTCACATCACCCGGCTCGGCGGCTACAAGACGACGCTGCAAGAGGTCGACTGGGACGGCAATGTGGTGTGGCAGTTCGAGAACCGGGCTCAGCATCACGACTTCGCACGGTTGCCGAATGGAAACACCATGGTGCCAGAGTGGGTGGAACTTCCCCAGGATCTGCACAAGGGAGTCAAGGGTGGTTACAAGGAGCCTCGCGAACGCCTGCCACCGCTGCTGGGTGATGACCTGGTCGAGTTCGATCCCGCTGGCAACGAGGTACGCCGCATCCATACCTGGAAATTGTTCGATCCAATCAAGGATCCCATCAACGCAACAAAGAGGCGATGGGAATGGACCCATGTCAACGCGCTCGATATCAATCAGGCGGGTGACATAGCGTTCTCGGCCCGCACCAACGACCGAGTGTGTGTGATCGACGGACAGTCGGGAGAACTCGCCCTCAAGTTCAGCGACACCGTGGGCCAACACCATGTGACCTGGGTCGACGATGACCACATCCAGGTCTTCGACAACGGACGAACTCGCAGCCGAGTGCTCGAGATCCAGGTCGAGACCGGCGAAGTCACTTGGACCTACGAAGGCGACCCTGTGCACTCGTTCTTCAGCAACTACATGTCAGGTGCCGAGCGCCTGTGGTCTGGGTCCGTGCTGGTATGTGAGGGCTCCAGTGGCCGCTTGTTCGAAGTGACTCGTGCCGGCGAAGTCGTCTGGGAGTGGATCAACCCGTTCGTGAATCACCGCAGCGACGGCAAGATCGCCGTTGGCATCTACCGGGCGCACCGCTATCGGCCCGACCACGCAGCGTTTGCGGACCGTGACCTCGACCCCCACCAATTCGCCAATTTCAATCGCCTCAACGGGCTGTCGTGAATGCACAAACCGCTTGCATTGACAACCCCTAGTCCGAGGGGTGTCAGACGCAAGGCGATCGGCTACTGTTCCGGCTTGGCTCGGGGCGTGATTGTCCGCACGTTACGAGTGGGAGGAGTCCCCAGTGAAGAGTTCACGTTTTACGAATTCGCGTGTCGCAATCATCGCGATCACCGTTGCGTCCATGGTGGTGGCAGGCCTTGCGCTGCCCACCGCCGAGGCAGCCGGTCCGCCTTACAGCGGGCCTGAGACCCAAGCCACTGGTCCGGCCTTCTTCGGCCCGGCGCCAAACCCGTTCCCGTATTGCGAGAACCCCACGTACTTCGATCCGTTCGACGAGAACGTGAACCCGATTGGTCGTATCGATGTAGATGGGACACCCAACGCCTCGGTCACCACCAACGGGGTCACCCTGGCCTATGAGCTCACCGCCGAGGGTGACCCCGGCGGGCAGTATCCGGGCTTCTTCCCGTTCGACGGTGACGGCGGCGACGGTGACCAGCCAAAGGGCGTCGAGATGGCATCGGGCGATGCCGCAATCGTCAGCCTGTCAGAACCGCTGTTTTACACCCAATGGGTCTTCACCGACGTGGATCGTGAGAACGAAGGTTTCTTCGTCACTCCCGACTGGGCCGGCGCCGAGCCCGGACAGATCGCCGTATTCGGTGGCGACGCCAACTTCGAATTCACCGGCACCACCCAGACAACAGCCACCTTCAACGATACCGACACGGTTGGCCAGGATTCCGAAGCGATCGAAGGTCGTGTACAGGTCGACCTGCTCGGCGCTGCCAATGGCATCTCGCTGCTGCGCGACACCGGCAGCGGGCAGTCAGGTTTCGCCATCGGTGGCGGTTGCGAGCCGCTCGGTGTGGCCAAGGAAGTCACCTCGGCGCCAACATGGAACGGCACGTCGTTCGACGTCGTCTACACCATTCGGGTACGAAACAATCTGCCGTCTGGCGCGACGATCGCCGCCGACATCGGGGCTGCACTTGCAGCTGCGGCGTCGGGGACCCTTACCGGCGAGCCAGCCGGCATCGAACTGCAGAACGTCGTGCTCGAAGAGCTGCTTAGCGACCCCGCATTCTCCACAATCGAGGCGATCTCGGTCGTCAACACTTCGGGCAACGTCGCCCTGAATTCGGACTTCAACGGTGACGACGAGATCAATCTGTTGGCCGCGGGCGAGACCATTCCAGCCGAGACCGAAGAAGAGTTCATTCTCACCGTCCAGTACACGCCCGACCCCGCAGGCCCAGTGGGCCCGACTTGCGTAACCGGCTATCAGCTGCTCAACCAGGCTCGCGTCACGGGAGTCGCCGATGGTGTAGACGTCGAAGATCTCTCCGACGAAGGCGCAGACCCGGATCCTGGCGTGAACAACGGCGGCAACGAGAACGACGACCCAACGGTCGTGGTGTTCGACTGTCCACCCGTCGACGCCGACCCCACGTTGGAAATCGTCAAGACAGTGCTGGCTGGCCCCGCTGCTACCTGCCCCGATTTCGCTGGTGGCGTGGCAGGCGAGGGAGCGGCACTCGAGGTCGAGCTCGGCGATTTCGTGACCTACTGCATTTCGGTGCGCAACCCCGGTGCTGTCGACGTGAACAATGTCGTGATCAGCGACCCGCAGGCGCCCGCGGATTTCGACGGTGAGATCGGCATCCTGGCTGCCGGAACCGAAACGCCGCTGCAATTCGATCTGGTCGTCGATGAATCGACCCCGCCCCGAAACGTCGCCAGTGTGACCGGCGACGATCCAAACGGTGGCCAGCTGCCGCCAGCAAGTGACCCGGCCAACATCGAGTTGCCCGAACCGCCAGATCTGACACCCGCCATCGCACTGTCGAAGACTGTCTTGGCCGGCGCCGATGCCGATTGCTCCACTGCCGTCGAAGGCACCGATGAGTTCGTGCTCGGCGTCACCGGTGATCCCATCACCTGGTGTTTCGTGGTCACGAACACCGGCGATGTTGCACTGACCAACGTGTTGTTCACCGACACCCCAGCTGGGATCACCGATCTCGACTTGCTGGACGGTGCCGCGAGCCCTGTCCTTGCGGTCGGCGCATCGATTTCGTTCGCCGAACCCGGCGTGATCGTGGCCGGCGGCGTCGACAATGTCGCTTCGGTCGTTGGCCAGCCAGCTGACGACGACGGCACCCCGTTGCCCGGCGTCGGTCCCGTGTCAGACGAGAACGAGGCCGCCATCAACGAAGCTGCGCTGGATCTGGCAAAGACCGTCATTGCCGGAGCAGATGCCGATTGTGCAGCAGCCGGCGAGCTGGCGACCGTGAACATCGGTTCGCAGGTCACGTACTGCTTCACCATCACCAACACCGGTGGGGTGACCATGCGCGTCGAACAGGTCGAAGACCTCACGCTCGGCGTGACGATTCCCGTGCCCGGCGACCAGATCGATCTGGCCCCTGGCGACGTTGTCGTTGTCACTCATGTCGCAACGGCCACTGCGGATCTGATGAACACCGCCTCGGCGTCCGGTACCCCGATCGATCCCGAAACCGGCGAGCCGTTCCCTGATGTGCCTCCGATCGTGCCGACCGATCCGGCCGAAGTCGAGGTGCTCGAAGCCGACCTGGCGCTGGTGAAAACCAACAACGGACAACAGCAAAGTGCCGTGGGCGACAATCTCACCTACGACCTGGCGATCACGAACAACGGACCCGACGCCGCCGTGGGTGTCGTCGTTGTCGACACCTTGCCCGACGCCTTGTTGTTCTTCAAGCTGCCCGAAGTCGACGGCTGGTCCTGTACCTCAGCAGGTCAGGTCCTGACATGTGAGAAAGCAACTCCGCTCGAACCGGGCGCTTCGGTCACCCTGTCCTACGGAGTGATCGTGCTGGCTGCAGCTTCAGCTGGTGACGATCTGACCAACACCGCGTCGGTTACCAGCGACACGCCGGATCCTGATCCTGCGAACAACGAGGACACCGAGACCACCACGATCGTCCCGCCGGCCTCACCACCGCCCAACAATCCGTTCCCGGTCGTGGTCATCAACAACCCACCTCCGTCGCCAGCGAGCCCACCGAATCCGGTCGTTGCAGATCCTGTTCCACCGCTCGCCGTCACCGGTGGCGCCTACAGCCGTTGGTTGATCTTGATGTCAGCGGCACTGACGGGTATCGGTGGCGTGATGTTCGTCGGCGGCCGTCGACGTTCCGAAGACCACCGATAACGCACGTCGCGCAGGAACAAGAGTATTGACGACATGGCGGGCCCCAGGCCCGCCATGTCGGCTTGCGCTCAGCGAGGTGTCGAGCCTGCGCCCAGATCCCACCACAGGCCGGTCATGATCTGCAGCGCCTCGGCACAGAGCGATCCGAGTACATGCTCGTTCGGCGCATGTTGGGAACAGCCGGCATAGGAGTGCGGCACCCAGATGGTCGCCAAGCCGAGCACATCGGCGAACACATCGTTGGGCAAACTGCCACCCAGGTTGGGCAACACCGCCACCTCTTTGCCGCTGGTTCGTCCAACCGACTCGATGGCCCATTGCGCCCACGGGTGAGCTGGATCCAAGCGGGTGGCGTTCATGGCGACACCAGCAGGTTCGAGTTCGATCGCCTGAAACCCATGCGAGTCGAGGTGCCGACGCAACGCCGGAAGCAGCTCGCTGGCTTCGGTGCCGGTCACGAATCTGATGTGGCAATGAGCAACGGCTCGGGGCGGGATGGCGTTCACCGGGTTCCGGGGGTTCCCGGTCTCGAACGCCAGGATCTCGAATGTGTTGGTGCCGAACACGCGCTCTTCGGGCGTGTGCCCGGGTTCACCCCACAGTGGGTCGATCGTGGGGGAGTCGCCGTCGCCGACCGTCAGGCGCGAAATGGCTTGTTGCACGCTTGCCGACATGGGTGGCGCCTTCCATTGGTCGACGAGAATCTCACCTGAGCTCGACACCATGGTGGACAGGGCGTGCGCCATGATCACGCCCGGATTCGAAAGCAGTCCGCCCCAATTGCCCGAATGATGACCGCCATCGCGCAGGTTCAGCCGCATGGTGAAATTGAATGCGCCTCGAGATCCCATGAAGATGGTTGGTGCGTCGGGCTGCATCCGAGGCCCATCCGATGCAATGAACACGTCGGCGGCGAACAGGTCACGATGGGCCGCACAGAAATCGCCGAGCCCGGGTGACCCGCACTCCTCACCCGTCTCGAACAGCAGCACTGCATTGAAACCGAGTGATCCCCTTTCGTCGAGCACATGGCGCATCGCCGCTAGATTTATGGTGTGCTGGCCCTTGTTGTCGGCGGTGCCTCGGCCGTACCAGCGATCTCCCTCGACAACGATGTCCCACGGGCTCAGACCATCTCGCCATTGATCGTCGTAGCCGAGTACCACGTCGCCATGGCCATAGGACATGACCGTGGGCACGTCGTCGGACTCGTGCCGGCGCGCGACCAGGAACGGGCACCCAGCCGGATGTGCATTGTCGAACACCTGACACGAAAAACCCATGGCGCTCAGGGCGGGAGTGAGGACATCGTGAAGGTACTCGTATAGGTCCGGTTGGCGCTGCGGGTCGGGGCTCTCGGTCCGGACACGAACCCGCGAACTCAACTCGTCAAGAAACTCACCGCTGGTGAAGTAGTGCTGGCTTCGTGCAAGTGCTGCGGCTCGGCTCATGGCTTCACGCTACTTCCAGCCTGCACCCGGCGCTGGGCCAGCCGAACCGCTCGAGGAGGTCCGGATCTGTTGGCTAGGTGGTGAGGTCCCGGAGTCGCTTCTTGTCGATCGAATGGTCCCAGTCGGCCAAGATGGCTCGGATCGCCGCGATCAGCGCGAGCGGCTGATCGAGCGGTATGTGATGATAGGCCTGCGGGATTTCGACCATGGGCGCGTTACGCCCGGTGAGTTCTTCCATGTGCTCTTGCACCTCGGGGGTGACCAAATCGCTGAGTTGACCGTGCATCAGTGCCAGTCGACAGGTGGCTCGTTGGAGATAGTTGTTGGTCTGGTAGCGCTCTCGGGCGAACACCCGAGGATCGAACTTCCATGTCCATCCCTCGGGGGTCTCCTTCAGTGAATGACGGCCGATGTGCTCGATGATGAAATCGTTCTCGCACGGCTGGGGCGGCATGAGGTGGAAGTGGTCGAGAGCGGTATCGAGATCGGGATAGGTCTTGGGGTTCTTGAACATGCGACCCCGCTCACCTTCCTCTGATTCGGGATCCGGGGCGCGGACCGGTGCATCGACGATGATCGCGCCAGCGACGTCGTGGCCGAAGCGAGCGGCAATGGCGATGGCGACATGACCGCCCATGGAGTGACCCACCACGATGGGTCGGTCCGGTGCGCCGGAGGCGGCGGCTACCGCCATGACCTCGTCGGCCCATTGCTCCATCGAATAGCTGTCGCGCCGCCCGCTGTCACCATGGCCCGACAAGTCGGGGGCTATCACGAAGTAACGCTGCGTGAACTGTGGTGCGATGAAGGACCACCAGTGGGCATGGGCGGCGCCTCCGTGAAGGAACAGCAGACATGGCAGCGACGGGTCACCCCAGGTCAGATAGTTGATGGCACAACCGTCGATGTCGACGGAGTGTTCCGTTGGCTTGTTGGCGATGGCACCGGAGAACCAGCTGGGAGGGCGAGGCATGACGCAAACCTACTGGCTCGGGGGACCCAGAAGTAGTGGAAAATTTGTCTCAAAAGCACGAAATCTGCTCGGAGGCGTATAGTCATGGGTACCCGATGTATGTCGTCGGGAACGGTTGTGCGTTTCCCGGCAGGCGGGCACCATGCGAGGCGCGCGGGGCTTCGAGCAGCCGATGCACCGACGACATATCTGAAGTAGTTTCCGCTCAACGTGGACCGTCAGGCCCACAGACGCTCATCTGAGCGCCACTTTGCTCACTCCCGAGGAGTCCCATGTCTGAGATGCACCCATTCGGTTCCGGATCACACGCCCCACTCGACGATCCAAACCAAATGCCGCCCTGTTACCCGATAAAGGGCAACGTCGACTCGATGTTGTATCACCGGCCCGACAGCGAGAACTATGGCGCAACGGTCGCCGAGGTCTGGTTCGTGTCGCCGTCGACGGCCGCGGCTGCCGGCTTCACCCTGTCCTCGACGCACCCGGAGGGCAGTAGCTCAGCTGACTTCGAACTCGACGGCAGCGGCCATCCCTGTACGGCTGCTGAGTATGGAGCGCTTCTGTCCGACTCGGGCGAAGGTGTCGCGGCGACGACGTCGATGGCAGCAGGAGTCGCCGCAGTGGCGGGCGTTGCCGGCCTGGCTGGCGACGATGACGTGACGATGGGCGCGGCACAGGCCGCCGATGTACGAGCCACGCTCGATGCACCCGGGCCCGACGACCTCCACCCGTTCGGCAACGGTTCACACGCTCCGCTCGCCGATGTTCACGAGATGCCGGACTGTCATCCGATCAAGGGCAACGCCGACTCGATGAAGTATCACCGGCCCGACAGCCAGGGATACCCCAAAACCAAGGCCGAGGTCTGGTTCGTGTCGCCGTCGGTGGCCGAAGCCGCAGGCTTCACATTGGCAGGATCGCATCCCGAGGGCAGCAGTTCAGCAGACTATGAGCCGGGGGCCAGCGGTCATCCGTGCACCGCAGATCAGGTGGCAGGCCTTGGCTTGCCGCCGGGCACAGGCACTGCTGCTTCCGTTGGAGCTGCCGGTGCGGTCGGTGGCGCTGCGGTTGCTGGCGGTGCGGTTGCTGGCGGTGCCGCAGTTGCTGGCGGTGCCGCAGTTGCTGCTGGGTCAGGCAGCATCGACGAGACCGCACGTATGCCTGCCGCAGCAGCACCGACGTCTGGATTCAGCGCCGACGACCAGCCGTATGGGCCGGGCTCACACGTGCCGCTTGCCGATGTTCACGAGATGCCGGTGTGCCATCCAATCAAGGGCAACGCCGACTCGAAGAAGTATCACCGACCCGATAGCCAAGGTTACGAACAGACCAAGGCCGAGGTCTGGTTCGTGTCGCCGTCGGTGGCCGAAGCCGCAGGCTTCGCCTTGGCTGGCTCGCATCCCGAAGGCAGCAGCTCTGCCGATTATGAGCCGGGTGGCAGCGAAAACCCCTGTACCGCCGACGATCTGTCGAGCATGGGGCTTGGTGGTCTCGGACTTGGTGGTCTGGGTCTCGCTGCAGCCGGCATTGGTGGAGCAGCGGTCGCAGCAGCTGCCCTGGCGGGCGACGACGATGAAACGACCAACAGTGCCGATCTCGATGACGCCATCGGCGGTGGCGACGGCGACACGATCAGTGGAGCCGATCTCGACGAGACCATCGTTGGCGCCGACGATGAAACGATCACTCGTGCCGACTTCGATGACACCGTACGCTTGCCCGATGGCGACGGCGGCATCAGCGGCGCGGGCGTGGCGGCGGCAGGAGTAGCTGGCGCCGCAGCTGTGGGCGCGGCTGCGTTCCTGGGGCGCGATGACGACGATGACACCATCGACGCTGCAAGTGCGGCCGTGGCCGATGGCGATCCTCGCGAAACGGTCCGCACCGAGACCCCCGAGGTGCGCGACACCATCGACAACGAAAAGTCGGGCGGGATCGGCAAGGCAGCTGCGGCTGCTGGTGTGGCCGGTGCTGCTGGGCTCGCCGGGGCATCAGCCATGGCCGACAAAGGCAAGAACGCAGGTCGCGGCGCTACGAGCAAGGTCGCTGCTGGCGTCGGCGGCGCAGCCGCAGGTGCCACCGCACTCTCCGGCGGTGGTCGTGGTGGCAACGACGACGATCGTGGGGTGGCTGCAGCCGCCGGCGGAGGCGCTCGCTTCGGTTGGCTCAAATGGCTGCTCCCGCTGCTGCTATTGGCCTTGCTATTCGGGCTGCTCTTGGCGCTCTGTGGCGGAAGCGACGGAGATGGGGTCGCCACCGATGCCGATCCGGTCGTAGCCGCGACCGTCGAGCCCACTGCGGAACCCGAGCCGACACCGGAACCAACCCCGGAGCCCACCCCAGAACCAACCCCGGAACCGGAGCCCACCCCTGAACCTGCTCCGGATCCAACGGCGACACCAGAACCCGAGCCAGAACCCGAGCCGACAGCAACGCCCGAGCCAGAGCCGATGCCAGCATGTGCGTCGCTTGCTTCGACGTTGCAAGACAACGGCTTCACCACACTCGTGACCGCAGTCACCGCCGCTGGTGCGGTCGACGCGCTGTCCGATTCGGGTCCTCTGACCGTGTTTGCACCCACCGACGATGCCTTTGCCGCCGTTCCGGCTGACATCACGACAACGTTGCTGGCCGACACCGACTTGCTGACTCAGGTGCTGCAGTATCACGCAGTAGCCGGCGCCGTCATGTCTGGCGATCTCGAAGCCGGGAGCGTGCAGACCTTCAACGGTTCGAGCCTGGCGATTCGCACCGATGGTGCCGAGCCAATGGTCAACGCATCACGACTCACGGTGGCCGACCTGGCCGCCGACGAGTGTGTTGTGCACGGCGTTGACTCGGTCCTCGTGCCGCCATCGCTGCTCACCACGCTTGGTGTCGCAACACTCAACGCCGCCGTTGGTGGCGACGCGATCATGTTCGTCGATGGAACCGCTGACTTCACCGACGCCGACAGTGCAACGTTGACGGCCATCTGCAATCTGGTTACGACCGAGGACAACACCGATGGTCTTCCCGCAGTGCAGTGGCAGGCCAGCGGCGACAGCGAACTCGACGCGCAGCGCTCCGCTGCCATCGACGAGGCGATTGCAGCATGTGGCCCTGGCGGGCTGACGACTACGCAATTGGCACCCACGCCCGCGTTCACCGGCTAGCCGATCTGGGTGGTGGTCACGAACGTGGCCACCCCACCAACACCGACAAAACCCCATTCCGTGGCTTCTGGCGCACTGATGTGCGGCCTGAGTAGTACTCTCGCGGTCGATGTGTGGCCGATTCGTCTCTGCCTCTTCGCCGGGAGAGATCGCTGACTATTTCGGCGCGGCCATGGTCGGCGAGACCATGACCGAACCGAACTACAACGTGGCTCCGTCGGTGCCGGTGCCGGTCGTGGCCCAGAGCGAAGATGGTCGCCGGCTCGACCTGATGCGATGGGGCCTCGTGCCGTTCTGGGCCAAGTCGGTCTCGATCGGCAACAAGATGATCAATGCTCGGGTCGAAACCGTCACCGAGAAGAGCGCCTTCCGTAACGCCATCAAGAAGCACCGCTGCATCATTCCCGCAAATGCGTTCTACGAATGGACCGCGGTCACCGACCCGAACGCCAAGAAGCCTCGGAAACAACCGTGGTGCATCCAACGCAACGATGGCGCACCGTTTGCGTTCGCTGCCATGTTCGAGTCGTGGCGCGACCCCGACGGCGACGGAAGCCGTTTGCAGAGCTGCGCCATACTGACCGGGCCTGCGAACGCGGCAATGGAACCCATCCATGACCGCATGCCCATCATGGTGCCGCCCGACATGTGGGATGCGTGGCTCGATCCAACCGACACCGATGCCGCTGCGCTGCTGGCGGCCATCACCGCTCCGCCCGCTGAGCTCTTCGACATCTATGCGGTGAGCACCGCCGTCAACAATTCTCGAAGCAGCGGTGTCCAACTGCTGGAGCCGGTCGCCCCGATGACCACCGAGAGTCTGGCCGCCGAGAGTCTGGCCGCCGAAGCCGGCGAAGGCCGCCTGTTATGAGCGCGATCTCCACGACCCTGCCTGCGTTTGAACGGGTGCGTAGCGCCGCCGAACGCATCTGGGAGCGCTTTGACCGGGCTGTGCTGCGGCTCCAAGGCCGAGTCGACACGCCCACCTATGACCGCTGGCTGCCCTATGGGTTCGCCGTTCTCAACGCAACCATTCTGATCATGTTGGTGCTGGCTCGATTCCATCAGCTCGACCAAGGTCTCGAAACGGCGAAGTACGCCCAGGCCGCATGGCAGATCGGTGAAGATCTCAAGCCCATCACCACGCTGGCGGGCGGCAACATCATTGCCGAGCAGGGGTCATTGATCATGTACCCGCTCGGGTTGGTGACATCGGTACTTCCTCGGATCGAGACGCTGCTGATCATCAAATCCATTGCCCTGAGCATCACGGTGATTCCGCTCTGGCGGCTCGCTCGACGACACGGTCAACTCGGCATCGGCGCCACGTCGACCATCATCGTGGCGTACAGCCTGTACACGTATGTGCACAACATGAACGTGGCTGACTTCGCACCGGCCGTGCTGGCTGTTCCCGCACTGATGTGGGCCGTGTTGGCCGGCTTCGACGCCAAGCCCGACAGTGGGCCCGGAGCGAACTACGACCACCAGGTACGGCCGTGGGCCAAGCGCACCATGACCGCGGCCATCATCTTCGCGCTGCTCTGTCGAGCCGATCTCGGGCTCGCGATCGCCGGTTTCGGTGTGCTGCTGCTCATCGAGCGTCGCCGCCGAGTCGGATTGATCGCGCTCGGCGTGGGTTTCGTGTGGTTCCTCGTTGCGATGTACGGACTTCAGGGGGGCCTGAGCAACGGCGGCTTCCCCTTTCTTGCGCCCTATGCAGAATTCGGTGATACGCCATTGAGCGTGCTGGGCGGGATCGTGGCGCACCCGGTGCGTTTCGCCCAGCTCATCGGAACCCAGGCGAATTTCCAGATCCTGGTCGTCTTGTTGGCGCCGGTGCTGTTCTTGCCGCTCACGGCGCCCCGCTATCTCATGCCCGCCATCCCGCTCTATGTGCTCTATATGGGTGCCGATGTTCCCGAGGGACGCCTTCGCGAGGCCGCCCAGACGGTACCCATGACCGTGTTCATCTTCGTGGCTACGGTCTTCGCCCTGAAACGTACGGGGCGCATCCTGGTGAAACAGGTACGGGTCGAGCGGCGCGTCATCTTGGCGTTGCTGCTCACGGCCATCGTGTTCTTCGTGCGAGATTCATCGACCACGCCGTACACCGAACCATGGAGTTGGGGCGGCCGAGACGAAACCGACCTGGCCCGCGTCGCCGCCGCAGAGTCCGTGCCGCCCGGCGAACCGGTCCGCGCATCTGGCTCGGTATTGCCACTGCTGGCCGAGCAGCTGGGTGTCTATGCGCTCGACTTCTCGGTCGGTGAGTTCGATGGGGAAGATCCAGACACGCCGGTGCCCTTGGGTGCACGGATCGACACCGTCATCGCCGAGATCACGCGTGACGTCGACTGGTTGATTCTCGATCGCAACGTCGAGAACATCGAGGCGAATATCGACACGCTTCAGGTGCGTCTGGCTCGCGACGGCTGGGAGCTGTTGGGCGACCCCGGAGCCAGCCCGGTCGAGATCTACCAATTCACCGGGATCGTCGACGCCGTCCCGTTGGCTTCCGAAGAGCCTGGTGCCGTACTCGGCCTCGATCAGCTCGAAGAAGGCGACGTCGGCGGCTCAACCGGCGAGAACGACAACTGACCGCCGTGCCTTCGGGCCGTGGTGCCTTCAGGCCGTGCTGCTCAGGGGGCCTCGGCAGTGCCTTGGTGGCCTGCAGCTTCGAGTTCTTGGCGGATCACCCCAGCAAAACCGGCCAGTTGACCGTGGTCGACCGTTGCGGCTGCGTTGGCGAAGCTCATGTCGCGCATGTCGTTCAGCTGCAGAACGTGAATATGGGTGTGGGGGACCTCGAAGCCGGCGATCATCAGACCGATTCGTTCTGGCGAGAACACCGATTTGATGGCATTTCCCACATGATGCGACACCGTCATCATGTGGGCCGCATCGCGGGAGTCGACGTCGGTCCATTCGTCGACCTCGACCCGGGGCACGACCAACGCATGACCGTCGGTGATCGGGTTGATCGACAAGAAGCTGACACACACGTCGTCGCTCCACAGGAAATGTCCGGGCAGATCGCCGTTGATGATGAGACTGAAGACCGTTGGCATACAGACATCGTATGCTGGCCGCCGACGTCACCAGGAAGGACCGGGGGAACGCAGTGACAAAGGGCCACGACGGAGCTCACCAACCGCGCAGAACACCGATCTTCGATCGTGATGGCACGGTCGAGGGCTCCGACGCGATCCTCACGGTGCCGAATCTGTTCACGCTCGCCCGGCTGTTCTGCATTCCCGTCTTCCTCTGGCTCGTGCACTCGCAGGATCGGCCCTACGCAGCCGCAGTGTTGTTGGCGGTGCTCGGAGCTACCGATTGGGTCGACGGCTATTTGGCCCGGCTGCTGCGCCAACAATCCAAGTTCGGCCGAGTATTCGATCCCACGGTGGATCGACTGCTGTTCTTGGTGGCCCTGATCTCGATGTTGGTGATCGATGCGGCGCCGGCATGGTTCTTGATCGCGGTGTTCCTTCGGGAGGCGCTGGTGGCGGTGGCGGCGCTCTATCTGGGGGCACGAGGTGTGCGAACCGTCAAGGTCAGCTGGTGGGGCAAGACTGCCACCTTTGGGCTCCTGTTCGCGTTGCCTCTGTTCCTCGCAGCAGCAGCTGAGCCGGCCGGAGAAGAGATCTACCGGGCTCTGGCGTGGATTATGGGCATACCGTCATTGGCGCTCAGCTGGGCGTCGGCGGTCGGGTACCTCCCCCTACTCCGTAAACCCTCGACCTGAAGTCAAGGTTTTGCTCTGAGCTTCGATGGGCTACGGTTCCCGCCATGCTCGTGCCCGACGATTTGCGTTACTCCCAGGACCATCAATGGGTTCGGGTCGAGGGCGACGTATGGCGCGTTGGTATCACCGAATTCGCTCAGGAAGCACTGGGCGAGGTGACGATGGTTCGAATCAACTCATCCGCGGCTGCCGACGCCGGCGCAGAGATGGGTGAGATCGAAGCGTTCAAGGCCATGACCGACCTGTACATGCCCGTGGCAGCCCAGGTCGTCGAGACCAACGACGCATTGCGTCAGGCTCCAACGGCGGTGAACACCGATCCGTACGGCGACGGCTGGCTGTGCACCGTTCGGCCACGGGCGGTTGCCGATCTGCAAGACCTGCTCGACGCCACGGCATATCGCGAACTGATCGGCTACCGCGATGGCTGAGGTCATTTGCTCACGCTGTGGGCACCCGAACAGCGAGGCGTCGAACTATTGCTCGTCGTGCGGTTTCGACTTGCATCGCTCGGACCAAGAGCCAACGACCGAGCACGTGGTCGTCACCATCGATGAGAGCAACGACGGCCCGGCGGCTACAGCAAGCGAAGCCGAGAGCAACTTGGCAGGCGCCACCAGCGCCGATACAGACAGCGACGCTGGCCAAACGGGCCAGGATGGCGCCGATGCGAGCGCGCTCGAGATCACCGGCAACGCCGTATTCGTCGTCAAGCGCGGTGGTACCAGCGGAACTCGCTACCACGTGACCAAGGCATTCACCTCGATCGGGCGTCATCCCGAAAGCGACATCTTTCTCGACGATGTCACGGTCAGTCGCCGTCATGCCGAGATCCATCGCGACGGCGAGGCGGTGCTGCTCAACGACGCCGGTTCGTTGAACGGGACCTATCTGAACCGCACCCGAATCGAGTCCGGTAGCTTGCGCTCGGGCGACGAGGTGCAGGTCGGCAAGTTCAAGCTGGTGTTTCTGACGGACGACTCATGAGCGAGTCCACCCACCCCACAGACGACATCGGCGACAGTGCATCGGCCGTCCACAAGTCGATCGGCGAAGTCCTGACGCTGTTGCAGCACGATTTCCCCGACGTTTCGATTTCCAAGATCCGGTTTCTCGAGACCCGAGGCCTGGTCGAACCGCACCGAGCACCATCGGGCTACCGCAAGTTCGCGTCGTCCGATGTGGATCGGTTGCGCTGGATTCTGTCCATGCAACGAGACCATTTTCTGCCACTGCGGGTCATCAAGGAGCGCCTCGATCTGGGACTCGACCAGAGTGTCGACCATGAAACCGAGCTGTCCGCCGATCCCGAAGCCAGCGCGCCGGTTGCGGTCGAGGTTCCCCGACCTCGCACGTCTCGATTTCGCGATCCGAGTCTGGCGGGCGACGAGCTCGGGCCAGCGGACCTGGCTCGCCTCGCCGGTCTGAGTGCCCAGCAACTCGACCAGCTCATCAAGTTCGGGCTGCTCGATCCTCACGACGAAGGCCACGGGCCTCGATTCACCCGCGACGAGCTCAAGGTAGCCAAGGCCGCAGCCGGTTTTCTGCAGCACGGCATCGAGCCCCGGCACCTCAAGGCATGGCGAGTCGCTGCCGAACGAGAGGCGGGCATGTTGGAACAGATTGTTGTGCCCGTCACGCGCAAAGGTTCGCCCGAGTCCGAAACGCGAGCCCGTCAGGTGGCCGACGACCTGGTCGATATGGGCAATGTGATTCGCGAGACCATCATCGTGAAGCTGCTACGAGAACGACTCGGCTACAGCTCGGACTAACCCACCACCGAAGGGGTAGTGTGTCCTCGTGATTGCAATGAAACTGGCTGGGGTCCGAGTCGAGATGCCGAGCAACACACCGATCGTGTTGTTACAGGAAACCACTGGTGACACACGAATGTTGCCGATCTTCATCGGCCAGGCCGAAGCCACTGCGATAGCGCTTGCGCTCGAGGACGTCGATACGCCCCGCCCCATGACCCACGATTTGGTTCGTGATCTTCTGGTCGTGCTCGGCGCCACGCTCGTCAAGGTCGTGATCACCGATCTGCGAGACAAGACCTTCTATGCCGAACTGCACCTGGCGGTGGGCGAAGACACCCATGTGGTGTCGAGTCGGCCCTCCGATGCGTTGGCCATTGCGGTCCGCACGGGCTCCGAGATCTTCGCCGAGGCGAGTGTCGTCGACGCTGCTGGCTTCATTCCCGAACCCGACGACGAAGATGTCGACGACGATGGTGAGACGGTCGAGGAAGTCCTCGACGAGTTCCGCGAATTCATCGACAACATCAATCCCGAAGACTTCGGCGGCTGAAACCCGCCCACATCTCGGTGTGGTAAATGTGGCTCCTGTGGATGTTGTTGGGTGACCATCGTTGACTGGGTGGTCTGAACGGCCTACTGTCGTAAACCTCAACGCCGTAATTTCGCTGGTGTGGTTTCCTACCATGGCAGTCTTGCGGTGCGACCCACCACAGTCGAACACCCTTACCACCACACCCTCAGGATCCTCTGCACATGGCTTCCGAACAATTGTCCATCGATTCGATCGTCGGTGTCGCCGACGGTTTCTCGGCGAAACGAACGGCCGAGATCGTCGGTATCAGCTACCGCCAACTCGACTATTGGGCTCGTACCGACCTGGTGAAGCCGACATCTCCGGCGGCCGGCAGCGGTAGCCGACGCACGTACTCCTACAAGAATCTGCTCGAACTCAAGGCCGTGAAGCATCTGCTCGATGCGGGCATCAAGCTCGAATCGGTTCGTAACGTGTTCGGCTATCTGCGCGATCAACTCGATCAGGATCCCACCGAGGTCAACCTGGTGATTCAGGGCGACGCCGTCATGATCCAGAGCGGCGAGCAGATCATCGATCTGCTGCGCCACGGCCAAGGCGTGCTCAACGTCTTGCCACTTGCCGGCGTGCAGAGCGAAGTCAACGCTCGTATCGTCGAGCTCTACCCCGAAATGGATATGGCTGCTGTGGCCACCCATCCCGGGCGTATCGCTCAATAGCGGTTCGTAACCCTCTGGGCGGTTCGCTCAGGCATCGAGCACGGCTTGAACGGCGCCAAGGTCGATGGCACCGGGGCGAGACGTGATCTCGGTGCCTTGGTCGTCGTAGAGAATCCAATACGGCTGGGACCGAATGCCGTAGTCGCGCCAAGAGGCGAAATTCGGGTCCCACACCATGGTGATGGCGCTGTTGGCCAGATCACCGCTGGCTACGAACTCATTGGCGAATTCCAGGGTGTCCTGGGCACCGAGGCCGAGAACGTGTAGATCGGGGTTGTCTTGCGCCAACTGCGCAACGGCCGGTGCTTCGGCTCTGCAGCTCGGTCAATGAGGCGCCCAGAACCACACCAGAGTGGCACCGGGGCGACTGAACGAATTGAGGTCGGCCATTTCACCGGTTGCCAACGAAACGACATCGACACTGGGTAGCTGCAAAATCGCCGCAGTAGTAGCTGTTTCGGGCTCGGTGGTTGTTTCGGGCTCGGTGGTTGTTTCGGGCTCGGTGGCTGTTTCGGGCTCGGTGGTTGTTTCGGGCTCGGTGGTTGTTTCGGGTGTGGAAGGTGCAGTCGAAGCGCTGTCGTCGGGGGCAGGCACCGTCTCGTTCACCGGTGCGGTGGTGGCCGGAGCGGCGACCTCGGTTTCGGCCGAACCAATGGTGGCGGTGCTTGTGGTGTCCGCGCTACTGGCGCCGGCACACGAGGTGGCCGCCAGCGCGAGCGCAAATGCCGCAGTTGCGGCGCGGCGAGTGGGGGATCTCATGGCGACAAAGGTAGTCGCTCTACGGGGGAACCTCTGGTCGCCACCACCCGAACCGGTAATTGCCGACGGTGCTGGCAACCGGGGCAAGTCCGGCGGCTCTTCTACGCGCAGTCCACTCGGCGTCTGAGCAGTGTCTCAGAGCACGTCGACGGCGCGCTGCTCGAGCAGATGATCGATGAGAACCAGCAACGTCATTGCTTCGACCATGGGAACGGCTCTGGGCAGCACACACGGGTCGTGGCGGCCCTTGGCCTCGAGTTCGACTGCGTTGCCGTCGCGATCCACAGTCTGCTGCACCGACGAGATGGTGGCGGTTGGTTTGAAGGCGGTGCGAGTCAAGATGGTGGCGCCGTTGGTGATACCACCTTGCACCCCACCTGAGTGGTTGGTTGCGGTCAGCGGCGCAGAAGGATCTCGCCCGGGCACGAACGCATCGTTGTGGTCGCGACCGGTCATGAGCGTGCCGGCAAAACCCGATCCCAGTTCGAAACCCTTTGCGGCGGGCAAAGAAATCAGTGCACCGGCGAGATCAGCGTCGATTTTGGCGAAAACCGGAGCGCCGAGACCCGCAGGAACATTGCGGGCCACGCAGGTGACGACGCCGCCGAGCGAATTGCCGTCGCGGCGAGCTTGCTCGATGGCTTCGGTCATGGCTGCGGCTGCAATCGGATCAGGGCTGCGGGTGGGATCGGCTTCTACCTGATCGAGGGTGACACGTTCTGGGTCGACGTCGGCTTCGATGTCGTGCACGCTGCTGACCCAGCCCAGTACCTCGATGCCAGCCATCTGAGCCAAGAGTTTGCGAGCAATACCCGCAGCCGCGACTCGGCCGATGGTCTCACGTGCGCTCGACCGGCCGCCGCCCTGCCAGTTACGCAGGCCGTATTTCGCTTCGGTCGTGAAGTCGGCATGCGACGGGCGAAACAAGTCCTTCATGTTGTCATAGGCACCGGGGCGGGCGTCCTTGTTGCGCACCAGCATCGCAATCGGCGAACCCAACGTGGTGCCTTCGAAGGTGCCGGACAAGATCTCGACCTGGTCGGCTTCCTGGCGCTGTGTCACCAGGCGACTCTGACCAGGACGCCTGCGGTCGAGATCGGGTTGAATGTCGGATTCGGTCAGCCCAAGCCGAGGCGGGCAGCCGTCGACGATGCAGCCGACGCCGCCACCGTGGCTCTCACCGAATGTAGTGACGCGAAAGACGCGTCCAAAAGTGCTGGTCACGGGAGGCAGGATACTCGTGTTTCACCGCTCCGCTCGGGCCGGCGTTCGCCGGATATGCCGTGACGTTGTGTCCAGCGGCTCCTGCGTCGCTCGCTTTTCGCTCGTCCCTCGCTCTTGGGTTTGTTTCACCGCTCCGCTCGGGCCGGCGTTCGCCGGACCTGGCACTCAGAGCTCGAGGAGTGCCTGTTCGACTACTTCGCTGAGTGCGGGGTGGACATACAGCGGGCCGCGCGCCATCTCGTCGACCGTGAGACCAAATCGGTAGCCGAGGACGAGCTGTTGGATGAGCAGCGATGCCTCGTGGCCGATTATGTGGGCGCCGAGCAACAAGCGGGTTTCGGGGTCGGCGATGACCTTGCAGAAGCCGTGCTCGTCCTCCATGGCCCAGCCGTAGGCGGTCGCCCCGTAGGGCTGGGTGTGCGCGATGTAGGCGACTCCTTCGGCCTCGAGCTCACGTTCGGTCTTGCCGACCGTGGCGATCTGGGGGTGAGTGAACACCGCCGACGGCGCCCCGCTGTAGTTCACCACCTGAAGGTCGTCGGGGTGGTGGATGTTGTGGGCCACCGCCCGGGTCTCGGCATTGGCCGTGTGCTTCAGCTGCATGGGATTCGAGATGTCACCCAGCGCCCAGATGCCGTCGACACCGGTTCGCTGATGCTCGTCGACCACCACATAACCCGACGCATCCAGTTCCACGCCGGTCTCTTTCACAGCCAGCTGTTCTCCGTTGGGGATGCGCCCGGTAGCGACCAGCAGTGCGTCGGCGACCACAGACTCGCCGTCGGCGAAATCGATGACTATCTCGTCGCCGTCGTTGCGGACCTGCGATGGAGTCTCACCACATCGCAACGTGAAACGCTGGCCGAACACGTCGGTGAACCGCTCGGCGATCTCCTGATCATGGGCTCGCAGCAAGAGCTTGCTGCGGTTGATGATCGTGACCTCGGACCCTGCGGCTTGGAAGACATGGCCCATCTCGACAGCGATGAACCCGCCACCCAGGATCGCAAGCCTTCGGGGCGGCGCAGGAATCCGCATGATCGTGGCCGACGTGTGGAATGGCACTTCGTTCAGTCCGGGGACGTCGGGGATTCGGGGTCGGGCACCAGCGGCCAACACGATGGTGTCGGCGGTGATGACCTGGTCGCCCACCTGCACCTGCTTGTGGCCCACGAACCGGGCATCTTCGGAGAACACGGTGACGTTGTCGAGTGAGCGGCGGTAGTCCTCGCCCCCGGCCGCTATTGGATCGATCCGGCCGAACACCCGGTCGACGATTTCTGACCAGCGAACACTGTCGACATGGGCGTCCACACCGAGCGGCCCCGCGGTACGAATCGTCTCGACTATCGATGCCGGATAGATGAACATCTTCGAGGGGATACAGCCTCGGTTCAAGCACGTGCCGCCAAAGACGTCTCGCTCGACCACGGCAACCTTCCACCCGTCGAAATCTTCGGTCAAGACCGAATTTCCGGAGCCGGCGCCAATGATGATGAGGTCAAACTGTTCCACCAGGGCAGGGTAGTGCCGCAACCGGCAACGTTTGCATGGGTGTATACGGCGGTCGCGGCGACGTCACTACTGACTCACAATGTTGGAAACTGGCCTCGGGAAGAGCAACCTGTAGTCGTGGAAGCCGCATTTTCGGTGCCGGAATCGGTACTGGACGCCTTCGGGCTCGATGATGCGCACATCGAGTCGTTGACCGGTGGACGCACCAACCGCACGATGCGGGTTCGCGCCGGGCGAGACCTGGTGCTGCAGCAGATGCTCGGTTCGGCCCACGGCGATCTGCTGGGCATCATGGAGAACCTGGTGCGGGTCACATCGCATCTGGATTGGCGGCGAGCTTTCACCGACGAACAACAGGCGTGGTACCCCCATCTGGTTGCGACCAGCGCAGGCAAACCGTTCATCATGACCGCCGAGGGAGACATCTGGCGAGCGTTCATGTATCGCCAGGGCCAGATCCTGCGATCGTCACAGCCGTTGGCGACATTGGCGAGCGCGGGCGCGCTGTACGGCAGGTTCACCGCCGAGACCGCCGACCTCGGGGGACCCCCACTGATCGAGACGGTACCGGGCTTTCACGACGTCGACCGTGTCTACGACGCCCTGCTGGCCGAGGTCGAGACGGCCGACGATCGGCGCGACGAGATCGTGCCGATGCTGGCGGATCTACAACAACTCAAGCATGACTTGGATCAACGATGCTCCCGCGATGGCGTGCGCTGGTCACCGGAACGGGTGGTGCACAACGACACCAAGCTCTCGAACGTACTGTTCGACCGCGATCAGGGACGTGCCCGGGCAGTACTGGACCTGGACCTGGCCATGATGGGTCCGTCGTGGCACGACGTTGGTGATCTCACGCGGAGTGCATGCTGGTATGCCGAAGATTCGCACGCGCCGGTCTTCTCCGTCGAGTTGTTCGATGCGGTTGTCGGCGCTTTCGTCGAGGCGGCGGGCGAAACTCTGAGCGACGTCGAGATCATCGGCTACGCCATTGCCGGCCCTCGGCTGAGCTTCGAGCTCGGCCTTCGCTATCTGCACGATCATCTGCGGGAATGGCCACAGCTCATGGTGCAGGGCCAGAATGGTCATTTGCTGCGTGGTCAGGCAAACATAAAGCTCGCCCAGGAAATGCTCGACGCCTACGATGCGTTACGCCGGATTGTCGACGGTTTCGTCGACACCCGGTGAGCAACAAGCAAAGGACTCACTCATGAAGTGGACTCGCTCCGAAAAGGCCGATCGAAACTTTCGCGATGCGCGCACGGGTGGCTCGACCCGAAGCAGCGGCAGCCGTGGTGGAGCAGCCATGGGCGCCGGGGGCGTGGGTATTCTCGGCCTGATCCTGGCACTGCTCTTCGGCGGAAACATCTTCGGTGGAGCCGGTGGCACCGCGTCGGGCTCGGCGCTCGACTCATTCGGCACCACGGCGACCGAGAGTGCGCCTCCGAGCTCGGTGCAGGACACCGATGCCCAGTGGTTCAACTTTCTGTTGACCGATGTGCAGGACTTCTGGGTCGACCAGTTCCGCGTCAACGAAATTCGCTACGAAGAAGCGACCCTCACGCTGTTCGACACGCCCATTCGAACCGGTTGCGGCACCGCACAAGCTGCCATTGGCCCCCACTATTGTCCGCTCGACAAGGGCATCTATCTCGAGACCGGCTTCTTCGAAGAGATCCTGGCCCGACGCTTCGGGGCAACCGGCGACTTCGCCCAGGCCTACGTGGTAGCCCACGAGTTCGGCCATCATGTCCAGGGCGAGCTCGGAATCTCGGCCTGGACCCGCCAGCAACAGCAGGCCAATCCACGAAACCAGAACCAGCTGTCGGTCCTACTCGAACTGCAAGCCGACTGTCTGGCTGGCGTCTGGGCATTCTCGGCACAAGAGCGTGGGCTGCTCGAACGAGGCGATATCGCCGAAGCCCTGGCTGCGGCCGAAGCGGTGGGCGACGACCGCATCCAACAGTCACAGGGCCAGGCGATCAACCCGCACACATGGACCCACGGGTCAGCCGAAGAGCGCATGTTCTGGTTCGAGCAGGGCTTCGATACCGGCGACACCGAGGCCTGCGACACCTTCCAATAACAGCGCCGTGTCTAAGCGATTCGGCGATGAACTGGTGGCGGCAATCGAAGACGCGCAGCGTTGGGCGATCTACGACCCCGATCCGGTGACACGAGGCGGCATCGACTCCCTCGTCGACGCTGGTGACCCGGCGCTGATTCGCATGTTCGCCGGACGTATCGGTTTCGGTACCGCCGGCCTTCGAGCCCAGGTTGGTCCGGGCCCCAACCATATGAACGCCCTGGTTGTCCGCCAGACCACAGCAGGGGTGGTTTCGTGGCTGCAGGCCGAAGGTATCGACGCCCCTCGCATCGTGGTGGGTTTCGACGCGCGCCATGACTCGCAACGATTCGCTTCTCATGCAGCCGCTGCGATCATTGCCGGGGGAGGAGTGGCACTGCGCAGCGACACCTGGGCACCCACACCCACCTATGCCCATGCACTTCTCGGCGAACAGGCCGATGCCGCGATCGTGGTCACCGCCAGCCATAATCCGCCGGCCGACAACGGCTACAAGCTTTTTCTCGGTGACGGACTGCAACTGGTCAGCCCGGCCGACACCGAGATCGCAGCCACGATCGATGAACTCGCCGCTTCATGGCACCACCATGGCCCCGACATCGACGACGCCTTCGCCGAGATCGACGACGCCGACACGTCGTCCACGCTTGCCTGGATCGAGAGGCACCGCTCAAGTGCGTTGCAAGCCATGTTCACCAAAAATCGCGACGTGACCGTGGCCTATACCGCCATGCACGGTGTGGGCGGCGAGCCGATCATGCAAGCGTTCGCCGCCGCCGGGTTCACCGAACCCGTGGTGGTGGTCGAACAACACCAGCCCGATGGCGACTTTCCAACGGTTCCCTTCCCGAACCCCGAGGAACCCGGCGCATTCGATAGCGTCATCGAGGTGGCGATCGAGCACGGCGTCGATGGTGCCCTGGCCAACGACCCCGATGCCGACCGCTTGGCCATGGCCGTACCGAGCAGGTCCGGAGACGGCTTCGTGGCGCTGAGCGGCAACGAACTCGGGGTGCTGCTGGGTGATCATGTGCTGGGCCACACCACGGGAGACGATCGCATCGTTGCCCGGTCGATCGTGTCGAGCCGCCAGCTCGACGCCATGGCGCAAGCCCAGGGAGTCAGCACCGAAGTGACCCTCACCGGCTTCAAATGGGTCGCTCGCCCGATCGTGACCATGGCGACGCGTCCCTATGTCTTCGGATACGAGGAAGCGATTGGCTACTGCATAGGAGACCGAGTTCGCGACAAGGACGGCATCACGGCCGCCCTGGTGGCAGCCGAAATGCTGGCCACACTCAAGACGGCCGGCGTGTCGGTTTGGCAGCGTCTCGACGCACTGGCGACACAGCACGGGGTCTACGCCAACCACCCGATCAGCGTGCGATTCGACAACGACCCCGGTCGGGTCGACGAACTCATGCAACAGGTGGCGGACGCGCCGCCGGAACGGCTCGGCGGTGCCACCGTGACCCAGTCGGGCCCCATTGGCTTGGGCTCGCTGCCACCATCGTCTGGACTACATCTGCTGACCGACGACGACACGCAGGTGATCGTCCGCCCGAGCGGCACCGAACCGAAGATCAAAGCCTATATCGAGGTCATTCAACCGGTGATAGCCGGTGCTGTCGACGATGCCCGAGCTCAGGCCGGCGAACGACTCGCCAACGTGGTCGACGATGTCCAAGCATTGCTGCGCTAGCTATAGCTAAGCTAGGTGAGACGCTCGACTGCGGCGGCGAACTCGGTGACCGTGTCGGCGATGATGTCGGCGACACGGCGAACGCTGTCGATGCGGCCAGCCACTTCGCCGGTGAGCGGAATGGCAGCTTCCATATCGCCGCCGAAGTACAGGGCTTGAGCATCGCCGAAGTCGCCGAACACATTGTGTTCGGCCGTCACGAGACCCTCGGTTCTGGAGGTTCGAAGCGCTCGCAGTGCGGGTGAGTGGCGGCTGTTCAGGAACAGCGTGTCGGTTTCGGCCGCAGCCACGATGGCGTTCTTCCAATTTTCGTGAACCGGACTCTCGGCGGCGGACACCATGCGGGTACCCATCTGCACGCCTTCGGCTCCGAGAGCGAACGCCGCCGCCATGGTGGCTCCGTCGCAGATACCGCCTGCGGCGATGATCGGCACGTTGACCCGTGATCGGATCAAGGGCAGCAACACCATGGTCGACACCGGTGTGGGGCTCTTGAACCCGCCTCCCTCGCCTCCTTCGACCACGAGACCATCTACCCCGGCGTCGACGGCCTTCAGTGCAGCACTCAGTGTGGGTACCACGTGATAGACGGTGAGTCCGGCTTCTTTGAGCACGCTGGTGTACTTGGTCGGCGAACCCGCCGACGTGGTCACAAATCGCACACCTTGCTCGATCACGAACTCGGCGATCTTGGGGTCACGCACGAACGCTTGAGCAATGTTCACACCAAAGGGACGATCGGACCCTTCCCGCATAGCCCTGATCTCGCCTTTCACCGCATCGAGTTCGCCCGACGACGTTTCGATGATGCCGCAGGCCCCGGCGGCGCTGACTGCCGACGCCAGTTGGCTGCGGGCGATCCAGCCCATAGGCGCCTGCACGATGGGAATCGGCACACCCAGATCTCGGCTGACCCGATTGTCGAATGCCGCTGGCAGGTTGGTCGGGCTCATCCGTCGATGGTGTTCGGGTCGCGCTGCTTCTGGATCTCGTCGCACTCGGGACAGACGGGATACTTCTTTGGATCTCGGCTCGGCACCCACACCTTGCCGCACAGCGCAATCACGGGTTCGCCGGTGACCGCCGACTTCATGAGCGCCTCGCCACCACCGATCACGTAGTGTGCAAAGCGGTCGTGGTCGCCTTCGTCGAGTTTGGCGTCCGGAGGTGCTACTTGAGTATCTGTCGACATGACCACCGAGTCTAGGCGCACGGCTCCTACGGTGAACCGGTGGCCGAGACATCAATGCACACGACACGCGGCGACCTCGTCATCGAGCGACCCCACACGGCCAAGTCTTCGCCCCTGCGGGCTTGGTCGGCGGCCGACGTGCTGGCGATCGACGAGATCACGGCTGCGGCGCCGCTTGGCCAGCCGGGTCGCGTGCTCATCGTGAACGACGAGTTCGGCGCGCTGAGCTGTGCCTTTGCCTCGGTCGACCCCACCATCTGGAGTGACTCGGCCAGCAGCCGGGCCGCCATCGATCACAACCTGGTAGTTAACGGACTGGGGCCGATCACCGCCGACCGGCTCGTTCGCGGCCATGAACAGCCCAACGCAGAGTTCGACACGATCGTGGTACGCCTACCGAAAACATTAGCCCTGCTGCGCTACCAACTAACCGCCATCGCCGCGATCGCCGGGCCAAGCACGAAAGTGATCGGCGCGGCCATGGCGCGCCACATTCACACGTCGACGGTAAAGGCATTCGAAGATCTCATCGGAGCCACAACGACATCGAGGGCGACCCGCAAGGCCCGCCTGATCCACAGCACACCCAAGGGCGCCAGCGGTGATGCTCCCGCGCCCAGGGAGAGCTCTTTCGTGACCGCCGACGGCCTGAATGTGGTCGAGATGCCGGGCACGTTCAGCTCCGGACATGTCGACGTCGGGTCGGCCCTGCTGCTGCAGGTGCTGACAGAGCAGGCCGTGCCGCCCGGTGCCGGCTCCGTGGTGGCTGATCTGGGATGCGGAAACGGCATCCTGTCGGCCGGAATCGCCCGGAGCTGGACACACGCCAACTTCGAACTGCTCGATGTGTCAGACCTGGCGGTGGCCGCCGCTACTCGCACCTGGCAGGCCAATGATCTCGGCGACAGGATGACCGCCCATGCGGTCGACGGCTTCGCAGCGACCCGTACTGCCACCGTCGACGTCGTCATCACCAATCCGCCGTTTCATCAAGGACACGCGGCCGATGGCGAGTTGACCGACCGGTTGCTCGCCGACGCCGCCCGCGTGCTCCGCCCGAATGGCGTGGCGTATGTGGTTGCCCAGCGACATCTCCACCTACACACTCGCCTGCGCCAATGGTTCTCGCAGGCCGATGTGGTATCGGCCCACCCGAGCCATGTTGTCGTGGTGGCCAGAAGGTAGATCAAGCCAAGAGTCGAGAACGCCAAAAAGTAAAGAAGGAGCGCCGCCTGCGGTAGTCGCAGCCAGCGCTCCTTGCTTCGCGTTTGGTCTAGCCGACGATCACGACCTTGGAGCCGAGTGGCATCATGCCGGCGATCTGATTGATGATCGCATTCTCGACCCGGATGCAGCCGTTGGATGCGTACTGACCCATGAGGCCCGGGTTATTCGTGCCGTGCAGCGCAATTTTGGGGATGCTGCCACCGAAGGAGTTCAGATCTTGGGAAAAGATGCCGAGGCTGATCAATCGGGGCCCGTAGGCGCTGCTTGGTCCAGCCATGATCTCTTCGACCCAGCCATTCGCGAGGGGTGTACGAGATGAGCTCTTGCCCATGACCGCCGAGGTGGTAACCAACACGTTGCTTCCTTCGAACACCGTCACGGTGTTGTTGGAGATGTTGATCTGCAGCATGCGGTTCGATGAACCCCAGTTGAACTGGCTGGTCTGCACCCATGCCGTGGTGCCGTTGGGTCGAGCAGGTACGAAGACCTTGGCCCAGGCGTCGCCGGGCTGGCCAGCGACGACTCGATAGACCAGTGCGTTGCCGAAGACCGTTGGATTCACGGCAGGCAAAGCGGTGCCATTGAAGGTCGGCGTGAATACCGGCCCGCCGGGGGTGGTGTGCAGGGTCGGGCGAGCAACCGTTGCCGTCAGCGTGTGGGTGAAGGTTCCGCCCGCAGGAGCATCGGCAGGAATGTTGACCGGAGCTGCGGCGACGTTGGTGGTCCCTGGTTGTGGGTTCGGTGTGTCGTCGGGCAGCTGTGGGTTCGGTGTGGCGCCTTCGGGCAGCTGTGGGTTTGGTGTTTCCTCGTCGGGCAGCTGCGGGTTGGGGATGGCAGTAGCGGTGGGTTCGACTTCTGCGGAGCTGACCGTGGTGGTCGGTGCGGACGGCTCGGTCGAAGACGTCTGGTCGGTTTCCTGGGCCACAGGAGCTTCGACCGCATCGTCGGTCTCTTCGGCGTCTTCTGCCGGTTCGACAGCTTCGGCGTCTTCGTCGGCTGCCGAAGCGTTCGCTTCGACATCGGGAGCCGCTGCTGCCGGCAGGGCAATCGGAGCGGCCGTGGCGGTTGGCTCGGGGAGCGACAGCGGATCGGTCTCGGGGACCGCTGCTGGCGGTGCCGTGTTGGCGAATGTCTGGACGGACTGGGCCGATTCCGTTGACTCACCATTCAAGTTGGTGACCACCAGAACTGCCAGCAAGCTGGCCAGAACAGCGAAGACTACGAAACCGAGGCGGTCTGCCCGCGAAGTACCTATGCGCATAACTCGGACAGCTTAGGTGGCCGGGACACCCGAAGTGCGTCGCGTGGGCGTCAGTCGACGATTTCGGGCCACCCGGGGATCAAAAAAGCGCCGATACACAGTGCAAATGCTGCGATCAGGACGGCGATATCAATTTTTCGAAAATCTGGCCTTTTGGGCTCCGGAGCAGACGTGGAGCCTCTACTGACCATCGCAGTGGCCAGATCGCGTGCTCGGCGATGGCTGCCGATGACGACCGCAGTGGTGATGTCGCCGATGAACGAGAATGCTTCGCGGACAGGCTTTTCGGCCAGGTTGGCTGGTGGAGGCCGACTGGTGACCGACTCGTTCACGATGTCGATCTCGTCGGCCACGAGCGGCAGCGATCGCACGGCAAGCGCCACCACCGATCCGATTTCCTCGACCGGCACGCCGACGCGTCGAAGAGGGCGCAGTAACCGTCGTATGGCGAAGCCGACCGCGGTCAAGCCGGTTGTCCAGCTCAGAATGCCCGCCCACAGGATCATCACGACCCCCACCATGATGAGCCGGCCGTAGTCGAGTAATCCACCAACGCCGATGCCGGCAACGAACGGTTCCTCGCCCGAACCAGCCGCGCCGATAGCGCCTCCAAACAGTGCGAAGCGAACGACGAGCGGGATACGGGGCAGAACCGACGTCGGCAGCTTTGCCAGGATGAACACGCCAACGACAAGCGCGGCCGCAAAGAGCACATGGCTCCACAGCGGGTTGAACACCAGCCCGATGGAGATCACGATGCCGGCGACGACCTTGGTCTCGGGCGCCAACCGGTGAATGGGTGAATCGACCGGAACCGGACGAAAGAACGCTTGTGATCGGCTCATACCCGTACCCCTTCGAGCCTGCCGTTGCTCAGCCTGAGGCGTTGGTCGACGTGGGGCGGGGCCCAGTCGATGTCATGGCTCACGACGATGATCGACGTGCCTGCGAGTCGAACCCGATCGAGCGTGACTGCCAATTCGCTTCGGCCGCTGGCATCGAGACCGGCAAGCGGCTCATCGAGTACCAGCAGCGATACGCCCCGGGCCACCAGACCAGCGAGTAGCACTCGGCGTTGCTCGCCACCGCTGAGTTCGTCGATGCGTCGGTGCAACAGGTGCTCGAGCGCAAACAAGTCGATCGTGGTGCCCAGGTTCTGGGCCCTCATGGTGTGGCGTTCGATATCGGTCGGGGGATCGCTGCCGTCCTCCCGCACGCCGGCGAGCGAGTGCAATTCGGTATGCACCGTGGGGCGAAGAAGCTGCAATCGAACGTGCTGATGGGCAAGCGCCCGCTTGAGGCCCTTGGCTTCGTCGACTTCGCCGCTGGTCTGCTGAGCCAGACCAGCAAGGATGCGAGCCAGCGTGGTTTTGCCGCTGCCGTTGCGGCCTTCGATCATGAGCATCTCGTAGCGGTGGATCGAAAGGTCGACGCCTTTGAGCACTTCGTGAGCCCAGGGCTGCGTCGGATTGTGGGTGAAGTCCACATCGCGCAGCCGCAACAGGCGTGATTCGGTCACCGACGAAGAGATCGTACGAAGCTCGTTGGCCTCGGCGGGCACAACGGTGGACACGGGATTCGCCGAAGGCAACAGTATGCGCCGATCGGTGGGCGCGGCATCGTTGCGGTGAGTCGTGCGGACGACGGTGGTGTTGGTCAATCCGTTGAGACGGTTGGTGATGCGAATCTGTTCTTCGGGGTCGAGCATCGAGGTGACTTCGTCGGCGAGCAGCAACTTGGGTTCTCGCCGCAGCGCCGACGCCAGAGCAAGCCGCTGAAGTTCGCCACCGGAGAGTTCGCTGGTGGGGCGATCGAGGGGCAGATGCAGGCCCACGTCGGCGAGGGTGGCGGTGATGTCAACCGGGGTGTCGAGACCCCAACGCAGATCCTCGTCGACCGTCGTGCCCACCACTTGGGCCTCGGGACGCTGACCCACTCGAGCGGTCCCGCCGAGACTGCCGAGGCCGACATTGCCGGCGCGAAGCACCGCGTCGTGGTTGTCCATGCCCGCCAATGCATCGAGAAGCGTGGACTTTCCGGCCCCGTTCGGCCCTTCGACGACGACATGTTCGCCCGGGTCGATCTCGATGTCGAGCGGCACGGTCACCGTGGTGCCATTGCGTTTGAGCGCCGCGCCCGCGATCTTGACCGGCACGGGATCGGCGTGTTCGCCGGACTGCAGCGACAGGCCAACCGACTCGACCAACGCCTTGTCCAGGCGGCGCAAGATGGCGCCGCCGACTCCGCGCACCGCCAGGGCGTAGATCACGGTGTACACGAACTCGGTGGCGGGTATGAGTAGCAGCCAATTGTCGATGAGGAAATCGCCGATGCCGATCAGGGCATCGGCAACCACGTCGGCCACGTCACGGAAGAACGTGAAGTCATTCAGACCGAACAAGCCCCCCACGAACCCGATCGGCGCATCGACGAGCCACGCGACGCCACCCAGCACGTTCCCGATGCCCTTGGCCTGATTCTCGACGTTCTCGAAGACGAGTTTGCGCAGCTTGCCGTTTATCGCAATTGCTGGGTAGAAGAACAGCACGCTGAATGCCATTGCCGGCCACGCAATCAGCAGCGAGAAGCCCACGGTGCGCAGGCGGCCCCAATCCCGACGAAGAGACACGCCGCCGCACCAGCCGAACACGCCGGCGAGTGCAGCCTGGCTCACTGGGCCCAGTCCGCCGAGAATCAGTGCGATCGACGCGGCAGCGCCGGTGGCGATGACCACGGCGCGTGTTCGGCGGCGCGCCGCGAGTACTGCGACCACGAATGCGGCAAAGACCTGGAACAGGCTTCCCGATGCCAGCACGCGGCCGGCTGCGAGTAGTGCTACGACGAGCGCAGCGGTGATGGCGGCATCAGCGGTCTCGGCTGCGTCGAGAGGTCCGGATTTCTTGTTCATGTCGCGGCGATCTTGTCCAAGCGTTTGCGGATGCGCTTCACACTCACCTTTTCGCGGGCGCCGAGTTGTTGGGCGAAGGCGCTGATTCGGAGTTCTTCGAGCGACCATGCAACCGCTTCGATTTCCTTGGACCAACTCATATGGCGAGCGACCGTGTCGTAGAAGTCTTCGACGCCCAGGATCTCGTGCATCGAGTTGCGGTCGGCGAGGACCCGGGTGGGCAGCTTGTCGAGTCGTTCCCGAATTCCGCGTAGATAGCGCACCATGTCGTGGAACTTGCCGAGTCCAATGGCGTTGAGGTGGCCGGGAAACACCAGGCGGTCGAGGTGGTTGCGAGCATCGGCCACGCAGTCTTGTGGCAGGTTCTCGCCAGCGACGATCGCCATGCGGATGGCTGCGGTCTCATCGATCATCTCGGCGGCGACCGGGGCCCATTCTGCGGCCAGACGCGGCAGGTCACGCCGTGCTTGCTGCTGTAGTTGTGCGAAGTCGTCGCCGGTCCAGGGAACGCCGGCGTCGTCGATGATCGTGCCCAGACAAGCGAGCGTAAGGTCTTCGAACCACTCTTTGCGCTCACCATGGGCAGTCAGCGTCAGTGACAACAGCCGAGCATTGGTCAAAACCTGGTTCATTTCGCGCAGCGGGGCCTTGACGGTCAGCCGGAGCAGTCGACGTGCGCCGCTCCACATGGCAGCAGATTGCGCAGCCGGCGAGGGCAACAGGTCGACACCCACACTGTCGTGGCGGTCGACCAGCGCCGGGTAGGCCGTAGTGGCCCCCTGGCGTGCGCCTACCGACACGGTCTTGGGAATCGAGCCGAACTCCCAGGTGACTGCGCCCGGGTGCGTGACTCCTTCGGATCCGTCGTGAAGCGCCTGGGCGATGTCGGCTTGGAGCTGCCCTCGCAGCACGTCGAGGTCGGCGCCTTCGGCGAGCACCTCGCCATCGTCGTTCACTATTCGGTAGTGCGGCCGCAATGGTTGCGGCAGGGATCGAGGATCGAGTGCATCGAACGCCAGCGGTTCGCCGATGCGCCGTTCGAGAGCTTGGCGTAGGCCCAGGGCGAACTCGGCGGTGTCCGGGTCCGTGCTGCCGGCTGGATCGGGAAGCTCGGCCAGAATGGCATCGACCGTCTCCGGAACCGGTACCAAGCGTTTCCGCAGCGGCTTGGGCAGTGCCCGCACCAGCGCGATGATGGCCTCCCTGCGGTGTCCGGGGACAACACCGAGAAAGGTCATGGCCTCGATACCACTCGCCGCCGTGACGGGAATGTCGACCGCAACCGAGGTGGCGGCGTCTTGGTAGTCGAGTGCCAGCCGTACGCTTCCGTGGCTGATTTCGTCGGGGAACCTGGCCTCGTCGACCGTGGCTTCCTCTGCGGAGATCAGGTCGCTGACCGACATCTCCAACAGATGGGGATCCTCTATTGCGGCCGGACCGAACCATGATGCGAAGTGGGGCCCGCTTGTCACATGAGCCGGTAGGGCCGCGTCGTAGAACGACCAGACTCGATCGTATTCGTCGTCGAAGCTGCGCTGGGTGGCTCGCACGGCCAGGTTTCGTGCTTCGTGTCGCACCGATGCATTTGTGGCTTCGAAGCCGTGACGCTGGTGTTCCCAATCGCCTTGGATGAGTGCGTGATGGATAAACATCTCGCGAGCGGTGACCGGATCGTGACGATCTGCAGGCACCAACCGGTCGGCGATTATCGGCAGGCCGTGAAGGCGGACCGTCTCGGTCGTCATCGCTCGCCCGCTCTGGGGGTCCCATACGGCGTCGGCCACTTCGATCGATGTCAGGTGATCCGCCGGCTCTTCGAGCCATGCCGGGTCGATCGGGGCCACCGTTCGAGCCCACAGGCGGCTGGTCTCGACCAAGGTGGCAGCCATGATCCAGTCGGGTCTGGTTTCGAAGGTGGTCGACCCCGGTTGGATCGCAAACCGCGCGTTGCGGGGCCCGAGGTACTCGTGCGAACGCTCGATGCGCATGCCCACCTGGGACAACATGGCGGTGAGCACGGCCCGATGAATATCGTCGCCCCAGTTCTCGGGGTCGTTCGATCCGGGCCCGAGCGACACATCGAAGTCACTGCTGTAGCTGTTGGGTAGACCCATTTCTTCGGCTGCGGTTCGTAGTTGTTCGATGGTGTCGAACCACTCGCCCATGCGTTGGGCGTGCAAGAAGCGCTCGCGACACCACCTGGAGAACTGGCGCCGGTTCAGGTCCCGACGTTGCTTACCGGCCGCGTGCCACAGGTGCAACAGCGTGAGTATGTCGCTGCGGTCGTCTATGAAGAAGCCATGGGCGTCGTCGGCCGCTTTTTGTTTGTCTCGGGGACGCTCGCGTGGGTCCTGCACCGCCAACGAAGCAGCGATGATGATGGCTTCGAACAGACAGCCCTGTTCGTCGCCGGCCAAGACGATCCGCCCGAGGCGGGGGTCCATCGGAAAACGGGCGAGCGCCTTGCCGGTGGGGGTCAACCATCGGCCGGCGTTACCGGTCTCGGGGAGCGTGGGACTCTCGACTGCTCGTAACTCGTGAAGCAGGCGAACGCCGTCGGCCACGGCGCGCGGATCGGGCGGGTCGATGAACGGAAACTCGAGCGGCGAACCCAGCCGTTGGTTGGCCATGGTCAAGATGACCGAAGCCAGATTGGTGCGTTGGATCTCGGGTTCGGTGAACTCGGGACGGGCGTCGAAGTCGTCTTCCTCGTAGAGCCGGATCGCCACGCCGGGCCCGAGGCGCCCGCAGCGTCCGCTGCGCTGGTTGGCTGATGCCTGGGACACGGGCTCGATCGGCAATCGCTGCACCTTGGTGCGTTGGCTGAATCGCGAGATGCGCGCTTCGCCGACGTCGATGACATATCGCACGCCGGGAACCGTCAAGGACGTTTCGGCCACGTTGGTCGACACGACGATACGTCGACGCTTGGATTCGCCGAAAACCCTCTGTTGTTCTTTCGACGACAACCGTGCGTACAGGGGAAGAACTTCGAGATCGGGTTCATGGCGACGCACGGCCTCGCAGATCTCATTGATCTCGCGCTCGCCACTGCTGAACACCAGGATGTCGCCCGGTCCTTCGCGCATCAGCTCGGAGATGGCGCGCCGCACGGCTGCGGGTGGTTCGAGTTTTTCGCCATCGGCGTCGAGGGGGCGGTAGCGAATGTCGACGGGGAAGTTGCGGCCCGAGACCTCGACGATCGGTGCGTCGTCGAAATGGGCGGCGATCTTGGCGGTGTCGATCGTGGCCGACGTGACGACAACATGCAGGTCGGGTCGCCGGGGGAGCAGCCGGTGCAGATAGCCCAGCAAGAAGTCGATGTTCAAACTGCGCTCGTGGGCCTCGTCGACGATGATGACGTCGTAGGCCAGCAGGTCGGGATCGTGCGCCAGTTCGGCCAACAAGATGCCGTCGGTCATGACCTTGATCGTGGTCTTGTCGTTCGTGCGATTGTCGAAACGCACCGAGTAACCAACCGCACCACCGATCTGCTGGCCCAGTTCGTCGGCGATGCGAGCGCCAACGGATCGGGCAGCGATACGACGCGGCTGGGTGTGACCGATAAGCCCGCGTCGACCGAGCCCGGCATCGGCGCACATCTTGGGCAGCTGCGTGCTCTTGCCCGAGCCGGTCTCGCCGGCGATGACCACGACCTGATTGTCGCGGATCGTCTTCACCAGTTCGTCCCGACGCTGCGATATCGGTAGATCCGGCGGGTACGTGCGCGCCGGAATCGCAGCGACTCGGCGCGCCAGCTGCTTCTCGGCCTTGTCGATCTTGGTGTCGAGTTCGTGGAGAACCTTGGCGCGTTTGTCGGCCTGCTTGATCTTGCGGGCGCCCTTGACCCGACGCCCCAGGCGCTTCTGGTCGATGCGAGACACCGAGTTGAGCCGCTGGTGCAGCGCAGTGAACGCATCCATGGTGATGGTCTGCTCGCCCTTGCTCACCGCAACAGGATAGAGAGTCAGCCTGTCAACGACGCTTGGGGATGATGGCGGTGACGGTCGACTCGATGCGATCGGCGTAGCTCTCCTTGTACGACATGTGCATGCCCATGTCGTAGGTGGTCACCCCTTCGCTTGCGAGCTCGGCAATGGTGTGGAATTGCAGGAGTTTGCCGATGGACAGCTCGGGATAGTTCTGGTTGAAGCTGTGTTGGAAGCCCCGGTAACGGTCGCCGAGTCGAGCACCGATGACGTAGCCGATGTCCAAGCCGTCGAGTCGGGCGAACTGCACCCGGAGCGCACCAACAGCGGCGAAACGTTCCGCCATGGCCCGCGTGAAATTGCCGAGGTCGGTGTCGACCAATCCGGAGCCGACGTCGGTCTTCCAGCTCGTCTTCTCGATCGCCAACAAACGCTGGAACACCGCTGGTACCTGAATTGATGTCGGCGAGTGTCGCTCGATGGTGATGCCAGCGCCATCGCCCCGGTTGGCTGCGGCTCGCAGCGATCGTCGGAACCTGGCCGAGCGACGGTCGATCCACGGACCGAAGCCTTCGCCCAGATCGGCGATGCAGCGATCGGCGGTGTCGGTGAACCCCGCCGGGCCGAGTTGTTGAACTTGGTCGAAGAGTGGGCTTGCTGGATCGAGTCCCGAGACGGTGAGCGCATAGAAGTCCAAGCTCACAAGAAGATCAGCCACATCGAGAACCAGCTCGGTGGGGTCGATCCCGACGAACGGCGTGGCGAATCCCCAAACTGCGTCGAAGCTCGACAGCACCGGCCCGTTGGGGGTCTCGTGTTCGATCAGCGCGATGTGGCCGCTGGCGCCGGTGAACACCCGCTGGGCCGCCTGGGGCGAAAAAGCCTGTGCGACCGGAACCAGCCAATGCGATGTCGAACAGATCGGATCGATTCCCTGGGATCGTGCGGCAAGCGCGACCGTTTTATCGAAGATGGTTTCGATGTCTGAGAACGAGCAGGCTTCCATGAAATAACTCGCAGAATTCCGTCTTACTCGACGCCAGACCGAGTGGCGCAAGGCGATAGCGTCGGCTCAGGAGGAGTTGCAGATGGATCCGAAATACAGCGAAGAAGCCGAAGCCTATCGAGAGAAGATGGTGGCCTTTCTCGGTGAGCACCTTCCCGCTGATTGGCAAGGCATGGGCGCACTGACGCCCGACCAGCTCGAAACCTTCACCGCCGAATGGCGATCGATTCTCTCCGCCAATAGTTTGCTCGCGCCGTCGTGGCCCGCCGAGTACGGCGGTGGTGGCTTGAGTGCCCTCGAAAAGGTCATCATGGCCGAGGAGTTCCTGAAGGCAGGTGTCCCTACCGGCAGCGGCAACGACGTCTTCAGTATTCAGATGGTCGGCAACACCATCTTGAACTGGGGTACCGACGAACTCAAAGCCGAGTTCCTACCCAAGATCATTTCCGGCGAATATGTCTTCTGTCAGGGCTACAGCGAGCCCGACGCCGGCAGCGACCTGGCCAACCTGGGCTGCAAGGCTGTGCTCGACGGCGACGAATGGGTGATCAACGGCCAAAAGATCTGGACCTCGGCGGGAATGAGCGCCAACTGGATCTTCGTGCTCACTCGCACCGATCCCGACGCCAGCAAGCACAAGGGGATCAGCTTCATGTTGTGCCCCATGGATCAAGACGGCGTCGAGGTTCGCCCGATCGCCATGATGAGCGGCGAGAGCGAATTCAACGAGACCTTTTTCACCGATGCCCGCACCGCCAAGGAAAACGTGGTCGGCCAGATCAATGGCGGCTGGGCTGTTGCCATGACGTTGCTCGGGTACGAGCGAGGCGAGTCTGCTGCGACCACCCCAATTGCCTACCGCAGCGAACTCGACCGACTGCTCGAGTTGGCAAAGGAGCGCGGCGTAAACGACGACCCGTTGATCCGCCAGCGTCTGGCATGGGCGTACAGCAAGGTCGAGATCATGCGCTTCATGGGGCTCGGCACCTTGACCCGATTCATCGCCGGCGCCCAGCCTGGTCCCAGTGAATCGCTGTTCAAGCTGTACTGGTCCGAGTATCACAAGCAGGTCACCGAGCTGGCAATCGACATCCTGGGCGCCGACGCCATGTGGGTCGAGGGTGCGCCGCCGATGACGTCGTTCAACACCGACCTTCCGGGCGCTCCGAACAGCTCGGCGTCATGGATTGGCAGCTTCTACAACGCACGTGCCGGCACGATCTATGCCGGTACCTCGCAGGTCCAGCGCAATATCGTTGGCGAGATGGTCCTGGGTCTTCCCAAAGAACCGCGGCCGGCAAAAGCCTAGGTTTCGGTCGTGGCCAAGCACGCCCTTGCCGACACCTACCGAGCTGAGCGAGAAGAGCTGCTCGCCCTGGCAAGCACACTCGGCGAAGATCAGGCCGGTGTGAAAACGAGCGCGTGTCCGGCGTGGTCGATCAAGGACGTCTATGCGCACCTGGCAGGTATTTCATCAGACATCTTGGTCGGCAATACCGAAGGCGCCGCAACCGAAGCATGGGCCGATGGCCATGTCGCAGAACGCCTTGAGCATTCGCTCGCGCAGGTCCTCGACGAATGGGGAACCGCTGGGTCCGGTGTGTCCGAGATCATGGATGAAGCTGGCGAGTTGTTTCCATTTCAGCTGTTTGTCGATCAGTGGACACATGGCTGGGACATTCGGGCCGCTATCGGCGACGTCGCAGCTGCCACCCCTGACATGAGTACCTACGAGTATTTCCTCGATGAATTCTTCGCCAACATGCAACGCCGTATTCCCGGTGACCTGCCGGGACTAGAGCTGAGCCTGGCAGGTCGCAACTTTGTCATGGGCAATGAGCCGGCCATTGGCACCCTCGACATGAGCTTGTTCGAGTACGCCCGCATCTCGATGGGTCGCCGTTCCCGGGCCCAGCTCGACGAATTGCCGTGGCCGCAGGCGGTTTCGGATCCAGCTCCCTATATCGACGTACTGGTCGTCTGGTCGGTGAATTCGGCCGATGTCGTCGATCCAGTGCCGAGTTAGCCAGCAACATGCACTGGTTACGGTGCATGCAACCACTCTCACCCGCGCATTGGTGGCCGCCGACACCATGTTGCTGTTTGCTTACGGTTTCGGAAAAGCTCCCCGTCTTTATGTCAGTCTTCGGTCAGGCGGTTGATACTTCTCCCCGGTACATGCCCCCCATGTACCCCGATTCGGGTAGGTCCAATGACTAAAAAGCAGCGAATTCTCCAGGTGACGGCCATTGCAGTCTTCATGGCACTTCTTGCCGTGGCCTGCGGTGGTGGAAGCGACGACACCGCCGGGCTAGGCGACACATCCCAACCGGGACTCTCCTTCGACGGTGAGGATGCCGGCGTCGACCCCGCGCCGATTGCCACCACGGCACCGATCCCGCTCGTCACCGACGACGCCGCTGACGATGCGATCGAGACCACCGACGATGAATCGTCGATTGAGCCGGTCTCTGCGGAGAACGAGTGGCTGACCACCGTTCTGCACGTCAACGACGATGTGGTGCTGATTCCGACGTTCGATGCCCCCAATGGCAACCAGACCACCATCTACGACATCAACCCGATCGAAAACATTGAACTCGAATACCCGCTCTTGGCCGAGACCGTGTTCGGCAATCGCTTGGCGTTGGTCGTCGACGAATACGACAGCACCGGCAACTGGGCGAAGGTGTTCCTGCCGGTGCGTCCCAACAACACGACCGCCTGGGTCCAGACCGCATTCTTCACGGAGAAAACGCACGACTATCACATCACGATCGACCTGTCCGATAACAAGGTCGCCGTCTACAAGGGCGAGGTCGAGCTGTTGAACCAGCTTGCCGTAAGTGGTCGCGACGGCCGCGAAACGCCAGTTGTTCGCTCCTACATCGACGAGATGATTCCCGGCGCGGATCTGAGCCCGGCGTACGGCGACTGGGTGTTGAGCATCGCCGCATTCAGCGAAGCACTTGGCACGTTTGGCGGAGGCATGCCGAAACTGGCACTGCACGGCACGAATCAGCCTGAGTTGATGGGCCAATACGTGTCTTCTGGCTGTGTCCGTATCCCGAACGAGGTCGTGAGTTTCATCGCCGACACCGTGCCAGTGGGCACCATCGTCGACATCATCCAGTAGCCAGCTGCGGCCAACTGATCCTTCTGCCGGTCGGCGCAGGTGCTGTTGCACCTGCGCCGATCGCCTTTTTGCGGCCTGTGCTCAAAACGTAAATGCGGCACTGCTGATTGCAGTGCCGCATTCGAATGAGTGGAGCTAGGGAGAATTGAACTCCCGACCTCTTGTATGCCATACAAGCGCTCTACCAACTGAGCTATAGCCCCTCATTGGAACGGCAAAGCGTAGCGCTGCTGGGCGCGGGAGCAACCCGAATTATCAGAGTAACAAGAAGCTCAGTAGCAAAACCACACCGAAGCACAGCAGGGTTCGGCCGCCCAGGAAGCTGTGAAGTCGATGTTGGCTGCAGTGGCTCGGGCCACCTTAACCATGTCGAGCACTGCGGGAAGCAGGGTGAGCGACGAGGTCACCACGATCGACGCAATCAGTGCGGCACCGATGCCGAGTCCGGTGGTGAACGACAGGCCGATCAGCAAGAGGCCGAGTAGCGAGACCACCACCGCTGCACCGGCGAAATTGACCGATTGGCTGGCGGTGTCGAGGGGCCACGATGGTGGCGCCTTCGGAGTGAATATATGTGAACTCCGAGCCGACGGTGTTGTCTGCTACTGGGCAATCTCGTCGGACGGCGGTTCTTCGTTCAGACCACCGGCGAAAGCCAACGCCTGCGCCAGGCCGGCAGCACGGTTGTAGAGGACTTCGAAATAGAGCTCTGGCGCGGAATTCTTGCCGGGGATAGGCGCCTTGCCCAGCGAACGAATCACCGCAGTGGGATCGGTTGATTTCAACGTGTAGTCGTCTCGCACGGGTAGTGCGGTGGCATCGCCCCAGTACTTGACCGGATCGAGACGGGGCTTCTTGCGGCTCTTCTTGCGTTTGCGGTTGTTCGTGCCGTTCTGGTTGCCACCGCCGTGGTTGCCCCCACCCTGGTTGCCCCCACCCTGGTTGCCGCGGTTGTTGTTTCCTCGACTCATGTTTGGGCTCCTGTCAATTCGGCCTCGGTTTCGTCGTCCGTTTCGTCGGCGTCGAGTTCATCGGGCGACTCCTCGTAATCGAGCAACAGGTCAGGATCCAGGCCGAGTGCGACTTGGAGCTGCGCACTGTCGAGATCGCCCACCGAACTGGACTTGGGCAACACAATGTTGGCAATTTCGCGTTTGCCGGCAACAACTTCTTCGACTCGCTCGTCGATGGTGCCAGGGCAGATGAGACGGTGGGCGATGACCGTTTTGGTCTGGCCGATTCGCCATACCCGGTCACGTGCTTGGTCTTCGACTGCGGGGTTCCACCACCGGTCGAAGAGCACGACATGGCTGGCTGCGGTCAGGTTCAGACCGGTGCCACCTGCTTTGAGAGACAACACCAAGATCCCAGGTCCCTCACGAGACTGGAATTCTTCGACCATGCGGTCGCGTGCGCCTCGGGACAAGCCGCCGTGATAGCAGTTCACTTCGGTCCCGGTGCGCTCGGTCAGATACCCGGCCAGGCGTTCGCCCCACGATGCGAAGTGGGTGAACACGAGCATGCGTTCGTCGGCTGCAAACACGGTTTCGATGATCTCGTTGAGTCGAGCCAGCTTGCCTGATCGGCCGTGTATCTCCATATTTTCGTCGTCGCTGTTGTAGTTCAGCGGGTGGTTGCAGATCTGCTTGAGCGCAGTGATAGCGGCGAGTACCGCTCCCTTGCGGCTCGGTGAACCCACGTCGGCGGCGGCGGTTTCGGCGCTGAGGTTGTTGATGACCGCCTGGTACAGACCGATCTGTTCGGGCGTCATGGCGCAGTGATCGAGCTCGTCGATGCGGTCTGGTAGCTCGGCTGCGATCTCCGGTTCGGACTTGGTGCGGCGATACACCAGAATGCCGTTCAGGGCCTGCAGCGCGCCTTCGTTTGCCTCTTTGGTCTTCTTAGCCGGACTGAGCTGGGCGATGAATTGTGTGCGTGGCCCGAGCAACCCCGGGTTTGCCCAGTCGAGGATCGACCACAGGTCACCAAGGCCGTTCTCGATGGGCGTGCCGGTCAGTGCCAAGCGGGTGTGGGCGTCGATGCGGCGCAGCTGTCGGCTGGTCTCGGCCGCCGGGTTCTTGATGGCTTGAGCTTCGTCGATGACCGCCTTGCCGAAACGCACCTGTTCGAGCAGGTCCATGTCGCGGACCGCGGTGCCGTAGGTGGTGATCACGATGTCGGTGTCTTCGGTGGCCTGCAGGAAGTCCTTGCCCTTGCGGCGATTCTGACCGTGGTGCACCAGTACTTTCAGCTCTGGCATGAACTTCTTGGTCTCTGTAGCCCAGTTGCCGACCACGGCCGGGGGAGCAATGACGAGGCCCGGGCCATGCACCCGCGATGGTCCCAGTGATGCGAGTGTTGTTGGGGTCTTTCCGAGCCCCATGTCGAGGGCCAGGACACCACCCAGACCGGCCTCGACCAGGAAGATCAGCCACGCATAGGCATCTGCTTGGTAGGAACGAAGCTCGCCCTCGAATCCTTCGGGCGATGCATCGGGTTCTTCGGGCAGAGTGTTCAGGCTTCGCAACAGGTCAGCCGCCCAGCCCTGGCCGGCGATGGACATCTGGCCGCCGAACGGGTTGCCCTCGAGCCCAAGAGCATGGCGCAACATCTCGGCGCCGCTCATCTTGGTCTTGTCGGCCCGATCCGCGAGGGCTTCGGCCGCAGCTGCCAGATCAACCTTGTCGAGCTCGATCCATTCACCCTGGGACTTGACCATGGGGCGAGCTTCCGACGCCAGCTGCGCAATCTCGGCGGCGGTGAGTTCCACGTCGCCGAACACGGCGGACCATCGAACATCGGCGAGCTGCTGCGCACCAACGACGGTCTCGGTCGACTCGGTGGTCAGACGCAGTGTGGGGGCGGTCTTCTTCTTGGACAGTGCCGGAACCGCCACGTCGAAGCCGGCAGTGACCAGCGAGTCACCCATGTCGGACATGAGTTGCCAGGCTTCGTCCTGACTCAGGATGACCTCTCCACGACGGCGCCCGCCCGGACGCAACAGTGCAGGAAAGAGCCGTTCGAGCCGCTGGATCTGGCGGTTGATCGTCTTTGACTTGGTTTGGCTGGCCGTGGCCATGGCCACCTCGACCGGCTCGAGGCCACTGCGTCCCCCGGGCGCCAGCACTTCGGCGAGCCAGGCGTCGTCTTCGTCGGGCGGGTTCAGTTTGACGAGCAGCCGCATGTTGGCGGTGCCGGTCACCGACTGTGCCCAGCGCCCCATACGCTGCACGATGTCGTTGCCGATTCCGGGCGGCGCCTGAAAGGCGGAGCCGTCGAGACGAGACAGAATGGTCTCGCCGACATCGTTCTTGGTGCTGGGTCGTTCGGGTGGGGCGGGAACCTCGATTTGCAGCGCAGCGATGCGGGTGATGGCGTCGGTCAGGTCGGCGACCACGGCACCGGCGAACTCCTTGCGGTCCTTGCGGTCCGACACCGCCATGGCTGCACCCGGCGCTGCGTCGGCCAGGGCATCGAGTCGTTCGCGGTCCATGACCGAGGCCGCCCAGCGCACGTGATAGGTGCCCAGCGAACCCTTGCCCCGGCGGCCGCCACGGAATTGTTCGAGCTGCGGGACCATGCGTCCTTGGGCGACCAGCTCGACCGCAAAGGCGGCGGCGAGGCCGAACCAGCGAGCACTCGTGCCCAGCGTGTCGTCGTCGAGTGAGACATTGCCGAAGCCGAGAATCCAGCCGAGAGCCATGGTCAGTGGTGACGCCAAGGACACGGCCTCGGCTCGACCAACGATGTCCACTGGGTCGTTCTCGAGCCAGGTGATTGCGCTGCCGTCGTGGTCGGCGAGCATGGCATTGAGTGTTTCCAGGTCGGCTGGCTCGGCTTCGTGGCCACCGCCCCACGCAATGATCTGACCTTCACTCCACGACAGCTGCAGTTGCGCCTTACCAACCACGACTGCATCGGGATCAGGACCACTGACCACGACCGGACCTGCGAGATCGCTGAGCAACGCGTCGATGCGGTCACATTCGTCTTCGAGGTCGTTCAGCACCGAAGCCCGCTCGGGGCCTTTGACACTTTGTCGAGCTTGCTCGAGGGCGATGTCGGCCCTTTCGAGCAGTCGCCACAGGCTGTCGATCCAAAGCCGGTGATTGTCTTCGAGGAAATCAGCCATCTCGTCGGAACAACGCCCGTCGAGATAGTCGAGCACGATCTGGTCGAGTTCAGCTCGATCGATCGTTGCGGTAGAAGTCATGTAGTTGTTGCTCTCCTTGGCAGGGACCAAGCCTTGGCTCGGCCATGCGCAAGCCGGGAGCACGCAGGTGCAGCCGGTCTGGTGGGTCCGACGAACAGGGTTCGGAGCGGGGAATCACATCGTGAACAGAACAAATGATCTGCCCACTGTCGTCTGCCCCAACTCGCAGTGCCTATCCGCTGCTAGCACTCTAGGCCGGCAACGGACGACTACAAACTCTCGTGAACCAAGCGGCTGTTCAGCCAGCTTTCAGGTCGCTGATGACGCCGCTCCACAGCTCGGGGTTTCCGGCGTAGGGGGCGTAGAAGCTGATGCGATCTACCAGGTTGCCGTAACGGCCGAGCAGGCTTTCTGCGATGCCCTGGGGTTCGGCAACCACCGCAAATGCGTCGAGCATCTCGGTGTCGATGACGTCGGCCATGGCATCCCATTCGCCCGCCTTGGACATGCGATTCAACTCGATCTGCGCGTCACCCCATCCGTGATGATCGAGCACGGCCTTGTAGGCAGGCGTCGAGCCATAGAACGCAATCTGCTTGCGAGTGGCGAAGCTGGCTGCGGTCATTTCTTCTTCGGTCTCACCGGTCACGATGAACGCCGGCAGCGAGATCTCGACTTCGCTGGTGTCGCGACCGGCTTTGGTTACCCCGGCATGCAGGGCAGGAATGCTGACATCTTCGAGGTAGGCCGCAGTGGTGAAGCCATGGCTTATCCAGCCGTCGCACACTTCGCCCGCCACGCCCGTCATATAGGGCCCTACGGCGGCCAGGAACACCTTGGGCTTGGCGGTCTCGAGCGGTTCGGGGCTGAACATGGGTGTCATGAGCGTGTGTTTGTAGAAGTCGCCGTCGAATGACAATCGACTGCTGAAGTCAGCGGCCTGCCAGTAGTCCCAGATCGCATGCAGGGCTTGCACGTACTCGCGCATGCGCGACCCGGGATTGCCCCACTCCATGGAGAACCGCTTCTCGATGTGGGGCTTGATCTGCGACCCCAGGCCGAGAATGAATCGGCCCTTGCTGAACGCTTGCAGGTCCCAAGCGGTGTTGGCCACGGTCATGGGGCTGCGGGCAAACGCCACGGCGATCGAAGTGCCCAGTTCGAGCTTGTCGGTGTGTTCGGCTGCAACGGCCAGCGGCAGGAATGGATCGTGCGAGGTCTCGGCCGTGAACGCGCCGGAATAGCCGGCCTGCTCGGCCTCTCGGGCGCTGTCGGCAGCTTTGTCGAGCACAAAGTTGATACCACCATCGATCTTCATCTGGTTGTTCCTTGGTTCCTTGGGGTTATCGGTCCGCGGGGTTTGGACCGCAAAAGTGAGGGTTCGGATCGGTGGGACTCAATCGCCGTCGATCTTGCGTAGATATTGCTGCAGTTCTTCTTCGAGTTCATCACCGGACGGCAAAATTTCGTCGTCGAGTTTCTTGAGTTCGTCGTGTCGTTGCTCGAGACGGGTGACGACTTCATGGAGCCCCGGTGATTCGTCGAGCATGGTGCCAACTGCTGCTTCGGCTTCGGGCACCTGCGCGGCCATGGCGGCATCGTCGAACGACAGGCTGGCCAATTCTTCGAAGTTGCTCAGCATGGCGATCGCAGCTTGTGGCCAATCGTGGGCCGCCAGGTAATAGGGCACCTGGGCATACAGGCCATGACTCGGCACGCCGAACCGTTCGAGTTCCTCGGTGATCGAAACCTGGACACCGACCGGAACATTGATGAGCCCGGTGGTGTGCTCGCGGCCTACGAGCATCTCTGCTTCGGACGCGGTCGACGAAATACGCACGGGTCGCGTATGTGGCATCGGGGCCGGATAGGCACCCATCGAGAAGGTGGTGGTGACGCCGATAGCGCTGACGATGTTGGCGACCGCCTTACCGAACTGGCGCCATGCGAAATCGGGTTCGGGGCCATGCAGCAGCAGGAACGGTTGATCGTTCTGATCGGAGCCGATGGCCAGTTCGAGTTCGGGCCATTCGACGCTCTGGGTGACACCGTCGACCACGGTCAGGATCGGGCGTCGGGCTCGCTGGTCGAGAAGCTGGTCGGTGTCGAACTGGGCAACGGTCGTGAGGTCGCCTTGTTGCACGATCGTGCTGCGGACCAGGGCGAGCGTGTCACAGGCTTCGAGCCAGCCGTCCATCACGATCAGCAACGGCATCGGCCCCTCGACGCTGGGACCCACCTGGTGGTAGAGATCGTCGAAGCGCATCAGGCGACCTCTCCCGCCCCGTCGAGAGCGTGGTGGGCCAGTGCACCGACGGGCGCAACAGATGCCGGATTGATTCCCCTGGTTGTCATGTCGCCCCCAACTCGGTCACCATCTCTGTCCCATTCGAGTCCATCGTGGCCAGCCGGTCGCTGTCGGTTCGACACGGTACCCTGTAGCTCGCAATGCACTGGAATCGCGAACTGTACCGCTGGAGCTACACGCATGATCGATGTCACCGACGCCACATTCGAAGCCGATGTAATCGAGGCCTCGCACGACCATGTTGTGGTCGTCGATCTGTGGGCGGAATGGTGCGGCCCGTGTAAGAGCCTGGGTCCGATTCTCGAGTCGGTGATCGCCGAGACCGACGGCAAGGTCGTATTGGCCAAAGTCGATGTCGACGCCAATCCTGCCACCTCTCAGGCCTTCCAGGTCCAGTCGATTCCTGCGGTGTACGCGCTCAAAGATGGCAAGGTCCTCGATGGCTTCACAGGTGCACAGGGCGAGCCTGCCGTGCGTGAATTCATCGAGCGCTTGTTGCCATCTGACGTCGAGCTCGAGATCGAACAGCTCTTGGCTGCAGGCGACGAGCAGTCGTTGCTGCAAGTGCTCGAACGAGTACCCGATCACCATGTCGCCGTCCCGGCGGTGGCCGAGATCCTGATCGCCCGAGGCGAGAACGAGATGGCACTGGAGTTGCTGCAACGGGTCCCCGAGACCGCCGAGGTACGCCAGATCGCAGCCAGCGCCCGAATCGGAGGCGAAGCACCCGCCGCCGCCGACGAACTCGACGCCAAGCTGACCGCACTGCTCGATCGAGTCAAGACCGACGAAGATGCTCGCCAGGAATTCGTGGACCTGCTCGAGGTCATGGGTCCTGCGGACCCTCGTACGGCCGATTACCGCAAGCAGCTGTCAATGAGGCTGTTCTGAGCTAGCGTCGATCCATGCGAGTGGAGAAGCGCAACGGCTATCGAGTCGTCGTTGGTGGCCCGGTGCCACCGCAGGCCGAAGCAATAACGCTGGGCAAGACCATCTTGGTTCGCAAACGATCGTCGCAACATCAGGGTCTGCTGGCGCACGAGTTGGTGCATGTGCGCCAGTTCGGCGAGCTGGGGCCGATTCGATTTCTGGCTCGTTATGTCGGTTCCTACCTGCGGCTCCGGCTCGGCGGTTATGGACACATGGCGGCATACCGGCGCATTCCGCTCGAGGTCGAGGCTTCGTGGGTGTCTCGTGTACATCCTGTGGGTGACCTCGAGCCGGGCAGCGAGCAATCCGACGTGGTCGTGCCAGCATCATCGATCAGCAACGCGGCGGCGTTGCGTGACCGACTGAACCGCCAACGCACCCGGTTGGCCGCGAGTGCCCGGCCGGTGGCTTTCGGCGGTGGTCCGAACCGGCCGAGGCCACCAACGGACCTCAAGGCCGTTCAGGCGGCGATGGCTCGCCGAGACGTCAACGACTCCACGTCTCGCTAGCCGACTCGAATCTCGCACCGTGGCGTTCCCACGGTGTTCTCAGGCGGTTCCCATCGCTGATTCGAAGCTGTTGGGAACGAACTGAGACGCCGCCATGGCAGTTTCGGTCGGTGAGTGTTCCTCCTCGACCACAACATGTCGTCAGCCGTCGCCAGCAGTTGCGTGCGTGGCGCGAACGAACGATCGAACGACTACAGATTGCTCGTTCCGCTCGTTCTGCTCGCTCGACGTCGCCGACGTCAGACGACCCCCGGGCCTCGATGGTGCCCGGTCTGCTCTTCGGTGCCGCGTTTGCGTTGCTCGGGCTCGGTGCCGTTTGGGGCTGGCAGGCATGGTCTGGTCGGGTCAGTGTGCCGATCGACGATCGACTTCCTCTTCTGGTCAGCTCGGTAGAAGCCGACGTCGATGCGCCAGGCGACGCGGCCGAGCCGGTGCCCATTGCCAGGGCCGATGCCCTCGCGACCGCAGTGCCCGAGGACCCGGTCGACCAGGTCCAACTCGACGCCACAGAGCCCCACGACGTCGTCGTACATGTAGCTGGTGCAGTGGTGCGTCCCGGTGTGGTCACGCTCGATCCCGGTGCGCGAGTCGTCGACGCAATCGACAGGGCAGGAGGTCCCGGCGCCCAGGCTGATCTCGACCGCGTGAACCTGGCTGCCGTCGTCATCGATGGTGAGCGAATCCACGTTCCTGCTCACGGCGAAGACGAGCCGCCAACAGTTGTTGCGCCCAGTCGTGCTGGCGCAACGCTCACCACGAACGACATCGACAGCGCTGGCACGCCCGAACTCATGCTCGACATCAATGTGGCGACCGCCGAGTCACTCGAAGCGCTGCCGGGTATCGGACCCTCCATCGCCCAGGCGATCGTGCAGACCCGCACCAATCGTGGGCCATTCCTACTGGTCGAAGAATTGCTCGATGTCCCCGGCATCGGCGAGGCCAAGCTGGCCCAGATCGAGGCCCATGTGCGGGTCGGGCGATGACAACAGAACCGTTGGCATACGCCGCTAGGGCACAGTGACCGATCGCCAGGTGGCGTTGTTGGCAGTGATGGTCTGGTGCGGCGCGCTCGTTCCGATGCTGGTGCCATTCGCGCTGCTCATCGCCCTCGTCGTCATGGCGGCGATTTCCCTGCGACAACGCTGGCCACGCCGATTCTTGCTGGTCATGGTGCTGCTGGCCTCGGCACTGTCGGGCCGAGCGTGGGCGGGTGTCGAACCAGCCGAAGAGCGACGCTTCGAAGGTCCGGTCGTGCTGGCCGCGGATCCGGAACCCACCAGCGGTGGCGTTCGGGTCACGGCATCGATCGATGGCGAGCGTTACGACTTGCGAGCCTGGGGTTCCCCTGCAGGTGGCTTGCGGAACAGGCTCATGGGCGAGCGGGTGACGGTCGAAGCAACGCTGCGCCCGCTGAACGATGCCCCGACATGGCTGTTGGCCCAGGGTCTGTCGGGTCGAGGCACCGTCACCTCGGTCGACGGTTTCGACGTTGGCTCGCCGCACACCCGGCTGGCGAACAGCATTCGGCGCACGATCGAGTCGGGAGCATCGTCGATGAGTCGCGATGAACAGGCCTTGTTCGCCGGTCTGGTCTACGGCGACGACCGAGCCCAGAGCCCACTGACCGCAGACAACTTCGATGCTGCGGGGCTGACGCATCTTCTGGCCGTATCGGGCCAAAATGTCGCTTTCGTGTTGGCGATCACCGGGCCGGTGTTGCGACGATTGGGGCATCGGCAAAGGTTCGTGTTCGTGCTGGCGGTGTTGGTGCTGTTTGCGACGGTGACCCGGTTCGAGCCCTCGGTCGTACGAGCATCGGTGATGACGGCGGTGGCATCGGTCGCAGTGCTGGTGGGGACCGAGGTGTCGAGCGGTCGGGTATTGGCGGTTGCGGTTTCGGCGTTGGTGGTGATCGATCCGTTGATTGTTCACAGCGTTGCGTTCCAGTTGTCGGTGGCGGCGTCGGCGGGCATCTTGTTGTGGTCGGGCCGGGTCGCTCGGGCAGTGCCGGGTCCACGCCCGCTGGTCGAGGCACTGGCGGTCACGGCGTGTGCCCAGCTGGCGGTGGCGCCGTTGTTGGTGTGGCGATTCGATGGTTTGCCGGTGGCGTCGTTGCCGGCGAACCTGCTGGCCGGTCCTGCGGCCGGGCCGGTCATGATGTGGGGCCTGACCGGCGGGTTGATGGCGGGTCTGGTGCCGGAGTGGCTGGCAGCGTGGTTGCACATACCGACTCGGTTGGCGCTGTGGTGGATCGACTCGGTGGCGTCGCAGGTGCCGCTTCTGCCATTGGGGCGATTGGGAGCAGTGCACATCGTGCTGCTGTTCGTTCTGGGGGCCTGGGGGCTGCGTCGAATCGCCCGACTGGGACGAGGTGCGACCGTCGTTGGTCTGTTCGTCGTGTTGATGCACCCGGCGGTTGTGTTGGCGACGATGCCGGCCGAGACTCGCGTGATCGATGCGAGCTCCATGATCTGGCGAGATGACGAGACCACCGTGTTGCAGGTCGGGGGGCGTTCCCAGCCCGAAGACGTACTGTCGACGCTGCGGAAGGCAAACGTGGGGAACATCGACCTGGTGATCTTCGAGCGATCATCGTTTGCGAACGCGTCGCTGGCGAACTGGATCCGCAGCCATCACCGAGTCACCTCGGTGTGGGCGCCAACCGTCACCATGGGCGTGGGCGAAACGGTTCCGGACAACAACACCCGACTCCTCGTCGACGGTGTCGTGTTGACGGTCTCTGTCGACGACGGGGACCGTCTCGAACTCACGGCAAGAATTACTGACTAGAGGCGCTGTATCGTCAGAGCCGTGCAGGTGCATTTGGGTAAACAGACCTTTGATGTGTCGACCCGAACCCTGGTACTGCTGTCGCTTCAGCCGGGAGACTCGTTTGACCCGGCTCAGGTCGCTCCAGCTGCCAGACCACATCTTCTCGAACTCGACGCACTAGAGCTCACGTCTGATGACGTGCTTGCCCGAGCGTTCAAATCGCTGCGTGAGTGGTCTACTCAGATGCAGGCATTCGATGGCTGCACGGTGGTGCGCACGAGTCGCCTCGACGTTGCGGACGCCGCTCTCCAACGAGGCGCCCCGATTGCCCACAACGACGATGGACTTGCAGATCCCGCGTACCTGCGGGTCATCAAGAAGTAGGCGCTTCGCTGATCTTGTCGTGCCCCGCCTCGATCCCGAACCCGGTTGCTTTTTTGTCTGAACGCGTCGGTTGGGCTTGGGCGCAAGGCATTCCGAGCAGTCGCCTAATCGTTTTCGCTTCCGACCTTGCCAACGTCTCGCCGCTTGCCGCTATTGCGACCGTTATGTTCCAAGGTGCGAGCGGGCCAGGGGCGCAGGGTGCTCACGCGATAGCGGTTCGCAATGGCGCTCGGTTGGTGGCTCGCACTGTGGAAGACAACGACGTGCAGGCCACCCGGCGTACGCTCGATACCGTGAGTGAGCTTCTTGAACGACGAGAAACGGAGTGCTCACCCGCTACCGCCGAACGCTTTCCTGAAGTTGTCATCACAGACGGAACACTCCAAGCCCGTTGCCTGCCAGGCAATCAGCGGCACTCCACAACGCAATACAGAGCTACACCGGGGCGTACGGAGCAAACCCTCTCGAGGATGTCCTAGACCCCGACAGCGTGCTCTGCACCACCTCCTAGCCGGGTCACCCCCCAACCACTTCGCTAAGTAACGACCAATCGTAAAATGAGTCCCAGAACCTAGAGGCCGCAGGCACCGGTCGTTTGAAATAGGCCATGATGTTGTATGTCCCAGCCCCGACTCGCCCGTATCGAGCTGGGGCATTGGTCGTTCCGTGAGTTCAGAACAGCCGTTGCGGCGCTACTCCTGTTTGCTGGGTGCTCATCGACACCGGACCCACTTACCGAGCAGTACCCGTTCTCGTTCGAGCGAGCGTCGGGCCTTGCGGTCGGCGAGCCAGCGGAGATTCCGTGTGACCCAAAGAGTGACTTCGCAATCGGTGGGCTCATGACCGTTCGTACCACGACCATTGAGGAGCAGATTGACGACATCGTAGCCAGCCAGGACATCCGCTACGATCTCGTCGAAACAAGCGTGCACCCGAATCGACCGCTTGACCGAGTAGTGCAGTTCCATAGTGCCGGGGTGGTCGTGGCCGAGATCGTCGTTGACGATGTTTCCGTGACTGGCGACGGCACCGATTGGATGAGCACGGCTATCCAGGCGTGCCGCAGATGAGGGCGCTGCTCTGGGTCACCCTCGCTCTTGTGGTCGCTGCTTGCACCGGTCAGAACGCCGTCAGTGAACCCCCTGAGTCGTCAGACGCCCCCGGATTGCTGCCTGACGGCTTCGCTACGGCCTCAAGAGCCGCTACCCAAGACGAAGTGCTCTTCGACTTCCACACCCAGGTGCACGATTAGATCGGTGCCTGTATGCGTGCGGAGGGCTTTACCTACTTCCCTCCCGACATCGAGACGGCTGCACCGGTTAACGCCAGGCCGAGCACCCGAGCCGATGTCGAGTCCAGCGGTTTCGGCATATCCCTCAACCGGCCCCCCGCTGGATCTGCCCCGGTTGTCCAGAACGGCTTCTCCGATGCCGACCTCTACATCATCAACGAGCTAGATCAGAACGGCCGGTCGGCCTACTGGCTGGCTTTGCGAGGTGGCCCGGTCGAAAGCGCCCTGCACCCACTCGACCTCGCCAACGACGGGTGTCAGGGTCAAGCCAAGGCAGCCTTCGACATAGAGTTCACGGTCGGAGATCTGATCACCTTCAACCAAGACCAGCGAGCACCCGACACAACCGACGAATGGATTCGTTGCATGAACGCTGCTGGGTACACCGTCGGCAGCGCGGGTGAGCTGCGTTCAGAGATCTTGGAGCGTCTCGAAGTCCTTGGCCCTGGCGACGTGAACGAACTCGCAGCTCTCGGTGAATACGAACGCACCGCAGCTCTTCACTCATTTGATTGCGAACTGTGAACAGGCTCTTCACACGTTCGAAGGTGTCTATATCGTTCCATATGTCGTGCTTGCTTCCGTGCTGTGTGGCTCCGTGTTCTGCACCCCGCCATAGGGGAAAGATCCTGGCTAAAGGTTGAAGCTTTCTGCAGATTGTTGACGCCACGACGCAACAGCTACGTTCAGCTGAGCCGGTAGCAGCCAGCATTGTCTATGCACACCTAGGCGGGTACGAAGTTCCCCCGGTCGCCGGGGCAGAAGTCACCGATCAAGGCGTCAGCGAGTGCCGGAATGTGAGTGGACTCCGGCAGGTAGGTTTTCACTGAGTCTCCAGCAGCTGCGGAGCAGATGACCCCAGCCTCTAGTTCAACACCCATTGCGTTTATCTGCTGGTAGCCGTCGTATCGCACTAGGACGCTGCGTGTCATCTCGTAAACATCGGAGCAACTCTTCCCCAGCGCAGGAACGAAACGGGCACCGCCACCATCACACCTATCATCCTGCGTTTCTGGTTCGGCCGTGGGATTGGCGGCCACCGGCGTCGGCGTCGGCTCGGCGGCTACCACCGCCGGTGTCTCGTCTCCTGTGGACGAAGTGCATGACGTGATCATGACAAGAGCGGTGAGAATCATCCCGATGAACCTTGTCCTGCTGGTCATTCGGTCTCCTCAAGAAGTTGCTGGTCTAACTCGAGGGCACAGTAATAGACAAACTGTCCAAAGCGAATGCCAGTATTGGTGTCAAATCGCATCAGGCCGGTCACTAGCGGCGCACCTAGTCAGCGTCGAGCGAATTGATCCATACACAGAATGGTCGTTTTGTGTAAACCCTGCTCAACGACGACGCAGTGTCAACGGCGAGGGGCGGCAAGTGGCATGCATCCACTATCAAGCGAGTTCTTGAATCTGTCGAACTCGATGCAGCGTGAGGCTCGTGGCTATCGGCGTTGCGAGCTTGATCGCTTGTACAACGGAGATGGCTCGCGGCTCGACCGGAACCTCGCCACAGTCGCAAGAATCAACGGAGGCGTTCGATGCTGTATCGTGACGGCCTATGAAGATGGATCCCGGTATCGTTCGCTTCTCTTTGGGGGTGCGCGGTACCGGACTGGCAGGAAGAACGGTCGACTTCAATGATGTCTTCAGCGGCGCAGCGTGGAGCCAGTTGCAGCCGCCGATGAATCATCCCGACTTCCGGGCAGCGGTGTCTGACGAGATGACCCTGCTCCTTACGCCACAGCAGTTCGACGTCAAGGTCTCAAATGGCAGCGATGACGACCTAGAGAAAGCCTTTGCAGTCCTAAAGGCCGTATCCGAATATGCGGGCAAAGGCCAGCTGAGTCAGTTTCACAACTCATGGCACTGCCATCTCCTAGCCGGTGATGATGCGGTCGCCGCCTTGCGTAACCGCCTCCGCGACGCACTGCCGGGTCTCTTCAAGCCTACGAATGACCTACCCGTGCAGGTGTCAACATCGTCAAGCCTCAGCGGCAACAGGGCTGAAGAGGTCGAGCTCTACTTGGCGCCAGAGTCCTCCGCTGGCGGCCATGCGAAAATGGTGGTTGTTGACCTCAGCCATGCCTTCAAGTTTCAACCAAGCAAGCTGAAGAACCCGACACAGGCTGCGGCTCGGGAATCCAAATCTGTGTCTCAGCGTTTAGAAGTCATTAGGCAGGCAATCTCCGAAGGCACAACCACCTGATGTCGTACGACGTAGTCGAAAAAGAAGCTTGCGCTTCGGCGCATGAAGCCAGGAAAAATCTGGTCGAGCTCGAAGGATTGGGCTGGGGTGGGCACTTCTACGGAGAGTGCACCGACGAGCTAGCGACGCAACACTGGGACGATAGCGAGTCGTTGGATCAATCACTGATCGAAAGTCTCATTGGGGGAAATTGCTCCAATCTTGGGGGGATTTTTGACATGTTCGTGGGGCCTGTCGATCCGATACGGATGGTCGATTGTCGGTCAGCAGGCGGAACGCTGTGGTCTTCTTGGGACATGCTCCAGGCAGGCCTCTTTGGACAGGGAGAGCTTGACTCTCAGTCACGCTCCGTCATGAGCCTGAGGCGAGCAGTCGGGCAATTCCGGGTGGAGTACCAAGTTCACTATCCGACAGAGGCACACATCCAAAGAGCCGTCGATCTCTCGTCGCACTTTCCGCCGCCGCACATGTTTCCGACCGCTAGGGGTGCGATCAACCTCGAGTGGGGCGGTAAAGGCTTCCGGGCGGTGTTGGCCTTGGCCGAAGATGGTGCAGGGCGCATGACATACGCAACGCACAACGACGAGCACGACGAGCAATTCGCAGCGATGACAGAGGACTCGATCAAGCAGGTGCGGGTGCTCCTTGAGGGCTTATTTGAGCAAGTTTCAGGAATCTGAGTTAGCGCATCGGGCGGTGCCGAGCTTCTTGCTCAGCGACCCACCAAGAGCCTTCGTAAGCGCCGAAGCCTTCGTCCCAAGACCAGAGGACGATGGGCGACTCAGCGTAAGCGTGAGGGTCAGCCGGCAGGAAGCTGCACGTCGGGCGATTAAACCGCCGAAGGAAGGCATGACGCTGGAAGAACTCGCTCAGTTCAGAGAGAGTTGCGACCTCGAGACGAGGTACCCCTGCGTCGCTAGTGTGACCTCTGGTGAAGCTTCCCAAGCCGGAACGCCAGTAGTCGCCGAGTCGGTGTGGGGAAACGAGGACCACGCCTTCCTTGACTTTCGGCAAGTGGTCGGTGACGAAGAATTGTCAATGGCTGCCGCCGTCAAATTGGCGCTCGCCGCCGAAAGCCGAGAGTACTTTCTGTCTTGATTGCTCATTCGAGTTCCGATCATGCATGGGCGTTGCGACGTAAGTACCTGTCCGTCAGCTTCTGGACCGGGGGAGCTAAAGCCTCTCACTTCTACTCATACCGGTCGGGCGCTTGCTCACGGTGCACCATGCCGGGCAGGAGCTGATGGGAAGCGCTGTTCGCAAAGCGTCCGACCGGCAACCATGAAGCTAGCTGACTTTTGCCCGTTCGATTCTCGCTAGGCGCTCGTTCGCTACCCGTAGGCTTTCGGCTTTTGCCTGGATCTGCCGTGTGGCCTCGATGATTGCCTTCTGCTGTGCTGGGGTCATTGTGTCCTCCTAAAGCTGCACCTGTTTTAAGTGCATTGTCTGGCCAAAATGTCGCTTTCGTGTTGGCGATCACCGGGCCGGTGTTGCGACGATTGGGGCATCGGCAAAGGTTCGTGTTCGTGCTGGCGGTGTTGGTGCTGTTTGCGACGGTGACCCGGTTCGAGCCCTCGGTCGTACGAGCATCGGTGATGACGGCGGTGGCATCGGTCGCAGTGCTGGTGGGGACCGAGGTGTCGAGCGGTCGGGTATTGGCGGTTGCGGTTTCGGCGTTGGTGGTGATCGATCCGTTGATTGTTCACAGCGTTGCGTTCCAGTTGTCGGTGGCGGCGTCGGCGGGCATCTTGTTGTGGTCGGGCCGGGTCGCTCGGGCAGTGCCGGGTCCACGCCCGCTGGTCGAGGCACTGGCGGTCACGGCGTGTGCCCAGCTGGCGGTGGCGCCGTTGTTGGTGTGGCGATTCGATGGTTTGCCGGTGGCGTCGTTGCCGGCGAACCTGCTGGCCGGTCCTGCGGCCGGGCCGGTCATGATGTGGGGCCTGACCGGCGGGTTGATGGCGGGTCTGGTGCCGGAGTGGCTGGCAGCGTGGTTGCACATACCGACTCGGTTGGCGCTGTGGTGGATCGACTCGGTGGCGTCGCAGGTGCCGCTTCTGCCATTGGGGCGATTGGGAGCAGTGCACATCGTGCTGCTGTTCGTTCTGGGGGCCTGGGGGCTGCGTCGAATCGCCCGACTGGGACGAGGTGCGACCGTCGTTGGTCTGTTCGTCGTGTTGATGCACCCGGCGGTTGTGTTGGCGACGATGCCGGCCGAGACTCGCGTGATCGATGCGAGCTCCATGATCTGGCGAGATGACGAGACCACCGTGTTGCAGGTCGGGGGGCGTTCCCAGCCCGAAGACGTACTGTCGACGCTGCGGAAGGCAAACGTGGGGAACATCGACCTGGTGATCTTCGAGCGATCATCGTTTGCGAACGCGTCGCTGGCGAACTGGATCCGCAGCCATCACCGAGTCACCTCGGTGTGGGCGCCAACCGTCACCATGGGCGTGGGCGAAACGGTTCCGGACAACAACACCCGACTCCTCGTCGACGGCGTGGTGCTGACCATCGGCGTCGACGACGAACGTCTCGGTGTGAGCGCTGCGATCGGTGATGAGCCGTCAGCTCAGGAATGACTCGATGGCGCGGGCGAGTTCGGGGGCGCGTTCGAACATCATCCAGTGAGATGCACTGCGGAGAACCTGAAGTTCGACGTTCGGTAGCCCGTTCGCTACCGCCTGCGCCTGGGCGAGCGGAAAGTGTGGATCGCTGTCGGCCCACAGGACCAGGGTCTCGGCTTCGATGTCGGGGTAGAGCCCGCTCACTCGAGGCAGCGCCGCCTGGTAGCCGACACACATCCGTCGAAGATGGGTGCGGACCTCGGGCCGCCGAAACGCCCGCCACATGTCGTTGCGCACCTCGGCGGTGAGCGAACCCGTGCTTTCGAGAAACGTGCGCTGCGCTCGTTCGAACACCACCCGGGCGCCGTAGCGGAGCACCAGCCGGTTCAATCCCAGACGACGCATGACCGCAATGTCCCAAGATGTTCGCACGCTGCCGTTGGCCAGGAAGTTCGTGAGCACGAGCCGATGCACGCGTTCGGGTTGTCGAGCGGTCGCAGCAACGACGGCGTGAGCTCCCATGTCGAAGCCGACCGGAACCACCTGTTCCAGTTCGAGGGAATCGATCACCGCCAGGAAGTGGCGGCCGAGGTGAAACGGCGTGGCACCACCCGTGAAGGATTCTGAGTGCCCGAGTCCGGGCCAATCGAACGCCACCAGCCGACGGTCGATGTCGAGTTCACCGATGAGTCGAGACCAGATCTGCAGGTTGTCGGGATACCCGTGGACGAACACCAAGGCTGGATCATCGCTGCGGCCTGCGACATCGGCGACACGAACGGCTCCGAATTCCGTCTCGATCATTCGCGTGTTGAGCAGAGTCATGGCTGTCGACCGGCCAAAGCCTGGTCCGCAGCCAATACCCCGGAGACAGAGCAGAAGCTGATCCACTGGCCCGGGTGGGTCCAGCTTCCTGCGAGGAAGAGGCCAGGGATGTGCTTGATGCAATGGGGGAGTCGCCCCCGCAGCAGCTGGCGGCGAGCCATGATCAGGTTCATGGCGTCGTCTCGTAGCCGAAACTCTCGGCCCCAATCGCCAACCAAGCGGGTGCCGACGACTTCGACATTGGTCACCTCGTCCTGCCACCATGTGGCGTCGATCATCTGGTCGAGCAGGCGTTGCTGCCCGTCGGCACCCAAGGCTCGAGCCCGTTCGTGCGACAGCGGTGCGATGATCCGGCTGGCTCGCCACGACGACTCGCTTGTCGTTGGGGGGCCGGCAATGAAGGCCGTTGCCTGTTTGGGCGAACCCGACACCTCGAAGTTGATCTCACTCGATGGGCTGCCCCGCACCTTGAGATAAGCACTGATGCCCGGAGACTGCAACGGCCCTGCCAGTCGCATGCGCAATCTCCATGGCGGCTCGACATCGACCAGGTCGAGTAGCGCCGCCGCCCCACCGATGTCGCTGATCACGATGTCGGCATCGATTGCCGTGCCATCGTTGGTGACCACACCCTTGACTCCGGCACGGTCGTGGCTGATGGCGGTGACCGGCGTCGATGTGATCACGCGTACACCCGCAGGTTCCAAGCACCCGGCGATCAAGCTGATCACCTGATGAATTCCGCCCGCAGGTCGCGCTGCTCCGTCGCGATGGATCAGAGCCGGCACCAATGCCAACGGGCCCGGTGCACGAGCAGGGTCACCGCCGGCGATGTAAGTCCAGATGCGGATCGCATCGGCGGCCGCCCCGTCGATGCCATGTCGTCGCAGCACCTGGTTCAGCGAGAGCGCGGCCCACATGCCTGCCCGCCACGCACCCGTTGCGAACGGCTCTCTCAGATGATGAGGGCGCACCAGCATGGGCGCCAACTGCTCAAGTGCCTTGGCGGCGCGGTCGGCGAAGCGTCGATAGCTCTGGCCAGACCCTGGCTGTGCTGCTTCGATCGAGCGAATGGTCTGGTCCAGATCTGACTGGATGCGTACGTCGACCCCACCGGGTCGCCGCATGCGGTAGGCCGGATCGAGCTCGACCATGTCGATTGCGTCTATGTCGATACCGACCTGTGCCAACGCCCATGCCAGGCGAACTCGGTCCAGCAGAATGTAGGGCCCGCCGTCGAAGACCGTGTCGCCAATGGTCAACGGCGAGGCCAGCCCGCCGAGCTGTGGCCGGGCCTCTACCAGAGTGACTTGGGCGCCGAGTCGGCGGGATCGCAGCGCAGCCAGCATGCCGCCGACCCCGCCACCAATCACCACGACATGGGTCATCGAGGTTTCGGCGGCCGCAAGCCCAGCACGACTCGGGCGATGCGGCGCAGCCCACGCAGTGGCAGAGGTAGCGGCCGTCGCTCGACGAAGACGTCGTCCATAGGTGGAGCAAAGAGAGCCCCGGAGCCACTGAGATAGGCGAAGACGGGATAGCTCAGATCGGCGAAGAAGCCGGTGACGATGGTGTCATAGGGGTTTCGCCATCCTTGGATCGGTGCGTCATTGCCATGCACCACGATGTGGGATCTCGGGTCACCGAACCACTCGATTGCTCGCCGCAGGGTGGGGCTGTGAACCGATCGAGCAGACCCCGTGTGACGCAATGCGATCAGATCACACGCCAGCGCATCGGTGCTCACATACATGCGGTTGGGATCCACGGTTCGATGGCCCGCCATCAGGCCGAACAGGCCGTCGGGGCAATCGGTCCACGCATCAACGATGGCCAGGTGTGGCGGGGCATCGACGGCTACCGACAACGCGGCAACCGAATGATCGAAGCGCCGCTGCCAGAAGATGCTTTCCGACGCACCCGGCACCAGCCCCTCGAGGTTGGCGGTGCTGCCATGCAGGTGTTCTCGTGGATGGCTGCGAAGTCGAACGAGCGAGATACGAATGTCGGCCTCGACCCACAGTTGGCTTACCGACCCGGGCCCGAGCATGGGTTCGTCGCTGAACGCCATCACGGCTTCGGTGGCGTCCACCACTGGGCAGCCTGGCGAGATGTCGAAGTGCTGGGCGACCTGATGCACGGAACGGTTCGTGAACAGGTCTGAATACAGGTTGGGGCCTTCCAACACCACCACGTCGGCTCCTCGACGCTGCAGATCATCGACGAGTAGCTGGAGCAGCTCGACGTCGACCACCGATGATGGATCATTCACCGAGTAGCCCATCATCCACGAGGTCTTGATGGCGACCCGGCACCCCGTGAAATCATCGGGAGCCTCCGGGTCACCGACCAGATCGAGGGCGGCGCGAGCGGCCTGTGAGCGCGAGTGCGTGGTCGCTTCGAAGACATGGACGTCGGCTGCGCTGCCGAAGGTCGCCGCCGGCTGCTCACGATATGACGGCAACACGAAACGGCTGCCGATCTTGCCGAGCGTGTTGGCGAGCGAAGCCGCGGTTGTGCCGGGCGTCAGCCAATCATGCTGATCGAGCACGTCGGCCACCGCGGCAAAGACCTCGAGATGCTCGCGTTCCTCTCGTCGTATCCGCGAGAACTCGGCCACGTTGGCGCCACCGAGTTCGACCTCGAGATCGACGATGCGGTTCCAACACATCTCCGCAGTTTCTTCCGCGTCGATGTTGTAGATGCAGAAGTCTCGGAACGACTTGTGGCCGAGTTCATCTCGCAGGTCAGGAGAGAGTTTGCCGACCAAACGTGCGGCCTGGGCAAGTCCGTCGACAAGTACCGATCGCAACGGTGCCGAGGAGCGAGGGACATGGTGCTTGAGCGACGACGACCAGCCCGCCAGCCAGCCAGCAGTCTGCTCGATCGTGGTCAGCGCAAAGCTCGACGCCGTGGTGGCTGCGCCCAGCATGGTGCCCCGAATCAATACGGTGTGTGCTTCTTCATCGCGCCACACCTGCGTGAAGGCATGACGCATCACCTCGACCACCTCGAGTGGGGCGATCAAACCATCGAGGCGGCGACCGAGGATGTCGTCTCGATAGGCATACGACACGAGCTGTTCGCGCTCGAGTGCCAACCGGGCCAGGCGTTCATACTCGCCAGCGGGGTCTCCGACATACTGGTTGCGCAGCTGTGCGAGCAGCGCCGCGCACTCGGCCAGAATCGGTCCGGGCTCCGGCGTCGATTCGGTAGACACCTACTCAGCATACGCAACGCCTTTCGCGTCGGTACGACGGGTGGGGTCACCCGGTCGGCCACGAACGGCGTACGATCGACATCGTGAGTGAGCTGCTCGAACGACGCGAAGCCAGGGGAGTGGCCTGATGGCGGTAGTGCAGGTCTTCAGTGGCACCGACACGGTGCTGCTCGACAAGGCTGTTCGTGATGCGGTGAAAGAAGCACTGGGCGACGAGTCAGCAGATTTCGCGTTGGCCGAACTCACAGAGAAGGACTACGAGGTCGACGACGGCTACAGCATCTCGCCGCTCGTCGATGCGGCCCAGACCCCGCCGATGCTGACCGACCGACGCGTGGTCGTCGGGCAGCATCTAGCCCGATTCTCGACCGGTGACACGGTCGAACCGTTGGCGGCGTATCTGTCGAATCCGCTCGAAACCACCCGCCTGATCCTGGTGTGGAGCCGTGGTCCGGCATTGAACAGACGCACCTCCGGGCTGCCCAAGAAACTGAACGAGGTGCTCAAGACACTGGGCGTATCGGTGACCAAAACCGATGTGAATCAGAAGGAGTCTGGCGCCTGGATCGATCAGCAACTCGCCGAGCTGGGCCTGTCGCTCGACAATCAGGCCCGTCGCCTGCTGGGCGAGCATCTCGGCGACGACGTCAACCGGCTGGTGGGTATCACCCGAAGTCTGCTGGCCACCCATGGAGATGGTAGTCGTCTCGGCGTCGACGAGATCGCCCCGTATCTGGGCAGTGCAGGGGATGTGCCGCCTTGGGACCTGACCGATGCCATCGCCAGCGGCGACACTCAGGCATCGCTCAGTACCTGTCGCCGCATGGTGCACGGTGGCGAGCGGCACCCGCTGGCGATCCTGGCCAGCTTGACGAACCACTATGCCCGCATGGCATCACTCGATGGCGCCCGAGTATCGGGCGACCGCGACGCCGCCGCGCTGCTCGGTGTCAAAGGCAGCACCTACCCGGTCAAGAAAGCCATGCAACAGGCCCGTCGTATGGGCCCTGCCAGTGTGAAACGTGCGTGGGGCTTGCTTGCCGACGCCGACCTCGACCTGCGGGGCGGCACCGCTGCTGACCCCGAACAAGTTCTCGAAGTGCTGATCGCCCGCTTGTCCAAGCTCTGAGAGCACCGCGCCAAAACGACAAATGCCCGATCCGCCTGGACCGGGCATTTGTGCTGTGAGATCAGTTGTCAGTTGTTCAGCTGGCGGCTTCGGCCCTCATGGCTTTGACCAGGCGAGACTTCTTGCGAGCAGCAGTGTTCTTGTGGATGATGCCCTTGCGGGCGGCTTTGTCGATGTGCTTGCACGCCAGACGCAAGCTTTCATCGCTCTCGTCGGTACCGGCAGCTTCGAGTGCCTTCTTGGTATACGTGCGCATCTGCGAGCGGACGGTCTTGTTTGCAATTGCGCGCTTCTCGTTCTGACGATTGCGCTTGATTGCTGACTTGATGTTGGCCATTACGTTGCACCTAGTTGCCGTTTCGGACCTGGGGACTCTAACGCCGCAAACGCCCCATTGCTCCCAGTGCCCCACGCTTTTGTGGTTTCTTCGTCACACCAGCCGACATGACAGTTGACATGAGCAGGGAAGACGGGCTGCCGGATTTCGCCAATAGGCTCACAACCTCATGAGTCTGGACAAGATCCGCAATATTGCGATCATTGCGCATATCGACCACGGCAAGTCGACGTTGGCTGATCGCCTGCTCGAAATCTGCGGCACCGTCGAAAAACGCGACATGCGGGCCCAGTATCTCGACACCATGGACATCGAGCGTGAGCGCGGCATCACCATCAAGCTGCAGAGCGTGCGACTCGAGTGGAAAGGCCATGTCATCAACCTGATCGACACCCCCGGCCACGTCGACTTCGGTTACGAGGTCTCGCGGTCACTGGCTGCCTGCGAAGGGGTCATCCTGCTGGTCGACGCCGCCCAGGGCATCGAAGCACAAACGCTGGCCACCGCGTACCTGGCTGTCGAGAACGATCTCGAGATCGTGGGGGTGCTCAACAAGATCGATCTTCCTGCTGCCGAGCCCGAGAAATATGCTGGCGAAATCGAGCAGGTACTCGGTCTGGCAGCCGAAGACCTGTTGCTGTGCAGCGCAAAGACCGGCGAAGGTGTCGAAGAGATTCTCGATGCCATCATCGAGCACATCCCCCCACCTGTTGGTGATCCCGAGGCGCCGTTGCAGGCGCTGATCTTCGATTCACACTTCGACCAGTATCGCGGTGTTGTCAGCTCGCTGCGCGTCGTGAACGGGCGGATCGAAGCGGATCAGTCGGTGCGTTTCATGCAGGCTGGCAGCGTGCACCCCGTCGATGAGATCGGCGTGCGTTCCCCAGATAACAAGCCGGTCAAAGTTCTCGAAGCCGGCGAGGTCGGCTATCTGATCGCCGGCATCAAAGACGTCGGCGAAGCTCGCTCTGGTGAAACGGTGACCGATGCCCGGAAACCGGCCGACGAGGTTCTCGACGGCTACCGCGAGCCGCAACCAATGGTCTTCTGTGGCTTGTACCCGATCGAAGGCGACGACTACTCGACCCTTCGCGAGTCACTCGAGAAGCTGCAGCTGAACGACTCGAGCTTCACCTATGCGCCCGAGACGTCGGGCGCACTCGGCTTCGGGTTCCGCTGCGGTTATCTCGGTCTGCTCCATATGGAGATCGTGCGCGAGCGCCTCGAGCGAGAGTTCGACCTGAGCCTGATCGCCACCGCCCCGTCGGTCGAGTACATCGTCGACAAGATGAACGGCGAAGAGGTCATGATCGACAACCCCAGCGAGATGCCGTCCGCTGCCGAGATCACCGGCATCCGCGAGCCGTTTCTGAAGGCCACCATCATCTCGCCATCGGAGTACACCGGCACGCTGATGGATCTGTGTCAGACCCGACGCGGCGTCATGGAACGCATGGACTACCTCTCCCCGGAACGTATCGAGATGGTGTATCGCATGCCGTTGGCCGAAGTAGTTGTCGACTTCTTCGACCAGATGAAGAGCCGCACCCAGGGGTACGCCAGCCTGGACTACGAACCCGATGGGTACACCAAGGGCGACCTGGTCAAGGTCGACGTGCTCCTTCAAGGCGAGCCGGTCGACGCGTTCAGCTCGATTGTGCATCGTGACAAATCGCAGGAATACGGGCGCCGCATGTGCGAGAAGCTCAAGGAGCTGATCCCGCGCCAGCAGTTCGACGTGCCGATCCAAGCAGCCATCGGCGGCAACATCATCTCGCGCCAGACCGTCAAGGCTTTCCGCAAGGACGTGACCGCCAAGCTCTATGGCGGTGACGTGACCCGAAAGAACAAGCTGCTGCAGAAGCAGAAAGAGGGAAAGAAGCGCATGAAGTCCATCGGACGCGTCGACATCCCTCAGGAGGCCTTCGTCTCCGCATTGAAGCTCGACGACTGACGTGGCTTTGTTTGCCGACTTCGCGGCGCAGACGGGGTGGGCACGCAGCGAGTGGCTGATTTGGGGAGCGTTCCGCGTCGCTCCGCTCAGACGCTCGGGCCTCGCTCTATGTTTGCGTAACACTCCCGCTATTCTCTAGGGACCATGGCAGATGATCGATTGACCGAGCGCAAGGAATCGATCTTGCAAGCTGTCGTCGAGGAATACATGGCCACGGCTCGACCGGTCGGATCTGGACTGGTAACGGAGCAGACCGAACTCAAGGTGTCTTCGGCGACCGTGCGCAAGGAACTCGGCGCACTCGAAGAAGAGGGCTTCCTGCACCAGCCGCACACCAGTGCAGGGCGGGTGCCCACCGACAAGGGTTACCGGTACTTCATCGATGCGCTCATGGGCCCGTCGAGCCTCGATTCGGCCCAGAACGAGCGCATCAGTGACTTCTTCGCCCGCTCGCATGGTGAGCTCGAACGCATCTTGCGAGACACCAGTCGACTCCTCGCAGGCGTGACCGATTACGCCGCCGTGGTGGTGGCGCCCAAGCCCGACGCTGCGAATGTGCGGGCCGTGCAACTCGTTTCGCTCGAGCCTCGCGTGGTGCTGCTGGTCGTGGTGCTTTCCAACGGTGGAATAGAACGGCGTACATTCGAGTTGGACGCCGACATGACCGAACAGCAGGTGGCCTCAGCCCAAGCTCTGCTCGCTCCGGCAATGGTCGACGGCACCGAAGACGCCATTGCTCCGTCGGGCGATAGCGACGTCGACCATTTGCTCGCCGATGCCGTGGGCTCACTCGAGACATCCGACGGCCTCGACGGGCGGGTCCACGTGGGCGGGCGCTCGTCGGTCGCTGCCGGGTTCGATCAGACCGAGAAAGTCGCGCAGGTGCTGCAGCTGTTCGAACGCCAACTGCTCGTCGTCACGCTCATCAGAGATGTGCTCGATCGTGGTCTCAGCGTGGCTATCGGTTCCGAGACCGGCGTGCAGAACCTGAACGAATGCTCGTTGGTTGTCGCTCCCTACCAGGTCGAGGGTTCCGATGCCGGCTCGATCGGCGTGATCGGTCCAACCCACATGAACTATCCCCAAGCACTTGCGGCGGTCGCAGTGATTTCCCATCAACTCGGCGAACACCTGACACGTGGGTAACCATGTCTGATTACTACGAATTGCTCGGCGTCGATCGCTCTGCCTCGCCCGACGAGATCAAAAAGGCCTATCGCACGCTCGCACGCGAGCTGCACCCCGACCGCAATCCCGATGATCCTGCGGCCGAGGCTCGATTCAAAGACGTCGCCAAGGCGTACGAGACGTTGAGCGACGGCGAACGCCGGGCCCACTACGACCGCTTCGGTGAGTCCGGCCCCGGCGGCGGATCCGGCTTTGGTGATGCAGCTGGCTTCGGTGACATCTTCGACGCATTCTTCGGCGGACAGAGCCCGTTTGGCGGAGGCGGCTTCGGCGGCCAACAGGCACCGCAAGGACCCGCTCGGGGCGACGATCTCGAAGTCGTGGTAGACGTGGCGTTCGAAGACGCCGTGCTGGGGTCCGCGCAACCGGTCGAGATCCGCACTCATGTCCCTTGTGAACCGTGCGAGGCCACGGGCGCCGTGGCCGAGTCCACGGTCGAATCCTGCGATACCTGCGGTGGTGTTGGTCAAGTCCGCCAGGTTCGTCGCTCGATCCTGGGCCAGATGGTGTCCACCGGGACCTGCCCGACCTGTGACGGAACCGGCGAGATCATCCAGGCACCGTGCTCATCGTGCACGGGCGCAGGGCGAGTGGTCGAGAATCGCACCTACACCGTCGATATTCCCGCAGGCGTCGACACCGGTGCCACGCTGCGCTTGAGCGGCCGTGGTGCTGCTGGCCATCGCGGCGCGGGCTTTGGTGATCTCTACGTGCGGGTTCGCGTGCTGCCACACGAACGATTCCAGCGCGACGGCAACGATCTGGTGACCGAGCTGGCCGTACCGATGACCGTGGCGGCGCTCGGCGGGGATCTCGAGTTCGAAACACTCGAAGACGCCGAGACCATCACCGTCGAAGCGGGTACCCAGACGGGCAAAACCTTCCGGCTCCGAGGTCACGGCGTGCCCAGCCTGCAAGGCGGGCGGCGTGGCGACATCCGGGCGATAGCAGTGGTGATGACGCCCGAGAAGCTGAGCGAACGCGAAGAAGCGCTGATGCGTGAATTCGCATCGCTACGGGGTGATGAGTTGTCCGAGAGTCGCTCGCTGCTGGGGCGCATTCGATCAGCGCTGAGCTGATCGCCGCCCATGGTTCCCGGGGCACCGATGACGCCGCCTGACCTTCGCCTACAAGCCGGGCCACATGCGTTCGTCGATGACCTCGAAGCGCCGGTCCTGGCCGACGACGATCGCCATCATCTGGCTCGTGCATTGCGCCTGCGAGATGGCGATGCGTTCACGCTGTCCGATGCCCAGGGCCGCTGGCGGGCGGCCCGCTTCGGTGACACCATCGAGCCCACCAGTGAGCTGTACACGCCTCGGGTCGCTCCCTATCGTCTGGGTCTCGGCGTTGCTCTGACCAAGGCCGCCAAGCCAGAAATTGCCGTACAGAAGGCCACCGAGATCGGCATCGACGACGTCGTGGTGTTCGAATCCGAACGCTCGGTCGCTCGCTGGGACCAGAAAAAGCGCCTGAGGAACGAAGCACGACTGCAAAAAGTCGCCCGTGAGGCTGCAATGCAGAGTCGACGCGTCACCATACCGACGGTTCGCGTGCTACCCGATCTGGTTTCGCTGCTACCCCTTGCGGGCATGGCTCGGGCTGACTTCGGCGGAGTAGCAACGGATTCGTCACATCGTTTCGTGCTGGTCGGGCCCGAGGGTGGGTGGTCCGAACGCGAGCGCAGCGCAGTCCCCGAAGTGGTCGATCTAGGACCAACAGTGCTACGGGCGGAGACGGCGGCCGTGGTGGCGTCCTCATTCTTGGTTACGTCTCGCGCCTCGCCCGCGTAGGTAAATACTCCCGCAACCACCCGATGTGGTTTGGGCGGCCACGGGTGGCGTCTACATTGGCGTCCATGAACGAAGAAACGGCGGAACTCGACAACGAGTACATCGCGCAAGTCGGCGAACGTCTGCGCAGCATCAGGCGCCAGAAGCGCATGTCGCTGCTTGATGTCGAGGCCGCCTCGGGCAAAGAGTTCAAAGCATCGGTGCTCGGCGCCTACGAGCGTGGCGAACGAGCGATCTCGGTGCCTCGGCTGCAACGCCTGGCTGGCATGTATGCAGTGCCGGTTGCGCAGCTGCTTCCGGCGGTCGACGAAAGCGCCGATGGTGACGACAGGTCCCTGGGATTGCCGTTCGGGGCACGAACTGCGATGACGATCGATCTCGGGCGACTGCGCGACCTCCAGGGAGCCGAAGCAGAGCTGGTGAATCGATACCTGCGAGGTATTCAGGTGCAACGCCAGGACTTCAACGGCAAGGTTCTGACCGTGCGATCCGATGACCTGCGGGCCCTGGCCTGCATGCTCAACGTCGCCAGTGATGCTGCGGTCGGCCAACTCGAAGAACTCGGCCTGGCCTACCGCGTCTGATCGATCGGCATTCGCCCAGGTCGCTCAGCGAGAGGCCATGGGCACATAGTCACGTTCGCCTTCGCCGACGTAGAGCTGGCGAGGGCGGGTGATACGAGAGTCTTGTTCGAGCATCTCGTTCCAGTGCGCCAACCAGCCGGTGACACGAGGGATCGTGAACAACACGGTGAACATCTCTGGCGGGAAGCCCAGCGCCTGGTAGATGAGACCGGAGTAGAAGTCGACGTTGGGATAGAGCTTGCGTGACTTGAAGTAGTCATCGTTGAGCGCAACCTCTTCGAGCTTGAGCGCGATGTCGAGCATGGGGTTGGCGCCGGTCACGGCGAACACCTTGTCGGCGGCCTCTTTGATGATCGTGGCCCGGGGGTCAAAGTTCTTGTAGACCCGGTGGCCGAAGCCCATCAGGCGGCGGTCGCCCCCCTTGACGCCTTCGATGAAGTCATCGACCTGGTCATAGCTGCCGATCTCGTCGAGCATGTTCAACACGGCCTCGTTGGCACCACCATGGCGGGGTCCGTAGAGCGCACCGGCGGCAGCGGCGATGGCAGAATACGGATCAGCATGTGCGCTGCCGACGGTCCGAGCGGTGGTGGTCGAGCAGTTCTGTTCGTGGTCGGCGTGCAGGATGAACAAGATGTCGAGCGCTTCGGTGATAGCTGGATCGGTCTCGTACTTGTCTTCGGCGACCTTGAACATCATCGACAAGAAGTTGGTGGCGAAGTCGAGATCGTTGTCGGGGTAGACGTAGGGCATGCCGATCGATGAGCGATAGCTCGCGGCAGCCAGGGTGGGGACCTTGGCGATCAGACGAGTGATCTGCATCTTGCGATTTTCGGGGTCTTCGATGTCCTTGGCTTCGGGGTAGAACGTGCCCAACGCTGCCAGGCCGGACATGAGCATGCCCATCGGGTGCGCATTGAAGTGGAAGCTGTCGTTGAAGCTACGACGGAAGGTCTCATGGGTGTAGGTGTGGTGGGTGATGTCGTGCTTCCACTGGGCGTACTCGTCTTCGGTGGGAAGTTCCCCATTGAGAAGCAGGTAGGCGACTTCGAGGTAGGTTGATTCCTTGGCCAGCTGCTCGATCGGATAACCCCGATAACGCAGAATGCCTTCGTCGCCCTTGATGTCGGTGATCGAACTGATGCACGACGATGTGGTGGTGAAACCCGGATCGTTGAACCACAGACCCGGCAGGTTCTGTTTCCACGGGCCGCTGTCGACTCCGCCGTCTTGGATGGGGATTTCAAACGACTCACCCGTGCGATTGTCGGTGATCGTGATGGAATCGGACACAGAACTTCCTTATACGAGGTCGTGTAGGTTGTAAAAATTACCGGGCAGGCGGTCGCTCGATGCACTACACATTGGCTTCCCCCGCAACAGACGCAGGATACCCCAGCGCGCCTGTTTCGATGGAATCGAAGGTGGTGCGAACAGCACTCGGGTCAGAGCGGCGAGTTGTCGTGGCGCCGGCGCGGCAGGCGCTCGCGTTTGGTGGCGAGCAGATCGAGGGCTTCGGCGATCTGGCGGCGGGTGTCGGCCGGGTCGATCACCATGTCGACCGAACCTCGCTCGGCAGCGACATAGGGATTGAGCAGTCGGTTTTCGTAGTCGGCTTCGATGTCGACTCGGTCTTCGGCCGAGGCGCGACGGTGCAAGATCTCGACGGCACCCTTGGCGCCCATGACCGCTATCTCAGCCGACGGCCAAGCCATGGCCAGGTCATTTCCCATGGTCTTGGAGTCCATCACGATGTAGGCCCCGCCGTAGCTCTTGCGCAATGTCACCGAGATCCGAGGAACCGTGGCCCGGGCATAGGCGAATGCCAGTTGCGCTCCATGGCGAATCATGCCGCGCCATTCCAAGTCCTTGCCGGGCTGGAAACCCGGCGTGTCCACGAACGTGATCAAGGGGATGTTGAAGGCATCACACAGCGTGACGAATCGTGCCCCCTTCTGGCTGGCCGCGATGTCGAGCGTGCCCGCCAAGACCTGAGGCTGGTTGGCAACGATGCCCACGGCATACCCGCCGATATTGGCGAATGCGGTGATCAGATTCGACGCCCATTGCGAACGGAGCTCGGTGATGACCTGATCGTCGGCTACCGCTTCGATGACATGGCGCACGTCGTAACTACCGCTGGCGTTGGCGGGCACGATCTCTCGGAGTTCGGGGCAGGCGCGATCGACGGGATCGCCGGTCGGTCGGAACGGTGCGAGTTCGGAGTTTGAGTCGGGCAGGTAGGAAAGTATCTCGGCGACCATGTCGGCGGCGGCGTCGAGACCGGCGACCACGGCGGTGGCCACGCCGTTCTTGGTGGCCTGGATCGCCGGGCCACCGAGGTCGTCGTGGTCGATGGGAAGTCCGGTGAACTGCTCGACCATCGCTGGGCCGGAGACAAACGCGTAGGAGTCATCGACCATGATCGTGGCGTCGGCGATACCCAACATGAGAGCGGGGCCAGAAACCAGAGGCCCGGTTGCGACCAACACGGTCGGCACGATGCCGGAGCACTTGATCATGGCGCGAGCTGCGCTGCCCCAGCCATGGGCGGCAGAGATGCCCTCACGCACATCGGCGCCGGTCGACTGCACGAACCCGACCACCGGATGCCCCTTCGCCCGAGCCAGTTCGCAGGCGGCGCTGATCGTCATGCCGTCGACCTGACTCATCGACCGCAGATCGCCCCCAACAGTGAAGCTGACGACCTGATGACCGTTGATGGAGCGCACGCCGGCACGAACCGAACCGTCGATGCCTGCTCGCAGTTCCACCAGGCGAGGACTCTCCTCGGCGAGGCGAGGACTACCGGCCTCGGGGCCGGGAACGTCGATGCTCATGTTGTGCTACTCATCAGTGGATTGATAGCACGCGAGAGCCGAGAAGCAACGGTCAACGCGAAGATGACATGTCGTTCGTGTGGCAGCCAGGGAGCGACCGGGCCGCAGTACGTGCGATCTCGGCAATGATCGACGCAACCGCATCGAGGGCGCGAGGCGACTGGGTTCCGGTGCGAATCGTCAGCGCGACATCGCGTGGCGGCATGTCGTCGATTTGTCTCACGACCGAATCCTGCTCGGGGTGGCTGGCGGCTGCGGTGGCGGGGATGAGAGCGATCCCGACGTGCGCAGCTGCCATGGCCTGCACCAATGCGCTACTGCCGACTTCGAGGCCAGGATGCAGCGACACGTCGGCCTGACTGAAGGCTCGGGAGATGTGCTCGTAGAGCGGGTTGTCACGCAATGGCAGAAGAAGCTTTGTCTGGGCCAGATCATGCGACGTCAGGGAGTGTTTGGCCGCAAGAGGATGGTCGCTCGAGAGCACGGCCACGATGTCCTCGGTGAACAGCGGTGTGGTGCGCAGATCGGGGTGGCTCGCACCGGTGGTGATGGCGAGGTCGATCTCGCCTGCAATCAGTTGTTGCATAAGCGAGCCCGAATGAGCTTCGACCACGCTGACCGACACCTCGGGGAGGTCGCGCGTGGCTCGAGCGAGCATCGGAGGAACCACCGCCAGCCCGATCGACGGCGTAGTGCCACACACGACTTCGCCGATGATGCGATCTTCGAGCGCAGCCAGGTCGTCGCCGATGGCATTGAGCTGTCGCACAATTTCGCGGCTACGAAGCTCGACGCTGCTACCGGCCGGCGTCAACTTGCGTGTGCGACGATCCAGCAACGTGGCGCCGAGCTCGTCCTCGAGCTTGGCGACATGGGTCGAAACGTTGGATTGCACCGTGAAAAGTGCCTGGGCAGCGGCCGAAAAGGAGCCGTGATCGATGACAGCCAGAAACGAATTCAGTTGCCGTAGATCCATCTAATATTCCTTACAAAATGCCTGGTTCTGGGACGATAATCCCAGAACGTTCGCTTGCGGAGAAGTCACGATTGTTACAGTATCACTAGAACAGATAACTTGTATCGTGTCCAGCTGTTGGACAAGGAGCAGTGCGAGGCTCACAATGTCAATAACGCAAACCACGTGCAACCCCCCAGCACGAGTGATTTGTAGGCCAGAAGATGATTCCCCCCAATCATCTCGGTCGTGAAGGAGTTGGCTTTCTGCCAGCTCCTTCTTTCTTTTTCCTGCCGTCCACTGGCCCGAGTGGAGGCCGCATCATCAGCAGATGACAGCCGTCGGGCGGCGATCGTTGATCTCGACCGCATGATCATTGCCGGATCGAGCGCCCGAGTCTTTGGCCAGCAACCACAGCCCCCTATGACCTGGCGGCACCGTTTGTGACGCCGCCGGCTTCGACGATCTGGTCTGCACGCGATAGCGCTCTCGTCGGTCGCCGACGCGCCAATGGCGCATCGACCAACCAACCCTGGATTAGTCGAGTTCGATCTCGGCGTACTGATCTCGCAGAACACGCTTGAGGATCTTGCCGCTCGGATTGCGTGGTATCACGTCGACGAACTCCACGACCTTGATTGCTTTGTATGGGGCGAGCTTGCCGTTGCAGAATGACATGACGTCTTCGGCCGAAACATCGTCGGACTTGACGATCACCGCCAGCGGAGATTCACCCCACTTCTTCGATGGCACCCCGATGACACCCGCATCGGCGATGGAATCATGACCCAGAAGCACATTTTCGATCTCGGCCGGGTATACGTTCTCGCCGCCGGAAATCAACATGTCCTTGATGCGGTCCACGATGGTCAAGAAACCGTCTTCGTCGAGGATTCCGGCGTCACCGGTGTGCAGCCAGCCATCGATGATGGTCTCTTCGGTGGCCTCGGGGCGGTTCCAATAGCCCACCATGATGTTCGGGCCTGCAAGCAGAACTTCGCCGGATTCGCCGGGATCGCAGTCGGTGCCGTCTTCGCGGATGACTCGCACCTTGCCGTGGTAGAACGCTCGGCCCGTGGAGCCGACCTTGGTCTTGGCCTCGTCGCCGATGATCACGCAGCCCGGGCCGGCCGACTCGGTCAAGCCATACACCTGGTGGATCTCGACCCCGAGATCGGCATAGGCCTCGATCAGGCTCACAGGCACGGGTGCGGCACCACTGAGCACCCAACGCAGCGCTGACAGATCGTGCGCCTCGGCGTCGTAGGTCATCTGCATGAACTGCAACATGGCTGGAACCATGAGCGTCGAGTTGATCTTCTCTTCGGTGATCAGGCGCCACGATTCGGCCGGGTCGAAGCTGCGCATCAGCACCGTTGAACCACCGGCGTACACGTTGGACAGCACTGGATTGAGTGCGCCCACATGGAAGAGCGGAAGGGAGTTCAAGAAGCGGTCGCCGATACGAAAGTCCAGCGTGGCAGTACCGGTCACGATCGACCACATGACGGTGTCGTGGCTGTGAATCACGCCCTTGGGCAGGCCGGTTGTGCCCGAGGTGTACATGATGAACACGTAGTCTTCGCCGCTGGCTGTCGACTCGATCTCGGTGTCGGCGGCGGCGCCCACCCAGTCGTCGTAGTCGATGACACCGTCGCCTGCAGTTCCGCCCACCTGCACCCATGTGGTGACATCGGTCTTGTCGCCGCGCGCCGCAAGCTCGGTAGCCAACTCGGCGAACTCGCTGCTGAACACGAGCACACTCGTTCCCGAGTCCTTCAGAATGAACTCGAGTTCGTCGGCGACCAACCGGAAGTTCAGCGGAACATTGACGGCACCGATTTTGGCAGCCGCGAAAAACGTCTCGACGAATTCGACGCTGTTCATCAACAGCAGACCAACGCGGTCGCCGGCGGAAACGCCACTCGCCGTCAGCGCATGTGCGGCCTTGTTGCTGCGGGCGTTGAGTTCTGCGTAGGTGAATCGGCGGTCGGTGGCGACATCGAAGAGCGCCTCGCCCGATGGCTCTCGATAGGCACGCTTGGTAAGAAATTGGCCGATGTTCATCACGAGTGCTGATCCCCCAGGTTGTGTTCTCCGAGCCAGGATAGTGGCAGGGTCGCCAGAGCGGCGGCGCTCGAAGCCCTCAGCTCTTGAGCGCAGACGCAAAGAACTCGAGCGTCTGACGCCAGGCAACCGCTTCGGCGGTGGCATCGAAGTTCGGATGGTCGCGCTCGGCAAAGCCTCCCGACACACTTTGGTGTTGCTCGACGCGAGACTCGCGACCAGCGAGTTGCAGGTTCAAACCCATGATGGCCCGCTCGTCGTTGGTGACATCGTCGTCGTGTTCGGCGAAGTGCAGCAGATAGGACGCTTGCGCACCTTCGAATTCGATGGACTGGGTGCCGTAGAACGTTGCCACCGCAGCGACCCGGTCGGCGCTTCGTATGGACAGCCACAATCCCCAAGAGGCCCCGGCTGCGTAGCCGAGAACGCCAACCGGCGCCTCGGGATCAGGGGACGCCGCTTGGAGAATTCGCAAGGATGACTGCACCAGCGATGCTGCAATGTTCATGTCGGCCTCCATGAGCGTGGTGTGGGCTTCTTCGCTCGTGGTGGCGACAGCGCCGTCATAGAGATCGGGTACCAGGACCGTGAAACCGGCATCGGCGAGCTGGTCGGCTTTGGCCTTGACCCCACTGGACAATCCCCACGGCGATGACAGCAGCAAGATTCCTGGACCAGGCGCTTCAGGTGTGCTCACGAAGTAGCCGGTGCCGGAAGGGGGAGTGGAACTCATGGCGCAGAACGGTATCCAGCGTAAATCGCGACCGCCACGGCGGTTGTCAGCAATAGAGTTGCCAGGTGTCTGAAACCTCCGAAGAGACCGAACATGCCTCCGATTTCATCCGAGAACTGATTCGCGACGACAACGAACAGGGGACGTTCGGCGGGCGCGTCCAAACACGTTTTCCGCCCGAACCCAACGGTTATCTCCATATCGGCCACGCCAAGTCGATCTGTCTGAACTTCGGTGTTGCCGACGAGTTCGGTGGTTCGACGAATCTGCGGTTCGACGACACCAATCCCGAGAAAGAGAACGAGGACTTCGTCGCTGCGATCGAACGCGATCTGAACTGGCTGGGTTACGAGAGCGATCAGGGCACCTTGTTCGCCAGTGACTACTTCGAACAGCTCTATGAGTGGGCTCGCGACCTGATCGAAAAAGGTCTCGCATACGTCGATGATCAAAGTGCCGAGGAGATCTCGGATACTCGCGGCGATTTCACGACACCGGGAACCAATAGCCCGTTCCGTGATCGTTCGGTCGAGGAGAACCTGGATCTGTTCGCTCGCATGCGTGCCGGCGAATTCGGCGACGGCGAACGAGTGCTGCGCGCCAAGATCGACATGAGCAGCCCGAATATGTCGATGCGGGATCCACTCATGTACCGCATCCGCCACGTCACGCATCACCGCACCGGCGACGACTGGTGCATTTATCCGAACTACGACTGGGCACATGGCCAGAGCGATGCGATCGAAGGCGTCACCCATTCCTTCTGCACCTTGGAGTTCGAGAACAACCGCGAGCTCTACGACTGGTTCCTGGACCATCTCGAACTGCCCCACGACCGACCCCGCCAGACCGAGTTCGGGCGCCTCGGCTTGACCCACATCATCACGTCGAAGCGCAAGCTGGCGGCGCTGGTCGAATCCGGCAAGGTCGAGGGCTGGGACGATGCGCAGATGTCCACTCTCAGCGGTATGCGACGACGCGGCTATCCAGCCTCGGCGATCCGAGAGTTCTGCGATCACATCAGCGTGGGTCGAACCAACGGCACGACCGAGATCGAGTTGCTCGAGTCGTTCGTGCGTACCGAGCTGAACCAGACTGCGTTGCGACGTATGGCCGTGCTCGATCCGCTCAAGTTGGTGATCACCAACTGGCCCAACGATGACGACGGCAACCCCATCGTCGAGATGCGCGATGTCATCAACAATCCCGAAGACGAGCGCGCCGGCACCCGCCAGGTTCCCTTCAGCGGCGAACTCTGGATCGAACGCGACGACTTCATGATCGACCCACCGAAGAAGTTCTTCCGTCTGTCGCCGGGCCGCGAAGTACGACTGCGAGCCGGATACTTCGTGACCTGCACCGATGCTGTCGTCGATGCCGACGGCACCGTGAGCGAAGTGCATGTCACCTATGACCCCGAGACCGCCGGCGGCCAGGCGCCCGATGGTCGCAAGGTCAAGTCGACCATGCATTGGGTCACCGCAGCCACCGCGGTCGAAGGCGAAGTCCGGCTGTATGACCGGCTGTTTCTGTCCCCGCAGCCTTCTGCTGGTGGCGCCGATCCGCTCGACGACGTGAATCCCGACTCGATGACGGTTATCACCAACGCCAAGCTCGAACCGGCACTACTCGACACCCCGGCAGGCCAGGTGGTGCAGTTCGAACGTATTGGCTACTTCGCGCATGATCTGGATCGCCCGATGCTCTTTCACCGCACCGTGGGACTACGCGACGAGTGGGCCCGTATCCAGAAACGCATCGGCTGATGGCGACCGCTACCACGTCGCGCCAGAATCTGGTGACGCCGAGTCCGATCTTCTACGCGATGGTGATCCTCACCATCGGCTTTGGTGTCGCGTTGGCTCGGGGCTACCGATACGACGGCGTCACGATGTTCTTATTCGTGGTGATGGGCTGGGCGGTCTCGTTGGCGCTACATGAGTTCGGGCACGCCATCGTGGCCTATATCGGGGGCGATAGATCGGTGGTCGCCAAGGGGTATCTCACACTCGACGTTCGCAAATACGGCAATCTGAAAACCTCGCTACTGTTTCCCATAGGCATCTTGATCATCGGCGGTATCGGACTGCCGGGCGGCGCAGTCTGGATCAATGTCGGCGCCATTCGCTCGTCGGCCATGCGCAGTCTCATGAGCGCTGCTGGCCCGGCTATGTCCGGCCTGTGTGCACTTGCGTGCCTGCTTCCGATCCGGTTGGGTCTGATCGACTCGCCCGGTCTGCTGGTGGGCATGGCGTTTCTCGGCTGGATCCAGATCATCGCCATGGTCCTCAATCTGCTTCCTATTCCGGGCCTCGATGGCTTCGGCATCATCGAACCGCACCTTTCCCGAGAGACGCTGCGGTCCATCCAGCCGTTGCGCCAGTACGGCATGATCGTGATCTTTGTCGCCATTCTCTTCCTACCGCCCGTTCGCGACGCATTCATTGGGTTCACCGATTCGCTCACCGAACTTGTTGGCGGCTCCGAGGCGTTCGGTACCAGAGACTCTGGCTGGTTCGAGTTCCGCTTCTGGGAACGTCTCTAGGTCTATGGCGGAACAGGTGCGGCTCGACAAATGGCTGTGGGCCGTGCGTCTGTACAAGACGCGGGCCTCGGCCAACGAAGCCTGTTCGAGCGGTCGAGTGCGGATCAACGGCTCCCCGGCCAAGCCGGCACATCGGGTCAAGGTCGGCGACACGATCGTGTCACGACGCAAGGGCTTTTCGAGCACCTACCAGGTTGTTCGAGTGATCGAGAAACGGGTTGGCGCTCCGATTGCAGTCGAGTGTTATGTCGATGAGACGCCCGAAGAAGACAAGCCCAAGCGCCGCTCGATCGATGAACGAATCGACGCTGCGTGGGCGGAACGAAGTTCGGGATCGGGTCGCCCGACCAAGCGCGACCGACGCCAGATGGAGAAGTTCTTGAACTCGGACAAGCGCCGGCGCCGCTGAGCCCGAGCACGGAGGCGCCGCGGATCCGCTGCACCTCTTCTCAGCAGCTGGTAGCGGTGGTGGGGTTGTCGGGTGTGCACAGAATCTGCACGTAGAGCGGTTCGGTTTCGAGGGGATTTTCGAGGTAGCCGATTGGCCTGTCGTTGATGTGTAGTTCCCAGTGGAGATGAACCGAACCGTCGTTGTTCGTGATTCCGGTCGAAGCGGCCGAGGTGCCGGCATTGCCCACAAAACCGATTGGCGTGCCGCCATCGACGAGCGCGCCTGGCAGAATCTGCGAGTCGACTTCGGACAAGTGGGCATAGATGGTTACGGCGCGTTCGCCTCCATCGAGGGCGTGGTCCACCACCACGAAGTTGCCGTACAAGCTGGCCAGGGTCCAGAACGGCGTGTCGAACGCCGGGACGGTCTGCGCGAGCACTGCATTGCGGTCTTCGGTCGGGGCATCGACGTAGTCGTTCACCACGAAAATCACTTGGCCAGAAGCTGCGGCACGAACGACATGGTCGGTGGTTTGGCAATTGAAATCGAGGCCGTTGTGGATACCTGACCGATATTCGCGGAGCGCACCGACCAACAGGTTGGGGTTGCCGAAGGGCAAGGTACAGCTGGTGACCGGCAGAGACATTTTGTCCTGTACCAGTGCTGCGAGCCGCGGGCTCTCGCTGGCGGGTGGCGCGGACTGGCGCAGCGGGTCACTTCCGAATCGGGTGTCGTCGGTGATGAGCTCGAATGTCAGCACACCATTGACGAGCTCGTCGTTGATCATGCGAGCGCCGAGAGAACCGAGCGGCGTGCCGGTGTCGACCATCTGACCGACCGACACATCAGGGCTCACGGCGTTCAACCCGGCGTAGACCGATGTGACGTTGCTGACGCCGTTGAGGGGCCCATGGTCGATGACCACGAAGGGTCCGTAGGCCCCGGCTCGCAGCCATGGCCCGTCATTTCCATCGGCGATGAGGCCGGCTTTGAAGCTGTTGACCGGCGCCTGACTGACGCGCATGACGACTCGCCCGGGCGCAATCGACAATGCAGATTGGCCTGGTTCGTCGCAGATGAACGTCAGCGCTGGTGTCAGCGACAAGAAGTTGTTTTCTTCGCGGGAGCGTTCGTCGACAAAAGGACAATTTGCAGGCGACGAGGTGCCGGCTGCGCCGCGGACCGAACCCGTGATTCGCTGCCAGTTGTCGCGGGGTCGTTGCAGCACCGGCACGGCCGTCGGCTCGGCGTTGGGATCGGCTGGCGTGCCATCGGCGGCCCCGGAGCTGTTGCCGCCGCCTCGCGCCGCCACCACGATCAAGGTGATGATCACGACCGAGGTTATGAGCGCCAGGGCGGCGATCTTTTGCGTGCGAGGAAACTCAGACATGGGCGTGGTGGGTCTGTCGACACAGATCGTGCCAACAGACCCGCAACGTTAACGCCGTGCGACTCGGTTACTACCGCAGGTGGCGACGCGGTGTGCGTCCGCACCGGTGGTGGCTGCAAAGCAACGGCAGCGAGTGCCAGCGCCGAATCACGAACTAGCCGCCACGTTGGCTCGAATCATATTGAGTGCCGATCCGGCGTGGAACCAGGCGATTTGGTCGTTGTTCAAGGTGTGGTTCGCCTGAAACTCGATGCTCTCGCCGTCAGTCTTGTGCAGCACACAGTCGACGGGTTTGCCGTCGGAGAGTTCTGACAATCCAGTGATGGAGATCGTGTCACCCTCGCCGATGGCGCCCCAGAAGTCCGGGTCGGCAAAGGTCAGGGCGAGCACACCCTGCTTCTTCAGGTTGGTTTCGTGGATACGAGCGAAGGATTTGGCGAATACGGCCAGGCCGCCGCGGAAGCGTGGCTCCATGGCAGCATGTTCGCGACTGGAGCCTTCGCCCACGTTTTCTTCGCCGATGAAGACCCAGTTGATGCCCTGCTCGTGCAGGTGCTTGGCGATCTCGGGGTAGGTCCTGGTCGTACCGTCGGATGGATCCAGTGCCAGTTCGGTTTCGCCGGTGAAGGCGTTGACGACACCCAGGTAGAGGTTGCCCGAGATGTTCTCGAGGTGGCCGCGATACTTGAGCCATGGGCCAGCCATGGAGATGTGGTCGGTGGTGACCTTGCCCATACCTTTGCCAAGCACGGGGAGTTCGAGGTAGTCCTGGCCGTCCCATGCCGGGAATGGCGTCAGCAACTGAATGCGGTCGCTGTTCGGGTTGACGGTCACCTCGATATCGCTGCCATCTTCGGGCGGGGCGATGAACATGGAGTCGCCGTCTTCGAACCCGCCGGGTGGCAACTCGATCGCCTCGCCGACCAGCAGGCTCACTTGTTCGCCGGCATCGTTGGTGAGCGTGTCGGTCTTGGGATCGAAGTCGACTCGACCCGCCAGCGCCAGCGCGACGACGGTTTCGGGTGAGGTCACGAACGCCAGGGTGGCGGCATCGCCGTCGTTTCGTTTCGGGAAGTTCCGGTTGTAGCTGGTCACGATGACGTTGCTGGTGCCTTCTTTGCCCTCGCGATCGTCGCGCTTCCACTGACCAATGCAGGGTCCACAGGCATTGGCGAGTACGACGCCACCGATTGCTTCGAGAGGTTCGAGCATGCCATCGCGTTGGATGGTGCGCATGGTTGCTTCGGACCCCGGCGTGATCATGAATGGCACCTTGGCCTTCAGCCCCTTGGCCGCAGCATCTCGGGCGATCGAAGCCGCCCGACTGATGTCTTCGTAGCTCGAGTTGGTACAGGAGCCGACGAGCGCAGCCGAGATGTCGACGGGCCATCCCTTCTCCTCGGCCTCGGCGCCGAGTGCAGACAACGGACGGGCCAGGTCGGGAGTGTGGGGGCCGTTGATCAGCGGTTCCAGCGTGTCGAGATCGATCTCGATGACCTGGTCGAAGTAGTCGCCGGGATTGGCAAGGACTTCGTCGTCGGCACGCAGATGGTGCGCCACCGCTCGAGCAGCATCGTCGATGGCTTCGCGGCCCGTGGACTTGAGGTAACGGCTGGTGGCGTCGTCGTAGGCAAAGATCGAGGTAGTAGCGCCGATCTCGGCGCCCATATTGCAGATCGTGGCCTTGCCGGTCGCAGACAGGCTTTCGGCCCCGGGGCCGAAGTACTCCACGATTGCACCTGTGCCGCCCTTGACGGTGAGAATCTCGGCCACCTTGAGAATGACGTCCTTGGGTGCGGCCCAGCCCTTGAGCGTGCCGGTGAGCTTGACGCCGATGGCCTTGGGCCACCGCACGTTCCAGGGGAAGCCGGTCATGACATCGACGGCGTCTGCGCCACCAACACCAACCGCGATCATGCCCATACCTCCGGCGTTGGGCGTGTGGCTGTCGGTGCCGAGCATCATGCCGCCGGGAAAGGCGTAGTTTTCGAGCACGACCTGGTGGATGATGCCCGAGCCCGGCGCCCAGAAACCTGCGCCGTATTTGGCAGACACCTTCTCGAGGAAGTCATAGACCTCTTTGTTGTTGTCGACGGCAACCATGAGGTCGGTTTTGCCGTCGACCCGGGCCTGGATCAGGTGATCGCAGTGAGTGGTCGTGGGCACCTCGGTCTCTGTCAGTCCGGCGGTCATGAACTGCAGCCACGCCATTTGCGCAGTGGCATCCTGCATGGCGATGCGGTCGGGCCGCAGATCGGTGTACGACACGCCGCGCTCGGTCCCTGCGGTCTCGGGATTGTCGAGATGATTGATCAGGATCTTCTCGGCCAGGGTCAGGGGACGACCAAGATGCTCTCGTCCCCAGGCAATGCGTTCGTCCAAGGTGCTGTACACCTCGTTGACGAGTTCGACGGGAGTTTCAGCAAAAACGGCCATGGTGCGTTCCTCTGGTAGCGGGGTTTCTGGGTGCGATAACTTGTATGGTACAAGTTGGATACAAGCGGTCAACGATCATCTGGCATCGACGGCGCAAATCTTTCCCAGCGGCCCGTTGGTGGGCCACTTCCACATTATGGCCCGTTCATTCCGTTACCAAGAGATCGCCGAGGCGATTCGCGCCGACGTCACCTCGGGTGCACTCGTAGCCGGAACGCTGCTGCCCAGCGAGTCCGAGCTATCCGCTCAGCACGAGGTCAGCCGCGTCACCATCCGCAAGGCGCTGGAGCAGCTCCGGGTCGAAGGCCTGGTCGACAGTCGCCAGGGATTTGGCTGGTTCGTCGGTCGAGAACCGATCCGCCAGTCGCTCGACAGTCTCGCAACGATCGAGGATCAACTGGCCGAAGCCGGGCGTTCCAGCGAACGCCTCGTCTTGCGATTCGGTTTCGTCGACGCTCCAGAGGAGGTGGCGGAACTCCTCGATGATGAGGTGCTCGAAGTCGTTCGCCTGAACCTGGCCGACGACCAGCCGTTCGCGCACATCACGGTCTGGTGCAAGGCCTCGCTCGGCGCTGATCTTTCTCGCAGCGATGTCGAAGACTCGACGTTTGTCGACTTGCTGAGCGAGCGACTTGGTCATGCCAACCAGGTCATCTCGGCGGTCGCCGCCGACGCCAACGCCGCAGCGGCGTTGCGCATAGACGAGGGCGCACCGCTGCTGCGGGTCAGGCGAGTCACCACCGACATCGCCGGCGGCAACGCATTGGTCAGCGAGCATCTGTACCCGGCGCACCGCACCGAGTTCGAAGTCACGCTCAGCGGCCCCATCGGCGAACCCGCTGGCCTGCGTCTGGTTCAGTGACAGTCGGTTCGGTGCGCCATCTCGGCTGATCGCCTGCTCCGCTGCCGAGCTGAGGGTGCTGCTCAGACCTCCGCCCTCTATCTTTGTCGCCGATGAATGTTCGCGATTCCACGACCGCGTTGGCGGTCTACGGCTCGCTGGCACCAGGCGAACCGAACCATTGGGTGGTGTCACGCATTGCAGGAGAATGGGTAGGCGGCACGGTGTACGGCTACGTGTTCGATCTCACGTGGGGGCCCGCCGACGGGTACCAGGGATTTCTTCCCGATCCCGGTGGCGGTCGAGTCGAACTCTCGGTTCTGCTGTCGCCTGAGCTTGATCAGAAATGGCGAGAGATCGATGACTTCGAAGGGCCGGGCTATGAGCGACGGATACTGCCCATCGTGCTCGACGACGGACGCGAGATCGACGCCCACATCTTCGTCGCTCTGACCGACATTTGAGTCACCCGGGGGCCGTCCGGGCCGAGTTGTGAGCGTCCGAACTCCTACTTGGGCCAGACAGGTTTGCGGCGAGTGCGACGACTGCGATCGCCCAGGGCCCACGCTCGACGCCACGAGGCGCCTTGGGGTCCGCTCATGGAGGGAGCACCTTGTCGATGGAACCGCTGGCGGGCTTGCCACCAGTCGGTTGCCAGTTCGTCGCCCAATGTTGCCACTGCAGACTCGGTGCGAGCATTGAGTCGGCGGGTGTTGTCGTCTTCGGTCGGCCAGATCGGGTCACCGAATATGACACTGGTGGTCGACGGCCTGGGCCAACGTTGGCCTTTACGCCAGATGCGACCGGTGCCGGCCAGATAGATCGGCACGATCGGCACATTGCACCGAATGGCCAGATAGGCGGCGCCGCCCTTGAAGGGTTGGCCCCATCCATCGGGGCTTCGACCGCCTTCTGGATAGATCAACAAGCTGTTGCCGGCGTCGACGAGTTCGGCTGCCTGATCCGCCGACGCCCGGCCGGTGGTGGAACGGTCGATCGGGAACGCGCCGATGGTGAGAGCCGACATCGTGGCCTTGGTTCGGTTGGCAAAGAACAGTTCCGATGCTGCGCCAACGACCAGCTTGTGGCGCCACGGAAGGGGGATCGAGGTCTGCAGTAGTGAGGTGTCGAGATGGCTGTGGTGGTTCGCAACAAAGATCGCGTTCTGATCCTGGTCGAGACCCAGCAGCCGGTCATAGCCCTGCCGGTCGGGTTTGGCCACCATGCTGATCCATGGGCGCAAGACCGCTTCGACGATGGCTGTGCGCGCCACTCGAGCCGAGGGCCGTCGGGCCCACTCGGTGTCGTAGTTGGCGCCGATGTTGCTGGTGTCTTCGGGTAGCTCTACGCCCGCAGGCACCGGTGGCGCGGCATAGGGGAAGCCGAGCTTTGGTGGCCTGAGCCCTCGGCGGGCACGACCCACCACACCCTTGGCCAAGATGGCGGCCTGGCGGCGCCCGATCAGTGGTTGTGGCACGGCACTCTCTCCTCGTATCGCACAGTCTTCTCGTATCGCACGGTCTAGATGACGTCGGCCACGAGGACCGGCGGGTTGTGGAGATGGGTGATGGTGGGCTGGGGCCCAACGACATCGCTGGCGATCTCGAGGGCGTCGTTCATGGTTGATGCGGGCGTGAAACCCATGCGGCGGACCGCCGTGACATCGCCGCCGACAATGATGATGCGGGCCGCATGGTTCATGGCGTTGCTGCCCCAGTACCACATGTACAACGGATGCACGCCGTGGTAGGCGTAGCTGGTGCGGTACAGGTGGCGGTACCACTCGTCTTCGGCGAACTGCTTTTCGTACTTGTGCGCAATCTTGTGCGGGTCGGTGGTGTCGGGCAGCACCTGTTCGAAGAAGTCGATGTAGCTCGGATGATGTACCGGGTGAAACTCGATGGGAGTGGGGTGCGACATGATGATGACGCCGTCCTTCTTCACCAGCGGCTTGTTGCGGTACATGTTGAAGAAATAGCCCAGACCCAAGACCATGACCAGGATCGGGTTCAGGATCGAGTTCACGTTGTAGGGGCTCAGGTAAGGCACGCCCATGGTCAAGATGTCGGCCTGGCCCTCGATCTGCACGAGTTGCTGCTTCATCATGTTCTCGATTGCGATCTCGTGAACCGCTTCGACCTCGCCGGCTTGCACCGACGTCATGCCGTAGGGCGAAAGATGATCGTTGAACACCTTGCGTCGTGCCTTGCGGGGCATGATCTGCAGGCCCTTTTGCATGGCCACGAACGAGGCGCGGTCGCGTGCTGACCATTCCCACTCGCGTTTTTGCAGCACCGACATGGGGCCGTCCATGCCGAACACATTGTTGTTGATCGTGGTCTCGATCTGGAAGACCTTGACGCCCGCGGCGGTGATGACGTCACCTTGGCGCCAGTTTTTGTTGTGGAACTCGCTGTTTTTGTGGTCCATCAGATCGGACTTCAACAGCGTGTCGACGTTGTGGTGATGGCGGATGCCGCTGTAGCCGGACAGGCCGGTTGCGGTGCTCTTCCAGCCGCCGTTCATCGACGACATGTTGATGTTGACATAGACGACCAGGTCACTCTCGGCAGCCCGACGCACCATTTGCACCTCTTCGCCGTCGCTGGTCTCGCCCAACATGACCATCTCGTCGGGGTCTTCGGCATCCATGTTGTACAGCAGCCCCGACGGAGCAAAGGCGTCGTATACCCGGTCGCCTACGGCATGGCGCAGTTCGTCTTCGGTCATGCGGCGATGCAGCGCCAGGGCGGCGATCAGGTGCACGTCGTCGACGTTGGCCTCGGCCGCCATGTCGAGCACCTGCTCGATGATGCGCTGGCGGATGTCGGGCCGCTTCATCTGGGGAAGTGGCAGCGAGATGTCGTCGAACACGATGGTCAGCTTCATGCCGGCAAAGAGTTTGGAAGGAAGCGGGTCGTCGTCGATCGGGTTCAGCAGCGCGTCGCGAATCGCACCATCGGCGTCGGCGATGGGGTTGAGTGGTTCGGCCGGATAGATCACTCGAGTGCGACCCGCAGGCAGCGACTCCAGGCTGAACCCTTCGCCCCGATGAAACAGGATAGGGGGCGTGGACTTGTCGACTTCGAGGACGAGTCCCGGTCGAGGTGTGCGGTCTTGTAAAGCCATAAGAGAGAGGGGCAATTGTCCATGCGCCAGGCGCATGGACAATTCAGTCAGGCGCTGCGGCGAGCGCGGGGTAGATAGGGGGCTACGGGCAGGATCTTGTGTTCGCCGCCGGGGGCGGGGGAGAAGTTCTCGACCAGCCAACCACGGCGGCGGGCGAGCATGGCCAGTTTGGTGTCGGGGTTGACGGCGACAGGAAACGCCACTGCTTCGAGAAGCGGCAGGTCACTGGTCGAGTCGGCATAGGCCACGGACTCTTGCAGATCGATGTTGTGCTCGGCGGCGTACTGGCGCAGTGCTTCGGCTCGCATCTCGCCGATCGGTGGTGCATGCAGCATGCGTCCGGTGTAGCGGCCGTTTTCTTGTTCGAGCGATGGGCAGATGATGTCGTCGAAGAGCGGATCCAGGTTCTTCACGATGAAGTCGAGGGCCCCGGTGATGAGCACCGTGCGGTGACCTGCGGCGCGGTGCATGCGCACCCGGCGGATGGCATCGGGAAACGCATTCTTGACCAGCAGGTCGCTGAACAGCTCCGCGGCGTCTTGTTCGAGCTGCTCGACGGGCGCATTGTCGTAGCGGCGGTAGAAATGGCGCAGGAACTCGACGCGATCGCGGCGGTCGAGCCGTTGCAGACTGGCAGCTTCGCCCAGGGCTTTGAGTATCAGGCGGGCGCGTTGGGCTCGGTTCAGATTACGAGTGGCAAGCCAGCCCCACGACCCCACGACGTTGGACTGGATCAGCGTGTTCTCGAGATCGAATGCGGCCAGCTGACGGCTTGGGTCGAGTACCTGTTCGCGCAGGCGGTCGTTGCGTCCGAATGCAGCACCCTTCTTGCCCGACGGCGCGGTTTTCACCCGGCCCTGCTCGAGCACCGACGGCAGATGCACTTCCAAGGAATAATGGTCCCAGTCGATGACTCGAGGGTCCAGGTTGAACAGCTGTTGGTCGGTCTCGTTCATCGATGCCTGCATGGCGAGCAGGTTGTCGCAGGTATAGAGCGCTTCGCACACCACATATTTGCCATACAGATCGACGTAACCAATGGCCTGTTCGAGATTTTCTTTGCGCTCATCCAGCTGGGCCGCCAGCGCGGCTCGTTTACCCCGCACCGGTAGTACTCGCATGACGGCGCTGGCGCGTTCGAGACCCGTGCGGGCCCGGTACATCTGCGTGGTGATCTTGTCCTTGTCAGGGAAGGTCCAGCGTGGGGGAGCAATGGGCTGGTCATAGTCGTCGTAGATCGGATTTTTGCGGAAGAACTCGGTGGTCACCCGGTGGAATTGACCCATGCGGAAGGGGTTCAGTTCGCCGCTGGCCGAATGCAATACTCGCACGCTGTCGTCTTTGGTGGGTCCGGCTGCGGCGGTCACGATGATGGCAGCGACAACCAGATCGACGGGGATGGTGTCCAGGATGCCCTCGGGCGTGCCGGGGAAATCGGTCAGCAGGCCTCGGCCGAAACCAATGATCACCGGCTCGGCCATGCGGAAGCCACGGATCCACCCGGGGAATGGTTGGGCCCAGCTCGATTCGATGATCGTCGGGCGCACGATGCTGAGCGGAATGTCGCCGCGCAGTTCGGACATGGCGGTTTCGGCCATGGCCTTGGTCATGGCGTAGGCATCGCTGAAGTCGAGCGAATGCGAACGGGCGAGACCGAGGTCTATCTGTTCCTTGTTGACCCAGCGCTGGCGGAGTTGTTCGGTCTTGTTGGCCAGCGCGTTGCCCCCGGCAGCGCCGAGTTCGTCCTTGGCCTGTTTGCCGAATCGCTTGAGCGCTGCAGTCGTGCGGCTTTCGTCTTCGCTGCGCACGCGTGCACGGCGGGCGGTGGTGATTTCGTCGCGCCAATCGACCGCGATCGAGTGAGCGCTGTCTTGCAGCAGGATCTCGTGGGCGTCGCCTTTACGGGTGCCCGCCACGTACGCCGTCGACACGGCGACCAGGTGGGGTGTGGCATCGAGTGCGTGCAGGGTCTCGATCAGATTGATCGGCCCGCACAGATTGGTGTCGATGGCCACGTCGAGTGGATTGTCGAACGACACCGAAGCTGCCGAGTGGATCACGACATCACAGTCGGCCAGCGCGGCACGGCCTTCGTCGTCGAGACCGAGCCCTTCCTGGGTAATGTCGGCCGCAACCGCCAAGATGCGCTCGGCGGCCATGGCCTCGAATTCGTCCTTGCCCATCTCGTCGCGCAACCGGTCGAAGGCGTCGTTGCGCAGAATTTCGCGCTGCAGGCGATTCTTCACGCCTCGCCGACCCGGGCGGATCAACAGCACCAGACGGGTGCCGGGAGTGGCACGCAGTAATCGCTCCACCAAGCAGGTACCGAGAAAGCCGGTCGTTCCGGTGATGGCAATGCGTTTGCCTTGCAGCGATGCCGCCACGCCGATCTCGTTCAGGTCGCCCGTGCCCGCAACACTCGTGTCAGCTCCAGCCATTCGAGCAGCTTACCAACTGGTAGGCGAGGTGTACCAGTTGGTAAGGACGAGGGTGTTTCGGCCTAGAATCTTTCGCGTGGCCGTCACCGTGGACACCCCCGACACGAGAAGTCGCATCCTGGCCGAGGCCATAGATGCGTTCGGCAGTCGCGGCTACGACGCAGTGTCACTCGATGACCTGGCCGAGGTACTCGGGGTGCGCAAGCAGACGATCCTGTATCACTTCGGCTCCAAGGCAGAACTCTTCGAAGCCACCATCGACTCTGCGATTGGTGATCTCGGCGAGTCACTGATCGCAGCCGGAACGGGCCGCACCGGCTGGCCGGCGGTCGAAGCAGTGGTGCATGCGGTATTCCGTATCGCTGTGCGCCAGCCCGAGCGCTTGGGCATCTTGCGAGAAGTCATGCGATTGGGCGGCGACTGGTCGGCCCGAGCCACCGAGGCCATGGAGCCAATCATCGCTCGAGCACGACTGTTCTTGTCGCTGGAGATGCGTCGTGGCCGTATGCGTCAGACGGATCCCAACCTGCTACTGGTCTCCGCGTACTCGACCGTGATGGGTGTGGCCACCGAGGTAGAGGTACTACGCGCCGTCGGCATCGAACCAACTCTCAGAGAGGCAGTTCGACGCCGACAAGAATTGCTCAAATTTCTCGAAGCCGCACTTCGGTGATGCGCTGACGGCCAAGGTCGTTGACGGCCAGGTCGTTGACGGCCGACACTGTCAATCTGACTTTGCTAGAGCGCCGCGACGACGATGTTCTCACCGCCTACGGGTTGATCGTGTCCCTAGTCCAGGTACCTGAGGTGCCGGTCACATTAAGGACGAAGTCGTGGCGGTTCACTATGAATGAACCGCCGTTGAGGCGTATGTCGTTCGTTGCGGTGCCTGAAGTCAAGACTGCTTCGCCCCGTGTGGCGGTCCCCCCAAAGTTTGGCTCTGTTCCGTCAAATAGGCAGGTGAACTCAGCAAATACCGAGCGGGACGGAAGCTGTGTTTGTGCCGTTGTCGTTTGGGCAGCGGGGTAGCTGTCGTCTGAACGAAATCGAAGCCCGTCAGTGCATATGGAACTTGCCGCAACGGTCTGAAACTGTGTTGAGTCGTGTTTGCAAGCCTTCGTGACGAAGGTGCCGTGGTTGTCGCTAAATAGGAATTGATCCATCTTTGAGACTGTGGTGAGCGTGAAACAGTCCGTGCCACTTGGTACCGAGATTACGCCGCTCCCAGAGCAGTGTGAGTCGCCAGGGCATGCGTTCGCAGTTCTCACTGAGGAAATGACGTTGCCATTAACGTCGAGGAAGTCCAGTTGCTCGGAACTGATTGTCACGCGGCCAGGAATCACGATGGGAAATATCTCGAGCGTTGGAGACCTATTGCCTCTCGCATCAATGGCGGTGACTCGCATAGTGAGCGAATCACCGGCCGCGAAGCTGATTTTGAAAGTGTTGAACTCGTAGGTCTCGTTGTGCCAAGGTACGTGATCGAGATGTACGGTTCCATCGTCGGCTGTTGTCTCAATCTCGTAGAAAGTAGCGTGGTCGACGCCGCTGATCTGAGGCAGGGAAATAGTGAAGTCCCAACGCCCGATCGTAGTTAAAACCAGCGTCGAAGTGGGGTCAGTCCAGTAAGGCGGACTGAAGTCAGGTAGGGAAGTTGGGCCGCAGTTGGTCTCGGTTTCGGTGTTTACGCAGTCGTCGCTACCTGTGCCGCCGTCGGCGGTGTCGGATCCGGCTTGGCCGTTCAGTTTGTCGTCGTCGGCGCCGCCGTAGAGGTAGTCGGTGTTGTTGCCGCCGAAGAGCTCGTCGTTGCCGGCCTCGCCATAGAGGCGGTCTTTGCCGTCTGCGCCGGCAACTCGGTCGTCGCCATCGCCTCCGTAGAGCTTGTCGGATTGGTGGTTGCCTTGGATGACGTCGTTGCCGGCCTCACCCCAGATGTCGTCTTGGCCACCGTTTCCGTTGATGGTGTCATTGCCGCTTCCGCCCCAGACGTCGTCAGCGCCGGAGCCGGCGTGGATGGTGTCGTGGCCTCCCTCGCCTCGGATGCGATCGGAGCCGCCGTCGCCGTAGATGAGGTCGTTGCCGTTGCCGCCGCAGATGGTGTCAACGCCCGAGCCACCGCGGATGGTGTCGGCACTTGGGGTGCCCAGAATGACGTCGTTGCCAGGCGTTCCGTTGCCGTTGCCGCCGTTGGTGTTCATGTTGATGGTGACGGTTTTGCCCTTGCAAGTGACTGCTGCGTCGGCGGTCGCCGGGAATAGTGCGGTTGCGAGCACAGCGATGCCGAGCAGGGCGACCTTCCAGCTGAGCCAACTGTTTTTTGGTCGAGATCGGGGAATGTGAACGGGCATGCGGATCCTGCTTTCGGCACGGGTCAGTCGTTTGCTGACCTCGGATCTGCATGTTGAAGGGCGGCGTGTACCAGACCTGTACCTGGCACGAGTGGTACGCCTGGCGCAGTGGATTGCGTGGGGGTGTTGTGCTGCCCAAAATTGGGTGTCGCCGAATTTGGTACGCCACTGGTACGTGCCGTCTTCTAGCCTGAGGGCGATCACGTACAGAAGGAAGTTCTTGGGGATGGCTGTCCGCACACCTATACACACTTGGCGATCAGCGATTGCCTCAGCGCTGGTTGCTGTTCTGCTGGCGGCGATTGCGGTATTCGGCTCGACACCTAGAGCAGATGCACAGGTCACTTGCAATGGCAAGGTCGCCACGATCGTGTCGAATGCGTCATACGTGCAAGGCACCTCAGGTGATGATGTCATTGTTGGCGGCCCGGCCGCCCAGCTGATTCGTGGCGGTTCAGGTCGCGACACGATCTGTGGTGGCGATGGCAACGACACCATTGAGGGCGCCGGTGCACGTGACACGATTTTCGGTGGGCTCGGTCGCGACACGATCCGTGGAGGAAGCGGGCCCGACATCATCCACGGAGAAGGTGGCTCCGACTGGATCTACGGCGATGCTGGTGACGACACGATCTATGCCGGATCGGGCAACGACGCCGTCTGGGGTGGCGACGGCAACGACATCATCAACGGCATGGGCGGCCTAGATTCGCTCCACGGCGAAGCCGGCGACGATGTCCTTCAAGGCAACTGGGAAGGCGACGCACTCTACGGTGGCCCAGGTAACGACACACTTGGCGGTGGCTCAGGTAACGACGTGTTGGATGGTGGTGATGGGGACGACACGATCACTGGCGGCGACGGCGAAGACATCATTCTGACGAGCGCAGGCGAAGATTTGGTTGGTGGTGGTACTCACGTGGAGTACGACGTGATTACCTTCCCGTGTCCACACGACCCAGTGCGCCTATGTGGTTCAGGCCCTGCCGGTCCGCGAAGATTCCATTAGGCGCCAGATGCTCACCGGTCTTCAACCACCTCGGCTTCGGTGATTCGGCCCACGGCCCGAAGAAGTGACGATGCGTGCGATGCCCGCTGTGAGGGGAGCGGATCGAGTTCGTCGGCTCTGAGCAGCGAACGGACTGCAAGATCTATTTCGCCTAGCGTCTCAGCCAGCGCAGCGTGCACATCGTGAAGTGCGACAACTCGGGCTCGATGCTCCGAGCGGGAGTCTTCTGCGAATTCCTCGTATCGATCCTCGGGCAGCAGTGCGCGGTCGTTGAGCGCAATAGCCGCTGCAAGCACATGTAGATCACGTGACTCAACCGCATCGGAGGCCGCCGCGACAGCAGCGCCGAAGTCGGTGTAGACACTGGGATCGAGCTGCAACATGTCACCGTTGCGCACAATGATGTCGCCGCACGATTCACGTACCCGTTTTATGACATTGCGCAGGCGTCGGCGGCCCAAGGACAAGTCGGCATCGGGCCACAGCGGATCAATGACTTGATCGATTACCAACGGCTGAATTCCTAGAACGAGTACCTTTAGAAGAGCTCGAGTCTGCCCGGCGGGCACCCGCATATTTTGGCCGCCAATTCGAACGCTGAAGCTCTCGAACACCGAGATCTCGGTCTTAGTTGGCAACGTATGATGCGGATCTTCCACAATATCTCGAAGGTAGGCGACGATGGTCTTCTCTACGATCGAGGGCAGATCCGAGACGCCTAGCTGGGCTGCCTTTGTTTTCGCCTCATCGAAGTATTTGGTGGCGGCTTCGGGCGACGACAGTTGTAGGTGGCCATACGCCTGAAGAAGATCAATCATCCATCGCTTCTCAGGTTCTACTCCCTCTTCAACCTCGAGTCGCTCAAGAAGATCAATGCCTTCGGCTGGGCGCCCGCAGCGGATCGCGACCGAGCCTCGGTAGTAGTCCTGAATCCACGGGTCGATGCCATGTGTGTCTTGGATCAAGCGGATTCCTGCCTCGGCCGCTTTGGTGTTTCCGCAACGGGCCAAGGCTTCGATCACGTCGCAGTACATCAGCGACGTCGTTAGGTCGCCAAAGTCAGCAGACCCGACAAAATCCGTGGCCAGCTCATCGACAAGTTCCCTTTGACTCAGCATCGAGGCAGCGACGATCTCGGCTTCAAGGGCTGTAAGCAACAACCAGTCGTTTTTCATGAGCTTGGCCACACGACGTGGCTCCCTCAGCGCACCGACGACCTCATCGGCCCGGCCGACGAAGGGGAGAATACGAGCGCGCTCGATGCCGATCCGGGCGGCATCCATAGGCGCCATCGGTCCAACGGCTGGAAGCTCCTCGATTATTGCCAAGGCGTCTAGACGCTTGCCTCTGGACGGCAGCACAACAGTGGCGAGCCGACCCACAGTGACGAAAGCCTCCCGTGGGCGTCGTAACTTCCGCCAAATCGCTAGTGCGGCGGTCAGTTCTTCCGTGGCCCGCTTCAGGTCGGCATCCGACGCTGCGGCGTGGAAGAGGACCCCGCGTGTGTCGTGGAGTCGGCCGAGTAGCGCCAAGTCGCCACAATCTCGAACGGCCTGTTCACACTGGTTGTGTATGTCCCATGCGTCTTCTAAGAGTCCGTCATAGACACGCCATGTTGCGAGCGCCAGCAACATCTCGAGGTGGTCGTGATCCTGCAGGTCCGGGTCGATAAGGGTGAACTCGCGAGTGCCGCGCTCGAGATATTGCAGACCTTCGCCTGATCGTGCATTAATCGCATGGACGTGGGCCTGGATGTAGAGCGAGCGAGGTGACGTGCTGGCTGCGTCGCCGATGGTGGTCATCGCCGCGTTGAGACGATCAACGTCGAGCTGGGCTTCTTGTTCGGGGGTGAACGCAGCGACTACTTCGGCGGCCATCGAATAATCGCCTGCGGTTAGGCAGGCCGTTATGGCGGGGTGGAGCTTGCCTGCATCTACGAATCTGTCGACGACAGCGCGTGCAAGCGGCGGAGCCTGGATATCTGGCTGGCTGTGAACCGCGTTGCCTCGATGGGCGAACTCGTCCCATCCGTCGGGCCTGTCGATCAACGAAAGGCCAACAAGTTCCAGGCGATCGAGAAGCCCTGGCGCCGCCATGAGTTCTGCGATTTCGGCATCGAAGAAAGGGAGGTCACTCAATCCGCGGACGGCGATCTGGTCAGCTGTGTCAAGTTGGCGTAGATGGTGGTCGACAAGGCGAGACACCACGGAGCCCTCGCGCAGTAACGCGGCGACTCCGTCTCGGTAACCGCTGGCCGAGATTTGATCAATGGCCTGCTCCAGCGCTGCTGGCCAACCATCCGTCAACCCGTGGATGGTTTCGGCCGCGTCATCGGCATCGACCGACGCCTGGTCCAGTAGTTGTTGTGTTTCCTCAACGGTGAAAGCGAGGGCGCTCGCGTCAATGACTGTCCACTCGTTGTCGGCAACCATGGACGCAAGGTCGGGTGGCAGATGCCGGGCAGCGAGAACGACTCGGACACCGCGTACGGCGAGAGCAGAGATCAGTCGATTTTCATCGCTGCCCAGTTTGTGGGCGTCGTCTACTGCAACGACGTCGAATTCTGCAGCCAGTGACTGAGCAAAGGCGCCTGTGTTGGTGTCGGCCAGTTCAATCCAGTGCTGACCGCCTTGCATCTGGCGAGCGAGGCTGAGCGAGATGCGGGTCTGTAGGGAGTCGGTGCCAGCCGAAGCGGTGACCAAAACACGAAGATCCGTGAAGTCGACGAGCTGAGTGAGGAGCGCAGACTTGCCATAGCCAGCACCAGCGCGGATCACCGTGTTCTTGTTGCTGCCCGGCGAAAGAACCTGGCCAGCCAGTCTGGGGCGTTGAATCAAGTGTTGCACCAGCGCCGCCGATGTGATCGGTTTGTGAGCAAAGGCCTGGTCCAGCGGCGACAGAACAGGAGGGGTTGAGGGCCTGACCTGCGCGGCCGCTTCGATGATGCCATCTGCCTGTGCGACTGTGTCGCCGTTCCCGTGATCACGACGCTTCCAGCATAGATCGCATTGGCGAATGTCTGTAAGCGAACAGTCCGATCGCTCAGTCTAAGTAATGCCGACCAACTCGTTGTCGTGAGGGCTTAAGTTGTCGCGAACGATGAGATCATCGCCGATGTCTGCGCAGACTGATCGTTGGCGATCCGGAAGCGGCGCCGACGTTCAGCGCGTGGACCCCACTATTGGTGCCGCAAACTCAGGTGTGGCAAACGACGAAGCCGCCTTCGATCTCTTCGCACACAGGATCGTTGTCGATGCGAATCAGGCCGTTGGGCGCTTCTGCTGGGGCCACTGCTGCTTCGCCCCGGACGAGGTCGGCACGCTTCGGTAGGGTCACAGGCTCGCCGAAACAGGCAATGGCCCAGAAACTGTCGGAGCAGTCGACCAGATGGTCGATCGGCGTGGTCGCCGCGGTGGTGCTGGCGGGCGCCAGAACTGTTGCTGCCATGAGAGCGCTGGCGAGTGCCAGAGCCGTGAGTTTGGTGAAACGTGTCATCCGCACATGACCTTTCGGGTCGAACGGCCCATCATGGGCCATGCGTCCATCATGAGCCTCTTGGACGGCTCTGTCTGTGAGCAGACTTACCTATCACCCACATGGGGGCTGACTGGATCACCTCCGACCACTCTCGGTGAGAAGCAATCACTTTCTGTGCACGGTTCTCTAACGGCTTTCGAGGGCCAGGCTGGGTTGAATCGCAGTCGGCGATCTACTGTGCATGCATGGATCTGACTTACCCGTCCGAGACGGACACCTTCCGTGCGAAGATCAACACTTTTCTCGATGGCAACCTGCCCGACAACTGGACCGGTATTGGCGGTGTGCCCGCCAGCGATCGATACGACTTCCAGATGGACTGGCGGCGCACGCTCAAAGCAAACAGCTTGTTGGCGGCGAACTGGCCGGCCGAATACGGCGGTGGCGGTCTGAGCCATCTCGAGATGGTCGTCATGTACGAAGAGTTCGCCAAGCGTGGCGTGCCGACCAGTGGCCCCAACGACGGTTTCAGCATCTCTATGGTCGGTAACACGATCTTGCACTGGGGGACCGACGAGCAAAAGTCGCACTACATTCCCCGCATCCTCGACGGCACCGATATCTGGTGCCAGGGCTACTCCGAGCCCGACAGCGGCAGTGACCTGGCCAACCTGGGGTGCAGGGCTGAGCTCGATGGCGACGAATACGTGGTCAATGGCCAGAAGATCTGGACGAGTTCGGGTCACACCGCCAACATGATCTTCGTGCTGGCGCGTACCGACCCGAACGTCACAAAGCACGCCGGTATCTCGTTCTTGTTGATGTCGATGGACCAGCCCGGCGTCGAGATTCGGGCAATCACCAACATCGTTCGCCAGGATCACTTCAACGAGGTTTTCTTCACCGACGCTCGCTGCCCCAAGGAAAATGTGCTCGGTGGCGTGAACAACGGCTGGGCCGTGGGCAACACCTTGCTCGGTTTCGAACGTGGCGTGGGTGCCACCGTGCAGTCGCTCGGTTTCCGCGCCGAGCTCGACAACTTCATCGAGTTGGCTCGCGACAAGGGCAAGCTCGATGACCCGCTGGTGCGCCAGGACATCGCGTACTTCCACACATGTGTCGAGATCATGCGCTACCGAGGTTTGCAGGCGCTGACCCGGTTCCTCAAAGGCCAGGCTCCGGGACCCGAGTCGTCGATCGGCAAGCTCTTCTGGAGCGAGTACCACCTCAAGGTCACCGAAGCCGCAATGAACATTGCCGGCATGGAAGCCACCATTGGCTTCGGCGAAGAAGACCCTCGCGGGCTCGGGCCTGCAGCGATCGGTACCAAGAACACGGTGCCGAACTGGATGGCCAGCTTCATGATTGCTCGCCCGGGAACGATCTATGCCGGCACGTCTCAGGTCCAGCGCAACATCGTGGGTGAGCGCGTATTGGGTCTGCCCAAAGAGCCTCGGGCAGACAAGGGCACGTGGAAAGAGTCGCAGGCGAACTACAACTAGCCGCCTCGCCGCAAGCTGGCTTAAAACGAACAAAGAGTTCGGTCACCGAGCCCAATAGAACGGTGCCGAACTCTTTGTCGTTGCGTAGCTGTTCCCGGGGAGGGTCGGGATATCAGCCAACGTTGCGTTGCGCTGCGTCGGTGAAGCGCTCGGCGGTTGAGAATATTTTCTCACCATACGCGTTGGTATACCCCAGCGCCAGCCCATTGGGCCTGATGGCCCAATCAGGGCGACGATCGAACGTTGATTGGCGTGGTGAAAGACTCTCGGCTAGTGCGCTTCGAGCACCTCGTACACCCGCTTGGCAAAGAACCAACGGCCGCCGGTCTTGACGTAGCTATCGGAGTACTTTCCGGTGATTGTTCGCTTGACACCGTCTTTCTGGTGCAAGAACTCTTGCTGATACCACGTGCCGGTTGCAGCGTCGCCGTCGACGTGGATCGGTCCAGCCGAGGCGAAGAAGCCAACGAACTCGAAGTTCGACATGGACTGCTCCCAGATCGGCACGAACACGTCTTTGCCGACCATGTCGCCAGCCCCGGGCAGATGCCAGATCGCGTCGTCGGTCCAGTTCTCGGCCCATGCATCTCGATCGAAGCGCATGACGGCGTCGTTGTAGGACTCGATCAGTTCGCGAATCGCCAGCCGGTCTTCCATTGGTCCACTGCTGATGGGCATGATCAGCGCCCGGTCCAGATGGGGGCCCGCTTCTCGGAGAAGGCCAAGGGACCCTCGATGAAGTCTTCGCTCTTGAACAGCGCATTGACGGCGTCGTATTTGCCTTCGTAGGCGGCACGAATCCCACCCTCTTCGAAGCCCTGCATGGCGGCTTGTTTGGTCGCACGGATCGACATGGGAGAGTTCTCGAGGATCATCGCCGCCCAGGCGCGTGCTCGGGGCATCAGCTCATCTTGGGGAACGACCTCGTTGACGAAACCGAGCTCGAGTCCTTCGCCGGCCGGCACATGGCGGGCGGTGAGCATCATGCTCATCGCTCGCTTCAGGCCGATCTGTCGGGGCAGGCGGTGCACGCCGCCCGCCAGGGCCGCAAGTCCGACCTTGGGTTCGGGCAGCGCGAACCGGGCATTGTCCGACGCGATGATCAGGTCACAGGCGAGCGCGATCTCGAAGCCACCACCCATCGCCACGCCGTTCACTGCGGCAATCAGGGGCTTGTTGAGATCCCAGCGCGATGTGATGCCACCAAAGCCGGTCGCCGGAGCCGCAGATCGGTCCCCGCCCTCGGCCTGATAGCGCAGATCGTTGCCGGCGCAGAAGGCGCGGTCGCCTTCGCCGGTGATGATCGCTACCCATAGATCGGGGTTGGCTTGGAAGTCGTCGAACACGGCCGCCATCTCGGCATTACCCGGCGGATGAAGCGCATTCATTCGCTCGGGCCTGGTGATCGTGACGATCAGCAGGTGGCCATCTTGCTCGGTGGTACAGAATTCACCCATACCGCGACCCTAGTCAGCGTCAGGTCCCCGGCTCTAGTGCGTGGCGGGCACGGCGCACAGTTCAATCCGGCGTCAGTGTTTGACGCTGCGATGAGACAGCCGCTTGTCGTGGCGTTCTATCGCCAGATCGACCAACCGGGTGATGAGCTGGGGATAACCCACCCCGGTTGCCTCCCAGAGCTTCGGGAACATCGAAATCGGGGTGAAGCCCGGCATGGTGTTTACCTCGTTGAGCAGAAACCCGCGTCCGCTTTCTTCATAGAAGAAGTCGATACGAGCCAAGCCCTGTACCCGAAGGGATTGACCGACTCGACAGGCGAGTGCCCGGACCTCGGCGGTGGCGTCGGCGCCGAGCGGTGCAGGGATCAGGGTCTGAGCCACGCCGTCGTGGTACTTGTCGTCGTAGCTGTAGAAGTCGTCACCGGGCACGATCTCGCCTGGCAACGATGCTTGCAGCATTCGGTTGCCCAGCACGCCGACTTCGATCTCGCGCCCCTCGACGGCTTCTTCTACGACGATCCACTCGTCGTAGTTGGCTGCGATCTGTAGAGCGTCGGCCATCTCGGCTGCGGTGCCGGCCCGGCTCACGCCGACCGACGAGCCCATGTTTGCTGGTTTCACGAAAGTGACGACTCCCAGTTCTTCGATCAACGATGCCGGCGTGGACGCGGTGATGTCATCGACATGTACGGTGCGCCACCGGGCCTGGTCGATGCCAAAGCTTGCTGCCACCTGCTTGGCCATTGCCTTGTCCATACAGGCAGCCGAGCCGAGAACACCCGAGCCGACATAGGGCACGCCAGCGAGATCGAGCAAGCCTTGCACGGTGCCGTCTTCGCCCATGGGGCCGTGCAGCAGCGGCAATACCACTACGGGGAGGCCGGTGCGTTCGACCGCAGCCAGTGGCTCGACGGCGGCACCGGTCGTCGGCAACGAGGCGGGCAGAGCTGCCAGGTTGCCCGCCATGATCTCATCGCCGGTCGTGGTGCGGTGCCACTCGCCCTGACGGCTGATGCCGATGGCGTCGATGGCGAATCGCTCTGGATCGACGGCGGCGACGACATGACGCGCCGTCACGCACGAGACGTCGTGCTCTGCGGACTCGCCACCAAAGAGCACTACCAACCGATACTGCTGTGTCATGTCGCCGAGGCTAGTTGGCGATGTGGTGGCGGCTGGCGCATGTAGGGACCCCTCCCTGATTGCTCGTGGTGCCGCGTGCATCGGCGGTTCAGGTGCGAAACTCGACGGTATGCAGATGATGGCCAGCGAGATCGCCGAGATCACCGGCGGTGTCCTTCACGGGCCCGACACCACCTGTGACGGCGCATCCATCGACACTCGAACCATTGTTGTTGGCGAGTTGTTCGTTCCGATCATCGATGCGCGTGATGGTCACGACTTCATACCGGTCGCCATTGCCGCCGGATGCGGCGCCTATCTCACGATGCGCGAGCCCAGCGGCGGCACGGCCATCGTTGTCGACGACACCGCCCGGGCGCTGACAGCACTCGGTAAAGAGGCCCGGCGGCGTCATGTGGGCCCGGTCATAGGTATCACCGGATCGGTGGGCAAGACGTCGGTCAAGGATCTGGCGCTCGCCGCCATTGGCGGTACGCGAAAAACCCACGCCAGCGAGCGATCGTTCAACAACGAACTCGGTGTGCCGCTGACACTGCTGAACGCGCCCGACGACAACGAGGTGCTCATCGTGGAAATGGGTGCTCGAGGTATCGGCCATATCGCCCAGCTCTGTGATATCGCGACGCCCGATATCGGCATCGTCACGTTTGTGGGCGCCGTGCACACCAGCGAATTCGGCACCGTCGAAGCGGTGGCTCAGGCCAAAGGTGAGCTCATTGCGGCCCTGCCCGAGTCGGGCCGAGCCATCCTGAATGCCGATTGCCAACCCGTTCTGGCCATGAAGGCAACGAGCCCGGCGCCGGTCCTGACCTACGGTGTCGGCGCCGACCTGGATGCGGTCGATGTGACTCTCGACGAAGAGCTTCTTCCTTCGTTTCGGGTCGAGACCCACGGACGCACGTATCCCGTCACGCTGCCAGTGCGCGGTTTGCATCAGGTCTCCAACGCGCTGGCTGCGCTGGCTGCGGCCGAGGCGGTCGGGGTTGGCACGAGCGAAGCCATCGCCGGTCTCGCCCAGGCAGCGTTGTCGCCGTGGCGCATGGAACTCGGCCACACGCCCGGGGGCGCAGTGGTGATAAACGACGCCTACAACGCCAACGCGATCTCGACCGGCGCAGCGCTGTATTCGCTGGCTGCACTTGCTTCGGCCCGGCCGGTTGCGGTGCTGGGAACCATGGCGGAGTTGGGTGAACGCCATGACCGAGATCATCAAGCAATGGCGGCACTCTGCCAGCAGTTGCACATTCGCCTGATCGCGTATCAAGAGCCGTCCTACGGCGTGGAGCCTCTGCAGGATTTCGACGAAGTGATCGAGGCTCTTGGTGAGTTGACGAGCTTCGATGCGGTGCTGATCAAAGGAAGTCGGGTAGCGGGGCTGGAGGAGCTGGCGGCGCGCCTACTGGGTTAGCGGCGCGCCTACTGGGTTAGCAGCCAGGATTGTCAGAACTCGCTCTCGGTCGGTAGTTCGTCGGGCGCAAGCGGCCGGTTGCTGATCTTGTACTTGTCGTAGCGCTCGGAATCGCACGACGGACACAGCCAAACCTGGCGGAAACTCTGAATCGACAGCTGGGTCCCGCGACTCTTCTCGACCAGTGCTTGCACGGCTTCTCGCATGTCGTCGCCGCCGCAGCGTTCACAGGTCGGGTGAGCGCCGGGATCTCGCACCCACTCGGCATCACACACTTCACAGACCAGTGCAATCAGCTGGTCGCGTCGTTCCCCCCGCAGTTCGTCGGCCTCGCCGCACGCCGGGCAGGAGATATCGATCGCCATCAGCGGCCGGCAGCGTGGTCTTTGGCTCTGCGGGCGTGGAGTAGTCCCATGACGCACTCGTTGACCACATCGTCGAGATCGGCGTCGGCGCTGGGTCGAACCAGTGCAAGTGTGCCGTCGGTGGCCTTGAGGCTCTTCAGCAGATCCTTGTTGAGCTGGGAGAGATCGGCGTCGGACTTCGACGTGTGGGCGACGATGAAGTACGGGCCGTCGATCCACGACACCAGGTCGGCATCGGGCATGGTGTCGGCCAGAAAGCTACCGATTTCGCCGGTTGCCATTGCGGCATCTGCGGGAGGCAACGACTCGAACTCGTCGAGCGACATTGCTTCTATGGCGACGAGCAGCGGTTTTTCTCGAGAAGCAGCAGTTGGCCAATTCAGCCAGATTGCCAATGCGCTGAGATCGGCGACCTGCGAGCCCGGGGCGACTGCGGCGGCAACCACCGGTTCGGGTTCGAGCAGGGCGGAGAATGCGCCACCCGCTTGGGCAACGGGAGCAGCTGTCGCCACCGGCTCGGGTTCGGACGGCGGCTGGGTGTCTGCCACCGGGTCGGTGCTCGGCGAGATGACCTGTGGCTCGGGCGGTAAGAATATCTCGGCGACCGGCGAGGCGTCGGGCGTGGCGAGCACCAGGGGTGGGATCGCGGTGGGCGTGTCGGGCGACACTGGTTCGATAGCTGCGCCGAGCGAATCCGGATCAGCGAACTCGAGTCCTGGGAACGAGAGCGTTCGCGGAGCTTCGCCGTCGGCGCCAACCATCGGTGGCCCGTCGAAGCTGACCGGTGTTGGATCATCGGGCTCGAAGTTCTGCATCTCGGAGCGAAAGTCATTGGTGCGCACTTCTCGAACCCACGACGTCCACTCGCTGAGCGTGGTCTCGCGCTGTTCGATCTCTCGACGTACTCGCACCAGCGATGCGAATGCGCCGATGATGAGCGCGCCGCAGACCACCACTGCCGGAATCGAGCGAGGGATATCGGTGCGGCTGCTCCAGAGTTGAATGGCGGTACCGGCCAGCGCAACAGAGACGAAGCTGAGCACTGCTCGTGAAACGCGCGGCGGGTCTGCTGGGCGGTTGAACGCAAGTTCTCGGCGTGGTGATCTGTCCCAGGCGATCAGGATCAGCGCAAAAGCGATTCCGATCAAGACAATGGCGGCCCACTCGTTGCGCAGCATGACCGTATTGGCGGCCAGCACGAGCACGGCGCTGATCAGGGTGGTGGCCACGGTGAACGTGGGATGGCGCCGCACGAACGCCAGCGCAGCGATGCCAGCCAGTAGCAGACCGTTGCCCACGCCCAAGACCGCCAGCACCGACTGGTCGGTTCTACTCCACACTGTGACCGATTCGGCGAATGGCGGGCTGATCCAGTTGAGGGCTCCCCACGCCAAGGCGGTGATAACCGAAATCCACGCGAGGGGTGGCCCGAAGCGATCACGTTCTGCGGCCATGAGCAGCAAGCCCGCGCCCGTGACCGCGCTGGTGATGGCGGCGCCAAGCAGGAGCGTCTGGCTTTGGACATCGAGGCCGAAGAGGTTGTTCGCTGCCAGCATGCGCATGACCAGGCCAATGGCAGCACCAAGACCAACCAGACCGAGTCGGAACGGACGGGCCAGTGACTCGGTGGCGGGGGAGGCCTGGTGGCCGATCGTTGGTTCGACCTCGGGTGGTGCCAGCATTGGGGTGCTCATGCGTCGTCTCCGAAGACAAGCATGCCCGCGGCGTCGGCGTCCCAGCGCCAATCGGTGCGAGGCGCAACCATACGTTCGCCGGTACGGAGGAAGAAGTCGAGCAGGTCGACGTAGCCATCGTTGCCCGGGATGCGGTTGGGGATCAGGGCTGTGGTGTCTGCTGCTTCGATGATGTACCGGGCGGCGACCACTGCGGCGTTGTGGCGGTCGAGCGCGGTGGTGGCCACGCGGTTGGCGTCCATCGCAGTGGAAAACTCTGGTTCGCTTTCGATCACGAACGTGAGTGCATCGACGATCTCGCCGGCGTTGCGTCGAATATGCAAGACGCTCCCGTCTCCGTAGCCGGCGCTCGCGCCAGCCAGTTCGGCGAAAGGCCCGGCGTAGTCGTGCAGCTGCATGACTGCAGCGGCGACACGAACCCGCTCTTCGATCAACGCCTGGTTGGCACCCTGGTTGGGGATCGGCCCCGGTGCCACTATCAGCGCATCGCCGGTGCATTGATCCGAAGGAATCAGAACCTGGGCGCTCTCGGTCGTGCTCGGGCTGATCGCCGCGCACGCAGCAGGGAAGGTTTCGCCGCCGTCGTAGATGATTGCCCAACGGTCCTGCTCGTTGGCGATGAGAATGCCGTTCGGCTCGGGTTGGGCACAGGTGCCAGCGCTGGCATAGGCCGATAGGTCGAGCACACTGTCGCACCCCTGGTCGGCGGGAGGCCGGGTTGCCGGAAGCCGATCGGCGATAGCGGCAAAGGCTTGCTCGACCGCCTCGTTGTCGACCGACAGGTTCGAGTTCGACCGGATGGCATCGACCAGAGCAGCGAACGCCGGGTCGCTCTGGATCACATCGGCATTGGCCATGGAGTCGGTCAGGTTCGGACCCAGGATCCCTGGTGCCGTCATCACCAGCGCGAGCGCCGTCGAGTTGGCCGAGATCTGCGTGGTGCCGCGATCTGGGCCATCCGGCACGAACGCCAGCCCGATCAGGTCACTGTTCGCATCGTTGAGAGCGACCAGCGCAGTGATTCCCACGGGAATGTCGACCTGCGTTCCGGAGGTCACGAAGTCTCGCCGAGTGTCGGACTCGTCGAGACCGAGCACCGACACACTCGCGCTGCCAGGATTGGCCAGATCGGCAACGGTTACCGTGGTGCTTTCGAGCTCGACAGGATTTCGATCGGGCACAGCAACATTGCTGGCGTCTCGTGATTGAAGAATGGCGATGATGCTGACGATCAGCGCAGCGGCGACGGCAATCAGCGAAATGACGCGCCATAAGCCCGCACGTTGCGGCAGGTTCGGAACTGCCCGCTCGGGGATCTCCAAGCTGGCGTTTTCGATGATGGCGTCGAGGTTGGTCATAGGGGCAAATCGGGCACGACGCTACCAGCGCAGCTGCGCACGAACAGAGACTGTCAGGCTAGGCCCCGATTTGAGGTTGCACTCGAATCGCTATGGCCTACCATCATGTTCTCAGGGGCGATTAGCTCAGTTGGCTAGAGCACTGCCTTCACACGGCAGGGGTCGTTGGTTCAAGTCCAATATCGCCCACCAAATGCAACTCTCTCAAACCACTGACCCCCCTGCGGGTCAGTGGTTTGTTCGTTTCTCGCCCCTGCGGTGACGAGTTGCTTGTTGCGCTCTGCGTCGACCAGGTCGAAGAACAGTTGGTCAAGACAGTCGAATGCCTCTGACGGTTCGTCTGTCTTGGTTCGTTGTTGTTGTTGGTGGTGTTGTTGGGCGCCTGAAACCACGTCTGGATGCAGCAGCAGTCTGAAGAGTTCGTTCAGCTCCACTCCGGTGACGCCGTCTCGGTTGACGTAGATCTTCTTGAAGATGGCTTGGTTCATGTCACGGCGAATATTTGGTGCGGCGTGTTGGTACGAGGCAGCGAGGTTGCTCGTGAAGCTCAGGGCCAATCCAAGGTTGGCGACAACTCGTTCGTGGTCTTCGACGCTGGAGACGATCTGGCTCTCTAATGCCTTCAGCTCCATCTCGATGCGTTGCTGGTCGACCTTCATCGTCTCCAGGGTGACGGCTTCGGCGTAGTAGGCCTCCAGCAGCTTTGCTCGTTGCTTTTCGAGCTTGGACCGGCGCCGCGTCTGACGGTCCGTTTGGGTGTCGGCTTCGGCTTTGACCCGTTGCAGCTCGTCGAGGATGTAGTCGCGCATCTGGTCAACCAGCTCGTCAGTTGGTTGGACATTCGGGTAGTAGTTGACGATCAACGCTTCGACCGTCTCGATCAACACGGCTTGTTGCTCACACGGCTGGCGCCGTTGTTGTCTGCCGATGCAAATGAAGTACGGGTAAATGGTGCCGTTGCGGCTGCGGTTGTTGGACACGATGAGGCGTGAGCCGCAGTCTGAGCAGTAGATGGTGCCTTTGAGATAGTGATGGTGCTTACGTCGTTTCACAAAGTGCACGGACCGACTACTGGCTCTTGGGAGGGGTTGCTGAGTCGCTCTGGATATGGGCTTGACTCAGACGCGGAGCGCCACGAGCAGGTCTCGCAGACCCGAGCCTTTGTGGCTGATTCCTCGCCATAGTCGACATCCCACGACAGGCGGCGCGACGCACATTTCGGGCATTGCTCTGGTTGGTCAGGGTCGAAGTTGAAAAGAGCGAGAGCAAAGTCTTGGACGACCCGTTGGACCATGTACGCGCCCATGTTCGCCTCGTCCGCTGTGCCGTGGCGATCATGAGCCATCCAGTTGACATATTGCCAACTCTGTTTCGCTGTGGCCTTAAGGTAGCCACGGTACTTCTGGAGTCGGGGCCCCGGAAGAAGGAAGCCAACTGCGACATCGCTGCATCCTACAAAGTCGCTGCGCTTCACATCC
>ENA-ORXT01000174-ORXT01000174.1-marine-metagenome-genome-assembly--contig:-NODE-174-length-109075-cov-4.530780_pt1 | contig 109075 bp, 85 predicted proteins | sample MGYA00237868_ERZ511482 | MGnify/ENA metagenome assembly ERZ511482 | reverse complement strand
CATGCCCGCCCCGGTAATGCGCACAAACTGGGGTTGGGTGCGCAATTCATCTAACGTGCCGCAGCCCACATAGCCCATGCTGGCGCGAACCCCACCTGACAGTTGATGCAAAATATTTGCAATGGGCCCCTTGTGCCCTACCATGCCTTCGATGCCCTCTGGTACCAGTTTGTCTATGGCGTTTTCAGACTCTTGAAAATAACGATCACTAGAGCCCTTTGCCATCGCACCCAATGAGCCCATGCCGCGATAGGTTTTGTAAGAGCGTCCTTGATAAAGAATTACTTCACCGGGCGCCTCATCCGTGCCTGCTAGCATGCTGCCTAACATGACGCTGTGCGCCCCTGCCGCAATGGCTTTGGCCACATCCCCTGAATAGCGAATCCCGCCATCAGCGATTAGTGGCACACCAGACTTTTTAAGCGCGGCGGCGGCGTTCATGACCGCGGTGATTTGCGGTACACCGACCCCGGCCACAACGCGCGTGGTACAAATTGAGCCTGGGCCAATACCCACTTTTACCGCATCCGCCCCCGCTTCAACCAGCGCCAACGCCCCTTCACCCGTGGCGACATTGCCACCAATGACCTGAACATCGGGAAAATGCTGCTTGACCCACTTAATACGTTCTAGTACGCCTTGAGAATGACCGTGCGCGGTGTCTACGGTTATTACGTCAACACCTGCCTCAACCAGTGCCGCCACACGGTCTTCTGTGCCGTGTCCCACACCGACCGCAGCGCCCACGCGCAAGCTTTCGCTGCTGTCTTTACAGGCATTAGGAAAGTCACTGGATTTTTGAATGTCTTTTACGGTAATCAAACCGCTCAGTTTAAACGCATCGTCAACAACCAAGACTTTCTCGATACGGTGCTGGTGCAGCAAGCGCAGAATCTCTTCTTTTGCCGCGCCCTCTTTTACTGTGACCAGTTTGTCTTTAGCCGTCATGATTTCACTTACCGGCTGGTCGTGATTGGTTTCAAACCGTAAATCGCGACTGGTGACAATGCCCACCAAGTCGTTATTGCCTGCGATAACCGGCACGCCTGAAATATTATGTTTGGCGGTTAGTTTAATGACATCACGAACCGAGGTATCTGCGGTGACCGTGATCGGGTCTTTAATAATGCCGCTTTCAAACTTCTTAACCTTTAGCACGTCGTTTGCTTGGGCTTCGATAGACATGTTTTTGTGAATCATGCCTAGGCCGCCCTCTTGGGCTAGCGCAATCGCTAGTTTGGCCTCAGTCACCGTATCCATAGCAGCAGAGGCCATTGGGATATTCAGGCGAATTTCACGCGTTAGTTGGGTGGCGAGACTCACTTCGGCAGGGAGAACAAGTGAGTGAGCGGGGACGAGTAGCACATCGTCAAAAGTGAGTGCTTCTTCAAGGATTCGCATGAGACCTCCAGGGTACTTTGCAGCGTACTTTCCTAAAATTAGCGCCTCATTATAACCATTGACCTGTTTAGGGTAAACTGATATCAATGCTGATCATGAACAAACTCACTTTACCCAAGCAGGCCACACCGGAGGAACTATGAAGCTCAATTTAATCATCGCAGGATTTGCACTCACTCTCGCCACCACTAGCGCAAGCGCTGTCACGCTCGATGAGGCAAAAGCGGCTATTGAGGCGGCTAAACAGTCGGGCTACCCTTGGACAACGACGGGCACCTTAATGAAAAGAGCAGAAAAAGCGCTTAAAGAAAATGAGGCTGACAAGGCTCAAAAATACCTTGAGCAAATTATGTTACATACCCGCATGTCAATCAAACAGGCTGAAACAGCAAAAACGGCCGGACCAAATTTTTAAAGAAAGTACAACGCCCATGGATTTTAGTAACGAGCACCGCACTGTTCTTAGTGTTTCTGACCTTAATTCAGAAGTCGCTTTAATGTTATCCAGAAGTTTTGGGGTACTTTGGTTGGAGGGCGAAATTTCAAACTTTTCGCGCCCGGCTTCTGGGCATTTTTATTTTTCGTTAAAAGATCAAAAAGCGCAGGTTCGCTGCGCGATGTTTCGCAATCGTAATTTAACCTTAAAACTAAAACCTGCCAATGGCATGTTGGTCAGAGTGCGAGCGAAAATTGGTTTGTATGAGCCACGCGGTGAGTTTCAAATCATTGTGGAGCAAATGGAGGAAGCCGGTGCAGGTATTCTTCAGCAGCAGTTTGAAGCGCTTAAAGCTAAACTATCTGCGGCAGGTTTATTTGACGCAACACACAAGCGCGCCTTACCCAAACTGCCCCGCTCAATTGGTGTGATCACCTCACCCACCGGCGCTGCCATCCGGGATATTCTTCAGGTATTAGGGCGGCGCGCGCCACAGGTTCCGGTGTTTATCTACCCTGTTGCTGTACAGGGTAAACTGGCTGCACGGCAAATTGAAAGCGCCATAAGACGCGCCAACATTGATCAGCGCTGCGACGTATTGCTGATTGCTAGAGGTGGCGGTTCGATTGAAGACTTATGGTCGTTTAACGAACCCAATGTCGCACAGGCGGTTTTTGAATCACAAATCCCCACAATAAGCGGCGTGGGGCATGAGGTCGATACCACAATCGCAGACTACGTCGCTGATATTCGCGCCGCGACCCCGTCGGTTGCAGCCGAACTTGCGGTGCCTGACATGGTGGAGCTAAGGCAGCAATCAATACAGCGTGATAATCGCTTGATGCAAATGATGCAAAGCTATCTTTATCACCACCAACAATCGCTGCGTAACTTAAACCATCGATTGGCCAACCATCGGCCGGCTTATCGCTTGCAACAGCAACAGCAACGGCTTGATGAGCTAGAACAGCGCGCTTACCGAGCGGCCGCGGTTTATATGGAACGTCGTCAGGCAAATATTCGCCAACTACAGACACGTTTACATGCAAACTCACCACAACAGTTATTAACTAATCGTCAGCAACATCTACAGCAACAATCGCATCAACTGAGGCACATTTTACAACGCCTACTTCAGCAAAAACAGGCTAGTTTTGCACTGCTTGCGGCAAGACTTCAAAGCGCCAGCCCGCTTACCACACTACAGCGTGGTTACAGCATTACTCAAGCTATCGATACCGGAAAAGTCATCCAAGATGCTAATGAAATCAACGTTGGTCAGACGATCATCATTAGACTGCACACCGGCAGTCTTGAAGCTTCGGTTACTCAAGTGAAGCCATAAATTTTGCGATAAAACTGACCGTTAATCTGAAAATACCCCACTGGAGATTGGGAGTTTGCTTTAATGACACGATAATAAAATAATAATGGTCTGTACTGTGAAATCTCATACGCAACTATCGTCCTTAGTTTCTGTCCTCGCCTGCTCTGTAACAACGCTGCTGATCCCAACCACGCTATCTGCTGACATCACAGATTCCGCCGCGCACGTTAAAGACGATAGTTATTGGGCAGACCTCGCTCAAGACTACCCGCCTTTTAAAGCACCTCAATTGGTTGCGCGAACGTCTGAGCGAAATGAAAATATTACTGGGCAGTGGGGGCCGGTTATTTCTTGGCCACACATTCCCGTGACGGCGGCGAATTTGCCTGACGGCAGAATTTTAAGTTTTTCAGCCAATGAAAAAACATCTTTTGGTGGCGGGACTGAATTTAGCTACTCTGCAACGTGGGACCCGCTTAGCAATTCGTTTATCGATACGCCACACGCAAGCCATAATATGTTCTGCGCACATTTGTCTACGCTTGAAGACGGACGTATCTTTGTCACCGGCGGGACAAACCACGTTAGGACGACTAGTGTGTTTGATTTTAGAACGAATGCATGGTCAACCGTCGATCAGATGAATAATGGTCGCTGGTATCCAACCACAGTCACCATGCCTACAGGTTCTGTGTTTACTGCCATTGGTAGCAGCGGCGGTGAGTATCCAGAACTTTGGCGAGAAGGTGCAGGCTGGAAACAACTCACCGGCGCTAGCATGCAATCTGCTGTCATCAGTCTAACCTCAAATTATGAAAATATTTGGTGGCCGCTGCTGCACGTGGACCCTAAAGGAAAAGTCTTTCACTCCGGCCCAACGCCTAAAATGCACAGTATCGAAACCTCAGGCTTAGGGAAGGTCACACAAGTGGGGCCTGAGATGACCGAATGGTACCCAAAGCACGGTGCGACGGTGATGTATGACGAGGGTAAGCTATTAGTTGCAGGGGGCGCTACTGCTGGTAATGACCAAAAAAGTACCAGCAAAGCCATGATTATTGATATCAATGGCCCTAGCCCTATTGTGACCCCCATCACCCCGATGAATAATGCAAGAAAGTTTCAAAATGCAGTCATGCTACCCACCGGTGAAGTACTCATCGTGGGCGGTAATTCCTCGGGGATTAAGTTTAATGACAGCGGCTCTATTTTACCGGCAGAAATCTGGAACCCTGAAACGCAGCAGTGGCGAGCGATTGCCAGCATGACATCACCTCGTAACTACCACTCTATCGCGCTGTTGATGACCGACGGACGCGTCTTATCAGGCGGTGGTGGTCTGTGTGGCGGCTGCGCAGCTAACCACCAGAACGCTCAGGTGCTATCACCTCCCTATTTGTTTAATAATGATGGCAGCTTGGCAACGCGCCCAACCATTAGCAGCGCACCCAGCACGATTAAATATGGTCAAACCTTTACAGTACAAAGTAGCGACGACATCACCAAATTTAGCATGGTCAAAATGTCCGCCACCACACATGGGGTCAATACCGATTTACGCTTTGTAAACGTTCCTTTCCAAGCGGCGGGCGCGGGGTTATATGAGCTCACCTCACATGCGAATATCAATGTGCTAACACCAGGCTATTGGATGCTATTTGCGGTTAACAGCCAAGGGGTTCCATCGGTTGCTACGGTAGTTAATGTATCCTCTTCAGGTTTGCCCAATATCACGCAGCCACGTGACCAAGTAAATATGGTTGGCGATGCTATTACTTACTCTGTTATTGCCAACGACGATGACAACGACACACTCAATTATCAAGCCACAGGCTTACCCGCTGGGCTGCGCATTAATAGCAGCAATGGTTTAATTACCGGAACTGCTGAACAAAAAGGTGGTTTTAAACCAACCGTAACCGTAACTGACGGGGAGTCTTTTACGTCCGCCACCTTTAGCTGGGACATCTTTCCAGCGGGAAGCGCACCGGGCATTTCTTATGAGTACTACGAGGGCGACTGGAATGCATTACCGGACTTTTCAACACTGACACCCGTTGCCAAAGGCACCACTGATGTCATTAATACCAGCATGCGTAACCGCAATGATTATTATGGGATGCGTTTTTCGGCGCGTCTAGATATTGAAACAGCGGGAACTTATACCTTCTTTACCGCCTCAGATGACGGCAGTCAGCTGTTCATTGATGGTAATTTGGTCGTTAACAACGATGGCTTACATGCTGTTCAAGAGCGCTCTGGCGCAATCAACCTAACCGCCGGCGAACACGCCTTAGTGGTGACTTTCTTTGAAAAAACCGGCGGCGATAGTCTATCGGTACAATATTCTGCCGATGGGGTCACCAAACAGCTACTACCACAGTCCTTGCTACGTCAAAACCCTTTATACAATGTGGCACCGGTGATTAGTAATCCCGGCAGCCAAACAACAGGCATTAATCAAGCGGTTTCACTAAGCATTAGCGCTTCGGACTTAAACACAACCGACACACTTAGATACACCGCCAGCGGCTTACCGACAGGCCTTAGCATTAACGCATCAACAGGAATCATTTCAGGCACAGCAACCACTTCAGGTGCTTACAATACAAAGGTGACGGTGAGCGATGACGCGGGCAGTTCTAATAAGATTGATTTGATTTGGCAAGTGGTGGGGGATATTACTATCAAACCAATCGTCACCGCACCAAAAGCGACCGGCGTGGTGGTTAGTTATACCGCTGAAGTTACCGGAGGCAGCAACCTTCAATATCAGTGGAATTTTGGTGATGGCACGGCCACAACCAGTGCCTCGACTAATCCTTCTATTAGCCATCCGTTTGCAACAGCGGGCACCCCAGTGGTTACGTTAATTGTCAGTGGTACGGGCGTTGACACGGTTGATTATCAATTCACTCAACCCATACACAACCCCTTAACCGCAAGCCGCCCTAATATTTCGATGAGCATTCTTTATGAGGCGCGCTCAGGAAATGACAGGGTTTGGAACGTTAATCCAGATAATGACTCGGTGTCGGTATTTGACGCCGTCACCAACGCTAAACTTGCACAAATCAAGGTAAAAGCGGCGCCGCATGCATTGGCACTAGCCCCTGATGGACGTATTTGGGTGACCAATAAAGAGGCCGCCTCCATTAGTGTGATTGACCCTGCTAGTATGAAAGTGGTGCAACTGATCAGCCTACCTAACGCCTCACAACCTCACGGCATCGTCTTTTCACCCGATGAAAGCTATGCCTATGTGGCGCTGGAGGCTTATCAACAAGTCATCAAGCTGCATCCAACCTCTGGCGCTAAGATTGGCAGTGCTGAAGTAGACAGCAACCCACGCCATTTAAGTATTAATGCCGACGGCAGTGCCCTTTACGTGTCGCGTTTTATCACTCCACCGATTCCGGGTGAGGCAACCGCTAACGTTCAAACGACCGTTGCGGGTGTTAAATACGGCGGCAATGTAGTTAACGTTAATACCGCCGCTATGACCGTTAGCAATCGTATTGTGCTGGCGCACTCAGAAAGACAAGATTCTGAGCACTCTGGACGCGGTATTCCTAACTATCTTGGGCCGCTGGTGATTTCACCAGATGGCTTGAGCGGTTGGGTTCCATCCAAACAAGACAATATTAAACGGGGCATGCTGCGTGATGGTCGAGCGTTGACTCACGACAGCACGGTTCGAAGTATTACCTCACGCGTTGACCTTGCCACTGGGGTTGAGGAAACAGCGGTCCGTATCGATCATGACAATGGCGGTATTGCCAGCTCAGCGGTATTTGGTCGTTACGGTATTTATCTTTATGTGGCACTTGAAGGCAGTCGCCAGGTGGCGATACTTAACGCCTTAAACAAAGCAGAAATTACGCGTATTCAAGTGGGCCTAGCCCCTCAAGGGCTCGCTATATCTGCCGATGGCACTAAGCTATACACCCATAATTTCATGAGCCGAAGTATTAGTGTTCATGACCTGTCAGTGCTCAATAGTCGAACACGCACTAATTTTGACCGCCTTGCCGTGTATGACACGGTCGTTAATGAGGCGTTGAGTGCTGAGGTTTTGAAAGGAAAGCAGTTATTTTACGATGCACAGGACGCCCGCGTGGCAAGGGAGCAGTACATTAGCTGTTCGTCTTGTCATAACGATGGCGGTGATGATGGCCGCGTTTGGGATATGACAAACTTTGGCGAAGGCTTGCGCAACACCATAAGCCTTGAAGGTCGCGGCGGCACACAGCACGGCTTGCTGCATTGGAGTGCTAATTTTGATGAAGTTCAAGATTTTGAAGGCCAGATCCGTACCCTTGCAGGCGGTATCGGCTTAATGTCCGATAGTGACTTTCATGCAGGTACACGCAGTCAACCACTTGGCGACAAAAAACAAGGGCTGAGTGCCGATTTGGACGCAATGGCCGCTTATGTTGCTTCACTGGAGCGTTTTAAAGGTAGCCCGCATCAGCAGGCTAACGGCACATTAACCACCAAAGCACTTGCGGGACGGGACGTGTTCATTCAACAAGGTTGTGCAACTTGTCATAGCGGCGACAAATTTACCGACAGTGGTCCAAACAACCTACACGATATTGGCACCCTTAAATCTAGTAGCGGTAAACGCCTAAGCGAAAACCTACTAGGGATTGATACACCCACACTGCGTGGTGTCTGGTCTACCTCACCGTATCTTCACGATGGTTCTGCTAACGATTTACTGAGCGCTATTAATGCTCACAATGGTGTGTCACTGACCACCACTCAGCAGGCTGAACTGGTTGCCTACTTAAAGCAAATTGACGGCAATGTTGATAACAACACAACTAACAGCAACCCGGTAGAAAATAATCAATTAACAATCGATGGTAACTTAGCAGACTGGGTGGGTAATAGTTTCTTAAGCCTTGACCCGGATGATACCTCAGGTGCAAGTAACCCGATCGACTGGAAAACAGCCGTGTTCGCTCATAGCAGCAAGCAGCTTTATATTGGCTATCAAAGCTATAACCCGATCGATGCTGCAGCGAGCAGCGGAAGCAATATCCCTTGGGGATGGCAAATTTTAATTGATACTGATCAAAATGCCGGAACCGGTTATCGGCAAGGCGCGATCGGTGCCGACTATATTATCGAAGGTAAGCACCTACAGCGCTACACCGGCGATGGCTCAAGCTGGAGTTGGTCAAGCTTGGGTAACGTTGATCTTGCCTACCTCAATAATAATGTTGAGTTAAGTTTAAAGCGTTCATTAATTGGTGACCCGAGCACGGTGCGAGTCGTTTTCCGTGGGGCTAATCAGGCGTATAACGGGACACAAATTGACTTATATCCTGATGAGGCAAGTTCGCCTATTGAATATCAATTGCCAGGGGGCACCGACCTTGTCAACACCGCACCATTAGCGGCAAGTCAAACTGTATTGCTCAGTGCAAATTCAACCATCAATATTGCACTGAGTGCGTCAGATGCCGAGGGCGATGAGCTGCGCTATGAAATCAGTAGAAACCCACAGCACGGAACCGTGAGCGGAGTATCACCCAATCTTATTTACCAGCCAAACCCAGGTTTTGTGGGTGCCGACAGCTTTGAATTTGTCGCTAACGATGGCACAGTTAACAGCAACAGTGCGCGAGTGAATTTGACGATAACTAACGATCAGGGCGGCGCTGTGTTCAATGCACTGACAACCCCTATCGCATTAGATGGCAATGCCAGTGACTGGGCAAATGTGACGCGGTTTAATAATGACCCCGATGATATTAGTGGCCCTAATGAAACGATTAACTGGCGCTCAGTAGCCCTTGCTCATGACACGCAGTTTTTACATGTGCTTTATGATAGCTACAACGTGATTGATGCCACGACTGCCACCGGCGACTACCTTCCTTGGGGTTGGCAGGTTTATCTGGATACAGATAAAAACAGCAGCACTGGCTTGCGTGTGGGTAATATTGGGGCTGACTATATTATAGAAGGCCAAGCGATTCATCGCTATGTCGGGTTAGGCACTAACTGGAATTGGGAAAATATTGGTGTTGCGCAAAGGCAGTATGCTGGCAACATTGCAGAGCTTCGTCTGCCAAGAAGTTTAATTGGTAACCCCGATTCATTGCGGCTCGTCATGCGCGGGGTGAACATTGCCGTTGGCGGAACCTTGATTGATTACTACCCTGACGGTCAAAATGACCGCAGTAGTAGTGAGCAATTTTTTAAGTATGAATTTAATAATGGCGCCTACTCAGACGGTCGACCGCTTGCAAATTCACAGACGCTAAGCACTAACCGTGACTCATCATTAAGTTTAATCTTAAGTGGCAGTGATACCTCAGCCAGTGAACTGACGTATAACATTGAAAGCAACCCTGCACATGGATCACTCACGGGCACGGCGCCAAACCTGATCTACACGCCAGACAGTGGCTACACCGGTAACGACCGCTTTGTGTTTAATGTGAACAACGGCAGTGTCGATAGTGTTACGGCAACGGTTAGCATCAGTATTACAGCTAGCAGTAATGCGGCGGTTAGCAATAATGTGCCCAGCTTGCGCATTGATGGTTCTGTTGAAGATTGGAATAACCTTACGGCATTTAGTGATGATCCGGATGATATGCCACTAAGTAGCGATACCATTAACTGGCAAAACGCCACGGTTGCCCACAGCGATGACATGCTCTATCTGCTGTATCGTAACCGAGGGTTAATTAATGCCAATACGCCTAATGGCGTTTATATTCCGTGGGGCTGGCAGACATACCTTGATACCGACAACGACCCAACAACAGGGTTTAAGCTAGGCAATATTGGCGCTGACTTTATGATAGAAGCGACCAGCGTTAACAGCTATTCAGGCAGCAACAATAGCTGGGATTGGCAAACCGTTTCGATCGCAGATGTCGCTTACAATAATGATATTGCAGAGATGGCATTGCCACTCGCCGCAATCGGTAACCCTGCCAATATAAGAATGGTATTTAAGGGCAACAATGTTGCGATCGGTGGAAGTGATTCTGACCTTTATCCAGACCAAGCTGATAGTGAAGGTGTTGATGATAATTTCTTCAGCTACAACCTAAACAATATATTAGCCAGAGTAAGCGTGCGGCCTCAGGCGTCCAATCAGTCGGTGAGTGCATTAACCAATCGAGTCACGGCCATTCGTTTAAATGCAACCGACCCTGACAGCACAGCGTTAAGTTATCTGTTGGTTAAAGCACCAGCACACGGCACGTTGTCAGTGATTGACGAGGTCGTCACTTACACCCCACAGGCCGATTATGTCGGAAAAGACAGCTTTGAATACATCGTTAATGACGGTGTCTTTGACAGCTCTGTTGCGACGGTGTCTTTATTGATGCGAGCGGATAATGAGGCGATAACAACCAGCACTGAGGATAATGAGGCGACTGACACGGTGGGTACTAATAGCACGGATAAAGATAGCGGTGGTGGTGCCATCGACTGGCGGTTTGGTACAGGATTGTTCTGCCTGCTGATCATAGTGGCTTATCGACGCCGCGTTATGTATCAATAGGCTTATTCTCTAGGCCTTATTGGTAGCGCATTGTCGGGACTTTTATAGTCCCGACAATGTTTTTATATACAAGAGCCTAGTCACAATTGATAGGCGACTATGAGTTAAGAGAAGAGGTGCTCCCAAGATTTTGAGCGGGAATGGTTTCTTTAAAGGCCGGCTTTAAAGCGTCTTAAGAAACTCGACCAGCTGAGACTGCTCAGCGTGATTGAGCTTGATAACAGGAAGATGATTTCCAGATCTGCGTTTGCTGGGTGGATTTGCGTAAAAGTCGACGACCTGCTCTAGTGTTTTGAAACGACCATCATGTAAGTAAGGGGCAGTATTCACAACGTTGCGTAATGAGGGCACCTTAAAGCTACCTGACAAACCATGCCTGTCTTTGCTCATATACGTTAAATCGCTGCAGTAGGTTTTAGGTGCGTCACTAAACTCGCCCAAACAATTAAAAATATCCCAGGCTTGGGTTTCTGCCACTCGCGAACGCCCCATATCTTTACCACGCGTGCCTGTGCCGATATTTTGAAAATGTTGATTGCTCAGTAACGCTGAGAAATGACAAGTCGTGCAATGAGCTTTGCCCGTAAAAAGCTTCAGTCCTGCAATTTCTGAATCTGAAAGCTGTGTAGAGGATTTAGCGGCTTTTAAATCATCCAAATAGCGATCAAATCTGGACACCTTATAACTTAAAGTGGCCTCATAAGCGGCGATTGCTTTGCCGAGGTTTGAAAATGCGCGATTGATTTGTTGTCGATCATCAATAGACAGTGCTTTCCAAGCTTTCAAGCTTTCAAGATCACGTTTGGGGCTGGCGTTATTCGGCCATGATGACAACACATCGGTGTCGATTACCTCATCAAAGATCTTATCGTATAAGACCTTATAGTCTGGATCACTCAATACTATTTTGATTAATTTTGTACGGCTCAAATCGTGTTCCGTTTTATCTTCAAATGGCTCTAGTGCTTGAGCCCAAACACTGTCTTTTCTTCCGTCCCAAAAAAACCATTTTTGGTGTGAAACGCCCAATAGCGAAGGAGTATTGCGCCGCCCTTTTTTTATACCACTCGCCACCCGAAGGCCGTCACTAAACTCACGATTAGGTTGATGACAGACCGAACAAGAAATAGTCCCAGACTGGCTCAATCTTGCATCAAAAAACAACTTAGCGCCTAACGCCACTGCTTGGGAGTTCTGTTGATATCGATTGCTTGCATCTTCTGCAATACTCGGCAAATGGCGAATCGACAAACTTAAAAGCTGCTGCTTTTGCTGAGCATTCCATATTGAAGGTTCAGTCGTAACACTGGGGTCGTTAGTGACATTTTCAACGTCGCAAGCCGTCAGCGCACAGGCTGCTATTACACATGCTACGCCAACGGCTAATTTTTTATTTTTTTGCGTCTGTCGCATGCTTTAAATTGAGACGTTAAAAACGGCTTGATCAAATATCTTATCCAAGCCTATCTTAAATCCAATCACCCAATCCCCTGGCATGCTGAACTTTAAACCCTCAATTTTGTATTGGCCCGGAATATTAGTGGCCGTAAGCTTAGGAGAAGTCGGTAGGCCATGCCCATGAGCTTTCATGCCACCATCGATAGTCACGGATGCATTTGAAATCGCTTTATCCGCGTTTTTTATCGTCACAGTACACTGCTGAAACGCTCCAACAAAAGGTTGCTGCGTGCAGCTAAACCTGACAGACAACTGCCTCTTATCTGTCTGCTGCGTCATCACCCAAGTCGATGGCGATGCCGCTTGCTTTTGACGATCAGTGTCTAAAGTAGAATGACTACCTGATTTTGGATGCGAGTGTGGTGAAAAAAGATTCGTATCACAGGCTAGTAGTAACTGAGACACCCATAAAATAGTGGCCACTTTAAGCATGTATGACGTGTTGATTTGCATATCAGTGTTTAATTTATAATTGTTTTTATTGAGGGCAATTATACCGACAATTTGCCTAAACAGTAATTGTTTAGATAAAAATGGCACAAACCTTAAATTTGCGCCATCTTATTGTTACGAGCAGCTTGCCAGCAAATCTAAGGCGTCACGTTAATTGTAACAACGCTCCAGCTCTCACGAGCATCAACCTCTTTAAAGGTATACCAAACTTTATCTTCACCCACAAAGCCCACCTTTGACTGATAGCGAAGTTTATTATTAGATAAAGTCACGGTGCCGCCATTTCTTGAAAAGGAATTAGAAAGCGGATTAAGCACTAAACCGTTACCCACATCGTTAGCCAACACATCAATATTGATAACACTACCTGAACTGACATTCACAGTATCAGGATTGCCAACAGGCGCGGGATTGCTGACGCTGCCCCCACTAACATTAATGGTCACCACACTCCAAGCTTGTCGGTTCTCAACATCCTTAAACGCATACCAAATCTTATCTTCGCCAGTGAAACTTGACTTGGCAGTATAGCGAAGTTTGTTGTTGACCAAAGCGACGGTGCCTCCTTTTAAAGACCACGGGTTAGGCGCACTTAGTATCAAACCATTTCCAATATCATTGGATAACACATCAATCGTCTTTGCAACACCTGCACTAGCGCTCAGAGTGTCAGCCTTACCTACCGGGAATGGGTTGTTTGAGGCGTTATTACCACTCACGTTGATGTTTATTACGCTCCAAGACTGCCGCCCCTGATTATCTTCAAGGCTATACCAAATTTTATCCGTACCATTAAAGCCTGCTTTGGCTTTGTATGAGAATTTATTGTTAACCAATGACACCTGCCCGCCTTTCCATGACCATGGGTTGGGTGCAGCTAATGTCAAATTACTGCCCGTATCATTTGCTAACGCATTAATAACAATGGCTGCTCCAGAGGCATTAACTGTATCGGGCTTTGCCACCGGTGGCTCATTAAACGCGACCGTCCCTAGCGGACTGTTAGCATGCCAATCACGTGGGATGATTTCAAAGCGATTGCTGTGGGTATCCATCTTTGGATAGTCTTCTGAACGTGGCATATGATAAAACGATATACCCACCCAAGCGATCAAATCCTGACCCGATAAACTTTGCCCATTCACAAACTTATCAAGACTATCGACGCAGCCGCTGTTGATTCGGCTGTTATGAGAGGCTATTTGCTCACAGTCATTGGCACGGGTGACGTAAAAATCATTGTGCGTATACGCCTCATTTGCTGGCCCAATTTCCCGGTGCCCTGCCTCACTCAAGCGAATCTCATAACCCATTAGGTGGTTCTTAGCATTGCGCTGACTGCCATCACTAATGATCCATGAACGCTGGCTAGAAGGTGATAATGAACGCGCAGCTTCCGTGCTAAACGTTGTTGTCGTGCGCGTGCGCTTGCCACCTGCGGCCGTGTAATTAATTTCTTTTGCGATATCGTTGTTGGCCGTACCGTTTAGATCAAAATCTAGCCGCCAAAAATAATTATGCATGTGAGACAAACCAATACGGTTCCCACTTAATAACCAACCGTTTGCCGCGTTACTGGTAAAGCGCTGCAAGGATCCTGTCGCTATCATCGATGGCTCCATTCGGCCATCGTCATGGAACAGCCACTGTGGAATATAGACGTACTTACCCACCTTGGAGACACTAAATACCTTTAACACATTCGCTTGAGCGACATTGGTGCCGATGCGGTAAGCCGCGCCCTTTTTTTGCACCTGAGTACACACGGCATTCTTAGTCCCATATTGACGTAAGGTGCCGCCAGCGCATTCGGCTGAACTCATGTCTCTTAAATAGCCACCACCCAAGCCATAATCTGACACATCATGAAAGCGAGCGCCGTTATCATCGTAAGGGACATGAATCTGCGATACCGCTGCATCCATCAACACCATCCGGCGAGTGCCGTTTTTAGGCGTATAATAAATATGGTGATAACGAATCCCGTGATTATCATTGTGTGTCCAACACATATCCCAGCGTGCGCCACTGGGCAGTGTCTGATCAATAGAATAGCTATCGGCACAATGTTCGGCGGCTTGCACACTGCCCATGCTAAACAGCAAACTACACAGTATCGCGATTTGGAGCAGGTATTTATTTTTAAATTTCATTAGTCCGGTCCATTAAATGATAGTTGAGGTATCGAATCAAAGCGGGTTGACTGAGTGCCAGTCACGGGGCAATAGTTTGAAACTACTCCAGCGCATGCCAATCACATTGTCATCCTCATCTCGTGGAAGGTGGTGGTAGCTGATTCGATTCCAAAGCACCACATCACCTGAGTTGATACCTTCACCATTGGCATATGAATTTAAACCCCAGCCGCAACCATTTGTCGTATCGTTGTTCGCAGCAAATCGTTCACAGGCGTTATATTTAGTAAAATAAATATCTCTATTCATCCATACTTCGTTGTTTGAACCCTTGGTCTGGTGATCATAATTGAGCATCACTAACTCATAAGAGATAGGGGCAAAACCATTGGTTTCAGACCCATCGCGCACTCGCCAAAACCGCTTTACTTCAGGGCTAAAGTTACGACCAGCTTCGGTGCTGATTGTTGAGATCGACTTGCTGCGCTTGGTACGATCTGCATTTAGTGTGCTGGTGATCTGCTCGACAACATCGTTACTACTGCTGCTACCTAGATCAAAATCCATACGCCAAAAATAGTTATCAACAAAACCAATGCCTACTTGACCATTTTGCTGGATGGGCCAGCCAAAACTTGCATTATTACCTGTTTTGTCAAGGCTGCCGCTCAAACCGACCTTAGGCTGGATGGTGCCATTTTCTTTGAAAATCCACTCAACGGTGTAGCTATAGTTACCAAGCTGTGAGGCACTCAATATCGACAGGTCTTCACCGCTAACCGCCGTATTAGTACCAAACTTATAAATAAACCCTGCTTCTTTCTTGCTTTGACACAAGACAGGCCTGCCCCCAACAGAGCGCAACTGACCGCCTGCACATTCATCACTGCCTAAACTGATAAAGTTATTACCCCCCAAACCCAGCGCAGTAACCAAAAACCCAACCGGGCTTCCGTCATCGTAGTTGCGCTGAATTTGAGATAACGACATCTCACCCATAACCCGCCGACTCGCCTGTCCCGGTGCTTGGTACCTCACATTGGATAAAACAATGCCTTCTTTGTCTCTAGCCTCCCAACACATGGACCAGCTTGAACCTGTCGTTAGAGTACTTTGAATCGTCTGCCCAGCAGGACAATTAGGATTCCCAGGGCGTGCTTGCGCGGGTGAAAAAGCGCTTAGTAATAAAAAACCTGAGACAATTGAAATTGCCTTTTTAGTAAATGAATTCATCATAATTTCTCTTAGTAACCCATGCGCTGTGTAACAAGACCCACTGATAAATTAACAATGGGGCTGACTTCAAAGACAACATTGTCATGCGTATACAACAATAGTTGTGCACAGCGCTTAACACCGCAAGAAGATGAGGCGTCGTTTACAACACTTGGCATACTATCGGCAAAAAAAGTAAATGCTTTGTATTCAAGCTGGTCAATTGAGGTCAGTGTACTGCCCGTAATTCTTGCAAATTCTGCATTAAGGATGCGGCGCTCCTCATCATCTTGAAAAACGATGGCTATGGCGCGTTCAATTTCATTTTGGGCCATGGGAGGCTGCATATTTTTGGTGCGCTTGGTTGAAAGCACTTGATTATTATCAAGATCGACGACCGTTGTGATCAACTCATCGGTGGTATAATCGTAAGCCGTTGAATCAGCCCATCGCTTATTGGATGGATAGTCAGATTTACTAAAACGGTGTGGCTGGACTCGCAAAAACTCTACAGTGGGCCTAGCGGTAGTGGTCGCTGCCACGGAATCTGCCGAAATTGCACTGCGACGAGCGACCACCGCAGTGTTCTCAGCGGCACTCATGCTCGTCATGGCCATTTGTTTAGCTCTGGAAATCTCATCGTCAGACACCGGATCCATTGTGGCGGCAACAGCGCCAACACTTAATAATGCAAGACAAAGGGGAACGACAATCAACGTTACATTATTTTTCATTATTTTCTGAGCGGGGGCTCAGCCTCAAAGTTGATAAATGCGATGAGGCTATCTTCGTCTATCGTGAGAAATTAGTATTGCGCAAGAGGGACTAATGGAAAAGGGACTCCGACAAAGGGCCGAAAAACGAACATATTGCGACAAACGGCTCTATTATTGCCGCTTGAGCCAGAGAACAGCCACTAACATAATGGTGATAGCGGGCAATACCCCGATATTGACCATCTGCCAACCAAAATGGTGCTGTAAATACCCTGCACATAAAGACGCCACCGAAACGGTTGAGAAAACCACAAAATCATTGGTGGCCTGTGCTTTTGCCTTCTCAGCCGGTAAGTAAGCATCGGTTAGTAGCGTTGTGCCACCGATAAATAAGAAATTCCAACTTAATCCCAAAAAGATCAAACCGCCCCAAAAGTGCCAAACGGTCGTGCCAAGCAAATTTGTTGATACAGCAAGGTAGGCAAAGATGACCCCCATCAATAAAATATTCGAAAGACCAAAGCGTTTGATCAAACTACCGGTAAAAAAGGATGGGGCAAACATTCCTAATACATGCCACTGTATAACAAACGCGGTGTCATCTAAGGCATGCATCTGGTGCTTCATAGCCAGTGGTGTGGCGGTCATCACCAGCGACATCACTGCATAGCCGAACATACTGCATATCACCGCAACCATGAATTTTGGTTGTTTAAATAATGTTAAAATCGACCGTGTGGCTTGGGGCGTTTGATTAACCTCAGCGGGCGGCAAACGAACAAAATATAAAACCACCATCATTAAAATATAAATTACCGCGACGTAAACATATGCACCGGCATAAATCGAGTGCTCAAAAATGGGTTTGCCAAGTTTAGCCAGATTTGGGCCAATAAATGCAGCAATAACGCCACCGGCCATGACATAGGATATCGCTTTACTTTTAATACTGTCATCAGCAATGTCCACTGCAGCAAATCGAAAGTAGTTACCAAAACCATTAAACACACCCACGCAGGCCGTTGCAGCGGCAAACCCCCAAAAACTATCGTTCAGTATGGACCAAATCGCCAGCAGGCCACCCAATAACCCAACCATAGAGGCCAGATAAAACCCCGCTTTGCGTCCCCACCGTTTCATAATAAATGAGGCCGGAATGCTGGTCAGCATCAGAGCTAAAAATTGTAACGACAGGGGGAGCGTTGCCAGCGACTTATCATCTGCGAGACTGAAACCGACCAAAGCTGCCACGACAATGAGCAGCGATGAGGTGCTCATCATCAATGCCTGACACAGCGCCAATAAATAGACTGAAAATGGCATTTTCACACCGTTGAGGTTTGGCATATTACGCAAGCCTTAGTATAAGTATTTCAAAATAGTACTCACCATAGGGGTATGCGATACTCGCGTCTAGAATTTTTCCCCACAATTTGACTCACCATTAAGCAAGGACTTATCAATGTCGCAAACTCCAAGTAATCCGGTTAAACGCGCACTTATCAGCGTCTCTGACAAATCTGGAATCGTAGAATTTGCCAAACAGCTACACCAACATAATATCGAAATACTCTCTACCGGTGGCACCGCCAAACTATTGGCCAAAGAGAATATTCCTGTCATCGAAGTGTCCGATTACACAGGGTTTCCTGAAATGATGGACGGCAGAGTCAAAACACTTCACCCAAAAATTCACGGCGGTATTCTAGCGCGCCGCGGTCAAGATGATGCCGTCATGCAGCAACATGATATCCCAGGCATTGATTTGATTATTGTTAACCTTTACCCGTTTGAGGCGACCGTCGCCAATATTGATTGCTCGCTTGAGGATGCCATTGAAAACATTGATATAGGCGGCCCCACCATGGTTCGTGCTAGTGCTAAAAACCACGCTCATGTCACTATCGTGGTGGACCCTGCAGACTATCAAGCGGTTATCAATCAGTTAAACGACAGTAACGGTGCAATTGACCCCTCAACTCGGTTTAAATTTGCGGTAAAAGCTTTTGAACACACGGCCCGCTATGACGGCATGATCGCCAACTACTTAGGCAAGATTGTTGAAAATGAAAAACCAGTAGGGTTTGCAACAACGTTTAATACCCAGCTTAAGCTTAAACAAACCATGCGCTACGGAGAAAACCCGCATCAACAGGCGGCTTTTTATGTAGAGCCAAACAATACTCAAGCTAATATCGCTTCGGCGACTCAACTGCAAGGTAAAGCGCTTTCCTATAACAATATTGCCGATACGGATGCGGCACTAGAATGCGTTAAGCAATTTGATGAATCCCCTGCCTGCGTCATTGTTAAGCACGCTAATCCTTGCGGCGTGGCAACTGCGCACACACTGCTTGAGGCATATGATAGCGCGTTTAAAACCGACCCTGAATCAGCCTTTGGCGGAATCATTGCTTTTAATCAGCCTCTTGACACAGCAACCGCTCAAGCCATCGTTGATCGTCAATTCTCTGAAGTCATTATCGCCCCGAGTGTATTAGAGGGGGTAGGCGAGATTATTGCGAGTAAGAAAAATGTGCGCCTATTAACCTGTGGCGATTTTACAGCGCCTGTGGCATCGCAAGATTTTAAACGCGTGTCCGGCGGCTTATTGGTGCAAGAAAGTGATCATGCGCTTTATGAGCAATTACAAACGGTCAGTAAGCGCACGCCCTCGGAGGAGGAAATGCGCGATTTGCTGTTCGCTTGGAAGGTGGCTAAATTTGTCAAATCAAATGCCATTGTCTATGTTAAAAACAACAGCACCGTAGGAGTGGGTGCAGGTCAAATGAGCCGAATTAACTCAGCGCGAATTGCCGGTATAAAGGCGGAGCATGCGGGCTTAATGGTGCAAGGCTCTGTGATGGCATCGGATGCATTTTTCCCGTTCAAGGATGGCATTGAGGCCGCCGCCGCCGCCGGTATCACAGCGGTTATTCAGCCAGGCGGCTCCATGCGAGATGATGAGGTTATCGCCGCGGCTGATGCCGCAGGAATGGCCATGGTATTTACCGGCATGCGTCACTTCAGGCATTAAATGTAAATAATATTCGTTTTCTGTCAACCAACCTTAAACTTGAGACGTTAACTCACCGGATATTGCTATTACATAGAGGTAAAGTTTTACGGGGTATGTACTGCCAATGTCCTATATGTTCTTCAAGCCGGATTTTTATCCGGCTTTTTTTTGGGTGTTTTATAGCTAACAATTTACCTTTACAGGCAGCGCACAAAAAGCCTGACACTATCATCAGGCTTTTAATCGATCAATTAATGCTGCTAAGGCTCACCTGACAGCATCGATAGGACCGCTCTTACATGTGCACACGGCCTAAAGCACTGTCGATTGCATCGACAATCTGGTCTGCATCGTCTTTAGTACAAATCAACGCAGGACTTAAACACAGCGTGTTATTAAACGTTTCAAAGCTGCGGTTAGTTCGACCAATCATGACGCCCTGCTTCATACAGTCAGCCACGATACCACCAGTCACACTTTCTGCAACAGGCTCTTTAGTCTTACGATCTTTAACCAGCTCAAGCCCTAAGAACAAACCCTTACCACGCACATCACCAATGATCGGGTATTTATCTTTAAGCTCGCCAAAACGACCCAAGAAATACTCACCCATATCCGTAACGTTCTGCAATAGGTTTTCACGCTCTATAATGTTCATGTTTTCAAGTGCCGCCGCAGGGCCTGCTGCGCAACCACCGAAGGTGCTGATATCACGGAAGTAACTAAGTGACTCTTCAGGTCCTGCAAGGAACTCAGAAAATAGGTCTTCGGTCGTAGCCGTAACTGAAATAGCGGCATAGCCTGACGCGACACCTTTGGCCATGGTAACGATATCTGGCTTTACACCATAGTGCTGGTATCCAAACCATTTACCGGTACGACCCATTCCACAAACCACTTCATCGATGTGGATCAGCACGCCATATTTTGCGCAAATTTCCTGAACCGTTTCAAAATAACCTTCAGGCGGCGTTATAACCCCACCCCCCGCCGTAATGGGCTCTAGTACGATTGATCCAACCGTATCAGGGCCTTCGGCTAAGATCACTTTTTCGATTTCACGTGCAGCTTGAACACCAAAATCAGGATGATCGCCGTTCTCTGAGCGATAAGCCATGCAGTGAGGTACTTCAACAAAACCGGGTGTGAAGGGTCCGTACTGATCTTTACGCTGAATCTGACCCGTCGAGCTTAACGCCGTAATCGTGGTACCGTGATAATCACGATCGCGATATAAGATCTTGTGCTTTTTACCGCCGTTTTTCATCGCAGCGAGTTGACGGACTAGCTTGTAGCCTTTCTCATTAGCTTCTGAACCGGAGTTTGAATAGTAAACGCGCGATAAGCCGGGCATTTTCTCAATCAAACGCTGAGCAAATAGTGCTCCCGGAACATTCGCCATAGAGTTGGCGAAATAATTCATTTTGGTTAACTGATCGTAAACAGCCTTGGCAATCGTCTCACGACCATAACCTACATTTACTGTCCATACGCCGCCTGACACTGCGTCAAGAAACTCATTGCCACCAGCATCCCAAACGCGCATGCCCTTGCCTTCAACGACCATCATGGGTGCTTTACCCTCTAATGGTTTGTGTTGAGACAGGTGATGCCAAACGTGATCACCATCAGCCGCGATAGCGGTTTGAATATCTAAATTAGGTGGGTTCTTAGTCATTTTTCAATCCTCTGAATAATCATATTCGTGTAAATACTGATGCGATGATTATTCAAAAGATGATCACCGACAATGCTAACTCTAGCTTAAGCATACCTGTCGCTGGCAAAACCTCGATAGAACCAGCCTGAATCCAATGCTAAGGCCAAGCAATAGGTGTCTATGGAATGGGAAAAATAAACATGAGGTGTTTAAGTCAGCGTAGGCTTAGCACATAATACCCTCATTTTACTTACGGCATTTTCAGAGCACTTAACTCTGCAAGGTCTCTAGGATTCTGGTACATGAAGCACCTTCCAATTTTTGTTAGCATTCGTAACAAACCCTGCATAGTGATTGGTGGCGGTCTGGTGGCCTCACGAAAAATCTCAAGCTTACTTGAATCAGGTGCTGAAATTACCGTCGTTTCCCCTACGCTCACTAATGAAATTCAACAGCACATTAGCACCCATCGTCTCCAATATCATGCGCGTGAGTTTGTAGATACCGATTTAAAAGGGGCTTATTTAGTTTTTGCCGCGACCGATAACCGTGAAGTCAATCGAAAAATTGGCACACTGGCACAAGCGCAACATCAGTGGGTAAATATTGCCGATGACCCTGATAACTGTAACTTTGTACTGCCTTCAGTGCTGGACCGTTCACCGGTTGTCATCGCAGTCTCAACCGGCGGCGCATCGCCCGTTTTAGCCCGTCAACTGCGCATGCAATTAGAGGCAATGATCCCTTCTGCTTGTGGCAGATTAGCTGGAATTACCGAAGAATATCGAAAAAAAGTAAAATCGTTCTTTCCAAAACAAATTCAGCGCAAACAGTTTTGGGAAAAGGCGCTCAACGGCCCTGTGTCTGAACTGGTCTATGCCGGTCAAGATAATAGTGCGAGGCAGCATCTTGATGAAATGCTAGCCCATGGTTTGGATAGCAGCCCAATGGGGGAAGTTTACTTGGTGGGCGCAGGCCCTGGTGACCCGGATTTACTGACATTTAAAGCGGTTAGATTGATGCAACAAGCCGATGTCATGGTATACGACCGTTTGGTATCGCAACCTATTTTAGACATGGCGAACCCTGAGGCTGAACGTTTATACGTAGGTAAACAAAAAGATGATCATGCCGTTGCTCAGCAAGACATTAATGATTTGCTAGTCAATAAAGCAAAGCAAGGCAAGCGAGTATTGCGCCTTAAAGGCGGTGACCCGTTTATTTTTGGCCGCGGGGGTGAGGAAATTGAAACATTAACCGAGCATGGTGTGCCTTTTCAGGTGGTGCCTGCGGTTACCGCAGCCTCTGGGTGTGCAGCCTACGCAGGCATTCCGCTAACGCATCGGGACTATGCCCAGTCAGTCACCTTTGCAACGGGTCATTTAAAAGATGGCACCATTAACTTAAATTGGGCGCAGCTAACCCAAGCCAACCACACTTTGGTATTTTACATGGGGCTATCAGGAATTTCTGAAATTAGTAAACAATTGCAACAGCACGGCATGTCACCAGATATGCCTGCCGCCCTCATTGAAAAAGGCACCACTCGTAATCAAAGAGTTCACATAGCGACCCTTGCCACCTTGCCTGAAAAGGTTATCGAAAGTGGCGTTTCAGCTCCGACACTCACAATCATCGGCGAAGTGGTAAAGCTACATGACACGTTAAACTGGTATCAACCGGAACGTCATGTCAAAGAGACCGACTTTAGCCTGCATAAAAGCTTGAGGGCCTAGCGTGGTGCAAGAGACTAAATTAACTATTCAAGAAGCGTTTAAAGGTGACGTCACACAATCGCTTGAAGCTGATAGCAGCTGTTCAGAGTCAGAGCCCTTTGCGCTTCAGGCGCTTGACGACAGCATGGAACCTGAGTTTGCAACGGGGTGTATTATTATTATCGACCCAACAGGACTGGCTAACGACGGAGCCTATGTATTTGCAAAAGATAACGACGATGAATATATCTTTAGGCAGCTACGCATTGTGGATAAGCGGTACTATTTGACGCCCCTTAACGATCTTTATGAAACCATTGAAATTGACGGTATAGCAAAAGTCGAGGGCGTGATTACTCAGCGTGCAGGCAAACGGCGAAGCTACCATAAGCATTATTATAGGTAGTGCTGTTGATATGAGTTCGAAACTACTTTATACAAACTGAAAATAGCCACGTTGTTGTCAACGTGACTATCGTTGGCATCGACTATTCGCCAAATAAGCGCCTATTGATACTGTGCTTGAGACTTTTGGAAGGGAAAATTTCTTCTTTTCCGTCATAAAGTGCCGCTAAGTATTCTGACCACCCTATAAACATCTCCCTGATCTTAGAATCTGATCGAAGGCGCTGCTCAACGGTTTTTTCTTCTGCCTTATCTAGCAACCCTAACGCGTACTCTGCGACTACTAAGCTTTTATTATCTTCGTTCATTTGCTTTATCGCCTCTTGTTTTAAAAATTAACCAACCTACATAACTTCAGGGCTCATCTGGGCGAAAAAATAGGTTTTACTCAATGCTGATCTCATAACCGCTTGGGCTCGACGCAAAATTGTTTTAACACTTCCAAGCGGCTTGCCCGTATAAGCGGCTATTTCGTTATGTGACATGCCACGGTAGAACGCTAAAATTATCATTTGACGCTCAGGTGCGTCGAGCAACCTTAGTAATTCTTTGAGTTTCGCACTTTTTTCCTCACCTAGCGCTTCTGTTAACGGGCCCGGTGTTTCTTCATCAGCGACATCGTAGTCCTCAATCAAGGGAAACTGATTTCTGGTTGCTGATTTTTCCCGTCGCAACGCATCGATAGAGCGACTTCTAGCAATCATCGTCAACCAAGTCATCGGCGCTGCCAAAGTAGGGTCGTAGTTGATAGCCGTGCGCCATGCCTGCATATAGACATCGCTTGCGACCTCTTCTGCGAGCTCTTTATTAGAAGTGATGCGCATAATAACGCTGAAGGTTCGACTGATTGTCGAATCATAGAACTGACCGAATGCCGGTTTATCACCTTCTGACATAAGTGTTAGCAGCTTGTAGAGCTCTTTTTGATCAGTAACCATTTTCGTTCTCCAATGTGATTCCGCTTGTAAGCCAATCCACTGCTTTTTTGCTAGTGGTTACAAGAGACACGTATGGAGTGAGTAAAAAGTTTCAGTATTCCCGTTTTAGTTTAAATTTCAATAACAGTCGCTGTTGTTAACACCGCGCCGGTAGGACCGCCGGTTGGTGAACCACCTGCCGGCTCGTCACTAATGGCCAAGGTTGAACCTACTATTACCGCAGCAAGATTATCAGGTAACATAAAACTTTCGTCATTAATTACGCTCAGTAAACCTAGTGAAACAGGAGGGCTGTCACCTGCTATCAGCCACAACTCATGAGAACGACCGTCAGCAGGCACTGCTTTTTTAGAGGACACTTGTAATAAGTTACGTGTCTTATCGAAGTTTGCGACGACCTGAAGCCTTTTATCTTCAGTTTCAAGACTTGCGGTATAACTGGCTTGGAAAGGGATTTGTTGGGATTGATAAAAAATGAATCCAATCAAGGTGGCAAACAAAATGCTACTGATCCAACTGACCGGCCAAAACCAAGGCGATGCTTTGGCTTCATTATTTACAGAATCGGTATTTACATCAGAAAATAGACGACGTTGTATCTTTTCTTTTAACGCAGATGGCGGGGTAACTTCGTCGACGTCGACATAAAGTGATGCAAAGTGTTCTGTCCAATTTAAAAAATCAGATCGTATATCAGGTTCTTGCTGCAATCGCTTCTCAAAAACCGCCGTCTCAGTATCGTCAAGCAATCCTAAGGCATACTCTGCTACTAGCAAGCTGTCATTATGCTCATTCATTGCTTAAACACCCTTTTAGTTTCAACAAGCTACGTCGCAACCACGTACGCACTGTATTGAGGGGAACATTGTAACGGGTCGCTAACTCCGCGTAGGAAAGCCCATGTAAGTAGGCACCGCAAACTGCTTCAGCTTTTTCGTTCTCTAACTCCTCCAAACACTGTGCAATTCTCGACTGCTCACTCAGTTGCTCAGAATGCGCCTGAGGGCCATTTGCCTCGTCTACCAGCTCTGGCACCTCATCGATTGCGTTGTGGTCATTACGATTAGTTCGTAATCGATCTATCGCAGTGTTGCGTGCAATCGTAATAAGCCATGTCATGGGACTCATGCCATTAGTATGGTATGAATCCGCTTTTTTCCAAATTTTTATATAACTGTCTTGCAAAGCATCTTCAGCTGCCTGCTGATCATGTAATACGTTCAAGCAAACACTAAACAATTTAGACGATGTCGCATCATAGAGCGATGAAAACGCACGTCGGTCAGCAATAGCCGCCTTTGCAATCAATGCTTCAATTTGTGACTGATCAGTCATTTAACCCCTTTGCATACAACATGCTTATCTAAAAACTTATCGCCAGTTGTAACTATTAACAACTATTTCTACGGCGCTAGTCAAGAGACTGGATGTAGTTATCGTTTGTTTTCAGCATTTTAAATATAAGTTAAGAAATTTAAATCCAGCTTCTTAATGAGTTTCGTATAACACGACGAATGGTTATTGAACCATCCAAAATCAACTGAGTTGAGGATCATTAATGAAAATTTTTACAACCTTAAGCATCGCTGCTCTTGCGTTTGCTATAGCAGGAACATCGCAGGCGTCAAGCCACCGCGAAGCGCCTTTTATTGCTGAACTGCCAAAAGCTGACGCGACCGATTTCTACGCATTTAATAGTTATGAGCCAGGTCGTTCAGGCTTTGTAACATTGCTTGCAAATTACAACCCACTGCAAGACCCTTATGGTGGACCAAACTACTTCAGCATGTCTCGTGATACGCTCTACGAAATCCACGTAGACAATACAGGCGATGCGGTTGAAGACTTAACATTCCAATTTCGTTTCTCTGATTTATTAGGTGGCGCTAACGCAGGTGGTATCACACTAAAAATCGACGGAAAAGATGTTGCAGTCCCGTTAAAGAACGTTGGCGCAGTCACGGCCACTGATATTTCTGCGCTTAATTACATCGAGTCATATACGCTAACGACCGTTACCGGTGACCGTCGTACGGGAACAAAAGGCACCGTTACAAACGCCAATGGCGGTGCGAGTGTTTTTGCTAAGCCATACGATAACGTCGGTAGCAAGACTTTTCCAAATTACGCAGCTTACGCAAGCAAGTTCATACACGCAGTAACGTTACCAGGCTGTCCTGCTGGCGCTAACGTGGGTAAGGTATTTGTTGGTCAACGTAAAGACTCATTTGCAGTTAACTTAGGCGAAATTTTTGACCTAGTTAATACGAATCCATTGGGCGGCGTTAATGCTGAAACTAATGATTTGGCTGATAAGAACGTTACAACAATAGCACTTGAAGTGCCTATCGCGTGCTTAACCGGTGGCAACACTAATGGCATCATTGGTACGTGGACAACGGCAAGTATGTCTCAAGTACGCGTACTTGACCCAACACCGAAAGCGTTAAATGCACAGCTAAACAGCGGTGCATGGACACAGGTTTCTCGTCTTGGTATGCCTTTAGTTAACGAGGTGGTTATTGGGCTACCTGACAAGAACTTGTTTAATGCAAGTGAGCCAAAAGACGATGGTCAATTCATTGACTACGTGACCAATCCAACGCTTCCTGCATTGATTGAAATTCTTTACCCAAGTGCACCAGCACCGACTAATTTCCCAAGAAATGACTTAGTTGCTGCTTTCCTAACTGGTTTGGAAGGAGTTAACAAGAACGGTTCAGTAGGTGAAATGATTCGTCTAAATACGGGTATAGCAGCTACACCAAAAGCGACTCAAAGTAACTTTGGTGTTGCAGGCGGCGATAACGCTGGATTCCCGAATGGTCGCCGTCCTGGTGATGATGTCGTTGATGCTGAACTTCGCGTCGCAATGGGTCTGTTATGTCACCTAGGTCTTAATTTGTGTGAGCCTTCTGACGCGCCTGCAGGTCAAGCAGCAATCACTGACGGCGTCGAGCAAAGACCTGATCAGTTTGGTGAGGTGTTCCCTTACCTAAATACACCTATCGGCGGTTCATAAACAGGAGATAAGGTATGAATGTTTTAAAAATCTCAAGTCTGTGCCTACTCGCAACGTTATTAACTGCTTGTAATAGCGGCGGTAATAACGACAGTTCAGCACTGGACACTGTCCTAGGGCTGGGAACTGTTTCAGCGAGCGGTGATCCGGTTCAGATCTTGGACCCTCAGGCTCTGAAGCAGGATATTGCCAGCTTGTTTGGTAATGCTGATGACACCCCACTAGCTGTCGAGTGTGGCGCAACTGATACACTTCAGGCTGTCATAAATCGAAAAGCGTAACAGCTGATTGTCAGTAACAATTAAAAAATGGGGTTAGCAACCCCATTTTTTAATCACTTAGCTGGTCGCATGTGCTTATAAATCTATATCAATAGAGCCATCAGTAAAGCTATGTTAGACTCAAGACTCGGGGATAAAAGTGGCATTATCCACCCATTCTTAGCCTATCTTAAGTGACCTATCGAAATTATTTCACCTTCAAAGCTTTACCCTGCCACAGTCGATCTCACCAACTGTGACAGAGAGCCAATCCATATTATTGGACGAATCCAATCTCACGGTGTGCTGCTCGCCTGCAGCATCCAAGATAAGATAATTACACACGCAAGTAACAATACAGCATTACTTTTTGATATTGATGCTTTATCCATGTTAGGCCATTCGATCTATAGCGTTCTAGACGAGGGGATTGTTGGGGAATTATTCGAACAACTACATAAAAAAAAGCTTGCCTACAAAGAGGCAACTCTAAATCAACAAAGTATCACCATTATAGGGCATAAGAGTGACAAATCTTATGTCTTAGAATTGGAAGTTAACACGCAAGATATCGACCACATTAAACATCAAATGCACTTGGTCGAAGCCGCCTCAGAAATTAATAATGTCAGTAGTATTTTAGACAAATGTGACAGTGCAGCCTCCCTGATCAAGAAGCATCTTGGCTACGACAGGGTGATGGTGTACCGATTTGATTCTGAATGGAATGGTGAAGTAGTCTCAGAAGAAAAAGAGACCCACTTGAACAGTTGGAAAGGATTGCGGTTTCCAGCGAGCGACATCCCTCAACAAGCGCGTCAGCTATTTCTTAAACAAGGCGCACGCATCATCAATGACGTCGGCTCTAAAACAGTTCAAATTATTTCCAACGTCAATAAATCCTCCATCAGTGACCTAGACCTATCATGCTCAGAGCTTCGAGCCGTCTCCCCTATCCATATCGAATATCTGTCCAATATGAGCGTCGCAGCAACGTTAACCGTTGCAATCGTCCATGACAATCTATTGTGGGGCTTGATTACTTGTCATCATAGCACTCCAAAATACATTAGTTTCTACCAGCGACTCAGCAGTAAGTTTTTAGCTCAAATACTAGCGACCAGCATTCATTTACATAGTACCGATGACCTTATAGATCAACTGAAAAAAAGTGCGCTAATAAGAAGTCATTTGATCGAACAAATTAATAGCGAGGGAGACGTCGCCCGCGGCCTTTCTCTGTTTGAGTTTACGATTAATCATCTGACAAGCTCTCATGGAGCTGCCGTTTACATCGATAACAAAGTAACAACTGTCGGTAACTGTCCTCGCGATCAGGATATCATCAAGCTTATAAAAAAAATCAGGCAACTAACCGATACTCAGTTGTACCATACACACTGTTTAAAAAATGATTATGACGCCGCACATGCTTATAGAAAGGTTGTCTCTGGCGTACTTTGTTTATTCATCTCAACCAATAACGACGATGCGATCCTTTGGTTTAAACCTGAAGCGATCAGCACTGTTAATTGGGCAGGAAACCCTGATAAGCCGCTAGCGGTAAATGAAAGCAACACCCTGTCACCAAGAAAGTCTTTTGAAAAATGGTCCGTTCGACAGGAAGCGACTTCTGAGCACTGGGAAGACTACGAGATATCTGAAGGGGTTAATCTTCAAAAAAATATACAAGATATAGTCATCGCAAATTACGATAACGTTAAAGAACTAAATAAACAGCTGAAAATAGCTTACGAGGAGCTAGAATCATTCAGCTATAGCATCTCTCACGATTTGAGGGCCCCATTACGTGGGATAGATGGCTTCGCACATATCATTAAAGAGGATTATTACGATACCTTAGACGACTTTGGAAAGTCTTCTGTGAATACAATCATTTCATCTGTCACGAAGATGAACCTGTTAATTGATGACATTTTAGAATATTCAAGCCTAGGGAAGACGACAATACAGTATGGGAAATATCAAATTAGCGATCTCGTACAAGAAGCGTTGCCAGACTTACAGCTAGCCTATAGTAACGTGGACGTAGTGATTGAAGAGAATTTACCCGAGCTCGTGTGTGACCGGAAGATCATTCTGCTTCTGGTAAGAAATATTTTAGAAAATGCCATGAAATATTCTTGCAAAAAAGACCAGCCAAAGGTAATTATAGGATACTCTGAAAACGACACCTTTTTTATTAAAGACAATGGCATTGGTTTTGATATGAAGCATCGGGACAAGATTTTCGGCGTATTTGAGCGCCTCGTTAATGATGAATATCCAGGCTCAGGCATTGGTTTAGCGATCGTAAAACGAGTCATTGATAAGCATCAGGGGGAAATTTGGGTTGAGAGCAAAAAAGATTTTGGTACCACTTTTTATTTTAGGTTGAATCACAGTGAAAGATAAGCCCTATATACTTTCTGTCGAAGACAATCCTAGTGATGTACTTCTAATGGCGCGTGTTTTTAAAAAAAGAGTGCCTAATTATGACGTGATTTTCTTTCCAGATGCAGATGTAACTGAGGATTTTCTACACAAAAAACATGTTGACAATAACCTCCCTAATCTCGTAATTTTAGACATTAAATTAGTCAAAGGCAACGGACTTGATCTTCTGCACTATTTGAAACAAGACGACCGATTTAAGCATTTACCAGTGGTCATACTGAGTTCATCTGACCGAGAAGACGACAAAAGAACGGCTTACAATCACGGTTGCAACGACTACGTTGAAAAACCTAAAAACTATGAATTTTTAAACAGTAAACTACCTGAAATAGTCAACTCTTGGAGCTTAAGAGATCAATGATAAGAGAGAACATTAAGATCTTAATTGTTGAAGATAATAGAAACGATGCGACATTAGTCGAGTATCACGTTAAAAAGATAGTGCAGAAACCTGAAATTCTTTGTGTCGAGACCTTTGAAGACTTTGTGGCAGCTTTAAGCGAATTTAAACCCGATATTATTTTATCAGATTACAAAATGAATGGTTTCGACGGCATGGAGGTACTCAAGTACACCAACGAGAACTCAAACGTTTCTAATTTTATCTTCATTACCGGCACCATCAACGATGAAGAGCTTGCTGCGCAAACAATTTTGAGTGGTGCAACCGGTTATATTTTGAAGAAAAATATTAACATGCTTGATCAGAAGCTGCTGCCCTATTTTGAGCAATTGCTGGACACTAGAGAAAAAATGTTGCCCCCCGGATATGAAAAAATGTTCAGCACGATAAGAGCTTTTATAGACGATGCCAGAAAAGAAAATCAAACTCATATAGACAGCTATAAACAGATTAGAGATGCCATTGGAGAAATAAATTTTAAAGATAAATAATGCTTAATATCTTAAAACAAAAAACAACTCATATTCATTATGAAATCGAAGCGCTTAGCTTGGCTAGATACATTATTGATCACTCAATCACAGAGAGTAAATTTAATGAATTTTTAGTTAGAAATTATTTAGCTTACCGCTTTATTGAACAAAAACTGGAGTCCACACGCGATGTTCTCCACAAAGATGTAGCATCGTTTATTACGTCAGATAAAAGCAGTCACCTGCTTATGGATTTGAACGGATTAACCCCTAGTTATTGTCCCACTCATAACAAAGCGGATTTATCAATTTTATCCCATGCCGATGCTATCGGTGCTCTTTATGTTATTGAAGGGTCTATGCTAGGATCCTGTGTAATAAATAAGCACCTTGGTAGATGTACAAAACTAATAAAAAAACAAGAGCAGCACTTTTTTAACGACAATACACACGCCACCGTGGGACGCTGGAAATCTTTTTCAAAAGCCATCAGCCGCTTTTCTTTTGCTGAAAAAGACCAATACAACGCTGTTATAGCAGCAAAAAAGGCTTTTTTGGTATTCAAACATTATTATACCATTGAGCTGTAATGTACTGCTTGAAATGGCTTATTTTTTTGTCCACATCACGTTAAAACACCCTTTTATAGACGACTTAGATACAAACAAAAATTACTGGTATTTTTAAGTTATTTCGTTTTAATTTTAACAAAACTGGCTTGTATATATAATAATTAAACTCGTAATTAACGCTTGTAAAATTGACCTTTGGGTGTTCATTAATTAGACTAAATCTGCTCTCATAATATACCAGTAAAAAGCTTAGATACTCAAAAAATGCATAAAAAATAATCATATTTTACAATGAAACTATAACCATAAAGGCTGCCAGTGTCGTACGTTGCGTAGCCTACTATAAGGCATATTCGGCTAATGCATATACACTACTACTTAGACAACACTCTGAAGGTTGTTAGGATTTCTGGCAATTTGAGTAAGCTGGAAGCACCACCAAAACTCCCGCTAGGTTATTCGCTCAACGATGTAGCGCCCGAACTGGCAGAAGAACTCAACTCACTTATCAACAAAAATCACATTTACTCTGCTGAATTTTCCAGCGAAACTCCTATTTACAACTTGGGCTTTTTTGAACAGCAAACCAACGGTGTGAAGTCTTACTTCAAACTGTTGCAGCTCACTAACCCCAACGAGCACGGTAGTGTTTATTTATTAGAATATTCACTACTTCCGGATACGTTTAATCTAGAATTTATCGACAATGAAGTCATCGAGAATATTGAAATCGCTCGATTTAGAGACATCATAAAATTCTCATCTATTGGCATTCTTCAAGTTGACGAGCAATGGCGTACACTTTATGCGAGCAAGGCATGGAGTGACATGACAGGTTTCAGCCTAACTGAGATAGCGGAACGCGATTGGACACAGATTATCTATCCGGAAGATAAAAACCATTTTTTAGAAACACTACACAAAAACACGAAACTAGAAAAAAACTCTGAACAAGACGTTCGCATTAAAACAGCGCAGGGCGGATTCAAGTGGTACAACGTTCACTACAGGATCAGCTATGACTCGTTTAACGATTGCACCAGTATCATTCTACTTTTCTTAGACGTACACAATAAGCGTCAAAGTCAGGATCAGCTTAGAAAAATCGCGACAACCGACCTTTTGACACGCTTAGGTAATCGTTACGCATTTCAAGAAGAGCTTGAAAAATATATTCGTCAATTGCACTCCAATCAATCATTCAATCTTTTATTCATTGACCTTGACGGTTTTAAAGCGGTCAATGACGCCTACGGACATCTCATTGGCGATAAATTACTCGCCGAAACGGCTAGGCGTATCTCATCATCGGTGGGTTTAGATAGTTTCGTCGCAAGGCTAGGGGGAGATGAGTTTGCTATTTTGAGACCAGAGTCCAGCTTACCGGACATCGATATGTTTGCTGTAAAACTATTGCAGAGCATTGCTAAGCCTTATTCACTCGTTGAAAATGCCCAAGAATCTTATATATCCGCCAGTTTAGGTATTGTGTCGGTTAAACCAAACGATATTAGCTATATCGAGACACTAATCCCTCAAAAGGTAACCGAAATAAGCATCAGAATGTTACGAGAGGCCGATGCCGCGATGTATCATGCCAAAGATGTCGGCAAAAATACCTACCGTTTTTATGCCAGTTCCATCAACGAAAAGGCGATAAAAACACAAACGCTAAGTGACGCCCTTCACCGCGCTTTAGAACAGGATGAGTTCAGACTCCATTACCAGCCGCAGTGGAATATTAACACTGGAGAGATCTACGGATACGAAGCCCTGATTCGCTGGAATCAAGGCGCTCAAGAAGTAAGCCCTAGCCTGTTTATTCCACTGGTTGAAAGCAATGGTCTAATGAGTGAATTAGGCAAATGGGTATTTGAAAAAGCAATAAGCGATCACGCCAAACTAGTGCAGCATCACAACGCCACTCCCCAGTTATCAGTAAATTTTTCCCCTATCCAGTTCAGAGACCATCAGCTCTGCGCTTTTATCGAGAGCACCTTAGCTAAGTTTAATATCCCTAAGCACACTATTACTATCGAAATAACTGAAAGCCTGTTGATCTCTGACCAGATTCAGGTTAAAAAACAACTCGAAACAATGAAGAGAATGGGCTTAAAAATTGCACTAGATGATTTTGGCACGGGCTATTCCAGTCTATCTAACCTACATGCCTTTCCCATTGACATTATTAAAGTCGATCAGAGTTTTACTAAAAATCTGTCATTGCGTGAAACTAGACAAATCGTAAGAGCCATTATCAAAATGAGTGACGAACTTAATAAAACCATACTCTTTGAAGGCGTAGAAACAAAACAACAGCGTAATTTTCTACAAAAGGAAGGCGTTGACCTCATCCAAGGATGGCTAATCTCAAAAGCAGTTTCCGTCGACAAATTAGCCCCGTTTATAGAAAAAAAGGAAGCAATATGCCCGTAACTGATCTTGACCTTAATTTTAACCCGCTTCAACCTGAGCCTGTGTTAATGACCAGCTCAGAAGACCCAATGCCTGAAATTTTCATGAATATTGTGGCAGTGGGCGCTTCAGCGGGGGGTCTTGAGGCATTACAGCGCTGGTTTGATAATATTCCCGACGATACTGACGCAGCCTTTGTGGTTATTCAGCATCTTTCCCCAGATTATAAAAGCATTATGGATAAGCTTTTAGAAAAACACACTACTATGCCAATTAGTGTCATTGAATCCCCCATGATACTTGAAAAAAACAACATTTATTTGATGTCACCTGGCAAAGAGATTGCGCTCGAAGGTGACCGCGTCGTACCCATCGCACGTAGCAATAACACACGCCTGCATTTACCCATTAATTATTTTTTTCGCAGCATTGCTACCAATGTCAATTTTAAAAGCATTGGTGTTATTTTATCGGGCACCGGCAGTGATGGTTGCCTCGGCGTAAAAGCCATTCATGAAGGTGGTGGGCTGGTTATGGTGCAAAGCCCAGATGACAGTCAGTTCAATGGCATGCCCATGAACGCTATTGCCACGGGTGTGGTAGATTTGACAGCGACTGTTGAAGAGCTGGCCTTAACGGTCGCTAATTACCTTAAAAACCCAGGCGTATCTGACGGCAGTCTGACCTCCGACATGAGTGACTCTAATCGCTCGGTACAAGAAATTTGTCGATTACTGTTAGATGAAACGGGTATTGATTTTTCAGTCTATAAACTTTCTACGTTTTCTCGGCGACTAGAAAACAGGATGAATATCAGCCAGATATCCTCACTCAATGAATATATCGCCCTGCTAAAAGACAAAACAGGGGGAGAGCTAAAGCGACTCCAGCAAGACCTTTTCATTGGCGTAACCGAGTTTTTCCGTGATGAGGAAGCCTATGCGTCGTTAAATAAGGTGGTCCTTGAAAAGCTAATTAGAGAAAAATCTGAACATGAGTCGATCCGCATCTGGTCAATTGGCTGCTCCACCGGAGAAGAAGCCTACTCTATTGCAATGATCTGTCATGACCTTATGGAAGAGCTTGGCAAGCAGCTGGATGTGAAAATCTTTGCCACTGATGCGGATATGCGCGCGCTTAACAAAGCGATGCAAGGCATGTTTCAAGAAAGCATTTTGACAGAGATACATGAGCCTTTTTTGAGTAATCATTTTATCAAAGAAACGGCGTCTAATTACCGTATTAGAAAGCACATTCGCAATATGGTGGTGTTTGCAAAACACGACATTTTAAAAGACCCTCCATTTTCAAGTATCGATTTAGTGACCTGCCGGAATTTATTAATTTATTTTCAGCCTGCAGGTCAGCAAAAGGCGTTTAATGCGATTCGCTTTTCGTTAAACCATGGCGGGTATTTATTTTTAGGTAAAGCGGAAACCCCAGCGCAATCTGATAACGTTTTTGAATGCGTAGATTATCGCTCAAAGATTTATCAAAAAATGAACAGCGCTAATGACAAGATCATGCTGACCACTCAAGGTGAGTCTTACAATTTTGATCGAAGACCCAAACAGGTCGTGCGCCCAGTGGTCGAAAGTTACAGCCATCGCGACCCATCGGGCAGTAAAACGATTTTATTGTCACAGATCGCAGAGTTGCTGTTTGATCGATTCTTATCGGCTACCGCCATTGTCGATGCAGACTTAGAAGTTATTCATTCGTATGGTGACATCTCTGAATGGATGCTCCCTCATAAGCCGGGACGCACTCAAAGCAAGGTTGACGGATTATTTTCGCCAAGCATATCAAGCTATATGATTTCAGCCATTAATCAAAGTTTAGAGACTAAAAAGGAGGTTATCTATGAACACTTAGAGCCTCAAAATGCCGATGAGGAAAAATACTTTGTACAGGTTATTCCTTTTTATCACTATGATAGACCCAACAGCGACGCCGATGTTTTTCACATCGTATGTCTAGGAAACTCCAGACCAAGTTTTGCTTCCGCTGAATCTAAAGATGATTCGAACAGTGTTAAACTGCCTGCCGATGAGGCGACAAAGAAACGACTTGAATACCTAGAAGAAGAAGTTGACAACTTAAGGGAACGCCTTAGGACTTCTCAAGCTCAGCTGAGCAACGCCAGCGAACAGCTGCAGACCTCAAACGAGGAGCTAATGGCCTCAAACGAAGAATTACAAGGCACTAACGAAGAGCTGCAAGCTGTCAATGAGGAACTCTACACGTTAAATTCTGAGTATCAGCAAAAGATCAACGAACTGACCGTCGCGACTAATGACATAGACAACTTTATGAAGTCCACGGGTATTGCTGCAATATTTTTGGACAAAGCTTATCGGATACGGCGCTACACAGCACCATTTAGTGACTATATCAACATTCTTCCTGTCGATATAAACCGATCATTTTTGGACTTGAAGCTTTCGTTTGGTTTTGAAAATATTGAACAGTATTTGGAGCAATGTGCCTTAGCGGGTACAACACACTCACAGCGCATCAATCTTCCTAACAATCAGCGCGGTATGTTTAAAGTGCTGCCTTACATGAACTCAAACCGACAAATAGACGGGGTTGTGCTTATGATAGATGAGATTTCAGAAGCTGAGTAAACTCACAAAGAGACCGGCCATAAGCGATAGCGTGGCTTGGAGATGGCGCAATTAAACGCCCTCTTCAATGCCACTTAAATTAATCAGGCAGGTAAAGCCCCCCTTAAGAAAATAAGTGCCCCTTGTTTGGTTTGATGCTTTCCATGGTTCATCCCCTTTGCAGAAAAATGATAATCACCGGCTTGAAGATAAATATCGCCCATAGAAAGGTCACCTTCTAACATAAGGCACTCCTCATCCAGCTCGTGCACATGTCCTGGCATCTCAAAGCCTGCGGCTAAACGCGCAAGATAACTCAATGGCCCGTCTTCTCCTAACTGATATAAAATCTTAATCTCAGCACCAGGCAGCGCTTGTACCCATTCCCCGTCATTGGCTCTAACCGTGGTGTACCCTGCCCCTTGACCTGCCGCTTCGCGCGCAATCTGATTCAAAAGGTTGCCTAGAAGGCGTTGGCGTGTAGTATCGTCAATCAACTCTGGCATTTGAGAACCTGCTAGGTATTCAGTGACGTCTTTATCTAAAATATTCTCAGAAACGGCACCCAAATAATGAAGAGAATGGGGGTCATGAGGCTTTTTCATAATTTCTCTCCGTTACAAAATCGTTTTTAACCAACGCCGCTCTCAATATCGACTGCGCACGTCTTAGCAATGTTTTAACACTACCTAGCGGTTCACCAGTGTACTCGGCAATTTCCCGATGCGTAAAACCGCGGTAAAATGCTAGCGCTATCATTTGTCGTTCTTTTCGATCCAACAGCTTTAAAAGGGTTTCAAGCTCTTCGCTTTGTTCAACGCCTAGCGTTTTAGTGAGAGGCTCTGGGGTCAGCTCATCAACACTGTCCAGACCCTCTATCATCGGCACCTGATTTTTTGTGGCCGAGCGCTCACGCCGTATTGCATCAATCGCACGACTTCGGGCGATCATAATTAACCAAGTCAATGGTGCGGCTAATTCACGGTCATATTTCACAGCCGTACGCCATGCTTGCATGTAGACATCACTAACCACTTCTTCTGCAAGCTCTTTGTCGCACGTTATGCGAAGCACCACGCCAAAGACACGACTCACCGTCACATCATACAACTCACTGAATGCGTGTCTATCATCTTGCGACACGCGAACAACTAGGTCATAAAGCGCTGTTTGATCTATCGCCATATATGCACTCCATTGTAAGGATGCGACGTAGGCTAACACTGCGTTCAATTAATCGCTAGCAACCATGTACAATAGGCGACCCTAATTTAAAATAAATAACCTCATGAATCGATTCAATCCCAACAAGCTTCTCAACGCAAAATGGACTGCCAAGCAACCTCAAAACAAAGAACTGCATTTTATTGTGACTCAGCTGATACGTAATGAAGAAGAGGTCATTACAGGGTGTGAACTAGAGGCGGTTATGACAAAAAACAGCTATTCATTAACGCTTTTAGAATTAAAAAATACCGACAATTGGTTGATGGGATGGAAATAAACTATCCGACGATAGTCGCCTATGAAGTTGTTAATTCACACCTTATACTACCCTCATGCTGCAGCCTTGGATTATCGTTACCTGCTCCCTGCTCTATATCGGGATACTCTTTATCATCGCCTACTTTGGTGATATCGATAGTTATGCAAAAAAACTCAGGCCCTACCGCGCACTCATCTACAGTCTATCGCTAGCCGTTTATTGTACCTCATGGACGTACTATGGGGCAGTGGGAAGTGCCACGACCGATGGGTGGCGCTATACCGCTATTTATCTCGGCCCTATTCTTATTGTCGTGTTGGGTTATCGATTTTTAAAAAAAATTGCAACCATCTGTACCGAGCAAAACATTACGTCCATCGCAGATTTCATCGCCTCGCGCTATGGAAAGTCACAATTTTTGGCTATCTTAGTTACGCTAATTGCTATCACTGGAACGCTCCCATACATTGCCTTACAACTCAAGGCGATTTCATCTAGTTATGAAGTCTTAACTAACCTACCGCCAAGTAGCTTAACCAATTTTGTACAGTCGCCCAGCATTCTGTCACCTTTCGAGCTTATACCGCCGCCTCAGTCACTATGGAACGACACCGGTCTAGTCGTTGCAATGGTCATGGCCATTTTTTGCATCTTATTTGGCACACGCTATGTAAACAGCTCAGAACACCACGAAGGCCTTATTTTAGCAATTGCCTTTGAATCACTGGTTAAGATTCTTGCACTAACCTTGGTGGCCACACTGGCGATGTTTATTATCTTCGACTCCCCCTCCGATGCAATCGAGGCGGCGGCAAAAAGCGCTCAAGCCAGTAAATTAATGACAAACTCCTTTAGTGGCGACATGCTTCAGCTAACGTTTCTCAGCCACACGGTATTAGCGCTTGCGGCCATATTCTGCCTGCCGCGGCAGTTTCATGTAAGCTTTGTAGAAATCACCAATACAGACCATTTAAAGCGTGCACGCTGGGTCTTTCCCGCCTATTTACTAATGACCACTCTTTTGGTCATACCCATCACTATCGCAGGCTCCATCACCCACAGTAAGGCTAATCTACCCAACTTAATCACGCCGGATATGTACGTCTTAACGCTCCCTATATTTAACGAAAATAGCTTGCTAGCAATGCTGGCCTTTATCGGCGGATTTTCAGCGGCGACTGGCATGGTGATTGTGGCGGTGATTACCTTAAGCACCATGCTATGCAATGACATTGTCATGCCCCTGTTATTTAAATTTCGCTCGTTAAAATTGCGCGAGAAAAAAGACCTAACTGGCTTACTGCTTGCGATACGACGCGTAGCCATTGTGTGCATTTTAACGCTGGGCTATTTTTATTATCAGTATATTAATCAAACCGGAGAGGCCTTAGCGTCAATCGGCTTGACCGCTTTTGTTGCCGCGATTCAATTCGCCCCGGCACTTATTGGCGCTATCTACTGGAAGCGTGCGACACGTAAAGGCGCTATTGCAGGCTTAATTGCAGGGTTTAGCGTATGGCTTTACACCCTATTTATTCCCTCGTTGCTCAGCGGGTCTAGCTGGTGGTCAAACATCACCGATAATGGCCCATTGGGCATCGAAGCCTTAAGGCCTAATAATTTATTTTACATCGCTGAGATAGACCCTATTAGCCATAGCCTACTATTTAGTTTGGGTCTTAATATTATTTGCTTTATTGTCTTTAGTTGGCAACGAAAGCCTGAATTATTAGAGCGAATTCAAGCGGCGAACTTCACTCAAACCTCACAGCTTGACGACCTTACACAAGGACTACCTTGGTGGAGCACTGTGGCCGTTGGTGAGCTTCGGGTATTGGCAGAAAAGTTTGTCGGCGAAACCGCCACTCGCAAAGCATTTACTGACTACACCCAAGCACGCAGCGGTGAGCTTGTAGCGAGCGAGAAGGCTGATGCTGATCTGGTGCGCTTTACTGAGAGGCTGCTTTCAGGTGCCATTGGTTCATCATCCGCTCGCGTCATTATTAATTCAGTGGTAAATAAACGTAAAGACTTACCGCTTGAAGATGTATTTAATATTGTGGACGAAAGCTCCCAAGCTCGGCAATTTAACGAAGACCTACTTAACACAACCATCGAACACATTGACCAAGGTATTAGTGTGATCGATGAAAACTTTAGACTCGTTGCCTGGAATAGTCGTTACCTTGAGCTGTACCGCTACCCAAAGAACTTCATTCGGGTGGGACGGTCGGTTGAGGACATGATTCGCCACAATGCATTAGCCGGTGAATGTGGCCCGGGCTCGCCTGAAGCCCACATCAAAAAACGCCTAGACTTTATGAGTGAAGGCACGATTCATTCATTTCAGCGCTACCGCGCCGATGGGTCCGTGTTACAAATTCAAGGTCAGCCGCTGCCCAATGGAGGGTTTGTCACCAGCTTTACAGACATTACAGAGCATAAAAAGGCTGAGCTTGAACTACGTGATATAAACGAGAACCTTGAACAGTTAGTCTCAGGAAGAACCCACGAGTTATCCCAAGTTAATGAAAAACTGCAGCGTGCTAATCATAGTAAGACGCGTTTTTTAGCGGCGGTGAATCACGATGTCATGCAACCGCTAAATGCCGCACGTCTATTTACTGCTGCCTTGTCACAAACTGGAGACGAGCAGGTTAGGCTGACCAAACGCATCAATAGCTCACTGGATTCTGCTGAAGAAATCATTAAGACGCTAATCGATATTTCTAAACTCGATGGAGGCTCCATTAGCCCTAGCATTACCAAGTTTCGCGTCAGTGATGTACTTAACACGCTCTACAAAGAGTTTGCTGTGATTGCTGACAATAAGCATATTGAGCTTCGTATGATTGCCTCCAGTGCCATTATAAAAACAGATGCACACCTACTAAGGCGTGTACTGCAAAACTTCATTGGCAATGCACTGCGCTATACCAAAGCCGGTGGTCAGGTCAGTTTTGGCTGCCGACGCGTCGATCTTACCTCAGCCAACCCCATACTGAAGATTTGCGTATTTGATACAGGTGTGGGCATTCCCCAAAGTGAATTATCTGCCATTTTTGAGGAATTTCATCAGCTTGACAACCAAGTCACTGAAGAAAGTAAGGGCGTGGGTTTAGGCCTATCAATTGCCAAACGGATCAGCCAGATACTTAATCACGCGATAGGTATTAAATCGACGCTTGGCAAAGGCAGCCAGTTTACGTTAACAGTGCCACTTATTTTAGATCAGCTGCCTGAACCAGTACCTGCAAACGATGCCAGAGCAACGCCCTCTCTGTCACTACCTATCGCTGGCATCAACGTCTTATGCATCGATAACGATCAGGACATTTTAGATGGCATGAGCGCGTTACTAGAGCGCTGGTCTTGCAAAGCCTACTGTGCCAAATCCTTGGATCTGGCATTAAAGGGTATCGAACACCACAATTACCAACCGGATGTAATGTTAGTAGATTACGATCTTGGCAGGTCTTGTGTGCATGGACTTGAAGTATTAAACCAGCTACACCAGCAACTCAGCTCCACCCCACCGGGTGTGTTGATTACAGCGGATGTCAGTGAAAACGTCATGCAGCAGGCTAAAGATCTTGGTTTTGAGTACCTACGTAAACCGGTCAACCCGGTCATCCTACGCAAACTCCTCATGAAACTGACCCAATAAGCCGATGCGTTTATAAACCGGTTAATGAAGTCGTTTCTAACTCAAGATAGCTTGATGCTTGCGTCGCGGCCTGCGTTCGATTACTCACATTGAGCTTTTTGAAAATCTCAGTTAAATGCGCTTTAACCGTTGCCTCAGCCACACAAAGCTCATCGGCTATTTCACGGTTGATTCGACCGTCAATAAGCATCATTAAGACGCGGAACTGTTTAGGCGTGAGTGACTCAATTTGTTGACTAAAATTGACAGGTGTTGAGTCCTCATCAACGGAATAAGACAAATCAATGCCATTGGGTAGCACTACATCGCCCTGCAAAATATCTTGAACAGCGGTGACAAGTTCAGTTAGTGGGGAGGATTTGGCGATAAAACCCGACGCACCGTGTTGAATAGCTTTTCTCACCACCGACGCATCTTCGTGCGCCGAGACGATTGCAATGGGAATATGCGGACAGCGCAAACCCAAATAACGAAGCGCTGAGAAACCCACAGCGCCGGGCATCTGTAAATCGAGCAGAATCAGATCACTGTCATCGTGCGTTTCTATCGCACGCTGCAGCGTGGCAAACGCCCCACAGGCGATGATTTCGATATCCCCAAAGCCACTTTGAACCGCTTGTTTAAGTGCATCACGAAACAAAGGATGATCATCAGCGATGATAATTTTTTTAGCGCAGATCATAAGTGAAACCAGCTTTGTTTAATGAGAAAGATAAGACTAACGTAAATAGCTATTCGCTAAAATTAGACCTTGGTCTAATGGCATTTAATGATCACCTTGCACATACTATGCCAGTGTGATTCTATCACTCAACGTGCCGGTACTAACACTGTCAAGTGGGTAACCAAGCACGATGATTATAATATCCCTATTAGGAGAGGAAACAATTCATGAGTAATAATCAAAATGATCGCCGTGATTTCTTAAAGAAAAGCACTGCGATTGCCCTAGCCGGTTCTGCACCCCTATTCTTTTTCAAAGATGCATGGGCTGCAAAAGACTTTCTAAACAACCCTGGCGATTCAAAGACAGTAAAGCTTGGTTTCAATGTACCACAGTCTGGCGCATATGCCGATGAAGGCGCAGATGAGCTTCGTGCATACAAGTTAGCGGTCAAGCACCTTAACGGTGAAGGCAAAGATGATGGCATGATGAGCACCATGAAGCCTAGCATGTTGAAAGGCAATGGTATTCTGGGTAAGAAAGTTGAGTTTGTAACCGGTGATACACAGACTAAATCTGACGCTGCGCGAAACTCTGCTAAGCGTATGATTGAAAAAGAAGGCGTGGTCATGTTCTCTGGTGGTTCATCTTCTGGTGTAGCGATTGCTCAGCAATCATTAGCACAAGAAATGGGCGTTATCTTCATGGCAGGCCTAACTCACTCAAATGACACAACGGGTAAAGACAAGCGTCGTTATGGTTTCCGTCATTTCTTCAACGCTTACATGTCAGGTAAAGCACTTGGTCCTGTTCTTGAAAAAGAGTACGGTAAAGAGCGTAAAGCCTATCACCTAACGGCTGACTACACTTGGGGCTGGACGCAAGAAGAGTCAATCAAAAATACAACTGAAGCGTTAGGTTGGACAACCACTAAAACAGTTAAGACGCCAGTAGGCGCAGGTGATTTCTCTCAGTACATCACACCTGTACTAAACTCTGGTGCCGACACGCTGATCCTTAACCACTATGGTAAGGACATGATTAACTCGCTAACGCAGGCCGTTCAGTTCGGTCTTCGTGACAAGCAGGTTGATGGAAAAGACTTCCAAATCATCGTACCACTATTCTCGCGTTTGATGGCACAGGGTGCGGGCGAGAACATCAAAGGTATTTTGGGTACCACTAACTGGAACTGGGCATTACAAGATGCAGGTTCTATGGCGTTCGTTAAGTCGTTTGGCGCAGAATACGGCTTCCCACCTTCACAGGCTGCTCACACCTGCTATGTACAGACATTGCTTTATGCAAATGCTTGTGAAATGGCCGGTACTTTCTACCCACCAGAAGTCATCAAGACACTTGAAGGCTTCAAGTTTGACGGTATGGGTAATGGCGAAACTGAGTATCGTGCAGAAGACCACCAGTGCTTCAAAGACGTATTGGTTGTAAAAGGTAACGAGAATCCATCAAGCCAGTTCGACTTGCTTGAAATCGTTCAAGAAGTTCCACGTGCTCAGGTTGAGTACGATGCGAGCATCTTTGGCGGTGAGTTAGGTCCTTATGAAGTTGCAAAAGCTTAATAAGTAGGTCCTAAAAGACTGGGCTGAGTACTGCAGGGGTACACTAGAAATTGGTGTATCAACGGTACTTGGCCCAGTCATTTTTATTGATCCATTTTATCGATTAACCAAGAACTGTATAGAACTAGCTTATGGATGCTTTACTGCTGCAGCTATTGAATGGCCTAGATAAAGGGGGAGCGTATGCCCTTATCGCCCTTGGCCTGACATTAGTGTTTGGTACACTGGGGGTGGTCAACTTCGGCCATGGTGCATTATTTATGCTGGGGGCCTTCTGTGCGGTCACCATGCAAAAACTGCTCACTTTATCGATGAAGGTAAAGGATGAGAGCATCACATTTTTCGACGCTTTCAAAGAGGTTCCGTACCTCGAAATCTGGTTTGGCGATACCGGATCGATGATCATAGATTGGGCGGTGCCCATATCAATTTTATTGACCGTACCCTTCATGCTGCTGGTCGGCATTGTAATGGAGCGTGGTCTAATCAAGCATTTTTATAAACGAACTCACGCAGAGCAAATTCTGGTGACGTTTGGTTTAGCGATTGTTATACAAGAGATTATTCGTCATTTCTTCGGTGCAAACCCAATCCCTACGCCGCCGCCTGAAATTGTGGCAGGTAGCGCTAATATAGGCGCATGGTTTGGTCTAGGTGACAATTTAGTCTACCCGTGGTGGCGTCTTATTTATTTTGCATTTTCTATGCTTATTATCTTCGCCGTCTTCGCCTTTCTTAAGTTCACCACGTTTGGCATGGTGGTCAGAGCGGGCATGCAAGACCGTGACACGGTCAGTATGTTGGGGATTAATATCGAGCGAAAGTTCACCATTGTATTTGGAATGGCCGCGGTAATAGCAGGCGTGGCGGGAATGAACTACGCGCCCATTTTACCGCCCGATTACCACATGGGCATGGACTACTTAGTCCTCTCCTTTATCGTTGTTGTTGTTGGTGGCATGGGCTCCTTGCCAGGTGCTGTACTGGCAGGTTTCTTGTTGGGGGTTTTACAATCACTGGCATCAATGACTGAAGTAAAATCAATCATACCGGGCATCGACCAAATTATTATTTATCTGGTGGCGGTTGTGATTCTTCTCGTTAGACCTCGTGGTTTAATGGGTCGCAAAGGGGTAATGGAGGACTAATCATGCGTAAATTATTTTCAAATCAATGGGTGGTAATGCTGATTTTTTCAGCTGTCGTCCTCACTATGCCAATCTGGTTAAAGCCAATTGGTGCATCCTACCCTGACCTTCTGCAGAAATTCGCAATTTTTGGCATCTTTGCCATTGGTTACAACATTTTGTTTGGTTTAACAGGTTATCTCTCATTTGGACACGCAGCCTTTTTGGGTGTGGGCTCCTACGCGGCGGTTTGGTCATTTAAGTTATTCACCATGAATGTACTGCCGGCCATCATTTTAGCGGTCATTATTGCCGGCATTTTCGCTGCCATGATCGGCTATATTAGCTTGCGCCGTTCAGGTATCTATTTTTCAATTTTAACGTTAGCGTTTGCCCAAATGAGCTACAACTTAGCCTATTCTGTACTCACACCAATCACCAACGGTGAGACGGGCTTACAACTGGCAAAAGAAGACCCTCGCATTATCGATAGTCTATTTATCGAACAAGCAGACGGCTTGCCTTCTACCAACTTCTTCTCATTGGGAATGACAGGCTATGAAGGGTTCTATTTTTGTGCGGCATTCTTAATATTAGGATTCTTTATTTCGCTGCGTATTTTCCGCTCGCCGTTTGGCCTTAAGCTTCGTGCAATCAAGTCCAATCAAACGCGCATGATGTACACCGGTTTTAGTACCAAGCCTTATTTATTAAGCGCCTTTATTATCTCTGGCATGTATGCAGGTTTAGCAGGCGCACTCATGGCCGCGACTGACCCATTAGCGGGTGCTGAGCGTATGCAATGGACCGCGTCAGGTGAAGTCGTACTGATGACTATTTTAGGTGGTGTTGGGACCTTAATTGGGCCGTTGTTAGGCGTTGGTATCATTAAATACTTTGAGAACATTTTCTCAGCTATTAATGAAAATACCTTGATGACCGCTTACTCGTTTATGCCTGAAAGCCTACAGCACATTATGGTTACCATCACCTCACCGTTTGTGGGCGAAGGCTGGCACCTAACGTTAGGGCTGATGTTTATGTTGGTGGTTATTTTCTTACCAGGCGGCGTAATGGAAGGCTTCTCCAAAATTATCGGAATGTTCTCGCGCAATAAGAAGACGGGCAAAGTAGAGGGAGGGCACTGACATGGGAACCGGAACTGGAAAAACAGTACTCAAGGTTGAAAATGTTGTCAAAAAATTTGGCGGACTGCGTGCGCTTGACAACTTAAACCTAACGATTGAAGAAGGCACTGTGCATGCGATTATCGGCCCCAATGGTGCCGGTAAATCGACCATGCTCAATGTTTGCATTGGTCAATTGCGACCTGATGAAGGTACCGTTACTTTTGATGGCAATATCATTACGGGTAAACTACCGCATGAAATCAATCAGGCCGGCGTATCGCGCGTGTTTCAAACACCTGCAATTTTTGAAGACCTGTCGATTTTGCAAAACGTAATGATTCCGGCCATTGCGCAGCGTGACGGACATTACAAATTCAATCCGTTTCAAATGCTGTCTAAACAAGACGATATTGAAGAAAGAGCCATGAAGGTGTTAAACCAACTGGCGTTAACTGATGTCATTCACGACCACGCAGGCAGTATGTCTCGTGGTAATAAGCGTCGTTTGGAGTTGGCGATGTGTTTAGTGCAGCAACCGAAATTGCTATTGTTAGATGAGCCAACAGCCGGAATGGCGCGTCACGATACGAATCGCACGATTGATATTTTGAAGCAAATTAAAGAAACAGGCATGACCAAAGTGATTATCGAGCACGATATGCACGTGGTCTTTAGCGTTGCTGATCGCATCTCGGTGCTAGCACGTGGCCATATTATCGCTGAAGGCACGCCCGATGAGATAAAGGGTAATCCTGTTGTTCAAGAAGCCTATTTGGGGAGTGATGCCGTATGAGTGCACCATCTAATTCATTCTTTTCATGTCAAGACATTCACTCATACTACGGTGAAAGTTACATTGTTCAGGGCGTTAGCTTTGAAGTCAGAGAAGGCGAAATCATCGCCCTACTTGGACGTAACGGTGCAGGTAAAACCACCACACTGCGGACCATTGCTAGAGCGTCTGACCCGCAACTAAACGCCGGTGAGATTTGGCTGGATGGCAAACCCCTTCATGAAATGAAAGCCCATGAAGCGGCGCAGCTAGGCGTCTCATTGGTACCAGAAGATCGCCGCATCATTCCCGGACTTACTGTTCATGAAAACCTACAGCTAGCACAAATTGCTGAACCGGTCGGCTGGGATATTGAGCGCATTTATGACCACTTCCCACGTTTACGTGAGCGTAAAAGCCAAGAAGGCATCACCCTGTCAGGCGGTGAGCAGCAAATGTTAGCCGTGGCACGCGCCCTGGCACGTGATATTAAGCTGTTATTGCTTGATGAGCCTTATGAAGGATTGGCACCGGTTATTGTCAAAGAGATCGAGAGTATTTTGCAAAATATCAAAGAACTTGGCATTACAACCATTTTAGTAGAGCAAAATGCCGTTGCAGCGCTGCGACTGGCGGACCGCGCGATTATTTTAGATACCGGTTTGATTGTGTTTGATGGCACCGCTCAAGAGGTGTTAGACAACGAAGAGTTAAGAAATCAGTACTTAGCCATTTAGTACTAACGCTTTGCGTTAAAACAAAAAAAGGGAGTGAGATAATTATCTCACTCCCTTTTTTTATTCAAAATATATCCAATCATCAATCCTGATATCAGACCTTTTTCGATAACAGCCAGTAGGTAATCCCGAACGCAAGTGCCACTGCAGCTATGGCAAACACATAGTCCGACTCAATCTTATCTAAATCTAAAATGATGACTTTTCGGGCAATTGCCATGAGTGCTGTTGCAACAACTAATCTTACCGGCAGTACATCCGTGCCTAAATACAGCCTGATATTAACAAATATTTCGATAGCGATCAGCGCGACCATCACCGTACCGAAGAGCTGAAAAATATCATTAACATCGAGCAAAAATAGTGGCGGCACCTGCAAGCGCTGATAAAAAACATACAGTACGTCAGCAATGGAGAAAATAATGATGATGACCATCAATATCGCAAGCACTTTCACAGCGACACGAATAATCTTGTGCAAGAACTTAATTAAAGGATCAGGATGTTCCTTTGGCAGCTCTTCATGAATGATTATCGTGTGTGATTTTTCGTTTATAGTCATACTGCTCGCCTTGATTTAACGTTAGCGCATCTTATACCGTGTGCATGAACTCTAGATAGGTAAAATCGTTAGTTTTGACTAATCAACGCTAACTTATCAAAGTAGTCTGGGAAAGTCTTTGACGTGCACTTAGGATCGTTAATCGTCACAGGTACACCACCCAACGCCACTAGCGAAAAACACATCGCGATGCGGTGGTCATCATAGGTGTCAATCTCAGCATGGTTTAATGTTTCAGGGGCTGTGACTTCGATAAAGTCATGCCCCTCAACAACGATTGCACCCACTTTGCGCAATTCAGTGGCCATTGCATATAAGCGGTCGGTTTCTTTAACACGCCAGTTATATACATTACGAATTTTCGTCGTGCCGGTGGCAAATAATGCTGCCACTGCAATGGTCATCGCAGCGTCGGGGATATGGTTCATGTCCATATCTATGGCATTTAACTCACCCTTGCAGGCTTTTATATAATCATCACCCCACTCAATGTTAGCCCCCATCGCCTCTAAAGCTGTTGCAAACTGGGTGTCACCCTGCACTGATTTTTTACCAATGCCCGTTACTTTAACTTCGCCGCCGGCAATCGCCCCTGCGGCTAAAAAGTAGGATGCGGATGAGGCATCGCCTTCAACCAGATAGTTACTCACCGCACGATAGGTTTGACGGCCTTTAATCACAAATCTCTGATAATCATCATTTACAACCTCAACGCCAAAGTCTTGCATTATCTGCAGCGTAATTTTGATATAAGGTTTGGAAACTAACTCCCCCACAATCTCAATAGTCGTATCATTGTCAGACATAGGAGCCGCCATCAAAAAAGCGGTCAAAAATTGACTCGACACACTGCCATCGATATCAATCGTGCCACCCTGAAGGCCTGTGCCTTTAATGTTCAGCGGCGGGTAATCTTCACTGCCAAGATACGTAATATCCGCGCCAGCTTGCGTTAATGAATCAACCAACGAACCGATGGGTCGCTCAAACATGCGTGGCTCACCAGTTAATACAAAATCACCTTTACCCAAGCACAACGCTGCGCACAGCGGACGCATTGCCGTACCTGCATTACCTAAAAACAACTCGATTTGACCCTGCTCATGGGTATCAAATGCACGACCCAAACCTTCAACAACGCACGTCGTCTTATCTTTTGAAAGCTGATAACTAACGCCCAGCTGTTTTAGCGCCGTTAACATGTGACGAATGTCATCACTGTTTAATAGGTTTGTTAACGTGGTTGTTCCTTTCGCAAGCGCTGCTAACAATAACGCTCGATTGGACAAGCTTTTAGAACCTGGAAGATTGATCTCTCCATCCACTTTGGCAATCGGGTTTAGCAGCAGTTGTTCCATTGTCATCTCTCATTTATTCAATATAGGTGATTTAAAGGCGCTTCTTATGAAGCATCACTTTATTAAGCGGTTTTATCCTCAGCTTTTTTCACGCGTATTTTGTTATTGCCGACCGTTTGGTTATTTAAACTTTTAATTGCCGTTTTAGCTTCACCTATCTTTGGCATCTCAATAAAACCAAAACCTTTTGACTCACCATTTGCGCTATCCATCACCAAGCTGCAAGATTGCACGGTACCAAATGCCTGAAACAAGCTTTCTAACTCAGCCTCAGTGGTTGATCTGTCTAAATTGCGTACTAATAATTTCATAGGTCCATTCCGATTCGGGAATTATTTTAAAAGATCACAGGCGCCCAGCTTGCAAAATCACGCTAGCTTGAAAGTGGCTACCAATAGTATCTTATTAGCGTTTAAGTTGCTCTGGATTTGCCCTTCAATCGTTTGAGCTTTGCGTTAGTATTTCACACGTCCTGGCATGTCAACTAATACCGCTCGGTTGCTACTGACAAGACAACCCTTATTTTCAGCCTCATTGGCAGGGTATGCTCTACAAATTTTAGGTCTGCCTGCATACACCCCACAGGCGTAGCCACCCTCAGTCTGCTTTAAAAAAACACAGTCCCCACTATCGTTAAATTTCATGAAAAGCTTTTCACTGTCTATCTCATCAATATTAGAAAATTCTTCTGGTGCGAGACCCGTAAAAGACTCCAGTGTATCAACATCGTGCTGAGTAATTTTAACAAACGGGAAATTTCTACAACATGCGCCGCAGCTCGTGCAGACAGGTGTTAATGAGGCGTGCGCTGTCTCTTGGGGTTTATTCAATTTTTTATTCCTAGGCTAGCGTATATTGACAATATAAAATATTACTTAGCCGATCAATTGTACGGTAAGTCGCCTGCTTTATGGCATATTTTTAGCACTGTTACTCTTTGGGCTAACATTAGAAGTGTGTTGAGCGCGATTAACCGTCTTAAGCTAAGCAACTAACTGATAGAATGGTCTGCAAATTTAAGGGGTGTATATGTCTGAATTTCTATTAATTATTGTAATACTAGCAGCCGTCTTAGGTGCACTGACAGTTCTTTATAAAAAACAACCGTTTAAAGTATTACCCAAAACTAAACCCAAATTTGTACTGTTTCCCAAATACACCGCAACATACCAGCGCAGCGACGCTGAGATAGAGAAAACACTGGCAGAGCTTGTGTTTACTAAAAATCCGCTAACAGGTTTGTACACTCGAGGCAAAGTGCGCAACGGTATCTTTAGCAAATCAATCAAGCTCACCATCTCGGTTGATCGTGACAAAAAAGAAATCGCCGTCTACTCCACGCTTGCCTGTATTCTCTATGATGACGGAGAGATCTGGCAGCTTGCCCATGACATTGTCCATGGCTTAAACCGAGACAAAAACATAGATCAAGAGCTAGTAGATATGTTTAAAAGAAACGGGGCATCATAACTTCTGCCCACTCTTTCGATCAAACACGTGACAAATAGCCGGATCGATTAAAATACCAATAGGCTCACCTAGTCCTACGTGATATTCCTTATCTGTTTTCACTGCAACCAAGCTGTCATTCACTTTGACCGTGACCATTCCACAGTCACCTAACAGCTCCATCGAGTAAACCGCTGCATTGAGGTTTCCAACATCGGTTAGGCTAAGGTCTTCAGCACGGCAACCCAACGTCACCTGACCGGAGTGATTCGCTGGCAACTTAACCGATAAGCCCTCTATCCGCAGGTTAGCTGTTTCAAACACGCCATTGTTGTACTGCCCGTCGATTAAATTCATCGCAGGCGTGCCCATGAAGCCCGCAACGAAGGTGTTCGCAGGCGTATTGTAGATCTCTTTAGGCGTACCAACCTGCTGCACAATGCCCTTGTTCATCACCACCACTCGGTCAGCCAGCGTCAGCGCTTCTATCTGGTCGTGGGTCACATAGATGGTAGTAACCGCAAGCTCATGCTGTAGATTTTTAATCTGTGCACGCGTGGATACACGCAGTTTTGCATCAAGATTGGACAATGGCTCGTCCATCAAGAACACCGTCGGTTCGCGCACAATAGCACGCGCCAAAGCCACGCGTTGGCGCTGTCCACCTGATAACTCTGCGGGGCGTCGGTGTAAGAAATCCGTCAACTCCACCATTTTAGCCGCACGCATTACGCGCTCATCATGGGTGTCTTTCGGTGCTTTGCGGATTTTTAACGGGAAACGAATATTCTCATAAACCGTCATATTAGGGTACAAGCCGTAACTTTGAAACACCATCGCGATATCACGATCTTTTGGTTCCAAGCCATTGACCTTTTTATCACCAATACAGATTTCACCCGAAGTGACCTCTTCCAACCCCGCAATCATGCGCATCGTGGTCGTTTTGCCGCAGCCCGATGGGCCCAGCAATACTAAAAACTCACGATCCGCGATTTCAAGGTTGAAGTCATCAACCCCAACGAAGTCACCCCAGCGTTTATGAACATGCTTAAGACTAATCGAAGCCATGACTATCCCTTTACTGCGCCAGCGGTTAGCCCGCTAACAATTTGACGTTGGAAGAACATTACAAGTATGAATAATGGTATAGAAGCCGATACAACTGCAGCCACCGCAAACATGACGTTACCCTCAACCTGAGTGGTGCCTAAGAAGCTTGCAATTTTCGGTATCATGGTTTGGTTTTCTTGACTTAGCAGCATCGAGGTGACGGCAAAATCATTGTAGGCCAGCAAGAAGCTAAACAAACCTGTTGTGATAACACCCGGCCACATGACCGGCACGATAACGTGCCTAAACGCTTGAAAGCGAGTACAGCCATCAACCATTGCACTTTCATCAAGCTCTTTAGGTATATTGACAAAGAAGCTGTGCAGCATCCAAATTGTGAAGGGCTGATTGATCGCCACTAACACAATAATGGTCGTGGAGAGCCGGCCCCACACATTAAATTCAAAAAATGGCAATAAATAGCCCGACACCAATGTGATATGCGGCATGGCACGAAATACCAACCCAATAATTAATATCCAAATGGCATACCTAAAGCCTGAACGCGCTAGCGCATAGCCACCGAGTGTTCCAAACGTTAGCGAAATAATGACTACAAAAAAGGTAACAATGCCGGTGTTTAAAGCCGCGCGCCAGAAGTCTTGCTCAATCCAAGCGCCAAAGTAGCCGTTAGAGGTAAACGGGTCGCCGGTTTCGGCCACCGTTCTTACCCCTTGAATGGCGTAGGTCCAGTCGGCTTTGGAGAAGAAATCTCCTTGTACCTTAAATGAACCCCAAAGTGTCCATAAAAACGGGAATATTGCCGCTGCAAGCCAGAGTAAAATAAATACCAGCGCAATGCCTAACGCAATACGATTGGTTGATTTGTTAGTAACGGACGTAGACATATTATTTAGCCCGATTAAAGTCGCGCCAGCTGCGAATCAGCACAGGCGCTAAAAGAATGATGACACCTAAAATGGTCAACAACGAAGTCGCAGCAGCCGATCCAAAACGCTGGATACCATCAGGCGGCCTAAGGTCGTTGTAAATTAGCCATGACAGTGAAGTGGCGTTGGCTGAGGAGCTAAAGCCTATAATCGGCTCAAGCACCCGGAAGTTATCCATTAACTGCATTAATGCGACAAAGGTTACCAGCGGCATGATGTAAGGAATAATCACGTAGCGAATTCGCTCCCAGCGATTGGCCCCATCAATCATTGCAGACTCCACTGTATCTTGCGGGACAGTCTGAAGTCCTGCATAAAACACAACGAAAGCAAAAGGTGCAGAAGACCACACGCCATACACGCACAGCATAACCCACGTAAGCGGTGTTGAGGCTTTTAACGACAAATCAGGATCGTCAAATAGCGTCTGTAGGCCAGAGCCAATCACCCCTCTTGAATCGATCATCCAAAATAGAATCAATGAACCTATTAATGGCGTGATAATCATGGGGAGCAAGGAGGCAAATATCACCGGCCCCTTAATGATGGGGTTTAGCGTATTAACCGCCAGCGCAATGGCAAAGCCAAGCACGATAACAAAGGGGGTAACTACAAATAAATAGGTCAGCGTAAACGCTAGCGCCTTATAAAACGGTAAATTCATGACACCGTCTAAAAACGATCCAATATCTGGCGTTTCACTCCAGATGGCTTTTACTTCTTCACTTGCAAGATGACCACGATCAAAATAGGTGTCCAAACCCACAAAACGTCCTAAAGGCTCGGCCTCTTTTAACGCGGCGGTAGCCTCGTTATCGACCTGTACAGATTTTTCACATTTGAACGGGCCACAGTTTTCTACTTCAATCAGCACCTGTTCGTGCTCAACATACATCGATTGAATCGTCACTGAGACAATAGGCAGCGCAATGAACAGCAACATAGCTAGTGCAGAGGGCAATATAAACCAGAAAAACGTTCGATGCGGCACAGTTCCCCCAAGACACGAGCATTGCTCCTGTCGGACAGCCTTAACTAGAGAAAATTCTTAAAACGAAATCTTAGGAAGTGCGATGATTCCTTAGATGATTTGTCAGAGCTTGTCTGAACCAGCCTGACTTAACAGGCTAGTCCAAACTAACGCTGGCAGTCGACTTATTTTACAAAGCCTTTTTCTTTTGCAGCGGTCATATAGGCCGCTTCTACATCTTTTAGTGCCTGCTGCGCAGACTCTTTACCTTGCAAGAAGTCAGATAGCTCGTTGCCCAAAGCCGTATGCATTAAGCCCGCATAAGGAAGCATTGGATACGGTTGCGCACCACCTGCGGCACTTGCTGCAACACCAACCGACTTTGCTGAAGGTACAGAACCTTTTATCAGCCACGTTGCCTCATCAGCATTGGCTTTTGCCATATCCAGCGAGATTGCACTGGCCATTGTAGCAAATGACGCCTCAGCGTCTGCATCGCTTGCATTCTTAGCAATCGCAAAACCGTCCCACCAAAGCGTTGTCGCCGGCGTGCTGCCGTCGCCTAACGTTGGGGCCGATGCAAATTTTGTTGCAGCAACGACATCAGCAGTAGAACCTTCGTCATCTAAAACACCCGCAGCGCGTGAGCCCCAAAGCACCGTCATCGCGACGTTACCTGCTTCCCAGTCAGCTTGCACGGCGTTTGAGTCCAGCGTTAAAAAGTCAGGGTTCATGAGTTCAGTTACCTGCTTCATCATATTAAGCGCGGCAATACCGTTTTCATTGTTAATTGCAGGCATCGCACTGCCTTTCTCAAACATGTCAGCGCCCGTACCCATATACATGTTGATGAATTCTTCACCAAGATTCCATCCTGACTTATAGGTACCGCTTAATGGATTCTTCATCAGACCCATTTCTTTGATTTTCTTACCCGCAGCTACCATCTCTTCATAAGATGTGGGTACTTCAACGCCCGCTTTTTTAAGCACGTCTTCGCGGTAAAACAAATGCTGCGCGTTTGCCATAAAAGCAACCGCCATCACATCACCGTTAATAGTGATTAGCTGATTTTTACCCAGATTCTGGCCATATTTAGCAACATAATCATTTAGAGGTCGAACTAAGCCATCATTCATCAGTGTCACTAGCGTGCTGTTAGCAACCACAACGGCGGTGTACTCAGAAGGGTTGGCTGTTAGTGCAGCTACCTGAATATCTTTATGTTCTTTAGTTTGGTTTTTAGAGACTTTTAAGGTGTCAGAAGCACAGGCTTCAGCAGCTTTGGCCACTGCATGTAATGCGGGGAAGTCGTTCGATAAGATTTTCACCTCACCGCTAGCGTCAAAACATTCACTTGCTTGCGCAGCACCTGCAGTGAGGGATAACGCAACCGCTAGCCCCAATACCTTTAAACGTAGATTCATTCCGGATTCCTCATTGGTTTTAGATTACAAGCCGCCTCGGAACGCTTCTAAAACATCGCTCTTGGCTTCGACCATTTTAAGAGACTACTGAGAATTAATTTTAAATGCAAGTGGTTTATGAATACGTATGCAGCAATCCAAACCGCCTCATTGTTAAGCGGTAAAGTTTAACTTTCCTGCCAGCGGAATCACTTTATGCTTCTTTTGTAACTGCGAGATACAGATCCGGTAAAAATCGACATCTAAGCGAATGGAGCGATCATAACTAAAGTCAGCCAATTCACTCTCGTCACTCACCTTCCCTAGGTATCGCCAGTTTGAGATGATATGAATCGTACTCATATCACTGCTTTTGTTGGTTTCAAAAATACCAACGGGCCCATCGAAGGGCCAGCCCTCAACCTTAATCGGTGACAAGGCCTGCTGTAGGCGCATTTGGTAGCTAAGCGCGCTTTCTTTGTCACAACAAAATCCTCGACATCGTTTTAACTGATACGAGAAGCAAGCCCCCTTGCCTTTTTCCAAACCCAGTTGCTTAGCGCACAGCTGGTGTTCCGTTTGCAATTTTTTAAGCAGCTCATTGGCCTGCCGCCGACTCCTAAACAATCCATAGTTGTGATCCAAACCAGACTCATCTTCTATGTCATTATCCCCACTAATATCGATCAGCTTAGGCATCATAACTTGGCCTGCTTTTAACGCCTCAGGCGTACCGGCTTGCCAATAGAGGCTAAACAAGACTTTTTGTTTACGTAGCTGACGGTTAAGTAGCGGCGAGCGTTCTTTAACGAGCTCGGCCTCCAACATTAACGCACTAAACTCACCGGCTGTAACGATCCACTCGATATGGTGTACCTGCTGCGCCATGCGCATTTCGCGATCATTACTGTGATCACTTGAAAAATGCGAGATTACCCGCGTTCTAATCTGCACGCTTTTACCGACATAAAGCAGCCCACCGGCTTCGGCATAAAACAGATAAACCCCCGGCTCATTGGGCATATCGTCAAATATTTTAGGGTCTAGATGCGGCGGTACGCTACCGAGTTTTCGCTGCAAAGCCATCGCCGCAAACACATCGTCGCTGTCAAAATCGCGATGCATTCGACTAACTAACTGTGGCAATGCGGCAGCATCACCCATTGCACGGTGCCTGGCTTCACACGTTATCCCAAACCGCTGGATAATCGCATCTAGGCTATGTCGCCTAAACTCCGGATAAAGCTTACGCGACAGCTTGACTGTACACAGCACGGGGTAGTTAAAATCCTCCCTCGAACGCTTATACGCATTTTTTAGAAAGCCTGAATCAAAGCGGGCGTTGTGGGCAACAAACACAAACCCCTCTAATTTTTCCATGACAGTCGGTAACAACGCATCAAACGTCGGCGCGTCTTTAACCATGGCCGGCGTAATACCAATAATGCGCTGAATCATATCTGGAATGTGGATTTCAGGATTTACCAAGCTTTGCCACTCATCAACAATTTCACCATCAATGGTTTGCACAATCGCAATCTCGGTAATGCGATCTCTAGTTGGGCGGCCACCGGTTGTTTCCAAATCAACGTAAGCGAGTTTCCTAAAATCAGTCATTATTCCTGGTTACCTTTATTTCTCTCAATCCTATTGAATGCACGTGAGTCGTCAATGTTGATCCTGTATTATTGGATTTTGTAAAAACCCTCTAATAAACACTCAGGCTTGCAATGTCTATAGATTCTGCACTTTTAAAGCGCGCTGACGCTCGATGTGAACTCTGTCGCTCCGAGGATAATCTTGCGAGCTACGACATTCCACCTATCACGCTTAAAAGCTTGGATAGGTCTATACTATTGTGCTCAAACTGTCTGAATCAAGTCGAAAACCCAGACAAAATGGTGGCTAGTCACTGGCATTGTTTGAGCGACAGAATGTGGTCTCCCATCGCTGCGGTTCAGGTCATGTCGTGGCGCTTGTTAAATCGCTTGAAGGGCGAAGGCTGGCCTAACGAATTATTAGAAATGCTTTACCTTGAAGATGATGTCAAAAAATGGGCGGTAGATGACAAGATGATTCGGGCGATTGATGAGCCTACGTTAGATATTAATGGCGTGGCTTTTGCAGCGGGGGATTCGGCGATTATGACTAAAGATATTTTTATCACTGGCGCTAATGTTACCGCTAAACGTGGAGCGGTGATCAAAAATATCTCGCTAACGGATAATGCGCGCCAAATTGAAGGAAATCTAAATGGGACGCGGATTGTGCTGGGTGGGCGCAGCTTGAAGAAGGTGTAAGTTTGTTTATCTTCTAAACTTAACTAACGGCTTATAATCGCAAAAAGCTTAGCTTTAATTTTGAGACGCGCCTCTCATCAAATCTAATGTGACAAACTGAATTTCATGACCTTGAATCAATAGGGCTTTTTTGATAAATCTTCTCTAAGCACGTGAAGTTCCTTTTTCTGTTAATTATTAAGCATTCTTCGTGGCAAAGTTTACAACATAGTGAAGCTAAATTGACCGCTACAAACTTATTTTACCCTCAGCTAGATATCACTGGCCTGTAGCTTCATCCTTGTAAATTATCAATCCAAATGATAATTTACAAGGATGATACCAAGAACTATTGCACAATCAGTCATTGAAGCTTTAAAACAAGAACCCGCTGTTGTGCTGTTAGGCGCACGCCAAGTGGGCAAAACCACCCTTGCACAAACGTTACTCATGACCCACAAAGCAATCTATATTGACCTTGAAGATTTTATTGTTCGTGAAGCCATCATGCAAAACCCCAAGCTGTATTGTGAACAGCACAAAGATGAGTTGATTATCTTTGACGAAATCCAAAATACGCCCGACCTTTTTCCAGTACTGCGCGGCGTCATTGACGCTCGCCGCCGTGAAGGCAAAGAATCCGGTCAGTTTTTACTGTTAGGGTCTGCGTCAGTTGAGTTGATGAAACAAGCGGGTGAAAGTCTTGCTGGTCGGGTTGCTTACCTCGATATGGCGACGTTGCATGCCATGGAGGTGGGTAAAGATAAGATTGAAAGCCTTTGGAGTAGAGGTGGTTTTCCACAAAGCTTCACAGCTGCTTCAGATAAAGACAGTTTTCGTAAGCGCAAATACTTGATTCGCAGCTACCTTGAAAAAGACATCCCGTTCTTTGATCGCTCAGTGCCACAAGAAACAATGCAGCGACTGTGGATGATGTTGGCACATTTACAGGGCCAGCCATTTAATGCGTCCACTCTTGCCAATAACCTTGGTATTGATTACCGCAAAGTTATTGCCTACACCGACTTATTAGTCGACCTAATGCTTATCCGACGCTTACAACCTTTTCACGTCAACGTTGGCAAACGTTTAGTCAAAACACCACTGCTCTACATTAGAGACAGTGGCTTACTACATGCTCTGCTAAACATAAAAGACTGGGACACTCTGATTACACATCCCGTGGTTGGCTCAAGCTGGGAAGGGTTTGTAATCGAAAATCTAATGTCTGTTGCACCTGACTTTTCAATTCCTTATTTTTACCGAACGGCAGCAGGCGCTGAAATGGACTTTGTGCTACTAATGCCAGATCAAACAAAAATTGCGATAGAAATTAAACGCAGCCCTAGGCCCAAGCTGAGCAAGGGATTCTATGTCTCACAGCAAGACCTTCAACCCAAACACAGCTATGTGGTGACACCTGAGGAAAGCACTTTTCCAATGAATAAAAGTACAACGCAAATTGGGCTTTACAGTTTGATGCAAAAATTGACTGAATTAACAGAAGACTAGGCGGCTTCTTCACCAAAATAGCAAAACAAAAAGGATTACGGCTAAAGAACAACTTAAGTCCGCGACTTCTCAAACTCCCCCCAAGCCGCTTCCAATTTCTCAAAGGTAAACCCTTCCTCACGCGCAGGCCCAAGGATCAACTGCTCAGTATCCAGCAATTTCTCGATCGCCGCTTTTAAGGTAGGCAACACCTCCTGCGGTATGACCAACGCACCGTGCCGGTCAGCATGCACTAAGTCACCCTCGTTAACCGTCATCCCCAGCACATTGACCGGTGTGCCAATCTCACGCACATGCACAAAGGCATGGCTCGGCCCAATTGACTCGGCTAACACGGGGAAATCTGGCTGCAAATCACCCAAATCACGCATCACACCATTGGTGACCGCGCCCGATAACCCCAAACCCTTATGCACTGTGGTGTGAACTTCACCCCACCAGGCACTCACACATTCAGGGTAATCAACATCCTCAACAACCGCAATACCAGGGCGTGGCCCTGCACTCATTGAGCGAAAGTAATCCATCCGGCGCTTTTTAATGTCTTCAGGTGAAATAGTTGGCGGCTCTTTTCCCGCAATCTTAGCGGTACGTGCAAAGCCCACTACCGCCGGGTCTTCAGGGGCGGATGACAGCATGGTTTTGTGCGTATAGTTGTTAAAACCCCGCTTGCCTTGAGCCACTTCAATGGCGTTACAGACAGTTGGGGTGTCTACCTTATAAAGTAGCGCCAACAAGTCTTGATCGATTGCAGATTCATCCATTTTAGTGACCTTAAGAATAACGTTAAAGATTGTCTGTACAGTGTGCTTAGCTCAACACCCTACGCAGAGGCTAATTTGGCACCTTCAGCAAGGGATGAAAGTTTGGCATAAGCAATGTCTGGGTCAATCGTCCCGAACCCTGCAAATGTCCCAAACCCACAGTCAGTACCGGCAATCACTCTCTCGGGACCGACAATATCCACAAAACGGCGAATGCGCTCAGCGACTAACTCGGGGTGCTCAACAAAATTGGTGGTCGTATCTAATACGCCCGGCACTAGAATCTTATCATCTGGAATTTCAGATTTACGATCTCTAAACACCGTCCACTCGTGCGCATGACGAGGGTTGGATGTTTCAAATAGCAACTGACTCGCCTTGGTGTTCATGAGAGTGGTAAATACTTTATCCATACCAATATCACACACATGCGGGCCTTCGTAGTTACCCCAGCAGATGTGTATTCTCACCTGCTCCTGCGGCACGTTGCTGAGCGCATAGTTGAGCGCCTCAACGTGCATATCAGCTACTTTTACAAATTCATCATCACTTAAATGCTCAAATAGCATGTGGCGAGACAATGCCAAATCAGGGCAGTCTAATTGCAAATTCAACCCTGACGCGACAATCGTTTCATACTCCGCTTTCATCACCTCAGCCAGTGCTTCGAGGTATTTCTCACGCGTCGGGTAAAAATCATTTTGCAAAAACAATGAAATGACCCCCGGCGAGGCGGCATTCATAAACCCACGTTCAACACCGCTAGAGGCCATACCCGCTTTTAGGTTTGAAATATCAGCCAGCAAATCCTCATCACCTTTTGCAGCAATTTCGCTGGTGCATTTTGGGCGTGCATATTGCGGAGTGCCGCCGTCATCTGACAAGCGTTTCAAGAACCCCGGAAACCGCTTTAAATCACCCGGTGCATTGCGGTCAGAATCGCCGCTAAAACCGGTGTAGCGATCTTTGACGTAGGTTGCGTAAGAGATTTTTGAGGTCTCACCGTCTGAGACAATGTCAACACCAGACGCCGCCTGCTTTGCCACGGTCTGCGCACAAGCATCTGTCATGCACTGATCAAACGCTGCTTGGTCGTACGCTTGACCGTTTTCTCTGGCAAAGATGAAATCAACCACTTCTTGTGATCGTGGCAGTGATCCCACATGGGTCGTCAATATCTTACTCATTATGTCTCCTAACTATTTGTGATCGGCTTTAAAGCAAGCCACTAAATTTATCTATGTTGATGGTGAGCACTAATAACTTAATCACCACAGCGTTGGTCCAGCGGGGTCATCGGTGTTAGTGATTCTAAACAAGCTCGCCTCACCAGTCATAGCAGGCTCTAAACTGTGCAAAAATTCTGGCGGGACAGCGCACACATCACCAGGTGCCAGCACCTTCGCGCCCTGCTCCCACGCAAGCCGCCAGTGACCGCGCATCACCATTAAAACTTCGTGGCGCGCGGTGCTGTACATTGCTTTGTCTATTGAACCTGATTTGATCAAATCAATTTTAAATCCGGGGCGGTCTTTAATCATGCCGCTGCTGCTCAACACATCCGCGGGCTGGTGGTCTGACATTGCCATCATATCCCAGTAACGCGCGACGCAGCGGGGCACGACTTCACAGCTAGTGGGGTTAAATAATCGATCTATCTCAACCTGAGAAATAGGCGGCATAGGCTTTACACCGCTTGGCAAATCTTCACCTAAGGTCGTATCGTAAAGCTGGTTGTTTTCACCCAAAATAAGGCCATGCTGCTTGGCATTGTCCAACACCTCAGGCGCCCAAACCACACCACCGCCGGCATCGTCGCCACCTAGCACTGCCATAATCATGCCGTAGTCGATGCCAATATTTTTAAACCCTCGAAACATCGAGGTAGGAATATTGATAAAGTCGCCTTCCTCTAACACCACTTCGCCAGACTGACCGTGCCGGCCCCAAAAGAAACGCCAGCGTCCTTTTAAAACGAAAAACGATTCCGCTGTTTTGTGTGTATGCAAACTGTTGGTGCAATTGGGCGGTTGCCCTGCCGCACCGATATTAAAGCCCGGTGTTTCTTTGATATGCACGTGCTGGTCGGCACTTTCTGAGACGCCCCCACCGATGATGGTGAAGTTTTCTTTTTGATGACTTCCCGGTGTGTGCGCATCAATAAACGCAGTTTTACAAGGCACTAAGTCCCCGTAACGAACAATTCTCAATTCCATTTGTTCAGGCGTCATAATCTATCCAGTGTGTAGCAAAATTTGTTTCCAAACTGCTGTTTCATCAAACAATACATATTCACGGCGCAGCCCATATGGTCCAAATTCTGCGTGGCAAATTCCCATGACATAAACCTCTGCTTGAGTTGGCGCGCCAAACGCCCCCCAACCTTCGTGCTTGCCTTCAATAGACCAGCGAATGGCAGAACGAGGTGAAAGCAACGCATCTTCACGGCCAATCTGGTGATGAATGGTAAATTTGGCGTTAGGGAATGCCGCGCGTAGGCCCATCCAAAATTGGTCAGCGTCGCCCCAAGAGTGCCCAGTAAAGCCGCCGGGGTATTCTAGATGACAGGCACGGTCATATTCTGTAGGAATGGCTGACATTTCAGCATTCATGATGCGGTTCAAAATATCGGCATATTTCTCGCCCCATTCGTTATCATTACCTTTGCCCAAATATGGACCGGGCATATCGATAGCTGCGGTAAAAGGTTTAATGCAGTTTTCTGCGCCACCTTCATTATCAATTTGATTGGCCGCATAGGCTTTGCCTTCCCAGCCTAGCTGCTTAACGATTGCGCCTTGATCGCGAATCAGCCACTCATCATTAATTTGATCATTAATCGCATGGCAATCGGCAATGATGCGGTAGGTCAATTTCTTACCGCTCGCTTTACCGTATAGCCCATCGTGGGCATGCGTTGCGGTTGAGATAATTCGGTGCGAAGACAGCATGCCGTCTTCGGGTGTTCCTGACCAAATAACATCTTCACCTAGTAACACACGATCAGGAAATTCAGCTAGCGTGGCCATGGTTGCAGCAATCACATTTTTATTGCCCACCACCACCGACGAGGGTGAACGCACGATAAGATCCGATGTGTAATAATGATGCAGCGTTGCAATGCCGCGGTCCTCCCAAATTTCTTGGGTAATACCAATAATGTAATCAGGAAAGTCTTTCCAGCGCTCGTTGAAACCTTGCATGCCCATCTCCTTAACTTTCCCTTAAATTATCAATTAATCAATCGACCTAACCATCAATTAGTCAGCTGTCCAGCCGCCATCAATAAGTAACGAACTGCCGGTTATTAATGCTGAGGCATCGGATGCTAAAAACACCACCGCCCCCATAATATCCTCTACCTCACCGATTCTTGGCAGCTTTAGTTTTGACTTTATCCACGCCACGCGTTCGGGGTTTGCGAACGTCTGCTCGGTTAGCGGCGTTTTAATAAAGGTTGGGCAAATAGTATTAACCCTAATCTCATGCTCACCCCACTCAATTGCCATGGATTTTGTCATGCCTTCAATAGCATGTTTGCTAGCGGCGTAGACTGCACGATCGATTCCCCCGACGTGCGCCATTTGGCTGGAGATATTGATGATGCTACCGCCGCCTCCAGCGCGCTCCATGCCCCGAGCCGCTACAACGCTTAAAAAATAAGCCGCTCGAACGTTAATATCCATCACTGCATCATAATCAGCAGGTTCGGTGTCTAACGCCGGGCTGTGACGGGCAAGACCTGCGCTATTGACCATGATCTCAAACGGCTCGCAGACATCTAGCTGATTTTTTACCGCCTCTAAATCAGTGATATCAAGCACCATTGAACTTGCCTTAAACCCAGCCTCGTTAAGTGCCGCAACTGCAGCGTCCAAAGGCTCGGCTCGGCGCGCTGCCAGGGTCACGTCGGCCCCCGCTTCAGCTAGTGCAACGGCGCACCCTAAACCAATACCCGATGAGGCGCCCACCACTAACGCTTTTTTATTATCCAGGCGAAATGACGGCGTAGCAGGTAATTTCATGGGTTCTCGCTGTTGAAGTTATTCATATAGGGTTGCCAGTTACGCGCTTTATTAAACTCACGCATCCGGCCCAGCACATCAACACCTACCTGATGATAAACGTCTAACAGATCAACCAATACCCAGTTTTCACGAATCTTACCGTTTTCAACACGCCAAAAATCTAAACTACACATCGTGATATGTTTATCCACCGGTACAATGCCCATCCAGCCGCCATGGCTTAGCGTTTGGGACATATTCGGCCATCCGGTTACGGCGGCATAATCGCCGTCTGCAAAAAAATGAAAACTCACTTCAGCATCGCGCTTGCCACGGTCCGGCATTGCCGCTAAAAAAGGGATTTGGTGCCAATGACGAAACCCTGCAATGCCACGGCCGGTACCAATGCCCGCCGGTCCATACCAATTCATGCGAGGGTGCCAAAACTGCTCAAGTTCCATCACCTCCGGCCCGCCTTGTGACGGGTGCTTTATCATGGCGTTCAACATATCAACGATATGTTGACAGGTTTGAGCACTCTTTTTGGGGTTGTACGGACCTGCAACTAACCCATCTTGGGTTGCAGGTCCCGGAATACACCACTCTCGCCCTAGGCTTGGTGCCATAGGCCAAGCGTTCGCCTGCATCATGACCTCAGGAATATCCCAAATGGCTTGAATTTCAACAATTTTATCATCTTCAAAACGATAAAATTCATGAAACCGTAAAGTCACCAAATGACCCGTAGGCGGGATATCTAGCCAAGGCTTTACAAAGGTTCCGGTATAAAAACCTGCACAGCCCACCCAGTGAGCCTCGCTATCGGTGGGTCCTGCAATAACGATGGTATCGCGGCGCTCCAAATCTGGCAGTGCAGCAAACAGCGGTGCGTAAACCGTGTCATAAAACACGCCTACATCGCTCATTTCACCAAAGGGAAAGCCATATTTAATGCTGACATCATCTGCCAGCAAAGTATCTAACTCAAACTTGACGCCCTCAGCGCTAAAGTCGTACATCGATTGGCGAAGTGGTGCTAGCAGGGCTTTATGTCGGTTGGGTGAGTCCATGGTGCTTATTTTGCAGAACCGGCATAAGGCACGTCTTTTCCACCATAGCGGCGCACCCGAATATTCGCCTGCTCACCGTGACCGGCAAAATGCTCCAGCGCGCACAGTCTTGAACAGTACTCACCAATTAACGAGGAAGCCTCATCGGTGGTGACTTTTTGGTAGGTGTGCGTCTTGATAAATTTACCGACCCAAAGCCCTCCGGTATAACGCCCTGCTTTTTTGGTCGGTAAGGTATGGTTAGTACCGATAACCTTATCACCGTAAGATACATTGGTACGTGGCCCCAAAAACAAAGCCCCGTAGCTTGTCATATTATCCAAAAACCAATCATCACGATCCGTCATGACCTGTACGTGCTCTGAGGCATAAAACTCCGCCTGCTCCAGCATTTCATCATATGTATCACAAACGATCACTTCGCCATAATCTTCCCAAGACTTACCCGCGGTGTCCGCAGTCGGCAATATTTTTAATAAGCGCTCAATCTCTGACATCGTCTCTTTAGCGAGTGCTTCAGAGTTAGTCAAAAGAACCGCCGGCGAATTATAACCGTGCTCAGCCTGACCTAATAAGTCCGTTGCGCAAAGCTCGCCATCTACCGTGTCATCGGCAATGATCATCGTTTCAGTAGGGCCTGCAAATAAATCAATACCGACGCGCCCGTAAAGCTGGCGTTTAGCCTCAGCGACAAACGCATTGCCCGGACCCACCAGCATATCTACCGGCTCAATGGTTTCGGTGCCGATGGCCATCGCGCCTACCGCTTGCATACCGCCTAATACGTAAATCTCATCAGCACCGGCTAGATGCATCGCCGTTACAATCGCTGGATGGGGCTTACCTTCATAAGGAGGGGCAGAGGCGATGATACGCTTTACACCGGCTACTTTAGCCGTCAGCACGCTCATGTGCGCCGAAGCCACCATCGGGAACTTGCCACCAGGGACATAGCAGCCGACCGAATTAACTGGAATATGTTTGTGCCCAAGAATCACGCCCGGCATGGTTTCAACTTCAACATCTAGCATAGAGTCGCGTTGATGCTGTGCAAAATTGCGGATTTGGGTTTGTGCAAATTTGATGTCTTCCATATCACGTTCGGACACTTCTGACATCGCTTGCTCAATTTCGGCTGATGTCAGACGGTAGGAATCGCGGCTAACCTTATCAAATTTTTCTGACAATTCATTGATTTTAGAATCACCCTCAGCTTCAATCTCAGCCAACGTGGTTTCTACTATCTGACGCACCTTAGCATCATCTTCGCTACGTGCCTCTGCACTTTTAGCCGTTTTTAAACGTCTGATCATCTTTCCTCTCCTGAATCTATGTGTTCCGAGCACTCAAGCATCGGGGGAACTATTATTGTCGGTAGCCTGAAGTGGCATAACCTTACGCTGCTGGCGGTATCTTTTCACCGCGGTCATACGCTTCCCAACCGTGGCCATCAAAACAGTCTTTACCCAACTGCGCCATGACGTGGGGGAAATCGACCATCACCCAGTTGTTTTCAATTTTTCCATCAACCACTTTCCAAAAATCCATATAACGAATTTCTATACGCTTTCCCGTTGCAGCGATTCCCATGAAATCCCCCGAATGCGTGGCTTCTTGACGTCCAAACGCCGCTGCCCACTCGCCCATAAATAACCGAGATTCATCGACACAGACTTTATCTGAAAACGCAGCCTGAAAGGGTTTTTGCCAGTTGTCTTGAAAGGCTTCCAGGCCGTGCTTTGTACCGCAGCCCTGATTACCCATCCATTTAAAACTTTCAGCAAAAAACTCGCCAATATCGCCAATTCGGTGATCATTTAGGCCATCTACCATGCCTTCGATTACCTGACGGGTCTCATCCGTTTTGCTCATATCCGTGTCTCTGCTGAGGACGGCCTGCTCGGGGCGGGAACCTTTCATTGGGATACCAGTTAGGCTTAAATAAAAAATATCTTGCCATGATTTGCATACGCATGCAAACTCTTTTCCGTGCAGGAAAAAGACCTTCCACAGCCAATAAAAAATGTGAATAAAGGAAAGCTCTCAATGGGTAATTATCAGGCCTCAAAAAAAATCGTTCTCGAATACTTTGAGGCGATGCAAAGCGCGACAGTAGATTCTGTTGAAGCAGTGCTCGCGCAGCACACTGGCGATAATTACCAATGGCGAGGCGTCTACCCTTTTCGCGAACAGCCAAATGCCGCTGCTGCGGCCACCAGCTTCTGGAAGCCACTAATCAGTTCAATAACACGCATGCAACGTCGTCAAGATATTTTTATCGCAGGCAGTAATTTGTACGGGGGTGAAGATTGGGTTATGAGCATGGGAAATTTTATGGGTCTGTTTGATCAAGACTTTCTCGGCATCCCCTGCACCCGTAAAATTGTTAATATTCGCTACGCAGAATTTAGCTGCGTCGAGCACGGTAAAATTACCAAAACAGGGCTATTTATTGACCTCATAGGGCTAATGCATCAAGCGGGCGTTTATCCACTGCCGCCCTCAACAGGTGCCTATTTTAACTATCCTGGCCCGCGCACCCACGACGGACTACGCTATGATGCCAGCCCGCAAACAGAAGCGGATGAGACGCTAGCGCTTTTAAACCGCATGGTGGATGACCTTGGCGAGCTTAACAAAAGTGGCGCGATGGATTGTCCACCCGAGATACTTGAAAAGACGTGGTCCAAAGACATGCTCTGGTACGGGCCTGCAGGTGTGGGCGCGACGTACACCATTTCGCGCTATCAAGAGCAGCACCAGCTGCCCTTTCGTGCCAATTTAAGCGATAAGAAATTTGAAGGCCACGAGTGCCGTTTTGCAGAAGGTCACTATGCCTGTTTCTTTGGCTGGCCTAATTTATCAAACACGCCACTGGGTGGTTGGCTGGGCCTACCGGGCGGTCAGGTCAATACACAAATGCAAGTCGTCGATGTCTACCGCCGCGAAGGTGATAAACTCATTGAAAACTGGGTGCTCATCGACTTGCCTTATTGGCTTAAACAGCAGGGCTTAGATGTATTGGCCAGGACGCAGCAAATTTGCAATCCAAGCCACCCTCTGACGTGACACAAAAAGGACCGACCCTATGCACATCATCGATGCTCATCACCATTTCTGGTGCCCCGTTAATGACACCGCAGGTATTGGCTATGTTTGGCTAAAAAACATAGGCGCGATGAAGCCTTTCGGTGACCCTACCGCTATTCAAAGAGACTATTTGCCCAATGAATTTGCCGCCGAGCCTACTCAACACCAAATCATAGGCTCAGTGCATGTTCAAGCAGATGGCGCGATTGCCAACCCCGTCAAAGAATCGCTGTGGCTGGAGCAACTTAACGCTGAACACGACCTACCGTCTGTACATGTCGGTTTTATTGATTTGACGGCAGATGATGCTGAAGATGAGTTACAGCGCTATTTTGCATTGCCCGGATTTCGTGGGGTTAGGCAAATTCTTAGTAAATTAGATGATCGTCCCGACATCAGCTTTGCAGGCGAGCACTTTTTAAGAAATCCAATCTGGCGTCAACAATATCGCCTGCTTGCCAAGCAGCACTTATCGTTTGACTGTCAACTATACCCTGAGCAAATGGCTGAGGCAGCGGCCTTTTTCTCTCGCCATCCAGATATTCCAGTGATCATTGACCATGCCGGCAGCCCTTATGATCAAAGCCGCAAAGGCTTGGTCACGTTAAAATATGGACTAAAAGCACTTGCAGCGCTACCTCACTGCCATATCAAATTGTCAGGTTTTGGTATGTTTGACCCTGCTTGGACAGCTAAATCAATTGAGCCCATCTTCGATACTATTTTAGATGCATTTGGCCCAGAGCGCGTATTGTTTGGCAGTAATTACCCCGTCGATAAACTCATGCGCCCTTACGATTTTATTGTCGATGAGCTAGTTCGCTGCTGTGAAAACGCTCAACTGAATAAAAGCGCGCAAGAAAAAATCTTTAACCGCAATGCTAAAGCATTCTACCGCCTGTAAACAAGCTTATTTAAGCGCGTACAGACTCTCTGACAATCAGGCGGGCATCGGTGACTTTGTGTACGGGGCTGACCTGCTTGTGCTCCATTTGCTTCATTAAGACATTGACCGTCGCTTCAATCATTGCATCGACAGGTTGCTCAACGGTGGTTAAGCTATAAGCCGCCCAATCGGCCTCGGGCACGTTATCGTAACCCACGACCGAAATGTCTTCAGGTATACGCAAGCCGTACTCACTGCGAATCACATCCATCACTGCAAAGGCCATGTGGTCGTTGGCCACAAAAATGGCATCCGGCTTTTCATCTGAATCAAGCAGTTCGCGTGCAGCGAGGGTGGCCCCTTCAAAACTATACATACCCACGGCGCGTTTCCACACCGTTAAACCTGCCTCTGCTAAACCTTGCACAAAGCCATGCTCACGATCGCTATTGGTCGAAGAGTTCTCATTTCCAGCGATATAGGCGATGCGCTTGTGCTGTTTTTGGGCTAACAATTGTGCCACAAGCCGCCCGCCTAGCGCATTGTCAGAGGTCACTGAGCTTACGTGCGAGTCTGGGATGTCTCGATTGAACAGTACAACCGGCACACCGATATTGGCACACTCCTCTGCAATGTGTGAAGACAAGCTCACTGAAGCAAGAACCACACCATCCATTTTGTACTGCAAAATTTCATTGATGACTTGATCCTGCTGACCCGGCTCAGTCATAAATAACATGACATGGTAGCCGTGGGCCTGTAACGCTCTGGACAATCGCTCAATCACAATAGGATAGAAGTGATTTTCCAAATAAGCTACCACTAGACCGACTATGCGAGAACGGCCGCTAATTAAAGAACGTGCCAACGCATTGGGACGATAACCCAGTGTTTTAGCCGCGCCCAGCACACGCTGCTTGGTATTATCAGAGACACTCGCACCCGGCGTAAAGGTGCGACTGACTGCCGACTGCGAGACATTAGCTAGTCGTGCAACATCAATGGAAGTAACTGAAGTTTTTGCCATGGCGTTTAGTTTGACCCAATAATTAAATGCAGTCTATATAAACCTTGACGTCACTTACTCACGCGAGCGTTTAATCATTTCTTCCACAATAGCGCCAAGCGGGGCGCGCTCTGACACGGCAGCCTGCTTGGCGGCAACCTGCCAGCTATTAGGTAGCCTCTCTGAACTGTCCCAATCCCCGCTAACCAGACGGTCATAACTGGTCACCGCTCTGGCATTCGCTGAGGGCGTCCACAAAAAATCGGGGTGTTTATTTGTGTACCACTCTCCCCCTACAATCCAATTGTTAGATTTTATTTCAAGGTCATAATAATAATCTACGTTGCGAATAAGGTCCTGCTCTGGTGTATCTGTTTTGCTTTGGTTAGGATCTGTTTCAACCACATAAGAAAGCTCCATATGCACCCCTACAAAGTCAACCGCGCGCGAGCTTCGATACTGCTTGAAACGGTCCTCTGTAAAGTCAGCTTTTGAGACTTTGGCCGCTTCTAAGGTATCGACGTAAGCGTAGGTTTGAGGGTTGAAGTAGCGATAGGTATAGGCGTGAATCGGCTGGTTCCATACCTCATAGTCAAACGTTACATCCAGCACCATGCTGCGTTTAGACACGCCAATTTGATTAACTACCGACTGATGCCAAGTACCGGGGTTAGTGTCAAATGCCTCTTGTGAAATAATTCTGCCGCTTTCATCTTGCTTGGGCTCTTTTTCATTGCAACGACCGCCAATGAAGCGGGTAGGTGGCATTCTATTGGCCCAAAGCAGCGTTGCTAGCGACTTAATATCAGAGGGGTAAAAGGTGATATCCCGGCCATCTGCGGCTTTTAAGACAATCGCACGTTGCGGCCTGTCTAGCATGTAAGCCGCCGGTGCCCACCCATGACAAATACCCATCCAGGTCTCTACCTTGCCATAGTCATCAAAATAGCGCTTGCCCTCCTCCCACATCACGCGGGTTAGGTTGCCACTGGTATCGCCTATCAGCGCATCGTACTTCTCTGAAGGTGACAGTTGGTCAATTTTAGCGGCATCGTCACCTGCTAAAACCGTGGCGGCTGGATTGGACTGCACATAGTTATATTGCTTCTTCCAATCCTGATCACCCGGGTCTTTTGTCAATGGAAATTCAGGATCAGCATAGCGCTTACCTAGAATGCCTGAATACATCGCCCAATAGTCATCTGACCAAGGGGATTCATCCAGCGAAGCCTCCATTAAACCAGCCGCTTCCATGTCTTCAAGCTGTGAATATTTAAAGGTATCTACAACATTTTGAGCAAGATCGTCCGACTTAAAGGCTGCACGTGTAGACTCATCCTGACCTGCCGCTAGCGCGCCACGAAACCCATCGCGTATGGTAATGAAATCTTTACTTTCCACATCGCGTTTTGAAAATAAGGTATCGCCTTGCACCACATTGCCTTGGCTATCTCGCTTAACCGGCAGCTGATTCATAAAGCTTACCGAATCCTTCTTAAACGCTTGCAACGCCTGATTAATTTTTTCCTGCCTTTTTTGCTCTGACATCTCACCTACTCCCTGTGTTTATGATTAATCGATCAGAATTTCTTTAACGCAATTGCCAACCCATCCAAAACATTAGATCTTTCTAAAATACGCGCCTTTACTGCTTTTTCGCTGCGCTTATCCCCTCTAACCGGTTCAGCCCGTTTTTTCAAAAACACCGACAAACAATACAGCTGCTGCACGACCGTATTAAATTGCCTGCTGCTTCGTGGCACCGCATTAACCGCCGCTTCAAAATAATTAAGTAATACCACCACCTGTTCAGACACTGCATTTGCATCTATCGGCGTTTTTACGTCGATGGGGACTAATAAATATGCCGCAACTTCAGCATCTGCCACGGTAACGGCAGGAAAGAAATCCAAGGTTTTTAGAAAATTGCGCCTTGCAGCCTCTTGTGATTTTTCAATTTGCTGCTGTGAATTGTTAACTCGCACGCCAAGCACTCCGGACAATTGCATGTGATTAATACTGGCATAAGGGTCAAAATTATAATCGAACGAGACGCCTTCGCCTTCTTTATAAGCCTCAGCACTTGCCTCTAAAACACTTTTAACCACTGACCATTTGTCACCCCTTCGGCACATGACAATCGCTTTGCGTTTTAAAGCACTACCAAGCAATGCAAAACGTTCTGTGTTAGCGATGACGTCAGCTTCACCCTCTCCACCGGCTAACACTTTGTGCATTTTATGGGTGATATCGAGCAAGCCCACAAAGCGTTTGATCGCACTTTCTGCAAGCTCCATGGCTTCTATAAAGCATTGTTCGCGTCGTTGCTTTAATGAATCAATTAATCTATCTTTTTGCGGCCTGGCTTTATCCGAGTGCTCAATTTTATTAATATCCGTCAGCATTAACTCAGCGTGCTCTGAGAGTGCCTCTGCTTGGCGTGCCTCAAGGTTGCCTAAAAACTCTAACGCCACAATCGGCACCTTTTTATCACGATCTTGTTCAAATATAGAACGTTGACAAGCCGCTCGGGCTTTCTCAAAACCATCGGGTAATATGCTGCCGTAAAGCTCTGCTAGTTTATATTGCGTGCTAGGCTTGCTAATCCACTCTTGAGGTACTCGGCTTAAATCATTCTCGATGTCAGATACCAATTTTTTGTACGGATGGCGATGGGCATTACCGCCTGAGTGGTTCAAATTAATCAACATAGAATCTAGGCGCTGATTTAGCTCTTGAGGTGCCACCGGCGTCCAAGCGTCACTGCTAACATCCTGCTCATTATCAACATTAAGTACGTAGTTGGGGTCACCATAAGCCTGATAGGCTCCCCAGGTATTTAGCTCAGTGTGCAATTTATAAGTGCGGCGGCGCGCTTCAAGCACAGCATCTCCAAAGGGTTTTCCGCCGTCTACAAAGCTTTCAAAGAACGTTTTTGAAAAGGTGCAGGCGGCGGCGTCATCAACCGCCCAACCCGCGGCAATGACGCAGCGCACGCCCATTTCGATCAATTCACGCGAGAGACTGTAAGCCAGCCGGTTATACCCCACATCCGAACGGTTATCTGTTTTACCCAAGTGACAGCAATTGAGAAAGACCAAATCGGGCACAACTTCCATTTGACCAACTTCGGTGGCCGTCAGCATTACCCCATCTGACAGCACTACCCCCGTGCGGGCTTTACCATCGACACCAATCACATTGACCTCACCGTGCGCCGCTATCATCAAAATGCGATAAGGCTTTTTAAATAGGGTATTAAATACGTCGATGGCAGTGTGATGCGGGTGATCGCTGGCCTGTCTTGGAAATAATCGCTCTACCTCATAACCACATCCCCTAAGCGTATTACACACCTGCTTAGACTCTGACACCGCGCCACTTAATGAGGCCAAACTATAATCTGTAGTAAATTTAGTTTGGTTAGGGTGCGGGAAGTGTCGGTAAAAATTGGCAGTCGAGGGATTACCAATGACGCAAGCACTTTTAGCCGTGCTGGGGATAACCGCTTTTCTAAACCGCGTTGACACCAACTGACGCACTAGCGCCATCTTTAGTACCAAAGGCTCTTCATCAGCTTGCAGCATCTCCCAAGGTAGGTTTGCTGTGTAGCCATCAAGCACTAGCAATAGTCGCTCGGTTTGACGGGCTGAGGATTTAAAATCAACCGGTACCATTAGCTGAAATAAGGTTCGGCTAATCTCCTGATTGTAGCGACTGTCCTTAATAGCCTCTTTGATGAGCGCCTCGATTAAACCGGGTTGGCGCTGCTGACTAATCGACTCTGCGCGCGCACGTTCTGACAAGTAAACGTACTTAATACGCTCAGCAACGGCATGGGGATTGATTAACACTGGCAGTGTTGTAGTTTGCTCACCCAGCACACCGGGGGCACGGTCGCTTGCAATACGAGTCTGTGCGCTAAGCGTGTTGAGCACTGACTGCGGAATTGGCGAGAGCACCTTACTTTCATAGCAATGTGCGGGGCACTGTGAGTCATGCTGGTCAGCGTCGGTTACCATTAAGCGAGACCAGTAGCCGCTTTGATTGGTGCGATCATTTAACCGCTGACGCATACCGTCTTTAAATTGTAATTGCGTCTCAGGCACGATGCGCGACTGCATTTGCTTGAGTTCTTTTTCCAAGCGGTGTGGCAGTTCGCGTACCGCATAGGCCGCCGTGATTGCGGTATCCATGTAAAATTCAATAAATTCTAATTGGCGAATCGCACGTGCCGGCTGCTTGCCACGGTTGTAGCGATACTGCTGATTAGCTTCGCAGACGCCCCGAACAATTGCCTCAATCGAACCTGCCACGGTAATGTGCGTCGTTGAATTATAACCCAACAGCAGGCTATTCATACTGAGCATACCGTCATCTTGACTGTCAGTATCATCACCATCCACATAACATTCGCTGGTGTGTAGCAGGTATTGCAACACACCGTCTCTAACTGTGCTGCTTAATGCATCTGCCGTTATTTTACTCCACTCACCCATCCCCACAATAATTGCACCCCGGCCACTGCCGCGCGTTTTATCTTCGCGGCTGCGGGCATTAAGCACAATGGTACTCGTGCCAACATCACCGGCATAAACCCCCAGTCGTTCACGCTGGCTTAACGCCCCCCCTAGCAAATGGTAATCGATCGCAGACTCAGCCCCAGCAATGGAATCAGCCAGATAGTGTCCACACATAATCGGATACTGGGCAAACCGTAAATCCATCGCGCGAACGCTGACATCCAGCACCTGTGTCGTGTCTGGAGCTGATGTGCGATGCGGGCGTCCGCCAAAAAATGACAGCGCCAAATCCTCAGCACCGGGTTGTAAAATTGGCCCGGCATCGTAGCGATAGCTTGAGGTGGCGCTGCTACGGGTGCGCGGCGCTTTTTGCTCTAAGCGGCGTGTCTTGCCGTCACGCAGCAACTCTGCAATCGCCAAAAAATGCGCTGGCGTATTGGTAAGATTTGAATGCGGCACGGGCATATACCATTCACGCGCTGACTGCGCTAAAACCGCTAGCGTGCCAGAGTTCCAAGTAACCGCACCATCTCCACGCGTCGTGCCGTGTAAAAATAAGTCATCCGCTTTGTGCGTAAGCCCGCAAGGGGTATGCGCATCTAATCCATGAACGTAAGTTATTCTCTGGTGATGCGGCAGGCCCGATTCATTGTGCTGCTTGTTGAGTATTTTCCATAGCGCAGCGGCATCGGCTAGCCCCGCTTTTAAGTCTTTCGTTTCACTATGAGTGTTTTCATAAGGACCCAAACCATTATCATTAGAAAACGAGAACCAGCGATCATAATTTTTTTGTTTAATGTGTTGCCAGTCGCTCACCTTCCAATAATTAAACGCTTCGTGCTGCTCTGCCAGCGCAACGACGCCCGTGTCTAAAAAGCCCTCTGGAGGCAGCAGCTGTAAAACACCGTTAAATCGGCTGATGACCTGAATAATTTCTTGCAAATTATGATGAAAATCTAACATTGCCAACTGCCTGACAGCGCGGCCTTTGCCTAACAAATTCTCCACCATTTGGTGAGACCCATTGTTAGGTGTACCCAGCATAACAAACTGACCATTGTGCTTGGTGGCAATACTTTCCCAGAGTTCGGCATGGTTTGCAATCAGCGCCCGCACCACCAAACCTCCCATACCGTGCGCTAAAATACTGACACGGCGCTGCGGCTGATTTTCTATCTCTTTAAGTTTTTTACTAATAACACCGGCCAGTTTATCGGCAGTATCTAAGATCGATAAACGCCAGTCGTAAGGGAAACTTACCACCTCGTTGTCACGCAATAGGAAATGTTCTAAATCACCGTAGTAGCGCCTAAATAAACCCTCAATCCGAACATTTTCTTTGTTAATGCTTATCTGATCAATCCCGCCTGCCGCTAAATGAAAGGGGTCAAACCACACTCGATCACCCGAACCCGGACTCTCCTCTTGTTTACGAATTTCTAAATGGCTCCCCATCATACCGGGTAAATAGAACACAATTGGAGCGTCGGCATTTGCAACACTGCGTGTTTTAACCGCAGGCTCTGCCTCATCGGCTAAAAGTGGTGCATCTAATTTAAGCTCGTAGTCGGTTGGAATCGAGCTAAACTGAGCGAGTGACTGAGGTTCAGGGTCGTTTAGCCATTTTAATAAGGCGCGGCGTGTGTCGGCGCGCTTGAAATAGTGAATATGACTAACTTCATGCCCCACCGCATAAAATTCTCGCGTTTTGTTACGCCGCGCTAAACCCGCCCGCATCGATTGCGTATCGACCACAAAATCATTATCAAAATGATCGAACATAATCCAGTCAGTAAACATAATCGCAATGCGCTTAAGAAAACCACCGCTATTGCCGTCCGCATCCCCTGCAATAACCGCCATATCAATATTATCGCGACGTTTAGCCTGCGCTAAAAATACGGTCATTGGTGAGCCTGGCAACATGGCCTCAATCCCCGGGATCAACCGGGGGTCAATACGCTTTTGTGCAATTTCCAATACAACCCGCCGAAACGCTGACAGAGTGGCACCGCCAATCGTCCCTACAACCGGCATTAATCCAACCGCAATATTAACCAAAGACAGCATGCTGGATAAAAATAAGTCGAGATTGTCAGACAGTATAGTGGTGCCACTAGCCGGACACGCGACCCGCACATAACGCTGAATAATAAACTGTTTTTCTTTAAGCACGGCTTTTAAGGTGCGTAGCTGCTGTTGCTCTTGTTTGGTAATCGCTTCACGCAGCTTTCTGCTTTCATCAGACTCTTCACGTTTTAAGCCATGCTGAATACGACTATCGCCTGTGGCAGCGGCCGCTTCAGGTCGCCTGCTTTCATCGAGTGTTGGTTTACGTTGATAGCGGCTGATCATATCTTCAGTCACATCGTCGGTGCATAACAAATCCCCTACTAAGCCACCGCGTGAATGCGTCACGATGGAAAAAGTCGCCCCTTTTGGCAGCGCATTGGCAAGGTGAATGGCATTTTCTAATGGGCTTTCTGAAAAAGTCCGGTGCTCAAACCCGTACACATGACCACCAAAATCGCGCGTCAGATTATCCCATGCCGCCTCATCTTCACCTTCGCGAAGGCTGCCAAAACTTCCAACGGTCGATGAGGCCGTCCCATGAATAAAGATCAGTAGCGGTTTGTTATCTTTAACCGCCTGCTTGAGGCGCTCATCATCAACTGAAACACGATCCTCAGCATGTAATTGCTTGCGAGTACCCCATTGATACAAGCCAGGCTCGCCCTCAAGCTGCGACTCAATCGCCCACATCAAGCCCTTAGCACCCGCCCAAGAGGCACCCGCGTAGGCTAGACCTTCAGCTTCTACGCCGATTTTCTCCTTTAGTAGCGCAAGGGCTTTGTCTTTTGCTGCCTCAACCAAACTGTCCGGTTTAATATTTAAAACAGACAGCGTCGACCAAATCCAGCTCGTTACACCACGCGCTGCCGCCTCCTGATCTTCCAGCACGCTTAGGTCGATGGCAGCTTGCCTATCGCCATTTTGCGAGGTAGCTGTGTCAGGATACAGGCGGCATAAATCCTCTTTAAGCTTATCGGCGCGAATAATTAACGTCGTACCGTCAGAGGCTTCAAGCGCCAGCACTCGATGATCTTCAATGGTTTGCGGACGCTTACTGCCTTTACCTCCCCTGATCACACCGCTTAGATCGATAACAGATTCAACATCAATCACCCGATCGTTAATAAAAGGATTGCGATCAGATCCTGCTGAACGCGTTGTGCCACCTAGCACTCTAGGCAGTACCTTGCCTGTATCGGCGTGCTGCGTTCCCCTATTACTACTTCCTACCGGTAATAAAAAAGTCGTGCCAGATGATTTAATCTCGTCCATGAATGAATCTCTTTACTGTGCAGCCAAATGATATAAAGTACGCAAAAATGAGTGCTTTAACAACAATATTTACTTAGCGCCCACGGTGCAGCGATGGGCAATATAATCATTGCCCACTTAAGCATAGTCTATAAAATGGTAAATTTAAGCAGTGCTAACACTAAACACTAGCCTGTAACTTAAAAGTCGTCGATCAGCGGCAAAACACTTTCAAAGCGTGAAAAGGAGTGATTGCCACCGCGAAAAATCAGCTGATTGCACTCATGATAATAGTCTGCTGCTTTGCGCCAATCTAATGTCTCATCGCCCATTTCACTCATCAAAAAGATATTATCCGGTTCGACAGGGGTTGAAATATCCATGGCAATAAGAGCATCAACATGGGCTTGGGTAAACTCCTGTACACCATCATCGTGCCAGTTCTTATGCATTCCAATGGCTTCTTCTAGCCGCACGCCCGCCCTCACTGCGGGGTTTAGTAAAATAGCTTTTAATGAATATCGCGCCGATAAAATATTGGCGTAAAAGCCACCCAGTGAGCTACCTATTAATTTGGGCGGCTGCTCAGCGCGCTCAATGAGATCGCTTAAGATAGTCATCGCCGCCGCAGGATCAATCGGTAAATCAGGACATACCCACTCAGGCCCACGCCCCTGTTTTGTCAGCCATTGTTTAAAAACCTGCGCTTTGTGCGACTGAGACGATGAGGTAAATCCATGAATCATCAAATACATACTAGTCCTCTATGGTGTGTTTAGTGACGCTTTAAAATGTTTGGCAATGGGATAGACAATGGACGCACCAAGCTGCAAGCTACGCTCAGCTGACCAGCCACACTCGGGGTCCGGCCTGCCTTTATTGTCTTTAAAGGGCATCTCTAATGTCATTGAGGCAATGCCAAAACAGTTACCCGCCCAGTTACTAGCCAACGTTAACGACTCGCCACCAAACTTTTTAGCAGGATAGCCATGGACGCACTGAAAGTCTGGATTGATCTGCTCATAATGGATTTGAAAGTCAGCTTCTTGTTGCAAAATTGCCTCATCAACCGGTAGACCTTTTTGACCGGCGATAAAATTCCACGGCAAGGTTTCATCGCCGTGAATATCTAAAAACAGATCACAACCTGTCGCTTGCATTTTCTGCTGCACGTAAAACACTTCTGGAGAAGTTTCCAAATCAGCTTTGCCCCACACACGGTTCAAATTGACACCGGCGGCATTGGTGCGCAAATTGCCTAAGGTACTACCATCAGGATTCATATTGGGTACAACATAAAAAACAGTCTCCGACAATACCGTTTCTACCAGCGCATCGTCACGCTCAAGCAGCCGCGACAAGAAACCTTCTGCAAACCACTGCGCCATGGATTCACCGGGGTGCTGGCGCGCAATCATCCAAACACGTTTTTTATGGCCATCATCCTCGCCAATTTGTAGCATATCCAAGTCGCGACCTTGCAAGCTTTGACCCAAAACCTCCAAGCTGCATAACGTGTCGCACTGCATCTGAGCGATAAACTGTTGATGGCGCGCTAAGCTATACGGGGCAAAATAGGCATAATAAACCGAGTCACATTCAGGCTCATGCGCAATCACCAGCTGCCCATCCACATAGTCTGTGGGTACTCGAAACCACTCCTGTTGATCATAAGAGGCGAGGGCTTGGTATCCTTCCCACCCGCCCACATAAGCGGCTTCATCTGCATTTAAAATGCTCATCGATAGCGGTGTATCGCGTGCGCCAGTTACCCGAAAGTAAAACCACTGAAAAAAGTCAGCCTGCGTATCGGCGCGAATCTTTAACTGTATAGACTGATGATTGGCCGCATCAATCACGTCGATATTACCCGCATCGAATGCTTGGTTAATTGAAATCATGAATATTCCTTAGCTTAAGTGTGTATAGATTTAGGTCAGTTTGCCGATTTTTTAAATTTAATTAATAGTGTAAATGAGTGAAGATTTTACAGAACTTTTCTACTATTATTAAATCACGATGGCTGTCAGTGTTGCAAAGGTCTCACCCCCATGAGATTTTGATTATTGATAGCTCAAGTGTCAGCAGTCCAACACTCTAATAATCCTTCGGCCAAGGCCTGCTTGCATGTACCCGGTTCTAGACGATATTGAGGTCATTTGTGGCAACGTACAAACTTTCCAACGTAACAGATAAATATAACTTTGCAGCGCGCCCTCCGGCACTTGACCGCGTGGTATTCACGATTGATCACATTCACGCCGGTGACTTTGACATTTGTAGTACCTACGAAGTTGTCAAATTTTTAGTCGATAAAAACATCCCCGTTACCGTGTTTGTGCAGGCCACCAACCCAAGCAATAACTACGAGTACGACCGCAACAACGCACAATTGATTTATCGTTTGGCACCTAACTTGGTCACACTTGGCGTACATCCACTTCCCTCAGGCAATAGCCAAGCGGCGCAAAATCGTGTTCACACCACTATCCGCGACATCATCAAAGATGTCACTGGCACCTACCCTGCAGTTCTGTCTTATCATGGTTCGGGTGCAGGGCCAGAACCCGGGATCACATTCAGCGGTATAAAATATGCCCGCGGTATCGGAAGTGCTTGGGCGGCCGGCACAGATAATCCAAAAAACACCCCGGTTGTGGTGATGAACTCGGTAAGTCGAGCTTTTGCTTATACCAGTCAACGCAATGCAGCGGGGTATTCATCGACGCTGTTTATTCATACCAACGAGCTAAGAGACAACTCAACAAAAAAACGCGTCTTTGACACGTTCATTCAAGAGGTGATCAACCGCAGGCTTCAAGCCGTCTCCTACATGAGTGGGATGAATGTTGACTTTAATGCCTCAGCCACACCAACGCAGCCAGTCATTCCCCCTACGCCACCCACACCGCCCAATAATACAGGAGCGATGGGGAGCTTACGGCTATCGGCCTCAACAGCGGTTGGACGACGCCCCGTTAATGCCAATTTTTTAATTGAAAAGCTCAATGGCGAGGACGTTGGTAACGCGCAAAACGTTAAGACCCAGTCATTTAGACTCCCTGTTGGGCAGTATAAAATTAGCGCCAAAATTGGCAGTGTGACTGAAACGGCGACGATTAATTTAACGGCGACCAAAGGCATTCATCATATTTTCTTGATGCCTGCAGCAGGTGGCACCCCAGAGCCACCGACGATTCCAACACCTAACCCGCCATCTGGTGGCGCAACAGTATTGGGCAGCATTCGTCTATCAGCCTCAACTAAAGTGGGACGCCGACCGGTTGCAGCCGATTTTCTTATCGAAGGAATCGATAATAATCGCGTTGAAATGGCTAGAAATACCAAGAGCCAAGCGTTTCGCATACCGGTTGGGCGCTATAAGCTTACGGCAAAAATCGGCAGCGTCGTTGAGACAGCTAACATTAATCTCACCGCAACCAAAGGCATCCATCATATCTTTTTGATGCCCGCCGCTGGCAGCGCTCCAACGACTACGCCCCCAGCCACGCCGTCTTTATCAACACCACCAGCCAATTCTGCAGGGTTGGGCAGTTTGCGATTATCAGCGTCAACACAAACAGGACGACGCCCTGTTGCCGTCGACCTGTTTGTTGAGAAGATGAATGGAGATGCTATCCGCAACGTTAGCAACGTGACGACACAGCTGTTCCGACTGCCTGCAGGGCAATATCGCACTAGAGCCAAATTAGGAGATGCCGTTGTAACTGAAGATATTCAATTAACCGCGACTCAGGGCGTTCATCACATCTTCTTAATACCTACCTAAAGATAAGAACGATTAGCCCCTTTAGTGTTTGAAGGCACAGCTTAGGGGCTGCTTGAAAGAGGCGCTAGACGTAATCGATTATCGCCTTACTTTCAATGCGCTCTAAATGTATACCCTCTGGTGTCAGGCGCTTAAGCGGTAACATGGAAAGTCTTTGTGCGTATTTTCTTAAAAAGTGATTTAATGGCTGTTGTTCATGTTGCCAACCTAACTGCTTAACAGCCAAACGCGTATCGCCTGAAAATTTCGACACATCAAAATCTCTTGGCGTTCTAGACACTAGCAGGCTTGGGCTTTGAAATAACTCAATCGCCTGCAACGCCAGCTGGTTGAGACTGGTTTCTTGCCCTGTTGCAAAATGCATCGGTTGAAACCGCTGATTCGTTTGAAGCTTTTTAATCAGCAAACTAAGTGCACGAATCACCTCATCGACATAGGTAAAATCAAACGCATTATCGCCCCCTTCCACTTGCAAATCTGCCCCGCGATAGGCGGCTTTTATAAAAGCGGGTATGACGCGCGTTGCATGGTCGTTAGCGGCACCAAACACATTAGAAAACCGTACGATGGCAGAATTAAAATCAGCATCCGCCAAGCCATCAATAAAGGTTTCTGATTTAAGCTTTGCCTCCCCATAGACATTGACTGGTTTTAACCGATCAGACTCAGACACAGGGGTTGATTTTACATGCCCATAAACCTCACGGCTGCTGGCATAAATAAACCATTTGGCCCCAGCAAGTTTTGCCATAGTCGCCAAGTTTTTTGACGCTTCATAGTTAGTCTTTAGGCATTGTTCAGGGTTTTTATGAGCCACAGCCACTCGTGAGATAGCCGCTAGGTGAACAACACCGACGCAGCCCTTGACCTTATCAGCGAGTGCAGCCGTGTCACAAATATCACCATAGTCAGCCACCGCCACCGCACGAATATCCATCCCTCTCGTGGCGTAGCCTGCGGCATTTAGCACCGGTATTAACTGACTGCCGATCAACCCGCTGGAGCCTGTTACTAAAATTGATGGTTGTTCACTTGATTCGGTCACAGCGTAAAGTCCTTTTATAGCGTTTGTAAGATGAGTTTGATGTGAAGGGAAGACCTCAGCGTGCACGACTCCAAATGATCGGTAACTGGGCATTGCCCTGATAGGCTCGCAGCGTTGAAATACCATAAATAAAGCCAAAAATAACAGTCGCCACTGGGTGATTGAGTAAGTGTTTAATAAATCGCATATCCCACTGAACGCGCTTGCTATCGTTTACTGAAAGCTCAGGGTGTAGGAGGGCCAACTGACGATTTCCACGCGTCCAACGGGTTCGAATATTTATCAGCGTAAATAGGCCCTGCGGTAACGGCCAGTGGTAATGAGCATTAACCTGTCGGCGCTGCGGGTGACTAAAGCTTAGCCGTACAAATTTATCATCTGAGTGAATTTTTGGGAAAAGGCCCCATAACCGCCGACCTGCCGCATTGACCGCATAACAACCACAGCCTGGAATCGTGTCGCGTATGTAAGGCGTCGCTTTCCAAATTAAGCCATAGCAGCGACTAGCAAAAGAACTCCCTTCCTGAATAGCTAAAGCACCGCTTGCATAAATAGGCTTTGAGGTTTGTAGCACTATCATTAACTGGGCAATTAAATGCTCATCGCATGTGACGTCTGCATCAAGATACAGACGATTATCAAACCTTGCCAACGAGTCTGCATGATTTAGCGCATGGTTTTTATTGCCCTGCGCTAGCTCCAATACAAGCAATGTATAACCAATGGCTTCAAATGGTGCTTTATAGGTGTGTGAGATTGCCGCGGTGTCATCGCTACAGCCGTTAGCTGCGACAATAACCTCAATCGAACCTCGGAAGCTTTGCGCCATTACGCTATCCAGGCAATGACCAATAACACTCGCCTCATTAAAGGCTGGAATTATTATAGTAAGCATGATGACTCTTTATGAACGTGATTTGAGGGTATTGTTAATGACTATAGTACAAATACGTTAAATCACATGAGTATTTTTTCATTTCTGACCGATCCACCTCCGTAAAGATTTACAGGGGAGTAAAACCCTCAAGGGATGGATGAATTATTTTTATGAGGCGACTATGACAACCACTTGGCGGCGCTAAGTCCTGCGCGCCTACCTAAGGCCATGCAGGCCGTAAGCAGGTAGCCACCGGTCGGCGCATCCCAGTCCAGCATTTCACCGGCGCAAAACACGCCAGCCTTATCATTGAACATTAATTGATCATTAACTGCAGTACTTTTTACACCACCCGCTGTGCTAATTGCCTCATCAATCGCTGTTGTAGCGTATACCGTAATCGCTACGTTTTTTAAGGTGTCGCTTAACACGTCTATATTATTAACCTCGTGCTTGAGCAATACTTCAAACAGTAGAGCACGTTTTGCTCCATCAAGTTTTAAACGACTTTTGAGATAGGTACTAAGCGTTTTATTTTTAGGTTTAGCTTGGAGTATGTTATGAAGCTGTGTGATGGTGTGGTTAGGACAAAGATCGAGATAAAACGTCGCACTACCTTGAGTTTCAATCATAGATCTAAGGCGCGCCGAATAGGCATAGATCAAACTGCCCTCAACGCCTCGCGCGGTAATAATAAACTCCCCCATGCGTTTTTCTTCAATACCGTTATTGTCCGTAAAGCGTATCGCCACTGATTTTAACGGGGAGCCTGCAAAACGTTGTTTAAGGTGATCACTCCAATTGGCTAAAAATCCGCAGTTACTAGGTAGTAGTGGCGAGGTTGCAATACCTTGGTTATTTAGTAGCGTCACCCACTGACCGTCACTGCCTAGCTTTTTCCAACTGCCGCCTCCCAATGCGAGTATCAACACATCATACGTGCGTGTAACTTCACCTTCAGGTGACTGCAAGATAATCTCCCCTTTCCCCTCCCAGCCTAACCAGCGGTGTTTTGGGTAAATGGACAAACCATTCTCACGCAGCCTTGCAAGCCAAGTCCGTAATAGTGGCGCCGCTTTCATAGCCTCTGGGAACACGCGGCCTGAGGTGCCTACAAAGGTTTGAATACCTAACTGATCACACCAGTGACGCAGATCCGTTGGTGTAAAATCATCAAGAATAGATTGAAGCGATGGCTGGTGCTCAGCATAGCGTGTGCAAAATGTCGGGTAAGACTCTGAGTGCGTGATGTTTAGACCACCCAAACCTGCCAGCAAGAACTTACGTCCAACGGTGGGCATCGCATCGTAAAGATCCACCTTAAACCCAGCATCGGTCAGCTGCTCAGCGGCCATCAGGCCTGCCGGCCCGCCCCCAATGATGACGCATTTTGTTGATCGCATTGCTTAAAACCTTAAGTCTAAAAATTAATTACGACTTGATCTTTACCCAAATACTCACGCAGCGCCCCCAATGAGGCATCGTCTAGAGGCGCTTTGTATTTTGCACCTAACCGAAGCTGCGCCGTTGCCTCATCCGCCTCATAGTTAATAAGGATGGGGCACTCACTCACCCCTTCCTCTGGAATCAACCCTGCGAGTGTTTCGATAAATCCATTTTGAGCCTGATTTTGCCCAACGGTTAACTGTAAGCTGCGCGCGTAGCTGTTGCGCGCCTCCTCAACATTATACAGCGCATCGATTCTTAAACGTGTGTTGCCGGTGTGGTACTCGGTGTTTAGCGTGCCTTCAACGATTAACACGGCCTCTTTTTCAATAAGATGCTCGTACTCTGCAAACACATTGCTAAAGATGAATATCTCATAATAGGCGGTTTTATCATCAAGCTGTACAAAAGCACGCTTTCCTTTATCCGTGTTTTGCGTGCGAATCGCGGACACCAATCCAGCAATGCGCACGGGGTGTTTGTTGTACTTTTGGTTAGGGTCCTCTTCGGCCAATTCAGACAGCTTCATGCTGCGAATCTGGTTCACTTCTGCCTCGTATTCATTAATAGGATGACCAGTGAGGTACAGACCTAGTGCATCTTTTTCTTTACGCAACCGTTCACGCTCTGGCCATTCCGGCAGGTCAGGTGCCAGCTTAATGTCTTGCTCAACGACCATCGAGCCACCAAACAAATCGGTTTGACCAATTTCCTCATCGCGGTGTAGTTGCATGGCCATGCGTATCACCTCAGGCAAATGCGCGCTCATCGCGTTGCGGTTTTTACCCAAGCTGTCAAACACTCCTGCGCAGATAAGCTTTTCCATAACGCGCTTATTCATCTTTTTGGAGGTGACGCGCCGGCACACATCGGCCATTGTAGCAAACGGACCGTTCGCTTCACGTTCTGCCAAAATAACACCAATAGCACTTTCGCCAGCACCTTTGATTGCCCCAAGGCCAAAGATCACATTGCCATCATGTTCGGTCGTAAAGCGATAGTTAGAGCGGTTCACATCAGGCGGGATCACCTCTAACCCTATCTGCCGGCACTCATCAACGAACGTCACCACTTTTTCGGTGTTATCCATATCTGATGACAACACCGCCGCCATAAACGCTGCGGGGTGATGGGCTTTTAACCACATCGTTTGAAAAGAAACTAAGGCGTAAGCCGCTGAATGCGATTTGTTAAACCCGTACTCTGCAAACTTCTCCATCAAGTCAAAGATAGAGCCCGCCTGTTCGGGGTCTACATCCCGAGCGTTAGAGCCTTGCATAAAAATGGTCCGCTGTTTGGCCATTTCTTCGGGTTTTTTCTTACCCATCGCACGGCGCAACATATCAGCCCCGCCCAACGAGTAATTTGCCAGTACCTGAGCGATTTGCATAACCTGCTCTTGATACACGATAACCCCATAGGTCGTGTTGAGCACTGGCTCTAAATCAGGATGGGCGTATTCAACTTTTGAAATACCGTTCTTTCTGTTTACAAATTCATCCGCCATTCCCGACTGAAGTGGGCCCGGTCGATACAGTGCCACCAGTGCGATAATGTCCTCAAACACATCCGGCTGTAATCGGGTGATCAACTCTTTCATGCCGCGAGATTCGAGCTGAAATATCGCAGTAGTTTTAGCTGATTTAAGTAAATCAAACGACTTTTTGTCGGTTAAGTCCAGCTGTGTGATATCCAGCGGCGCCTCACCCGTTGCCTCTCGTTGGCCGTTGATGATTTTCACTGCCCAGTCGATAATGGTCAGGTTGCGTAAGCCCAAAAAGTCAAACTTAACCAAACCGACCGCTTCAACATCATCTTTATCAAACTGTGACACTAAACTGCCACCGCCCTCTTCACAGTACAGCGGCGTAAAATCAACTAAAGGAGAAGGTGATATCAGCACACCACCGGCGTGTTTGCCAACGTTTCTGGTTAATCCTTCTAGTGACAAAGCTAAATCAATCAGGCCTTTAACATCTTCATCTACATCATAAAGCTCTTTAAGGTCAGGAGATTCTTTTAACGCTTTGGTCAGCGTCATTTTAATTTCAAAAGGGACCAGCTTGGCAATTCTATCAACAAATCCATAAGGGTGACCTAAGACACGCCCCACGTCTCGCACCACCGCCTTGGCTGCCATCGAACCATAGGTAATGATTTGTGATACTTTGTCACGCCCGTAGGTCTCAGCGACGTAGTCGATCACCATTTCGCGCTTATCCATGCAAAAGTCGATATCAAAATCGGGCATGGAAACACGCTCTGGATTTAGAAAGCGCTCAAATAGCAAATCGTACTTTAAGGGGTCAATGTCGGTAATCTTTAAAGCAAAAGCCACCAATGATCCCGCACCTGAACCACGCCCTGGCCCCACAGGAACATCGTTATCTTTTCCCCACTGAATAAAGTCAGCAACGATCAAAAAATAGCCAGGAAAGCCCATGCCATTGATCACGTCTAGCTCAATTTGCAATCGTTCATCGTAAGGTTTGCGAATCTCAGCAAATTTAGCCGAGTCCACATCAAACATGGTTTTGAAACGCTCTGCCATTCCTTCTACTGAAAGCTGAGCAAAATACTCCGCTTCAGTCATTCCATCGGGGATTGGAAACTGGGGCAGGTAATTTTTACCCAGCGTTAGCTCCACCGTGCAGCGTTTGGCAATTTCAATGGTGTTTTCAATGGCAGAAGGGATATCAGCAAACAACGCCTTCATTTCATCAGCAGTTTTCAAGTATTGCTGGGGGCTATATTTTTTCTCGCGCCGCTTATCAGCAAGCGTAAAACCATCGTGGATACACACCCGCGCTTCATGCGAGGCAAAATCCTCTTCACCCAAAAAACGCACATCATTGGTCGCAACCACTGGCACATCATGCTCAACCGCCAGTGCCACGGCGGCTTGTAAGTAACGCTCCTCGCCAGTGCGCCCGGTACGCTGTAACTCAAGATAATAGCGGTCTGGGAAAATCGTTTTCCAATCTTTAATCCGGCGGCTCGCCTCATCGGCATTGTCAGCTAATAATGAGTAACCGATATCGCCGTCACGCCCGCCTGATAAGGCGATGATTCCGCCGTTAAATTCCTTAATCCATTCGCGCTGCACTCTGGGAACACCAAGGATTTGACCTGATTGGTAGGCGCGTGAGATAAGCTTGGAGATATTGAGGTAACCTTCGTTGTTTTGACACAGTAAAATCATGTGATACAACAGGCTTTCATCACCCTCATCTTGCAGCAAAACATCAACACCAAAAATAGGTTTGAGCCCTTGGCCCATTGCGGCACGATAAAACTTTACCATCGCAAACAGGTTATTCTGGTCGGTCATGGCAACAGCTGGCATGCCGCCGGCTTCGACCTCTGGCATCATTTTTTTGATACGCAGCGTACTGTCTACCAGCGAAAATTCGGTGTGGAGTCTAAGGTGAACAAAACTCATACTAAGTCCTTATTAATCGCTGAACAGGTTTAAAACTTAACCGGTGGATGGGCGACACGCCTAACTCAATTAATGCAGTTTGGTGCTGCTTGGTAGGATAGCCTTTATGTTTGGCAAAACCATAGCCCGGGTACAAAACGTCCATTTGCTGCATTTCTTGATCGCGCGCAACTTTCGCGATAATGGACGCAGCGCTTATTTGTGGCACTGTCAAATCCCCTTTAACAATCGCCTCCATCTCATACTTGAGGTCAGGACAGCGATTGCCATCCACTTGAACCAATGTTGGCTCAATACTTAAAGATTCAACGGCGCGCTTCATTGCCAACATGCTCGCCCAAAGGATATTGATTTCATCTATCTCTTCAACTTCAGCACGCCCTAGCGCCCAACTTAATGATTTCTCACGAATTTCAATCGCCAGTGCTTGGCGCCGTTTTTCGGTAAGTTTTTTAGAATCGGTCAAACCATCAATCGGATAACGGGGGTCTAAAATCACCGCAGCGGCCACCACAGCACCGGCTAGTGGCCCACGGCCCACCTCATCTACGCCCGCTATGGTCTCTGACATGTCTAACTCTTTAATAATAATTGGTGAATCGCCTCAGCTGCTTGAACACTAGCATTTTGCTTAAGGGTTTGGTGGATCTCATTGAAACGTTTTAATCGGTAAGCCTTAGTTTGGGCAGGCTCTGCAAACTGCTTATCTACCGCCTCAACCACCGCACTAGCGGTCAACTCTTGCTGAATTAATTCAGGGACTAGGTTTTCGTTAGCCAAATTATTTGGCAGCGTATAGTACTTAGACTTTATCATGCCCAGCCGTTGAATAAGCCAACCGGTGAACGGTGCGACCCGATACGCCGCCACCATGGGACGCCCTACTAGCATGCCTTCTAGTACCGCCGTTCCAGATGCCATTAAAATTTGATTAGACGCTGCCATGACTTCACGCGACTGCCCCGTTATATAGTGGATAGGCACCTGTGGCGCATATTGCTGGTGAGCCGCTTTAAAACACGCTGCCACTTTATTTGTTGCCAGCGGCGTGACAAAGACCCAATCTGGGTGATTCTCATGCAGCGTTATTAACGCGTTCAAAAAATCCGGCCCAATACGATGAATTTCACCTAATCGGCTGCCAGGCAGCACGCCCAAGATATAGGCCTCTTCTGGTAGTGACAACTGCTGACGCGCGTTGATTGGATCACTATGTAGCGGTACTTCATCCGCTAGAGGGTGGCCAACAAAGACCGCAGGCACGTTATGTTGCGTGTAAAAATCCACTTCAAACGGAAATAGCGCCAACATTAAATCTAGATTCCCGATAAATTTTTTAACGCGACTTTGTCGCCACGCCCATATCGAAGGGCTGACATAATGCACGGCGCGAATGTTGTTTGTGTGCAAGCGCTTTTCTAACCAAAGGTTAAAATCGGGTGCATCGATACCTATAAAGAGATCGGGCGGGGTTTTAAGCCAGCGGTTTAGCAAGCGCTTGCGAATGCTCCAAAGCTCTTTAAATCGTCCTAGCACTTCGCTAAAGCCCATCACCGATAGCCGTTCCATATCAAACAGCGCGGTCAAGCCCTGCGCTTGCATTTCTGCTCCACCAATTCCTTCAAAGGTTGCCTCAGGGTATTTAGCTTTTAACGCCTGTATCAACCTTGCCCCAAGAATATCCCCTGATACCTCACCCGCTACAATCGCAATATTCATATTAACGGATGATGCCGCGCTCACTGCGCCGGCAAAACTTATACATCGCCATAATTTCAGGATAGTCTGCGTACGCTTCTTCCATTTTTATTAAGGCCTGTTGAAACGGAAGGTCTTGACGAAACAGCAGGCGGTAGCTTTGTTTAATCCGCGCAATGCTGTCTGAGTCAAATCCATTGCGCTTAAGCCCTTCTCGATTAATCCCTCGAGGAATGGCTGGCGCGCCATAAGCGGTTACATAAGGTGGCAAGTCTTTTGTCAGCGCGGTACCCATCCCCGTAAAGGCATATTCGCCGATATAACAAAACTGATGCACCAACGTAAAACCACCTAATATTGCATGATCCTTGATATGGACATGCCCTGCTAGGGTAGCATTGTTAGCAAAAATGGTATGGTTGCCCACAACGCAGTCATGAGCAATGTGCACATAGGCCATTATCAGGTTATCGTTGCCCACAACTGTTTCGCCTAAATCCTGGCTGGTTCCACGGTTCAAAGTACAGCTCTCACGAAGCACATTGCGATCACCAATAATCAGCTTCGTTGGCTCACCTGCGTACTTTTTATCTTGGGGCGCTGCACCGACCGATGAAAATTGATAAATCTCATTATCTTCGCCAATTTGCGTGGGTCCTTCGATGACGACGTGTGGGCCAATTTTACTCCCGCGACCTATCGTTACCTGAGGCCCGATAACCGAAAATGCGCCAACTGAGACGCCATCTGCAAGCTGCGCACTAGGGTCAATAACCGCACTTGGGTGAATCAAGCGTCTTCATCCTTAACAGCGGCGCACATAAGTTCGGCAGAAGTTACCATCTTGCCATCCACTTTAGCCTCTGTTTTAAAAATCCACATATTGCCTTTGCGTTTTAACAATTCAGCATAGAGCTCAACCTGATCCCCCGGCACTACCTGCTTGCGAAATTTAACCTTATTGACCCCTACAAGGATATACAAAGTATTCTCTTGCGGCTCTGTCCCCATGGTGAGAAAACCTAACAATCCCGTGGCCTGAGCCATCGCCTCGATCAGCAAAACACCTGGCATAATAGGTTGGTCTGGGAAATGGCCATTAAAATGCGGTTCATTAACGGTCACATTTTTTATAGCCTTAAGGTATTTCCCTTCTTCATAATCCAATACCCGATCCACTAATAAAAACGGATAGCGGTGCGCCAGAAATTTCTTGATCTCAACGACGTCCATTACTCTCATTAGTTGTGTCCTATGTGTTTAACTGATGGTTAAATTTGAATACTTTTTTGCAATGCTTTGACGTTTCGCGCCATTTCATCCAGCTGCGTGAAGCGAACCGCGTTACGTCGCCAGCGCTTATTGTCAGTCACTGGAACGCCAGAAGAATAAACTCCAGCCTCTTTAATTGAGCCCACCACCATTGACATCCCCGTGATGATGACATCATCGGCAAGTTCTATGTGCCCACCAATGCAAGCTCCCCCGCCAATTTGACAATATTGGCCTATCACTGTGCTTCCAGCCACAATTGACGCGCCCGCCATCGCCGAATGATCCCCAATAATGACGTTATGCCCTACCTGAATTTGGTTATCTAATATCACTCCATTGCCGATAATTGTATCAGTTAACGCCCCTCGATCAACGGTCGTGTTTGCACCGATTTCAGTATCGGTACCTATCACCACTGAACCAACCTGCGGGATTTTATGCCACACCTTTTTATCAGGGGCGTAACCAAACCCATCGGCCCCAATCACCACACCGGAGTGAAGTCGTGAGCGCTCACCTATCCGAACGCCATGATAGAGCGTGACATTGGCCATCAACTTTACATCATCGGCTAGATGACAGTTTTCACCCACAACGGTGCCCGCACCAATAACGACACGATCCCCAATAACAGTGCCACGCTCAATAGCAACCTGTGCGCCAATATCAACCGCCTCGCCAATCACTACGCCTTCAGCAATTGACGCAGAAGGATGAATCATCGCTTTGCTAACCGGCTCAGGGTACAGATACTGCATGGTTTTTGCATACGCTAAATAAGGATTGCTGTGCAGCAAAACAGCACCGGAAAATGCTTGTACATTCATCTTAGGCGATGCAATTAACGCACTTGCTAGGCAGGCTTTGAGCCCTGCTAAATATTTTGGATTAGTGATAAACGTTAACTGTGAGGCTTTCGCTGTATCAATTGGCGCCACAGCATTAATAACAATATCCCCATCACCTTCAACATGTGCCCCAATAGCCGCTGCGATCTCGCTTAACGTCGCCTCATTCATTCGCTACTCCCTTTTATTATTAGTGTTATCTATTTTTTGCTGTGTGAGCTTATTTTTTAGGTAGGTCATAACCGAAGGGGTCAAATCAACTCGGGCACTTGCCGCCACATACTCTTGAATAACAATATCAATGCTTTGTTCGATCCGCACATTTTCGATAGCCGTAAAAACGCTTTTCTGCACCCCATCCAGCGCTGCATCGCGTGCAAACCTTAGCTCTTCACGAAAATCTTCCAGTGCCCGTGCACGCTCTCGTTTTAAGCTGCGAATTTTACGATCGGCGCTGCGCGTCTCTTCTTCACTCCAGCGAGTAAGGTTCAGTCTTCTTACTGTTTCAAGCCGTTCTATTTCATCTTTTTCTTGAGCTAGTTCAAGCTCTTTTGGCGTGAATTGCTCTTTAAGCGCTTTACTTGCCAGCGCAGCCTCAGGTGCATTTTCCATCAAATAAGTAACATTGACTACGGCAATAGACACGGCCACCTGCTTGTCCGCTGATTTAGCAATAGATGTAGTTAACAACAGTCCCAAGCAAAAAATAACCATTGAGCTGAAATTGAGTAACGCACGACTTTTTTTAGAACAATTTTTCATGCAAGCAGTTTACTCGCCCCTGCTTGGCTAAACAATTACAGATTACAACAAAAAAGGGCTACCTATTGCTAGGAAGCCCTCTATTCTAACAAGTCGTCAGCTTATGCATTTTGCCAACGCCGCATTGCTTTATTGTTTAATTTAGAAGTTAGCACCCACAGAGAACTGTAGCTCCTGCACCTTGTCGCCGGGCTTGTCATTTAGTGGCTTAGCGTAGCTAAATGTCAGCGGGCCGATGGGGGAAACCCAAGTCATCCCAATACCTGCAGAGTAGCGTATTTCCTCTTGGTCAAAGTCATCCTCAAATACGTTACCTGCATCAATAAACACGCTTCCTTTCAGACCTTTTACATCGGTCAAGAAGGGCACAGGAAAACGAAGTTCAGCCGTTGCATTAAGTGATAGATTTCCACCTTTAGCATCGCTTGTAGAATCTAATGGCCCCAAAGAGTTATGTTCAAACCCTCTAACCGTTCGGATGCCGCCCGAGTAGAAATTCTCAAAGAACGGCAGCTCGTTGGTATCACCAAAGCCACTACCGTAGGCTAAACTTGTCTTGAGCACTGCGGTAATATTTTCGCTAACAGGGCGATACACAGAACCGTTGTATTTTAGCTTGTAATACTCAAGGTCACTACCTGGCAGCCCCGTTTCTAAAATCAAGTTATGGCGCGCACCTTTTGTTGGAAAAACTGCACGATCTCGCGTATCGCGAACATAGCTCATGGTGCCGATAAGCTGCGTGAAATCATTGCCTTTATCAGCAATAAAATCAGTAATATGTTGTGGACTTGAAGCTGTCGAACTGATTGTTCGCTGCTCTGCGCCTAAACTAAAGCGTAAAGAATCGTTCTCATCAATGGGGAAAGTATAGTTAACGCTTGCTCCGTACTTATCACTCAAGTAATCAGACGTTGTGTCTCCAGAAGCATCTGATTTGTCATAATACACACGAAAGCCGCGGCCAACTCCATCAATGGTGTGATAAGGATTGTTATAGCTTAAATTAAATGACTGCTCATTCTCACTTCTAGAGCCCGCCACTGACAGGCTTTTACCGGTGCCCATGAAGTTATTTTGCGTAAGGCCTAGGTTAAACAATATGCCATCACTTTGAGAATAACCGACACCAGCAGTGAACTGATTAGATGATTGCTCAGAGATAATAACATCCAAATCTACCTGATCGCCTGCACCCACTACCGGTGAAGTTTGAATTTTTACACCCGATACATAAGGCAGACGCTGGATTCGACGTCTAGATTGCTCAACCGCCTCTTTTGAGTAAAACGAGCTTTCTAGCTGGCGCATTTCACGGCGAAACACTTCATCTTTAGTACGATAGTTACCGCGAACGTTAATACGTCTGACGTAAGTGCGCTGACCACGCTTTAGTTGAAAAGTCAGATCTACCGTTTTATTAATCTCATTAACACGTGGAACAACATCTATTTTTGCGAAAGCATAACCCTGCTTACCCAATGTCTCAGAGAAATTCTTTTGTGTTTCACGCAAACGAGCCTGAGAGAATACTTGGCCGCGCTTAAGCGTTACCATGCGCTCTATCGCCGCAGACTGGGTTCCTGTTACGTCAACCTGCCCAACACGATATTGGTCACCTTCACTCACCTCTAAATTAATAGTCACAAATCGCTTGTCTTGCGACAAAGAAACCTGTGAGGAGACAATTTTAAATTTTAAGAAACCGCGATCACGATAAAACGCGGTCACGTTATCTAGGTCGCCAACTAACTTACCTTTAGAGTATTGGTCACTCGTACTTAGCAGAGCCAGGCGACTTTTAGGGCCAGACTCCATTAATTTTCTCAATACCGCATCAGGAAACGCATTGTTACCCGTTATGACCACATCGCGGATTTTAGCAACGCCTCCTTCTTGCACGTTGATCACAACGCCAGCGCGCCCACCGGTCATGGTTTTTACTGAGCTTGAAACTTTAGCAGAGTAATTGCCTCTGGACACATATTGCTGCTGAAGTTCTTTTTCAAATTGCGCCAGCGCTGCTCGGTCAAGCGGTCGACCCGGTGCAATTCCACCACCGCGTAGCGCATCTAATAATACTTTATCTTCGATCGCTTTATTGCCATTGATCTTAAGCTCACCAATAGCCATTCGCTCTTGTACTTTAACGATGAGTACATTGCCGCGCCGACTCAATGATACATCGTCAAATAGTCCGGTGCGGTACAGTGAGTTAACGACATTGCCAGTCATGCGATCGTCGAACGTTTGCCCTACCCGCACGGGAACGTTACTTAGCACAGTGCCAGCATTTATACGGCTCAATCCATTGACCTGAATATCTTGCAGCACAAAACTCTCTGCCCAAGCCCCTTGGCTAATTGCAAATAAGCAACTGGCAAATGAAAGTTGTAATGTTTGTCTTTTCATAATTAACTCACTAATCGTGTTACGTCATTATATATTGCCAGCACCATAAGCACGCCTACCATCGCCATACCTACCCGCATCCCCGCCGCTTCAAACTTCTCAGAAACAGGGCTCCCTTTTACAATTTCGATCAGATAATACATTAGGTGCCCGCCATCCAGCATGGGCACCGGTAGAAGATTTAAAACGCCTAAGCTTAAACTGACAATCGCCAGAAAACTCACAAAGACTGAAAAACCAATGACCGCGCTCTTTCCAGCGTAGCTTGCGATGGTGATCGGGCCACTGATATTTTTAATCGAAGCCTCACCGGTGATTAGCCTTCCCATCACGCGCAGTGTCATAATAGACAAATCCCAAGTCTCAACAGCGCCCATCTTCAGTGCTTCACCAAAGGAAGCTTGGCGTTTAAAGAACAATCGCTCCCTGTCGGCATCATCGTATTTGTAGCTTAAACCAACACCAATTAAGCCGACCGTTTCACCTTTGCGTTGAGTAGGCTTTGGCGTAACTGGAAGCAATAATTGCTCAGAGCCTCGAAGTATCCCTAAGGTGATTTCTTTTCCCGCATTATCGTTAACAAATTGCGCAAAATTTTGCGCTGGGTCAAGATCAGTTCCATTCATTGATTGAATTTGATCATTGACCTGAATGCCAGCGGCGGCGGCGGCGGAATCAGGCATAACCTGACCGATACTCAGCACGCCACTGGGTCTGTCCAGTTTTAACCCAATTTTCTCAAAGTAATCCCCTTCATCTTCTAACAAAGCGACATTACTTAAATCTAAAACTTTGGTGGTAGTCCTTCCACCAGCTTGTTGAACGTCGATATTAACTTTGCGATCAGACAGGTAGGAATTGAGTAGCGTTAGGCGAAGCTGATTGACACTTTCAACCTCAGTATCGCTAACCTTGAGTACCCGATCGCCTGCCTCAAAACCACTGATAGCAGCCGGCGTATTAGGCACAGGAGTGCCAAGGTAAGGGCGAACAGAATCGATTCCAACCATATAGGTGGTCGCAAAAGCGGCAATGGCAAAGATAAAGTTAAAGACAGGTCCTGCAAGCACGACTAAGAAACGCTTCCAGACGGGTTGAACGTTAAAGGCTCGATGACGCTCGGCAGGGTCGACATCACCCTCTCGCTCATCCAGCATTTTTACATAGCCACCCAAAGGTATTAAGGATAAGGCATATTCGACCCTGTCCTCATCTTTTCCAGTGTAGGTCCAAATACGTTTACCAAAACCGATCGAAAACCGCTGCACCTTAATGCCCAGTTTACGTGCGACCCAAAAATGACCAAACTCGTGCACGGCGACCAGCAGTCCAATGGTGACGAGGAAGGCGGCAATAGTTATAAAAATATTCATAAAACGGTTGTCCGCTTCTTATTGTTTTTTATCCACAAGCTTGCGGCGGCGCGGCTTTCCCTATCCTGAATAAGGATCTCTTCTAAGATGAGTGGCGTGCCGCTTGTTGCTTGCTCCAGAACGTTTTCAATAAGTTGCGGAATCTCTGTAAAATTAATGTGTTTGTTCAGAAAGCTATCGACAGCGATTTCGTTCGCTGCATTAAGCGCAATACTTGCATACCCACCCATTTCATGGGCATCGTAAGCGAATTTAAGGCACGGGAATCGTTCAAAGTTAGGGGGTTCAAAATCCAACCGTGCTACATCAAAAAAATCTAACTCATCAACACCGGCGTCAATACGGTCAGGCCAAGCTAATGAATACGCAATCGGGGTTCGCATGTCAGGGTTACCCAGCTGAGCCATGACCGAACCGTCGACATAGGATACCATCGAATGAATGGTGCTTTGGGGATGAATCACCACCTGAACATCACGACTTGGTACGTCAAATAACCAACAGGCCTCGATTACCTCAAGCCCTTTATTCATCATCGTAGCAGAGTCTACAGAAATTTTCCTACCCATCGACCAATTAGGGTGAGCGACCGCCTCCTCAGGTGTAACCGATGACAACGTATTGACAGGCCGTTCACGAAAAGGCCCACCGGACCCCGTCAGTAAGATGCGCTTCACACCGTTTTTCCCATCAACCGGCATACTTTGATAAATAGCATTGTGCTCAGAATCAATCGGCAGTAACTCAGCATCGTTATCCCTGACAGCATCCATAAACAACTTGCCTGACATCACTAAAGCTTCCTTGTTGGCAAGCATCACGCGCTTACCCGCCTTTGCAGCGGCTAATGAAGGCAGCAGCCCTGCCGCGCCGACAATGGCTGCCATTACGTAATCGGTTTGCGTGCTTTGAGCAACCGTTTCTAATGAAGCCACTCCAGATAGCACTTCAGTGGGGCTACCCACTGCCAGCAGCTTTTCTTGAAGACGTATTGCAGCGAGCTCATCGACCATTACCGCGTATTGAGGCTTGAACTGACAGCACTGATTAAATAATTTCTCAACCTGAGTGTTGGCTGTGAGCGCAACCACATGGTATTTCTCAGGATGTCTGGCCAACACATCAAGGGTGCTCGTGCCAACGGACCCCGTAGCACCTAAAATTGTGATGCCCTTACTCGTATAATCAGAACTAGAAGAGACTGAATGTTGCATCAGGTCAGATGCCTTGCTGAATGGCGCTAGCCGATAGCCCGAGAACAAAAACCGGCAAAGCTGCTAATAAGCCATCAATGCGATCAAGTACCCCACCGTGTCCTGGCAGTAGCGCCCCACTGTCTTTGTATCCTCCCTCACGCTTAATGAGACTCTCAAACAGGTCACCTGCAACTGACATTGCAGCAACGATAATTGACAGTAGTAAGAAGTACATCCAAGCCGCGCCATGAAAGCCAAAATAAGCGGCCCCAAGCACAGCCCAAAGTAACGCAACTGCCAAGCCACCCTTAGCTCCTTCTAGCGTCTTACCAGGGCTTAAGTGAGGGGCTAATTTATTTTTACCTACGGCTTTTCCAACAAAATAGGCCCCTGTATCGGTTGCAGCCACTAGAAAAACCAAATAAAGAACGAGCCTTGGGTCATGGGCCTGCAGACGCGTTATTGCGAGCCATGCCGGCACTAATACCAAAATTCCAGACAATCTTAACAACCACGAACGGCTGGTATAAAAATCGCTTTGCTGTCGATAAATAGTGAGGAGCCCTAAGATCATAACCCACCACACAACTCCCACTGCGATGGCGTACCACGCCAGGCCGGTCAAATAGACAATCGATCCGATCGCAATAAGAAGTACAATTGACCACGCTTGGAACTGATCCTTTAGACCAATTAGACGGGTCCACTCCCACCCACCTAAAGTCAAAAAAACAACTAAACAGGCTACTGCAAATACGTTGGGCGGCAGTAATAGAACACCTGCAAACACCAACATAACCAAAAAGAGTGCAGTAATGACGCGTTGTTTAAGCATGTAAACCTTCCTTGATTTGCTCTGCAGTCATTCCAAAACGGCGTTGCCTCCCAGAAAAATCGCCGATGGCGTCTATCAGCGCCTGCTCATTGAAGTCGGGCCAGAGTAGGTCTGTAAAGTACAGCTCAGAATACGCCAACTGCCATAATAAGAAGTTGCTAATACGTCTTTCTCCGCCCGTTCTGATAAATAAATCGGGATCGGGCAGATCGTTGGTAGACAACTGTTTTGATATCGATTTTTCTGACAGGGCTGCCGAGCCCGACTGCTCGATTATTTTCTTAGCCGCCTGAATAATGTCCCAGCGACCACCGTAGTTTGCAGCAATTTGCAGCAGCAAACCTTGCCCGCCTGCGGTCAACGCCTCGACTTGCCTGATTTTATTTTGCAACCTTTCAGAAAAAGCCTGCGTATCGCCAATAAACTTTAGACGAACACCGTGTCTGACTAAGCCCTTAGCTTCGCGATTAAGCGCCGTCATTAAGAGCGTCATTAAGCCATCGACCTCCTCTTTTGGACGCTTCCAGTTCTCACTACTAAAAGCAAACAATGTCAGCGTTTCAACATTAAGCTTCCCACAGGTCTTAACGGCTTCCCTGACCGCCTCGGCCCCTCGGTGATGCCCAAAGAGTCGAGGCTTTTTAAGCCGTTGTGCCCAGCGCCCATTGCCATCCATGACAATCGCAATATGGCGCGGTATTACCATTTCGAGATTCATATCTTATTATTCTTTGTCTTCATTGATTGAAGGTGACTCGACTGATATTAGATTTCCATCAGGTCCTTTTCTTTACTCGCCAAAACATCGTCAATCGATTTGATGTATTGATCGGTCAATTTTTGTATATCATCCTGACCACGACGTTCATCGTCTTCAGAAATATCCTTATCTTTTTGCAATGTCTTAAGGTTGCTGTTGGCATCGCGGCGAATGTTTCGCACGGCAACCCTAGCATTTTCAGCCTCGCCTTTGACGACCTTAACCAAGTCTTTACGACGCTCTTCAGTCAGCGCAGGCATTGGCACGCGAATAACCGTGCCAGCGGAGTTTGGATTCAACCCCAAATCCGAAGTCATAATCGCTTTTTCGATAACCTGCACCATGGTTCTTTCCCATGGCGTAATTGTTAACGTTCGAGCATCTTCAATGCCGACGTTAGCCACTTGACTCAAGGGCACCATAGAGCCGTAAGAATCCACGCTGATATGATCCAACAACGATGGGTGGGCGCGTCCTGTGCGGACTTTAGCCATTTCATCTTTCAATGAATCAATCGATTTACTCATTCTTGATTCGGCATCAGTTTTAATTTCATCAATCATTTTACTACCTCAACTAAAGTTCCGACTGCCTTCCCATCTATAATGGCGGCTAGTGCACCAGACTCAAACATATTGAACACGCGCATTGGCATGTTATTTTCGTTACATAATACCATCGCTGTCAAATCCATAACACCCAGACGTTGCTCAATCGCATCATCAAAACTCAAGCTGTCATAGCGCTTAGCGTCAGAGTTTTTAGCCGGGTCTGAGTCGTAGACTCCATCAACCATTGTCGCCTTTAACAGTAAATCAGCCTGTATTTCGATGGCACGCAAACTCGCGGCACTATCGGTTGTAAAGCAAGGACTACCCGTGCCTGCTGCGAAAATAACAATCTCATCTTGATTAAGGTAACGCTGAGCGCGTTCAGCTGAAAAGCTCTCACCTAACTGGTCGATAGACATAGCCGTCATAACACGACAACTAGCACCTTGTTTGTTCAGTGCATCTTGCATGGCCAGAGCGTTCATCACGGTCGCCAGCATTCCCATTTGATCAGCACTCACTTTGTTAATGCCACTTTTAACCAAGCCTGCACCACGAAAAATATTGCCGCCGCCGATGACCAACGCCACCTGCGTGCCGCCCTGCTGTACATCAACAATCTGTTTGGCTGTTTGGCTTAGTACTTCTGGGTCTAGACCAAACTCTAGGTCTCCCATGAGGGCTTCGCCGCTTAATTTAAGTAAAATTCGCTTAGGACGTTCCAATTTATTACCCAACCTTTTTTATGAATCTTTATGCTCACCGATGCGAACGACCTATTATCAACGATAGGCAACTGCTCGCTACGACACAAAACTGCTAAGACTACATAAAAAAAAGGGACGTTGCTACGTCCCTTTTTAATATCTACATCAATAGACTACTTTTAGCTCAGCCATGTTAACGACCAAGATTAGCCTGCGTCTTTAACTTGCGCCATGACTTCAGCTGCAAAATCTTCAGTTTTCTTTTCGATGCCTTCACCCACTTCAAAACGGGTAAAGCTAACCACTTCAGCGCCAGCAGATTTTAATAGCTGTGCCACAGTTTGATCAGCATCTTTAACAAAAGGCTGACCTAATAACGTGACTTCTGCTAAATACTTGCGCATGCGTCCTTGAATCATCTTCTCGATGATTTCCATTGGCTTACCGCTGTCTTGTGCTTGAGCGATCAGAATTTCTTTCTCTTTTTCCAATACTTCAGCAGGCACTTCGCTCTCAGAGACACAGATAGGGCGACTCGCTGCAATATGCATCGCAATGTCCTTACCTAGTGCGTCATCGCCGCCTTTCATGACAACGGCCACACCAATACGCTCACCGTGCTGGTAGTAGCTAATTTCCGCATCAGCGTCTGTAGCTGACAATAAAACGAAGCGGCGCACTTGGATATTTTCACCAATTTTTGCCACTAGGTTAGCGCGTGTTTCACCGATTGACTCACCAGAATCTAATGGCAGGTCAGATAATGCTTCAACGTCAGCAGGCTTGTCCGCTAAACACTGCGTCGCGACCGCGTTGGTGAAGTTGATAAAGTTTTCATCTTTAGCAACGAAATCTGTTTCACAGTTGACCTCAACGATGGCGCCTTCTTTCTTGTCATCCGTCAAAGTGACCATCACGCGACCTTCTGCCGCAATACGCCCTGCTTTCTTATCTGCTTTTGCCGCACCTGATTTACGCATCAGATCAATTGCCGCATCCATGTCACCGTTAGTTTCGGTAAGCATTCTTTTACAGTCCATCATGCCAGCGCCCGTGCGCTCGCGTAACTCTTTTACCATCGCAGCTGAAATAGCCATAACTCTTATCCTAAATTTGTTTCTTTTTTGTAATATTTTGCAAGCAGACCTGCTCTTTTATACAAAAAGAGCAGGTCTCAATCGCTAATACTATTACTCAGCAGCTGCCGGTGCAGTCTCTGCTGGTGCTTCTGCCGTTGGGGCGTCCGCGGCAGGTGCTGCGTCTGCAGCAGGAGCCTCTTCAACCGCTGGCGCAGCTTCTGCTGGTGCAGCCGCTGCAGGAGCAGCTTGAGCCATTTGCTCAGCAGTTGTTGCAGCGCTAACATGCCCTTCAACGATGCTGTCAGCAATGGCCGATGCATACAGTTGAATTGCACGAATCGCGTCATCGTTGCCCGGAATCGGGTAATCGACCCCGTCAAGACCGTTGTTTGTATCAACAATACCAATGACTGGAATACCTAGCGTCACCGCCTCTTTAACCGCGATATCTTCGTGACCAACGTCAATGATGAAAAGAGCGTCAGGAAGCGAACGCATGTCTTTAATACCGCCCAGACCTTTTTCTAACTTTTCAAGCTCACGCGTCAGTGTCAAAATTTCTTTCTTGCCACGTGTCTGCATGCTGCCATCAGCAATCATCTTGTCCAACTCGTGTAGACGACGAACTGACTGCTTCACGGTTTTAAAGTTAGTCAACATACCACCTAACCAGCGGAAGTTAACGTAAGGCATTTTACAGCGAAGTGCTTCTTCACGGACGGTGTTTTGTGCCGCACGCTTAGTCCCCACAAACAATACCTTGCCGCCTTTTGACGCAAGCTTGCCAGTGAAGTTCAAAGCATCATTGAACATTGGAAGTGTTTTTTCCAAGTTGATGATATGAATTTTATTACGCGGACCATAAATGTACGGACCCATTTTTGGGTTCCAGTAACGAGTTTGATGTCCGAAGTGAACGCCTGCTTCTAGCATTTGGCGCATGGTAACTTTTGCCATTAGAATATCCTCTATGGGTTAAGCCTCCACAAATCCCATTACACAACCGGAAAAAATCTTTCCAGCACCCTATATAATGTGTCGATTTGTGTGAGTATTAGGGGCTAAATTGCCCAAAAAAATAAATTTGCGTTGGACGCGCGCGCTTTATACCATGTTTGCTTTGTTAAATTCAACAACCGGTAACACAAAGACCATGCCCGTCACTATAAAAACATCTGAAGAAATCGAAAAAATGCGCATTGCAGGTAAACTCGCATCACAAGTTCTAGATATGATTAAACCCCATGTAGTGCCAGGCGTCACCACCAACACATTAAATGACATCTGTCATAACTACATTGTTGATGATCTAGAGTGCATTCCTGCGCCGCTAAACTATGGAAATCCGCCATTTCCTAAATCAATCTGCACCTCTGTCAATACGCAAATTTGTCACGGTATACCCAGCGATAAACAGTTAAAAAAGGGAGACACGGTTAATATCGATGTCACTGTTATTAAAGATGGCTATCACGGTGATACCAGCCGCATGTACCATGTCGGCAAAGTGACACCCCCTGCACAGCGACTGAGCGATATTGCACAAGTTGCCATGTACATCGGGATTGATATGGTTAAACCCGGCACTAAGCTTGGCGACATTGGCCACGCCATACAAAGTTACGCTGAGCGCAATCACACGTCAGTTGTAAGGGAATACTGTGGGCACGGCATCGGTGCGGTGTTTCATGAAGAACCTCAAGTACTTCACTACGGAAAAACGGGGACAGGCCTCAGCCTCGAGGCAGGCATGACGTTTACGATAGAACCCATGATTAACCTCGGCAAACGTGACACGAGGTTGCTTGGTGATCAGTGGACGGTCGTGACCAAAGACCGGTCACTCTCTGCACAGTGGGAACACACTATATTGGTCACCGACACAGGCTATGAAATCTTAACTTTAAGGGATGAAGAAAACGGTTGGCGCCAAAAATTACCACAATAGCCATCGCTAATGAATGGAATGGGGAAAACCATCGCACCTTATAATACTCATATCAAAAGAACAATTTATGGATAACTATCATAGAGTTAATGAAGCCTATGAGCCCTCACCCTTGATTCTAGCTGCACCATTGGTACAAAAACAGCAGTCTGTTGTAAATTAAACACACCATTACTCTGCAAACGCTTGACTCACCCTGCCGAATCCTATAAATTTATTTGGCAGTGGTGTGTTTTGTAAACCCACTCCACGTACTCCAAAAGGAGTGCTCCGCGATGCCAATATACCAAATCATAACTCAGGGGGTAGGCATCGGATTCTCTATAGCGTCATTAGTTCTATCTTTACCCTAAAATTCTATTCTAAGGATATTTCTGTTGCGCGCGCTTTGTTAGGTTTTAATTTGACATTCTCGAACTTAAATTTACAAGACAGCTTTGTAGCTTCTATCGAATCTGCAGGTTACTTATCGCCCACTAATCTGCAGTCTCAACTGATACCGCTGATTGGAGATCGCAAAAGCGTTGTTGTCTGGAGTCAGTCCGCGGCAGGTAAGACAGGTGCATTCATCATACCGGCGGTTAATTACATCCTAGCTAACCCGCTTGAAGAAAAACGCGGTGCACGCATACTAATTTTGACCTCAAGAAGGGATAGAGTTAGTCAAATTAATTACACCTTAAAACGCCTTACGCGTGACCACAATATGCGGTTTGGTTTCATCGTCAGCGGCAGACCATATCAACCGCAGATGCGACTGATGAGGCGCCCTTTAGATATGATGGTTGCCACGCCAGGCCGGCTCAATGACTTAGTTGATAATAATAAAGCTGACTTTTCACAGCTGGAAATGCTAATCATTGATGACATGACCACCATCTTTCAAAAAAATATGCACGATTTGATTAGTAAAATACTCAACCAAGTCGACAAAACATGCCCTACTATTGCTTTTGTGCGCCAAGATGATGCCGTGGCTAGCCTTGTTAAAAAATTATTCCCAGACGCTATTGAAATTCAAAGCCTCGAAGAAGAAAACGAAGAGCTTGAAACGGTCGATGATACCAAGGTCACCGAAGTTATCGTCAAGGCGCCAAAGGAAAAAATTGCGACGCCAAACTTCCCATCGCATGAACAGCACGCCTACGTTGCTGATGACTACACTCATAAGATAGCCTTGATGGACCACTTTCTTGATGAGTTCGCAGGCGAACCTACGGTGATTTACGCATCAACCACAAAAACAGCAAAAGCGCTTCAGGAAAATTTATCCAATCATGGGCATGTGGTTGAAATAGCAAATGAGCTTAAAGCCAGTGAAATATCTAAAACTGACACACCAACGCTAATTGTTTCAGACCAACAGATGATGAGCCTTCCAAAGGGAAGCGATCAGCACATTCTTCACTTTGACCTGCCTTATAAGCTTGATAACTATCGAAATAGGTTAGATGCTCACGACACCGATCGTAAGCTTGCCATGTCTATATTGGCAGATGGTAACGACTATGATGCGTTAAGACGTATTGAGAAGGAAACCGGGTCACCTATTGCACAAAAAACGGCCCCAGGCCTTGAGCCTTTAAATCCGTTTATAAGCACGCAGACAAAAAGACCCAGCAATAGAAAACCCAACACGAAAACCAACAAGCCAGGGCCTGTAAAAAAAGCGACCAACCAAAAAAGACAGCCTAATAAATCAAGAGGGACCGCAAAGCCCGCTGCTAATAAAACCTCAGCTGCTGGTAAAGCTAAAGTGACGAGTACAACTCGCAAACGAGCCCCTACTGCTAGAGCAGGCGCAGGCGATGAAAAAGACACCAGACGCCAGCGAAAAGGCCCTTACGGACGCCTAAACGGTGGCGCACAAAGAAAACGCAATGATTTTGGCGTTAGCACGGTGGGCACCAAAAATAACCAACCTGCCCAAATGCCCAATAGTGAGTGGGATAAGGCAATTGCAGAAAATAAGCCCAGTAAAGAGCCAAGGGTTGTTATACGCTATAAAGACAAAAAGCGTATCCTACTAAAGGACGACCCTAAACCAGATGCTTAATTAGCGTCTGAACAGTACGACATGGACTGACAATGCAAAGGCAATTTAAAACAGCACAACAAGGTCAAGGATGGCTGGTTAGTTTTGCTGCACTTATCCTTGTGATAGCAATAGGCACGGTAATCTATACGATTTCTAAAAGCACTATCAACCAACCCGAAGCACCGGCCAAAGAATTACCTGCCGCTAGCTTTTCAGATAATAACCTCGGCACTATCGCTGAGAAACTTGCTGAAAATTACTTAACAGCAGGCGACAGCGGTCGTAAAGAAGATATTCAAGCCTTAGCCAATACGCTTAGCAATTTGAAAAACAGCCCTCAAGATGCGGCCAAGCTTACACTGCAGCAGCTTCAAGATGACAAACTGCCTGAGGCACTTTCAACACTTCGAGCCCTCGCTTTAGACACCAACGATAAACGCGCCGCTGCGAAAATTTGGGTTGATATTGGTAATATTGAAAACCTAAAGTCAGAAAAAGAGGCGATTATTGCCTATCAAAAATCTGTCACGCTAGATGCTGATAACATTAATGCTTGGAACCGTATCGGTCACTTAGAAAGACAAAGAGGCCAATACGACAAAGCCGAAATTGCTTATAAAAACGTTACCCGTCTCTCTAACAGTAAGAGTCGAACGCAAGCTGTGTCGCTCGCAAACTTTGGCCTTCTCTACCAATCTCAAAATAAATACGCACAGGCCATTGAGTCATTTCAGCTAGCACTAGGCATTAATACTGAACTTAAAAACCCTAGCGGCATTGCTTCCAATAGTGAAAATCTAGCAAGCCTCTACCGTACACAACAAGACTTTGAACAAGCAGAACAATTTTATCAAAAAGCACTCGGTCTTTATCAATCCTCTGGCGATATCGCGAAACAAATCGAGATTCACTCTGCTTTGGGAAGTTTGTATCAAACCAAGCAACAGACCGAACTTGCACTGGCAGAATATGAACAAGCGCTCACCCTAAATACAGAAAACCCCAGTAAACGGTTTAGTGCAGGCCTGTACAGCAATATGGGCATACTGGCGCAGCAAAAAAACGAACTAGACAGAGCTGAAAAGTATTTCAACCAGTCGTTAAACTTGTATCAGATGGCAGAGAATCCAAGCGGTACCGCTGACCAGTACAGTAATCTGGCCATTCTCGCGCGCAATCGCAAGCAATTTGAAGAAGGTGAGACGCTGCATTTAAAAGCCATTGCCCTTTATGAAGCAGTAGACAATAGGCAAGCGGTTACCTCTCAACACACTAATCTCGGCTTTCTTTACACAGCGTGGAATAAAACGTCTGTTGCGTGCGATTACTGGCAAAAAAGCCTGAGCGGTTTAGTCGGTGGGCAGCATCAATCCAGAAGAGACCGTATTCAGGCCATTGTTACTAGAGATTGCCAAGTACCCAAAAAAGAGACTGAAACCACGAGCACTAGACCCGCAGTGCCGGTCGTTGACACGCCGGTTAACACCGAGAGTGATCTTAAGACAACCACGCCAATTCAACAAAACCCAGCTTCGAACGAAGCTGGGCAATAGCGAGTTTGTTTTAGCCTCGACGCCATGTATGAAACTTTTCTACATAGGTCAATAGTTTTTCAGGTGCATGGGCCCGCTTCCAATTACCCGCAGCGTATTTGTTAGATTCAGACATCGTTGGGTAAATATGAATGGTCCCTAGAATCTTATTTAGCCCAAGATTGTACTTCATGGCTAAAATGAACTCTGGAATCAAATCTCCTGACCCTTTACCGACGATAGTCACGCCTAGTATTTTATCTTTACCCGGCACGGTTAAGATTTTAACCGAACCCTCAGCGCTGCTGTCTGCAATCGCTCGGTCCAAGTCGTCAATGCCGTAGGTGGTGACTTCGTATGAGATGCCCTTCTCTTTTGCATCCTTTTCGTTCAAACCCACACGCGCCACCTCAGGGTCAGTAAACGTCGCCCATGGAATAACGCGATAATCGACGCGAAATCGCTTCAAGGCCGTTCCAAACAAGGCATTGACGCTCGCATACCACGCCTGATGCGCAGCAACATGCGTAAACTGATAAGGCCCTGCTACGTCGCCAACCGCATAGATATTTGGAAAATTAGTTGCCAAGAAACCATCCGTCTCAATCGTCCCTCTATCAGTGATTTCTACCCCCAATTCTTCAAGACCAAAACCTGTGATGTTAGCTTTGCGACCCAGTGCCAACAGCACTCGATCAAATGGCACCTTTTTCTCTTCACCATCGTGCTCACAGATTAGGTAATTTTGGCCAGCCTCCTGAATAAATTCTTGAGCATTATGCGATGCTAAAACCTCTATACCCTCTTCAATAAAGCGAGACTGCATTAGCTGAGCAACCTCCTCATCTTCACGCACCATAATAGTGGCCGAACGCTCGACCATCGTCACTTTACTGCCAAGACGATTAAAGGCTTGGGCAAGCTCGCTGCCGATAGGTCCACCACCAAGCACAACCAACCGCTCGGGCTGCTCTTCAATATCCCACAGGTTGTCACTGGTCAGATAATCAACTGCCTCAACACCTTTTATGGGTGGGACCAAAGGTGAAGCCCCGGTGGCAATAATGATGTTTTTAGTGGTAAGCACCTTACCGCCTACCTCAACACGATAAGGGTCAAGCACCTTAGCCTCACCGGTCATCACCTCAACACCAAGGTCGGTATAGCGCTCGATAGAGTCATGCGGCTCAATGGCTTTGATGATGCCGTGCACCCGCTGCATAACCGTTTTAAAGTCAAACGTAGGCTGCATGTTATCTAGACCATATTTTTCGGCATGTTGCGCCTCATGCACAGCTTTTGCTGTACGAATCAGTGCTTTACTAGGGACGCAGCCTGTATTAAGGCAATCCCCCCCCATTTTGTGTTTTTCAATTAAACCCACCTTAGCTTTAACGGTCGCAGCGATATAGGCAGACACTAATCCACCAGAACCTGCGCCAATAACCAGCAGGTTGTAA